>Ga0196964_10000008_pt1 | contig 347504 bp, 522 predicted proteins | sample S1_10metaG_FD_148615 | JGI IMG/M metagenome (GOLD analysis project Ga0196964, IMG submission 148615) | Soil microbial communities from Anza Borrego desert, Southern California, United States - S1_10 | ecosystem: Environmental > Terrestrial > Soil > Desert | place: USA: California | collected...
TAACGGATCGTGCAGTTGATCGTCATGTAACGCTGCTCGTCGTAGTTCATCTCGCCGAGTTCCACGTTGGTCAGCATGCATCCGGCGTAGCACCACTTCTGAAGGATGTTGGGGTCCGCAGCAGAGGCACCGGCCGAGGCTCCACCCGCGAGCACGTCCAGGTCCATCTCGAACTTGTAGTTCTCACCAGCACGGCTCATGGTCTGGTCGAAGAAGTTCTGCTGCTTCGCGATCTGATTCTGAACACGAGTCTGAACACTGTTGGTGATGTCATCGAAGAACACCACGTTCATCTCGGCCCACTCACCACGGTTGATCACGTAGACCGTGCTCGCATACGAGTAGAGAGACTGAGCCTCAAACTGCACGGTCGGACGGTTGATCGTCTTGATCTGACGAGTCAGGTCATACGGAGCAGGCTCATTGGCCGCACCGAAGTTGAAGAACAGCACACGAAAACGATTCGAAAAGATCGGCTGCAACACAGCAGAGCGATCCCCGTTCATTCCCGGTACGCCAAAATTGGCCAAACTGTTGATAGTCATTTAGGTTTCTCTCCACTGACCCGAATATTTACGGACTTCCCAAGTATTTAGCCTTTTGGATCAGGCCGTTTGCCATTCCAGAAATAAGGCATCGCCGCCTCCACACGGGATTCGATGATTTCATCGGGTTCCGCGCCCCTCAGGAGCCCCATCAGGACCTTCAAGGGAGTTTCGTGCCGAACCACCAGGACAGACTGGTTCCGGTCTAGAGCGGGCCACAGCGTGCTTCTGGCCCAGGTCTGGATGCGATCTTCCAGGTCCTGGTAGGATTCGCCACCGGGAGGGCACCGGAAATAATCACGTTCCCACAGCTTGTAGCGTTTCGGAGGCAGTTCCTGACGGATTTCCTCCCAGAGACGCCCCTCGATGGCTCCGCCCCGGCGCTCGTCCAGGGCGTGCGTGATAATGACATCCTCTCGGAACAGACGGGCCGCGCAGATTGCCGCCTCACTCCGACCGCAATAAATCACATCCCATTGACGGTCTCGAATCTCCACCCCACCCTCTCGAAGCCGTTCATAACCCCGAGCGGTCATAATATCGGTGTGGGCACCGGGCATCTTGGCATCGGCTTCGGCATGGGTCTGACCCACCCTCATCATGACTAACATCGATAAATCGTCCTCTGGAATGGGTTTTCACCCGCAATCCTGTTGATCCAAACCTCATTGATCTTCATGAAGAAATTATCACTGGGACGGACCATCTGATCCATCATGTCCATGATGCGGTCGATCCTGATCTGGGAGACCCGGTCGGTCTGGAAACTCTCGTAGAACTTCCGCAACGGCATGATCTCTCCACGATATCGCTTGGGGAGACCATCTTTCTCCTCCAGAATCAGACTCACCGCGACCAGATCGCGACGGGTGAAATCGTCCATGGTGAAACCCTGGTTCTCATCCTGGGGCTTTTTCGCCATGATGTACTCGACGATGAATTCGAACGCCCAGACCTCCTCCTCGATGTGAAGCTTGGTCGGTCCCACAATGCGGGTGCCCGCATCCACTTCGGGAATGCCAACGAGCGGCTTGGTCTTTTCCAATTCACCCGCCAACAACGTATTGATTGTCTTAAAACTTTCTTGATCGACGTTCGGTTTCATCGGAACCTCCGAACGTATTTAGGATGGGAAATTTCAGAAAAAGCGACCTGTTACCAAATTGAAGAATCCCACCAAGACCGGCGGAACCACAATGAAACAGAATCGGCCACCAGCGGTGGTCTCGGCGATCCAGGCAAGGTCCCAGGAGATGAACGCGATCAGCAGGTAAGCGACCAAATAGGTCAGGACAAACATTCCGGCAGTCAGACCGATGACGATGGTCGTCTCTTTCTCACTGTCCCGGAATGTTGCCCAAAGCTTACTGAGCCAACCCATGTCTATTCACCGCGCTCCTTAGAAGGGGAACTGATCACCCGTGTTCAGGACGGTGATCGGCACGTAGATGAATTCGATGGCCTTGGCGGGCTTAATCGCCACGTCCACCCACAACTCATAACGGTCGATACGGTCAGCCGTGTTGTTGGATTCGTCGCAACGCACCGCGTAGTCGTAGAGAGCACGGAGCGACTTCAACCCGGCCAGATAACGCTCGGTCACAACCTGAGCAGAACGGCGAGTTACGGCGTCGTTGATCTCGAACAGGAACGGCTCCAGCAGACGCTGCAAGTCGTACTTCATCTTCGCAATCAAACGCGCCACGTTCACACGATCCAGAGCACTGGCAATGGCCGAGTTCGTCTTCTGACCGAAGATCACCAGACCACGGTTCGGAATGAACGTGATCGGGTTCACACGGTTCTGATAGGCGATATCACGCATGGAGCGGGTCATGATCAGCGGGATGTAATCACCGTCGTTGTCGAGGTAACCCACGCTGGTCGCATTGTCCACACGACCACGAGTGTAACCGGCGGGCGGGAACCACGGAGCGGCCACGCTGTCGGAGTAGCTGATCGCACGCATCACCATATGGCTGGGCGGTGCGAACACATCCTGTCCGTCCGTAACGTTCGTGGTCAGGCACCAGGGGTACCAGAAACCCGCATACGGAGTCGGAGCCCGGCTGAAGCCCTGCTCACCAGTCGCCGCGACATTGTTGGCGTTGCTCATCCACTCCCGCACGGTCACTTCACGACCCACCGGGATTCCCGAGGGGCGCATGAACTTCGGAGTATCCGCGACGATGAACGCGGTCTCGTTGTTGTCCGTGTTCAGTGCGAGCATCTCGTCGTAGAGTTCGGGATAACCCGGCGCAGCGATAAGCTGGAAGTAGTTCACCTCGTTACGAACCTCTTCGTTCGCGACGATGGCCTTCTGCATACCCTCCACCACCACTTCACGCTGAGCCTTACGACCGAAGGTCGCTCCGGCAGCGGGCTCCCAGTGATTGTCCGTCTCATCCACCACCACGAAGAAGCCAGCCTCCAGGACCACCTTCTTCGGCGTGTAGTCGGGGTTGAACTTCTTCACCGTGAAGGTGGTCTTGGACTCACCCAGGTTGAGCCAGAACGTGCCATTGACGACAGCGCTGGCCAGCGGGTCCTGATCCGTTATCTTGACGTTCCGGGTGATGTCCACCCACGATCCCAGAGTGTACCTCTTAATGATCGGATAGTTGTCGAAGTTCTGCGGATTCCGGATGTCCACCCAGATCGCACCCTCTGCGGGGAACTGCGGAGCACTGCCCGAGATGACCTTCTGCTCGGCCGTGGGATTGCTCACAGTCGTAGTCAGGATCGGAACCCACTCGTTGCCACGACCGAAGTCGGTGCCCTCCACATACAGGGCGAAGTCCGTGAACGTGTCGTTGAACCACAGGGTGCCGGTCTCGGGGTCGCTCACCGGCTGATTCGGCTGCACCACAACGGCCAGCGGAATGAACCGGGTTCCAGTTCCCACGTAGAGCGGACGCGCTCCAGTGGACGCGATCAGACTGGTATCCTCCCACACTGTGTTCTGATTGGGCGTCGGCATGCTGGGCTGACGAATCACAGGCTGGCTCACAAACACACCATCGACGGCACGGAAACGTGCCACCTTCAGGTTGGTGCCACCACTGGACTGGGTCGTCTTGTACCAGAAATCACCCGTCTGCGGGCTCACCGGAGCGGTGGGCTGAACATGCAGGTTGCAGGTCGAGCCGAAATCCGCGATCAGATTCGCTGCGGTCGCGGCCTTCCAGGTGCCGCCTTCCTTGTAGCGGATCGTGCCATCGAGATTGGTGTAGTCGAAAGCCCAATCCCCATCAGCACCGTCCGAGCCGCTGAGCGGCGACGTGGCCACGCGAAATCCCTGCGCAACCCAAGAGGTGCCATTGAACTTGAAGATACCACCGACGACCGCATCCCGGTCCAACCAGTAGGTGCCATCGGGCGGCGGAAGAACCGGCTCATTGGTGCTCGGCACCAACTCACCCAGATCGACATCCGCACGCAAAATGTAGGCGCGGTTACCACGGCCCAAGAAGGACCATGCCGCCAACAGACCATACTCGCAAGTCTCGTCCCCGAACACCGGGTCACCCGCGCTCGTCACGAACACCGGGTTACCATAGTTCTGGAGCAGTTCACGCTGCGAAGCCACCAGACGAAGCTTGTCCCGCTCGACCGTACCCAGTGCGGTGCCGGTTCCATCCGGCGCGGTCTTGTTCCGGCGCGTAGCCAGAACCACCAGAGGAATGGTTGTCGGATTCGGGGACCGGTAGATCGACAGGTCCTGCACGAAAACCCGGACGCCAGCGGAAATCAGTTGAGGCATTTAAGGTTACCCTCGGCTTAAAGAGAATTCTCTATCCCGATATTTACGGGGCCAAGGGGTTTACCGTGTTCGTATCAGGAGTTAGGAAGTGCCCTGACGAATTAGTCGAAGACGAGCGGGTTTGACAATATTCCAAAACACCCACCACGTATCGTCCGGATCGGGAGGGTCCGTGGTATGATCCGGGTCCAAGCGCAGACCAGAGACATCTACCTCCCAGATGTCACCGGTTCCATGATTGGGGTCCAATTTGGTGGCCATATACACACCCCCAGCCCGACCCGGCACCAAGCCTCGACGACGAATCCGTGCACGATTTTCCGATGCCGTGTAGTGATACATCACCGATGGGTGATCAAAACCCTCTTTTAGATCAGTAAGTTTCATCCAAGGCTCTCGAACACCAGGATATCGTTCTCGTCCGCACGGATAATCAACTCGTCCAGGGTCTGGAACCGGTCGAAGTCCATCCGCTCGTCCAGTTGCTTGATCGGGACGTGAATCTCGTAAATGTGCTTGGTTTCGTAGACCTTGGCCGGGGGGTTCATCCAGACCGGCTCCAACACGAACGGTAACGTGAACACGTATAGCGGATTCGCCTCCAACCCGGTGGGCACGGCCTTCTCCATGCGAACCTCGCCCTCGAAACGGATATTCCGCATGAACGTCCAATCAGCCGGACTATTCCGGAGTTCGATATCGAGGGATGGATTAAATTGAGTACAAAGCTGCTCGACCAATTGGTAACCCTGGTCGTTGTTGGAGGCCCACATCCGAACCTCGACGTTCACGGTGTATGGGACGGCCATGTGACGTTCCACGGTCTTCTTTTTGCCGGGTTGGTTCACCAAGAGTTCTCCGTCCGGGGTCATGGCGCGTTCGATATAGTTGTATTTTTCCCGATGCTGCGGGTTCAGGCGGAGTTCGTCCGACTGTCTGAGACCGGTCATGTAGATGGCCATCACCGGTAGGTAGGCCATGGTGTTGTCGGACCCACCGTGCATGATGTAGGCTCCGACCGTTCCCATATCCCCATACTTCACCGGTACGTCCAGGAATCGGGACTTCCCATCACGCTGGATACCGGTCTGGACCTGATAACCCCGGAACGCCGCCATCACCTGTACGAGGTAGCGCTTCAACTGGGCATCGTAGAAAAATGGTTTGCGTTTGAGTACCATGCGAATATTTACTCTCCCCCGATCATAGCCGTCCGGAACTGAGCGAGGAATCGACGCAACAAACGGGGATCAGTGAAGGCAGCGTTCTTTCGAGGCTCTTTCTCGGTGCCGTATTCGAAATAGACGATCCGATTGAACGGGTTCTGGTCGAGGAACTCCATAGCCATCTGATGCAACTCCTTCAGGGCCGCTCGGGTTACTGTATCGGTCTGGAACTCCACACCCATTTCCTTGGTGTGCTGGAACACTCTGATCCAACCCCAACGATAGCCCATGGTGTAACTCCAATGTGGTTCTTGCTGGCCTGTGAGTTCACGAGCACGGTCACGGATCACTTCCCAATGAGCACCATCACGGAAATTACCGTCGTCCATGATCCAGCCAGCACGATTATAGATGTAGCCTTCTCTGAGAAGTTCGACCAACCTCATCTGCGATGGCTCTCTGCCGCTTTCATCTTCGGACGTGGCACAAATTTACCGCCGATGTATTTCTGTGCATCCTCATCGAATGTGTCGAGCCATTCGTTGTAGGCGTCGATCACCCTCTGACTGGGATTGTCAATCTGACGCATCAGCTTGGGATGGTTCTTGACCATGGTGATCAGGATATCGTCGGGAATCTGATACTTGAAACGGGTCGAAGCCCTGAGGAGGTATTCGCCGCTCTTCGGAGCCGCAAGCTGCATCGCCTCACGAGTCGGGTGCGGGATGTCCAGAATGGTCGAACCCACTCGGGACACTGCGAGCCTCTGGAGTTCCGGCGTCTGATCCTTGACGTGGGCAATCGTCCTGGGCACCCGCTGGACCGCAACTTTCATGGCCAGCGGGTCCTGATCCTTGATGACCTGAATCAGATCGGGATTCTCCTGTGCCACAAAGCGTTGAACCTCCGGACCCGGATTAACGATCTGACGGATACTCTCGGGATCAAGATGAACCGCATGCAACTTCAAGTCATCACTGATACCGGGGAACTTCTTGAGAATCTCGACCAGAGCCATGTTTCGATGACCATAGCGGGGCTGCGGGGTCATATTCATGGCCAATTCAATCTCATCCTCGGTGGGATTCGAGATGTTAAAGAGGTTCCTCCAGTTCTTTCTGATACCGTTCTGCCTCATCTCCTCGCTGGGATTCTCGAACATCCAAAGTGCCCCATTGAGTTCGGCTTTCTTGGCGATTTCCGGAATCTTACTGAGCCAACGATAGTTGTGAGCGAGGCTGAACTTCTGTTGCTCCTCGGCGGGCTCTCCACGGATTGATTTGTACTTGGCCGGGAACGTCGGAATCTCCTTATCATTCTCGTCCATGAACTGGTTGCTCTCGAAGTGCATCTGCACCTTTCGCCCGTTCGGGGTCAGGACGATGTAGAGCGGCCCATCTTTGTTGTAATCATTGAAGTGGTTCTGGCTCTCCGTAGATGCCGTACACCACTGGGTACCACGACCAAGATAGCAGGAGGCTTCCTCCGTGGTCGGCACATACACAGCGCCTTCCGGCCCCCTGTAGACGACACGAACCTGCTCCTTCAACTTAGCATCGATCATGGCCTGAATCTGACGCTCACTCGTGGTGTCCACGAGTTCCATCGGCTTGATCACCTTCGTGTAGAGATCAATCGGTCCCTTGTAGCGGTTGATGTCGCGCTGTGCGGGTTCCAGCTTGGGCTTCAACGCATCGAATCGGCTCAGATAGCTCTTGGTTCGGTCGATATCCTCGACACGAAAGAGACCACCCAGATATGAACGGATCACCCACTGAGCATACTTTTTGTCCCCGGTCGGGTCCGTACTGATAATCACGTCGAAAAACGTCTCCGGATGCATGAACGTGCGACTGGGGGAATTACGCTCGTTCTGGACAGCGTGATCCCACAACGCCTGCTGGTAATTCCGGCGAAGGAAATCAATGCGATTCTCTAACAGGAGGAATTCCAGTAATCTCACGATAAGTCCCTCACATGACGTAATATTTACCCACAGACTGATTCAGGACTTTTTCGAACGCCTGTTCGAGTTGGTGCTCGAATCGAGCGATGAGTTTGGTGGTGAACTGTTCCGCACCCGGTCTCAGAGTGTGATCCCGGTCCAGACGACGTGGAAGCTGACGATTCAGACGGACGCGGCCCGTCATCAGGTACTGGGTGAACCGCTCGTAGACCCACTCCGCATACTGCACGAGCTTTCCCTTACGGGCGGAGTTCATCCGCCCCAGCATGTGACCGAGGAGCTTCCCGTAGGCCCGGAAATAATCACGACGGAAAATCTCCCGATTCCAACCACTCACCTTGGGCCACTCCACCCCATAAGCACGCCGGGTTAAGCTCTCGACGAACTTATCGAACATCCCATGGATATTCGGCTCATAACCCTGAGTAAGGACGTGTGCGGTTCGGTGCGCCATCATCCAGGGCGACCGCATCGGCACATACGCCTCGTCCCGAAGGTTTCCGGTGTGAATGATGTTGATCCGGTTCCGCGCATTATTCAGGCGGGAGATTCTCTGGGCCACATCCGGTCCCATACGCTCGCTGATCCAATCCAGCCGGACCTCACCCTTCTGGGTGTGCCAGTCATAGTCGGGATCAGGATTGGCCCAGAAATACAGATTGAGGTTCTGTGGAATGCGGGCGAACTTCGTGGCGATCTTCCGGATCACTTCGGGATCACGAATCGCTTTCACATCCCTGTCCGAGAAGTGCTGTTTCTCACGCTCGTAGCCGTGCCACTTCCGACGCTGCGTGGCCAGATTCTGTTCCAGATCGGGATCGACCTGGAAGTCACCGAGCGGGGCTTCGTTGAGCTTGGACTTGAGCAGATCACGCACAAACGTATTCACGTCCACCTCGCGGTAGAACGATCTACTACCACCCTCGTACTCGTCAATGCGATAGACTTTCTTGGGCGAGTCCTTGATCAGGATGAGCATCCGGTAAATCGCGAGTCTCGTGACGTTGCGGATGGACCAACCAAAACCCAATCCATCGTCGGTCTCAACCACACGAATCCACCCGCTCTTCAGGGCAAGACCACCAGCCATTCCATGCTCGTCCGGATTGTAATGCGGGAAATAGCCCTCCGCCTCTGCTTCATGATTCTCGAACCCGACCGGGATGAACTCACCTCGGTCAGTAATCCAATAACCATAGTCCGTACCGGGAATCTCAACGGCTTCGGTGATCACCCCACGATAACGCTGATTTAGCCAGCGCTGGGCCTGTCTGGGGTCGTCAAAGCGGCCCCAATCCTGACCGATCTGGAGCATGATCTTGTAGTCGAACCGATCCTTGATGATCTCGTAGACTTTACGAACCGCTTCACGGCTCGGTTCCAGACCGAGTTGGAACCCGATCTCACCACCCTCGGTGTAGACGCGGACCCACCCGTTACTGAACCCGTACAGGTAAAAGTCACTGTCCGGGACAAGATTCATCTTATTTTTGATGATATGAGGATCGCGTCCTTCCAGGTCCATATCGGAAACGATCTGATCGTAGAACGCCTCCTGCATGATCTGGGTATGACCACCCTCGTGGTAGACCCCATCGGCGTCGATCCAGCCATAGTAGTAGAGATGAGATTCGAGGAGCAGGTCGATCAACTTCATCACATCACCATGATCTTGCCTACGGAACTCTCCATGAGATGGCCGAGTTCGTGATTGATGATCTTCTCGAACAGTTTGACGGAGCGGTTCAACTCCTGGACGCTACCCTCCAGGACGGCGTCGTCGTAGTGGTATTCCCCAGATTCATTCGGACGCCCCCAGGGGAGTTCCGAGGGGAGATTCGCGTTGAATACGGTTCGACCCAGCAGCATATACTGGGTGACGGCCTCCACCAGGAATTCACCGGGGTTGTTCAGGTTGCCATCGCGTGCGGCACGGGTGGTTCCCAGAACGTGGCAGATCGCCCGCACATAGGTGTTGCGGTACCAGGGACTGGCAAAGTCCTTCAGAGCCTCGGGATGTGCTTCCGCATCCAAATGATACTGCTTCAGGGTTTCCTCCAGGAACTCTCTGAACATCCCTGAAATTTTCCCACCCTGTGTGGTCATCAACAGGACGTGGGCGATACGGTGAGCGACCATCCAGGGCGAACGCAGGCTGACAAATCCAACATCCGTCGCCAAGTTGTTCGCGATCACGATGGTGATCGACTGCTTCTGATCGGGCATCCGGAGGACACGACGAGCCGCGTCCGGACCGATATGCAGACCGAGATTCCGAGGCCGTACCACACCCAGGAGAAGATTGCCGGGTCCACGCGTCTCCTCCGTGTTGGGATGACCCTCACTGGTCCAGAAATACAGATTGATCTTCTGTGGCACTTTAAGGAAGCGCCGCTCGATCTTCTTCAGCACGCCAGGATCATTCAGAGCCTTGACATCGACTGGTCGATAATCCGGGCGGAACTTCTCCTTCGGGCCGGTCCAGGTCTGCTGCTGGATCAGGTTGTTCGCGTTGAAATCGGGGTCTACCTGCATCGCATTGATCGGGGCCTCCGCCACCATCCGAGTGGGACTCTTCATGAACTCGCGGATGAACGCGTTGGCCTTGCCGATGTCGGTGAAATCTCCATACCTGTCCTGCCCAGTGGTCCGTTCCGCATCCACTCCGATCTCGTCCGGGTCCATCGTCCTGATGAGTTCGAGCACCGCATAGAGTGCACGATTCGTCACGGTCTCGATCAGGAAGTCGATCTCCAACCGGGTGTAACTCTGAACCACACGAACCCAACCCTTCCTCAGGGCCGCAACACGTCCCGCCACGGGCGAACCCTGGAAGCGGACGTTTGCCTCGTAATCGTGCTCCTGGAAGCCCACGTTGATGAACTCACCCTGATCGGTGATCCAGTAGCCGTAATCGGTCTCGGGGATGGCCCCCTCTAGGAGTTGGAGCAGTCTCATACGCGTGCCTCCGGCCGGAGCTTCATCAGGTCACGAACGAACGCGTTGGCCTCGGCCTCACCATCGAATCTATGCGTGGGCGGGGTAGCCCCGAGCAGATCAAAAGTGACGCGGATGGGTTCGGGCCAGGGGTCACTCTGCTTGATCAGTTTCAATACCCCATAGAGGGCAAGCTTCCGCACACTCCTTGGGTTCAGATCGAAGTCCAGATAGCGCGGTTCCGTCACGACCCTGATCCACCCCGCCTTGTAGGCGCGGACGATCCGATTCAGACCCTCACCCTTAGGGAAATACTGATCCGAGACGACCTGATGGAACTGACCGCGCACCGGAATGAATTTGCCCTCGGCGGTGATCCAGTAGCCGTAGGAGGTGAACGGGATTTCCTCCTCGGTGATCTGACCCTTCAGGAGGGCGCGAATAGCCTGGGTGAGCTTCTGACGGGTCATTTCCCCACCCGCTTTTCCAGTCTCCAGATAGCAATTATTGGTCTCGGCGTTCTTGATTAGCGCTAGAAGACTTTTCAACGCGTCTTTTGTGGCGTATCTGGGATCGAGTTCGACATCAAATTCATGTCCGTTATCGATGACTCTGATCCACCCTGAACGCTTCGCCACACCTGTGCCATCCGTAAGCTTCTCCATAGGGATGCCAAAGGCTTTACGTGCGTCTCTTTCATGTTGTTCATGTGCGACTGCATGCACCTTACCCTGCGCGTCGATCCAATACCCATACGGAGACCAATCGTGGTTTTCCGCCACCATCTGGGGTCGCCGCTTCCCGAGGAGGAAACGCATGAAATACTTGGTGAGTTCTTGCTTGGTCGGGTAGTGCCGACGCTTGAACTTGGGCTGGTCGTAGGCGAACCGCACATCGAACGCGATCTGGTTGTCGTCGTGAATCTGATGGATGTAGGGGAGCACCGCACGCAGCGCCTCGGCCGTGCACGTCTTGGGATCGCGCACCGCGATGCTCACGCCGTTACGGTCGATGATCCTGATCCAGCCCAGACGGTATGCCTGTTCGTAACCGGTAATTCCGGGTGTGGTTATCTCCTCCGGATGCCTCTGAAAATACCTGTGAGCAACCATCGCATGGCTCTCGTAGGGCACCTCCAGATACTCACCATGATGGGTGATCCAGTAACCGTATTCGGTATCGGGGATGTTGGCCTCAATCAGGAGGTCGAGCAGTCTCATGCCGCTTTCCCCCTCTGACGGTTCGCCTTGTAGAGTTCCCGGAAATACTGATAGAGTTGGTTCTTGGTCGGGTAGCTTCCCCATGGGGGCAACTTGAAACCACGTCCTATATCGAAAATGATCGTGTGGGGATCACGCCGATCATCCACCCCACGAATGAAGGGGAGGATTGCGCGGGCTGCGGCCGGTGCAACATCTCTGGGGTCCAGGATCGACACGTGCACGTAATCGTTGGGATCATTCGGGTCGATGATCCTGATCCAGCCCTTCTTGTAGGCGGTCTCGAACACCCCAAGCTCTCGGGTATTGCCCTCATGGGGATTCTGTTCGAACCACTGCTGCGCCGTCCAATGATGGGCCTCGTCGTCCACCTGGAGATACTCCCCGGTGTGGGTGATCCAGTAGCCATAGTAGGTGCCGGGGATATCCACGGCCTCCGCCACATTCCTGCGAGAGGTGGAGAAGAACAACTTCTTGAAAAACTGCATGACCTCGGCCTTCTCCGGTCGATGCGGCTTTGTGAAATTCAGACTCGTGTGCGGATCGTACACGTCCAGGTAGATCGTGGTGGCATCGGTCTGGGCGAGATAGCCCAGAACCGTATTCAGGGCTTCGCGGGTGAGCTTCTTCGGGTCTTCCACGCTGATGTGGATGACGTGCTCCAGATTGCCTCCGGCACGAACCGTATACTTCTGCTGGTCCACGATCCTGATCCAACCACGTTCATAAGCCGTGGTGATTGTGTGATCGTAGGTGAGGTGGCTGTAATCGATTCCTAGATGACGGGCCGCGACCGCACCATGAGCCTCAGCCGGAACCGGAATCATTCTGCCCCGGTCGGTGATCCAGTAGCCATAGTCGGTCTCGGGAATCTCCATCTCCATCAGGGTGGATTCCCTGACAATCTGACGCCGCATCTGATTGAGCCAGCGTAGTGCCCGCCTAGCGTCTGGGAACTCGTCGTAGGTGTTGTTGAGTTGAATCCCGATTAGGCGACCGTCCACGATGTCCTTGATCAGTCTCTTCATGCCCCGGAGCGCATTCTTGGTGGTGTTGCGACTGACCTCGAATGCCACCTCACGATTGGACGAACTCACCCTGATCCAACCCGCTTTGAACGCGTATCCGTAGTGCTCGGCTTCGACCAAGTCGTATACCGACTGGCCCTTCTGGAGCGGCCCATGATCGCGCAGAATATCATCGGCGAAGTATTCGGACACGATTATCTCATGACTTCCCGATAGGAACTTGCCCTCGGACGTGATCCATCCGTAGATGGTTTGGGATTCGGTGAGGAAGTCGAGCAGTCTCATTGCCGATCCCTCACGAAAGCCACACCACGAATTCCGTTCCAGGCCCCGGACATCCGGTAACGACCATCATCCTTAAGGAGTTCGAAACGATATCCCTGAGGGGTCCACCCCGCGTAGTTTTTCGCGTTGAATTCGTTGCGCTTGGCATCCTCCCCGTTGATCTCCAACACGGCGGGTTTCACGCGCTGGATGAACTCCAGGGTGATTCGCTTGAGCATCTCCGTGATCTTCGGGAACAGTCCGGTCCCACCCTGGGGACGCTTCCCAATCACACGCCAGACCCTGAAATAATGATCATCCGGATCGAACGGACCGCGCAGGAACCGGGCCTCAAAATCGTACGGACCGATCCGGAACTGAGCAGTGTTCTGGTCCTCCCAGTAGTAGCGATCCTGAACGGGCTGATCCTCCAGCAGTCTGGGCTGATGATACCTGAAGAAGTAAATCCGATATTCCGGATAGGCACGACGCAACACCTTATGGACGTAATCCAGACGGTGCTCGTCCATCGGGCGTCGATCATCCGGATCGCGAATGCTGATCATCTTTCGTCGATCATCAATACGACCCACGGCCAGGGCGTTCCCTGCCTCATCCGGATTGTGCATGGACCGGGACACACCCTGATCCTTCACGGTCTTCAATTTCCCACCCGGCATCACATAGAACATCAACCCACCCCTGTGATGACCGATGTCGAAATAGTGGAGACGCTCGTCCTCCATGATCTGCCTGATCTCACTCGCGCCTTTTCCGAAGTACCAAATCTCATACTCCGGGTATTGCTGACGAAGCTTCTTCGCGGCGAACTCGATGGTGCGCTCGGGCAGATCGAAGTAGGAGTTTCCCGGAGCCAATGGGGTGCGGATGCTGATCTTCTTTCGGAGATCATCGATACGTCCCACCGCGAGGGTATTCTCCTCGATCTCGGGATTGTGGTTCATCAACCCATCACGCTCATCACTGACAGACTCGAAGTCTTCAGGGGTGGCACCGACCATCATGTAGCCGACATCATCGACGATGAGCTTTCCACCCTTCAGGAGGTACCAGAGTTTGGCCCCACGGTAGTGGCCGATCTCCTGGTAGTTATCCCAGGATTCGTGGATCACATCCCGCTGGGGATTGAACCCGCTCTGAATGGCCCGCTTGATCTGGTTCGGATAGAACGCGAGCCAGACAGTTTCAGACCCACCTGAAGAATTGTTCTCTTCGAACATAACCCCATCGAAGCCCGCAGCTTTAATGGCCTGGACGAACCATTCGCCTTCCTTATCGTCGAAAAACTCCCAGGTGTTCTGGGGATTGCCAATGTAATTCTCCATCCAATCCATATCCACGCCTTGGGCGGCAAGCTTCTGGACATCCTTCCAATAGATGCCAGCCTCGTAAGTAATTCTCAATGGATTCTGGATGCTCAGATAGACCGGGATCACTCCACCCTTGCCACGATGTCTGGGTTGGTTCACAAATTCCCTGGCGAACGCTTCGTTCTCGGCGAAGTAAAATCCGTGGCGCTGCACCTCCACGGGAATACCCATGAACGTGGTGAATCCTTTACGATTCTCAAACTTATCGAAGAGCGGGCTCGGGGTGCCATGGAACACCACTAGGGGATTTCCCTGCTGGTCCACGACCTTGCTCTGCTTGAACCACGCACGAAATTGGGGGCTCTGGATAAGTGAAGGCTGTACATCTTCACGAAGGCTGCTCTTGAATTTTTCAAGCGCCTCATGACCGCGAATCTTCGAGATGATTTTGACCTGACGGGGATCGAACGCGACATACTCTTGCTGACCATTCGGATATTGGCCAATCATGCTGTCATACCCGGCCGCTTCCAATTCGTCACGGCGCTTCGGACTGACCGACTGGAACGTCTTGGCATCGGTCCGGTGATAGGGATTCTGAAATAGGAGTTCGGCCTGGATCACGATGGGCTCATCCCCATCGACTTCCGAATCCATCATAGCGTAATCCAACGCGTCCTTGAAGGACGGACTGAAATAGGCTCCCACGCCGAATGCTCCGCCTTGTCGGCGAAACTCATCCTTATCGATGGCCGTGCCATGATAGCCCACAAGCGGTGTGATGTTGGTTTCGAGCAGGTCTAGGAGCCTCATGTCGTGTGCAGCCCCAGCTTCTTGCGCTCGTCCTCATCCCCGGTCGGATCGGAACGCTTCTCACGGTCCGTGATCACATCATGGATCGAACGTAGCTCGAACTTGCGCTCGCGATCCTTCTCGGAGCGATCCCGCAGGAAGTCGCGGAACTTGGCGGTCCAGTTGTAGGGTTGCCACTCACGCTTGTTGTCGATCTCTCGAAGCTTCCACTTCCCACCCTGAAGGCGATAGAGACGATTCGGCACAAAATCGATGCGGAGGAACCAGTCCCCTTCGATGGCATTGGCCGGGAATGTCGTGCCCTGGGTCACGGGCAGACCATTATCGGGCTTGCCATCGTCGTTCCAACGATACGGCTTTCTCCGAGGGTGATCCGGGTCGAACCACATGATGGTGGTGTCGTACCACGTGGTGTAGGCGTGCTCGTTTGCGAGCCGCTGGTTCGCCTCGGTCAGTGCCATGTCCTGAGCCTGGGTCCGGGCTTGTTCGGCCAGAGTCTTTCCGTACTGGTCCTTGCGCTCGAACAGATCGAGGAACTCCTGCTGGTGACGGAGCGGCTTCAGGACCACACCCATGATGTGTCTGATCCACATCGGGTCCACCCCGTTCGGTGCCCACGCGTGCTTCCGCACCTCATACCACTTGTTGGCCACTCGACCGTTCTGATCGACATCACGGAGGTGGGGCATCTCGATCACGTCGCCCGGAATCAATCGGCGACCGAGTTCGGCCTCCATCGTGTTCACATGGAGTTCCAGCGTGATGATGTCGTTGGCCAAGGCCATACCGAACTTGGCGTATTCGAGTTCGAACTGGCTGATCTGGTAGACCCCACGAAGCATGGGGATCACCTCGAAGTCATACTCACGGTCGCGGTTCTCACCGAGGATCGTGTCCTGCAACCCCATGAACGCACCGATCCGGGTCGGTTCCTCCACCCGGTTTTTATCATCCACCTTCACGTTCAGGGCATCGCGATCCTGCGCGAATACCCCCTTCATCCTGTAGACGTTGACCAGGACCCCACCCATGTTGATGTGATCCTTCACGATGTCCCGGATGAACGCGGAGGTTTTCCGGGGCGCACCACCGTGGGTACCCGCCTCATACAGTTCGAACGGCTTCACCGGAGAAAACTTTGGCATCGGGGGTTATCCTCGGATCGGCAATGGAATCTCGGAGTTGTCCGCGTAGAGTCTCAAATCCTCTTCCAGCTTCTCGCACTCATCCAGGCCGGACTGCTTCAGGGCATCACCCTTCAGGGTGGTTCCGCCTTGAGCGCCCGGCAGCGATCCGAACAACGAGTACTTCTCACCGAGGTGAATCTTCAGCTTTGCCAGGGTGAATCGTTGGAGCCAGTTATAGGCTTGGTGATCGTTGAGGAGTTCCTCATACCGCTTCATCACCCAAATCTTCAGCCCGACCGTCTCCTTCACGCGCGGGGTCTGGGTGATGATCAGGGTGTGGTTCTCGTTGCGGAACCGGAAATGGATGTGGCGGGCGAACAGACGGTCCAAGGTCTCCTGGTACTGCATGAGAAAGTCGTACCGGGCCAAGTCCATCGTCGCCCCATACTGACCCGCGCCGCCACGGAGCAGGATGTTGGCGGTGGCCGCACCGAACGATTCGAACCGTCCCACACCACCACCGACGCCCCCGAACAATCCACGACCACGGAAGATGTACTCGATGTTGTCGATGCGCTCGTTCAACTGATAGACCTGTCGGAGCGGCTCCAGCGTGAGAAACGCATACCGCACGTAGACCCGTCGAGACCGGGTGACACGATACTGGTTTACGGCCGCCTCGAACGCGATCTGGTAGTCGAGGTCTTCCAGATGGACCGTGATCCGCGCTCCACCCAGTTGGGTGTTACAGATCAGGAACAGGCGTTCCATCTTCTTTCGGGTTTCCTCGGAGACTTTCTGTCCGAAATCAAGGGGTTCAATCGTGCTAAGGTCGCTCATCGGGGTCTCCCCAAGGGGTTTCCCGGTATTTAGGACTTGAATTTGTTTGGGTAATTCCTCATCTCCACAGGGATGAATGAGTTCTTCGATACCCCTTGGAGCGGCGTTTATTTTGTGGTCCTCGAAGTGGTCACCCTGTGGCACGCCTGGACCTGGGCCAAGTCACAGAACTCGGAGAATTTCTGGGATTTGTTTCTGGGCAGATTCGCCCTCTGCCAGTTCGCCGCAATGGGCTTCTACCTGATTCTTAACTACTCCACCAAAGTCATGATGGGGTTGCTCAACTGGATGGTTATCTGATGTGGGATTATCTCTACGATATCATGGTGCCGCAGACCAGCTACGAATGGATCAAGCTGGTCTGGGTGTTCGCACTGACCTACCTGTTAATCCGATTCATGGAGACGGCTTGGTACCAGGCTCGTGGCCTCGTGGGTAAGGTTCTGGCCTATCTCGGGTTCATCCTGGGATTGGTCGTCCTGAACAGCCTGCTGGTGTCGCCGATCACCGCCCTGATCCTGGGTGTGGAGATCGCCGTAATTCCCTAGAGAACCTGAAACAGTCTGTTGGGTCGTTCCAGGCAGGCCAGGGCGTGCTTCCAGGTGGCCTGTTCATGGTCGTCCCACGGGAGCCACACCAGAAGGTCATCAGGGCCTTGCTGGAGGCTGTGGCGGCGATGGGCGGTGAATTCCACCAGCATGCCCTGGCGGAGCACCAGGGGCGGCTGGGCGTGCACCTTGAACACGGGCTGGTTCGTCCTCAGCACCAGGACATAGCCCCAGGGCTCGAACTCCATGTCGGTATGGGGGAAGATGTTACCCCTGGCCACCAGCACATCCCGATGACCCTGGTCGAACCGCATACGATGGCCGGTCACGCTATTCTCGACGAACTCATCCTCGACCAGTTGGGCGGCGGCCTCATAGAACGGCCGGACCCAGTCCAGGTCGGTCTGTATCCATCTGAGAGAGGGCTTCATCAGGGGCATGGACTAGAATACCACAAAACTCCAGGATTGTCCAGGGATGAGGGCAACATCCCCGATATATGGTTGTGAAAACCAAAACAACTAGAAAAATATTGGGGTGCAAAATTAACCATTAGGACTGCAAAAAGGGTTACAAGTTTTTGCAGTCCTGCTTCTATCCCATTCCTCTTTCAATATAATTTCGAACTGGCGACCCCTGGTTCAGGGGTCGCCAAGGCCCACCACACACGCATCAATTGAATAACCATGTGATTTTCAACCATCCTCTTGAACTCCTTGAAAATAAAGAGTATATCGGTATTCCTGTAATGCGGAGATAACGACTATGACGACGAAAACTAAAACACTACGGAAGCTTCCTCGGATTCATCATGACCGAGTTCGTATCATCAAGGATATGGGTCAAGACTGGGTTGATGCGAAGGCAGACTTACGCCTGTTCATTACTCAACGTGATTGCAATCGTGCCGTTCCTGGCGATCCAAACCGTTGCGTCATTGCCCAAACTCTCCGACACACCTTGGGTGGTGAGATAACGAATTTCGAGGTTCGAAACAAAACTGCGATTATTCGATACATCGACGCCAACGGAAATCCAGTTGTCGAGCGTTACTATCTCGGCAAGCGTGCTCGCCAGATCGTCCTAGATAACGATGCTGGTAAGCCCGTTGCACCACAAGAAATCACGCTCAAACGTCCACATCCATCCATGCGTGCTGAGGCTCGTCAGAATGAAAAATTCAAACGACGTGAACGTGAACGCCAAAAAGCTCTACGGGGTGGACGACGAGTTAGCACTAATCCTGCTCGTCGCCCGAAAAGCGCCAACGTCGTAGTAGGACCTCGTATCACCACACTACGTAAGCGTGCGAAATGACAACAGCCTCGATTCGACGTGGATTCTACGAGAAGTCCGGTCCAGAACAAATTCAGGTTTTGGAGGACTACATCAAGAAAGAACACTGGCGTAGGGATATGGCCAGGGCGATCAGACACGCGATCAATGGTGTCGTCACACTGAAAATTCCAATCCCGGTCCATCGGAGAGACGATCACTTAGCCCGATTCTACTATACGAGTCTGGCTGATCTGATCGTTTTCCAATCCCAAGATGGATGTCTGTACGACATCAAATGGAATCGAGATTACTTCCCGTATCTGGAAATCATGTGGCATCGAAATTGGAGCAAACGATTCTGGGATGCTGCCCTGGAGGGGAAAACAACCAACGTGGTCAATCTCGTCACGAACTGGAACAAATCCTAGAAAATTATCGGAAACCCCTGGATTAAATTTGTTCCTCGCCTATATACGAGTCGTGGCAATTAAGCCACGTGAAGTCTTCAGGCAGTAAAGTCCACAGCATGTGATGCGTGGCATGGAAGTCCTGGAGCAGTAAAGGAAAGCTGTCATGTACAACTCGACTCACGAGTATGAGGCGACTATTGTCGTCAACCGTAAGCCTGTGACGGAAGTTTACCATCAGGCCCGTACCTTCATCGAAGGTCGCAAGAACTCCAACTACGAACTGTTCTTCAAGAACAACTCCTCCAGCAAGGTCCTGGTCATCCCGAGTGTGGACGGGCTGGGTGTGATCGACGGCAAACCCGCTGGTATCGATTCGCCGGGATTTGTCGTGAATGCGTACGGCTCGATCACGATTCCGGGTTGGAAGGTGGACTCGAAGAAGGCCGCGAAGTTCGTGTTCAAACCGCAGCACGCCGAGAACGAGCGTGACCAGACCTACGTCGAGGCGGTCGGACAGGACGAGACCAACCAGGGCACCATCGGGTTCATGGTGTTCAAGGAGAAGCCGGTTCCGTTCAATTGGAATTGGAACCTCTACAATGGACCACCCACTATCACCCGTCGGTACGTCAAAGGGATGAGCGGGGAATCGTGGCACGGTACGGGCTCGTTCCAGGCCAACCAACTGAATGCGTCTTCCGCTGTCGGGGCAAACGTCTCGAACACGTTGGGTAGCAACTCGGCGGATGCACCACGTGGCATCGCTCCGTCCTTCGAGACCCAGGCCATGTACTGCGCGGATGTGGATCAGGATAAGTCCCTGGGTACGGGCTTCGGTAAGGCCACCGGGTTCAACACGGTCGAGACCACATTTGAGCGTGAGACCCCGACTCAACCCCAGGCGATCTTCGTGTTCTACTACGACTCCCTACGGGGTTTGAAGCGCCGTGGTGTTCCGGTGGAGCGATTCCAGAAGTCCTACAAGAAGACCCAGGTCGAGGCGAATCCTTTCCCGAAGTCTCCCGGACTGACCGGATCAACCGGATGCCCACTCCCGCCGGGTTGGAAGCGCTAAGATGACCGCGATTGCTTGGCCCAGCCAGACACCGGCCGAGGACGAATACCGTTGGGAACCGAGGACGCCCGTGCAGCCATGGGCTCCCGGACCCAATGGTCCTGCGCCGGTCCCGATCAATCCGACTGCTCCGGATTGGCCCACGATCCCAAAGTGGCCGCTTCCTTCCCGACAGGGATGGGAGTGCCCCCGCTGTGGAACCGTGCACAGCCCGGATACGCGATCCTGCTACTGCTCGACCCGCACCTGGTACACAACGACAACCAACACTAGATGTTTCTGAGGAGAAACCAAACATGACCGATTTCAAAGTGAACAACGAGATTGATGCCGACACCCTGATCCGAGTAGTCCTGGACCGCTCCGGCAGCATGGGTGGCCGAGTCCGCCACGACACCATTGGCGGCTACAACGAGTATCTGAGGGAACTCAAGGAGAAGAACCCAGGTCGAACCCTGTTCAGCCTGTATCAGTTCGATTCGAGCGGTTCCGTGACCAACCTGGAATGCACCGTGGACAGTGTCGATCTGAACGCGGTGCCCGAACTCACCCTGGAGACCTATCAGCCGCGTGGCGGCACCCCGTTGTACGATGCGGTGGGACAGGTCATCATGCAGACGGAGGACCAGATCAAGGCGTCCCAGAACAAGCCGAACGTCCTGCTGGTGATCATCACCGATGGTGAGAATACCGACAGTCAGGGTTACCAGGACAGCGACGTGAAGGGCATGATCAAGCGCCTGGAAGAGGACAAGACCTGGACCGTGGCGTATCTCGGCGCGAACCAGGATGCCTGGGCCGTGGGACAGACCATGGGCTTGGCCAAGGGCAACACCATGACGTATTCGGTGGCCAGCATGTCAAAGACCATGAAGGGGTTGGCCAGCGCCAGTGTCAGTTATGCCGCCGCATCCACCCGCTCAAAGCTGGCTGATCCGCAAGCCTCCTACGTGACCCGTTCCTTCTACGGGGACGCCGGACTCGACCAGGAGGATTTCGACTAAAGACAAGGGGCCTTTCGGCCCCTTGTCTTTTGGTCACCAAGTAGGCTCTTCACCAATATGCGGCTAGGGTTTTGGCCCGCTCGCAGCATTACCCTTGGTGTTCTTCTTGCCCGGAAACAGGACCACTAGGGTTCCGAGAATTCCCAGCGTCACGGCGGTGCTCGATCCCACCACCAGGATCGCATTGAACGGGTATGGGAGATCACCGAACAAGGAGTCGAACGCGACGATGAGTCCGCCCAATAACCCAAGCAGAATGGCGATGCTGAGGAACGCTCCGATTGTGATTCCCAGGAATGTGGCCACGGCCGTGGGGATGTTCATTGTTGGCTCCCGATTCGGTTGAGTTCGCCCGACTTGACCTTGGCGAGCACGTTCAGGACGTGCCCAGCGGTCACGTTCCCGTATTTGGTTCGAGGCTCAAAACCATCCAGGTGCTCGATGAGAGCCGCTGCCCAATCCGGCAACGGTATCGGGCTCTTATCGACCAAGGCATATCCTGGACTCACGCTCACATCTTCATGACCCTGATGGATCAGAAATTTCGCCACCGGACAATGCGAGCAATCCCTGACCTGGGCGATCACTTTATCCTGGGAAAATCCACGGAGCCACGTCTCAAACTCATACAGATCGATCATTCGGTGTGTTCCAGCATTCGAAGGGCATCATCTGGTGAAATTCTTCTCTCGGTTGTGCTGGACCCATCGACGATTCTGATGAAGGTCTGTTGCCAGGGTTCCAGTGAAAAATCCTTCCAAACAAATGTGGACCCGGACGGGTCCACATTTGGCATGGCTACACGTGTGCCATGGAGACTCACCACGGCATGTTCATAAGGACTGCCCCTACGGGTGATGAATCGGGCCAACGGACAGTCACAGGATGTACCGGATCGCCCTACGATACGGTCGGGATGATTCCTCAACCAGTCGCGAAATTCTTCCTTGGAAAACCCCATGAATCCCCTCAAACAAAACGGGCCTACCCGAGATATGGATAGGCCGGTCCGGGGTTCAAGGGGTTTCGATCAGACCCGGCGGATGTTCCCCATCAGGTAGATCAGGTCATCCACGTAGAGATCGACCGAGAGGCCGCCGTCCTTCACGATCCGAACCAGTGGGTCCGGACGAGGCGTCTCGTCGGACTTGTTCTTGTAGTTGGCCAGGACGTGGCCCTCGATGCCCGCGTTGTCCGGCTCGTGCATGTCACGACCGCAGCCCTTGGTGAGTTCCTTGAGGGCGGCGAGCGCCGCGTGGGCGCGGTCGGCGTAGCGGTAGTCGTCGGGACGGTTGATATTCGACCGGATCGGACCATACTCGCGCAGGACCGCCAGCATCGTGGCGAGATTGAACTGGGCGATGGGAAACTTCTTCTTCTCCGGCCGACCATCGTAGAACGACTCCAGCACCAGGACGATCTCCTGGAAGCCCTTGGTGACGCCCTCGATGCTGATGTAGTCGCCCTGGGCGTTGTCCAGGTGATACCCAACCACACTGACGGTGTAGCTGATCGCGTCGGAACTGGGGTTGAGAAACGCCTCGATAGGCAGGTCCGCAAAGACCTTGCGGAAATCCTGGATCATCTTGAGCAGGTAGCGGGTCGTCTCATCGACCTCGTTATCCACAACGCGTAGGGTCTTACCCATAAGTCCTCCAGGCAGGGGTTATCCGATGCCGGAGATTACCAGAAATCCCAGGGATTGTCAAGAAAGACTTACGACAACCTTACCCTTCCATTCCGAATCGAGCCACTGGAATAGTTCCTGGGCGAGGTTCGCGTAGAGGAATTCCAGGACGATTTTGCAGAGGAAGATCGAGGCCCAAATCCAAAACGACCAGGACATCCCCATCGAGTAGAGCAGCATCATTTGGGCGAGCCAGACCAGCGGGGTCCAATTACGGTAATTCCCCACGATCATCATCCCACCGCGTTGGGAAAATAACTGCTTGGCCAGGAGGCCACGAATCTTGGGATTTCCAAGATTTTCACGATAGACGGCCTCCGACCACAGAGCGAGTCCGCACAGAATACCCTCGACGAGGGTGAACAGGAACAGGGTGATCCAGGTGAACTCGATCATCCACGGACTGAGCCAGTCCAGACTCATCAGCAGGAGCAGTACCGGCAGGTAGAAGGTCATCACCCCATACAGGAATTCGTCCAAGCGGGACCTAGGTCTCTCCGAGACATAATGCTCCATCCCGTATTCCAGAATACGCTCGGTCAACTCTGTAGTGGCGCGGAGTTTCATAGAGTTAATATTACAAACCCCTGAGGCTTCGTCAATACTTAGATACTCAGATAAATACGACGAAGAGGAGATTCCGCATGTTCAAATTTGAAGGTCGAGCAGTCAATGATGTACTGGTTGAGTGGAACGGTCCCGTGACCGGTCGCAACTACAACGTCTATCAGGTGGCGGCCCCGGCCCCGGCTCTGGTCCATATCAAGGTTTGGGGATCAGGAGCGGTAAAACTCCAACACAACAATACGTTCATATTCAAGACTCCGGGCGGAGATCAAAATCGCCACCGGTTGGATAAGGTTCCAGCCGAGACTGGTTGGACTGATGATGGTGCTGCCATCAGCGAGGCGGACCGGTATCAGACCCGTACCATCACGGTTGATCCGGCAACCCTCTATCTGCGTGTCATCTTAACCACGGCCGGAACTGGTCGTGTCGAGATCAAATCGAACTGGAACTAAAGGTTGACTTCGCCGTTCCAGGCCGGATCAACCTGCTTGAAAATGATCTCCGTCAGCCCCTGATATTGCCAGATCGTGATATGGATCAGGACCAGAGCCGCCATCGACATCAGGGCAATTCCGATCCAGCCGTTCCACATGAGCAGCGCCCAATAGGGCAGGCTCATGAACAGGAAACGCCACATGGTCAGCTTGGCCGCGCCCAGCTTACCGACATCCGCCACCCGCAGCTTGTACTTGTTCAGGTCAAACAGAGGTTTGTGCTGGGCACCCATAACCGACTCGAATAGCTTGTCGCCGTCAATGACCGTCTTAACGGTATGACAGGTGTAGCCGAGAGCCACCACAACGATGAGGCTCATGATGAAGCCGATGCTCTGGAGCGTACCCAGGACCCACCAAAGCAGGTCCCCATAATTCTGGTCGAGCCAGCCCATACCATTGAGGAAGAGCAACCCGATCCAGATCGGCGTCAGGATAAACGCGATGTTCTTCCTGAACCAAGACTCCTCGGGCTTCGCCGGGACCTCGGACAGAAACATGTCGATCTGCTCGGAACGCGGCGAATACTTCAGAGTAAGCTGGGTCATCGAGTTCTCCTTTCCCATAATATATCAGAAAACCCCAGGGTTTGTCAAGCGAGTCCACGTTTCCTCAACCATTCCATATGGTCACGCTCGGCCTTCTCTCTGAAATCCCTACGAAATTTCCTACCCGCTCGACGATGGTAACTCTCCGACATTATCCTGAGATTCGCCCCCACATGCAATCCACACACATGAGGATGAGCCAACGGCACCTGATGCCGCACCAACAAGGGCACGGCCCGGCTCGGAATCCTTCGGAAACACTCCTCATAAACTCTTCGAATCTCTATCAAAGTGGTCCAACCCGGCGTAGCCTGGATCAGAACAGATCGACGCCTCGCATCCCTCCGAAACCACATCTCCTCAGGCTGTTCTAGGAATTCTTTCTCTGTAGGCATTCCCGAGTGACGATACCTTCTCATCCAGTCGTTATAGGCTGTGCGATGGTTCGAACGCCATCGACGGACACGGTCATAATCCTTTGATCCAAGAGGTTCATTTTCGTTCATACCACGTATCTACACGAATCTGTTTTGCGAATCCTGATATTCCCCCACCATTGCTAAATAATCTCCGAAAGCCTTTCGGAGGTAACAGATATGGCAGTGAAGACTCTTCTTTCTCAGACTGGTGTTGTGGGTGCAGGCCCGATCCAGTCGTTTCCGGGTGCGGATGATGTTCGCACGATCCAGTTCAACCCGCAGGTGGGTGTTGGATTCAGCGGTTCGGTGCTGATTGAGGGCTCTTATGCAGCCCGGCCTAGCTCGAATGATTTTCAGACCCTGGCCCAGGTGACGTTCACCGGCCACACCGCGAATTTCTCTCTCGACATCGACAGCGATGCTCCCTGGGTGCGTGCCCGCGTAGCTGTGGCTTCGATTGGTGCGATCTCGGTCTATGGTGATTCCCGTATGGGTGCGATCTCGGGCGGTCAGTCTGGTCCGGGTACGAACACCGCGATCATCGACTCCCAGTTGAAGTGCGCTGGTACCGGCACGAACTTCCTGATCAATTCCCCGGTTGTTCCACAGTTCACCACGGATGACGTGGTCTACGTGAATGACTTCAGCAAGACGCTGACCGACATCCTGGACGGCACCAACGGAGCCGTTGGTAAGCAGAACAAGATCGGCACCGGAGTGATCACGGCGAACCAGAACGACGTGAACGTGCTCACGGGCACCGCCGCGTATGGGCTGCTTGTCACTGACATGCAGAAGCTGGCCGACGTGACTGTGAGTGCGACCGAATTGAATCGCCTCGCTGGTGTCTCCAGCAATGTGCAGACCCAGTTGAATGCGATTGCGGCCTCGGTTCCGACCAGCCTCACCGGCACGACTGTGACTGCGGCGGCTTTGAACTCGTTCTTCAACGTGGTTCCGACCGTCAACATGACCAACCTGAACAATCTGTCGGGACTGACTGCGTCGGCCGCCGATATGAACGTGCTGGCTGGACATGCTCTGGATTGGACTGGTGATGACATCGTGAAGCTCGGTGACATCACCGCTTCGGCGACCGATCTCAACCGTATCAGTGGATTCTCTGGTAACTCCAGCGATCTGAACAAGCTGGTCGGTATGAACTCATCCACTGCCGATCTGAATGCGATTGCGGGTCTCGCCGGAACCGGCGTCAGCACCACACAGTTGGCGTTCCTGATCGGTCTGAACACGAATGTTCAGGCTGCTCTGAATGCGGTTCCGAACCTCGCTGGTCTGACTGCCTCGGTCAACGATCTGAACACACTGACCGGAATCTTCACCGGTTCGGGTGCGTTCCCCGCCCAGATTAGCTCCACCGAGCTTGGTTACCTGGAAGGCACAAGCTCGAACATCCAGGCTCAGTTGAACAACCGTCGCTCAATCGGCGTGCCGATTGGTATTGCGGAAATCTCGGGCGCGGCCATCACCACGACCGAACTCAACTACCTCCAGGGTGCGACCAGCAACATCCAGGCCCAGATCAACGCGATCTCTTCGTCGTCGATCACTCCGGCTGGTGGTAACTTCTCGGGTCCGGTTGGATTCGCCGATGGTACCGCTGCGGCTCCGTCGATCCGCTTCACTGCGGACACCGACACCGGCTTCTACCGCGTCGGTGGCAACACACTGGGCTTCGCCGCGAACGCCACTCGTATCATGTCGATCAGCACTGCAAACGTGTTGTTCGGTAACGGTATCACCAACGGCGCTCCGGCTCTTCAGCACACCGGTTTCGGTGCGGGCACCCCAGCTTACCAGTTCGTGAACGATGGCAACACCGGCATGTACTGGATCAGCGCGGACTCCATCGGATTCTCCGTGGGCGGCAACAACATCCTCACTCTGGATGGTGTGGCCAGCACCGTCACCATCGGTGGCGCGACAAACCTGAACAACTCAGTGGTGGTCTCCGGTAAGTTCTCCGGTGAAAAGCTGCTGGGTGTAGCCACGGTGCAAGCGGGTCTCGTCACTGGTGCTACCGGTCAGACCACGATCTACACGGTGGCCGCCGGACGTTCGGCGATTGTCACGAAGATTCTCGTTCGTATCACCAACCGCTTGCAGGGTGGTGGAACCGGATCGACGGCGGCTTTCCGCATGAACATCGGCGTGAGCCCGCAGTTCGACGAACTGCTGGACAACACCAACAACGCAACCGTGTTCAATCCGGGAGCCTACTCGTTCAGCACTGTCGGTCAGGTCATGCCGCTCGGTCAGGGTGACAATGCGTTCCCCGCGATCTGCGGTGCGAACGGTGCCGACTATCAGGTGTTCACGGCGGGTGCGGTAATCCGTGCCAACGTCACGGTCCAGGCGCAGTTCGACCAGTTCGACCTGCAACTGATCGCGTTCGGATACGAATTCTAATAAGTAGAATTGGTCTTCGTTAGAGCGGAAGAGGGTCGGGATTTCTCCCGACCCTTTTCTTATGGGGTTGGTGGATGGTTGATGACGGTCGGATATAACGAATTGATATTGAACGTTGAATGAAGTGATCTTCCAGTTGATCCGAAGTTCGTAAAAACCATCACACCACGATTTAAGAGGGTGTCAATCGTCGGAACATTGCTAAGTGGACCTTGGTCGCGCAGCATCATGCCGAGACTCATAAAGGCCATGCGTTGGATATTGTCACGGAACCATGGAGGTTCTTTGAGCAGGGTCAGACCGGCTTGCTCCATCATGGGGTCGGTCACCCGATTCCCGTGCAGATACCACTCGATTCGCCCATACTGATCGATAATGGCTGGACCATCAGGGCTATGGATTCGTCCGTCCTTGAACCAGACCTCTGCCCAACGCTCATCCTTGTCCTTGAATTCGGCTTCTTTGATCCAACCGATCCAGGCTGGACCATCGACCCGATCCTTTTTCCCTCGACTATTCAACCACTCCTGCGATCCATTGCGATAGATTGTCGAGGGGCCTCCATAGGGACGAGGTCGATGCCATTTCCGACAATATGCATCGATGTGGTCGGGACGATCCAAGATGCGCGAGTGGGACCCACGCTCGTTGAATCCCTCGGCATCGTTCTCGTACCACTCTTTGGTCCAGGGATAGTTCTTGTCCTTGTGGGTCGGCGGGTCCGTGATCTCCCACCAGACGTTGCGCAACCCACGACCTAGATTCCCCAGAGCTAGACCCACCGAACTAGGTGGTGACGGTATGCGTATCCCCATGTCCCCCAGAACCTCCGTAAACTGATACCCCACCTACACCAGCGAGACCGGGCTTCGGTGTTATCCAACTGCTCCCACCCCCACCGCCTCCAAACGAGACCATAAGCCTCAACCTACAATCCTGTTCCAGGATGTAGTGATTTCCCTCTTTATCCCTAAAAATCTTTCCAACATTATCTTGTCGAAATTTCCTGGCATTGTCCAGGAAAATCATACGATCCATGGAGTTTCGGAACCACGGCTCCTTGTCGAGGAGATCAATTCCTTTGGATCGGAACCATTCCTGATCCAGGTGCTCCCCATAGACGAACCACGCCCGTTGATATAGGTCGTCAAAGAACGGTCCATCCAAGTTGTGGTAGAGGATGCGCTCTGGAGTTACTCGGATGTGGTACTGCGAGTTGGAATAGGCAAAGGTCTGCCCGCTCACATTCGGTTCGAATGGTGGAGCCGGATCAAGAAAATCCTTCAGCTTCCGGGCCAAGGCTTTGAACATGCACCCAATGTAAGGAATCCCCTCGATCTGGTCAATCCCCTGGGGCCTAAATACCAGGATTAACGAGGGAATCCCCGAATGGTGAGAAGGTTTTATTGGAGAGACGTACTCTGGGAAGGTGATATTGTTGACCTTTCATCGGTCGGTCCCGAGGGCGTAATCCTTCCGGCCGGAACCACCGGACAGCGTCCTCTCGCCCCGAACGAGGGCACAATCCGCTACAACACCACGATCACCGGCACCGAGGTCTATCAGAACGGTGTTTGGGCACCAATTACCACGGCTGGAACCACCGGGTTCAGCACCGCGACCAATCTGGGCGCGGGCCAAGGTCTCCTGGTTACCCCGGTAATCCTGCCGAATCTCCAGTTCAAATCGTTGATTCCGGGCACCGGAGTCAGCTTCGTTGTTACCCCCACGGACATCCGTATCGACGCGCCGGGTATCGGTGAGGCCAATACCGCCGCGAACGTCGGCTCGGGTGTTGGCGTGTTCGACGGCAAGGTTGGTGTGAATCTGAACTTCCGCTCCATCGCCACAACCACACCGGGACAGATCGGGATCAGCAACTCCGGCGGTGGTGAGGTCCTGATCGACTTCGTGGGTAGTCTGGGTGAGATCAACACCGGGTCTAACCTCGGTGGTGGCGCACAGATATTCGAGAGCAAGGTCGGCACGACTCTGCGATTCCGCTCAATAACCTCGGGTGGCGCACCGATCACGGTCACCCAGAACGCCAACGACATCGCGATTGCGATTTCCCCGAACCCGGTTATTCCGGGCACCGCCAGCATGACGATTCCAGCCGGAACCACCGGTAGTGAACCTGCTGCGGTCAACGGCATGATTCGTTACGACACCACCCTCCAACAGTTCCGTGCCGTTATCAATGGGGTGTGGAGCACCATCTCAACCACCGCTGGAACCTTCCTGCCACTCTCTGGTGGATCAATGACCGGCAACATCTCCATGACGGGTGGTTCGGATATTCTATTAGGGGCGGGTTCTGACATCACCTTCGCAGGTGGTTCTCTGATCATGACCTCAGGGTCCGGCATCAATATGACTGCTGGCGGCAACATCACCATGGCTCCGGGTGCAACCGTCGATAGCCGCGATGTCAGTGCGGATGGTCTGGTTATGGACTCGATCAACGGTGCCGGTAACGGGATCGTTGTGAAAACCAACTCCAACGTGTTTAACCGCCGCACTCTCACAGGTACGACCGATCAGATCACCATAACCAACGGAGATGGTGTCAGTGGCAATCCGACTTTTGCCATCACCACGGACCCGGTCATTCCCGGAACCGGTGCGATCACGATTCCGTCCGGAACCGATGCCCAACGTCCTGGCTCACCTGTAAACGCCATGCTTCGTCAGAACACCGATTCGGGATTGCCCGAGTATTTCTTTGGTGGTGGTTGGAATGAATTCATTACTCAGGTCGGTGGAGTTCTCCGGGGTAACCTCGTCCTAGACACCGGCAATATCACGATGATCGGTAACGAGACCGTGGACGGCCGTGATCTAAGTCAAGACGGTATTGTGATCGATCAGATCAATGCGATTTCCAATGATTCTGGTGTGTTGGTCCGTTCTGGTGGTGCGGTAGTTTCCCGCGAAATTAGCCCGGCTGCGGCCTCGCATCTAAATGGCATCAGTGTGACCAACGGCAACGGTGCCGGTGTGATCGAGATCGGTTTGGATATCAATGGTCTGCCCTCGATCAGCGGTCTGAATCTGGCCGACTCCATCGTGGTCTATGACAGTGGAAGCTCTGCCAATACCAAAGCCACGATCAGTGACTTTGCTGCGTTCGTCGGTACTGCGGGTCTCGACTCTTTGTTCCTGAACACCATCGGCGATACCCAGTACGGCGACATCCGTATGGATGGCGCGAACATGACGTTCACGAACAATCGTGCATCGGTTGTGGGAACCTTTGGGGCGGTATCGGGACCGGCGGGAACAATCACCATCAATGGTATTGGACCGATCACAATCAATGCGGGTTCTAATGCGGGGGTCATGGCCACGGCCATCAATAACTTCCCCGGTATCATCTCGGATGGAACAATTGTGGCCGATGCAGTCGGATCGCCCACGGCCTTGCGTATCTACAAGACCGGTGGTGGAGACTTAATTCTGGCTGACACCAGTAATACACCATTGGCAGACGTAGGCATCACCCCAGGCACATATAACCCGATTGGGCGAGTTGATGGACGTGATGTCAGTGCAGACGGAGCGGTCCTCGACAATATCAACACCACTGCTCAATTCGGATTCGTAGCTCGCACCGCAGATGGTGCACCAGCCACGTTCGCTCGTCGCAGTATCACTGCAAGTGCCGTGGCCAACCGGCTCGGACTGAGTGTGACCAACGGTAATGGCGTGGTGGGTAATCCCGAGGTGGGTCTGAACATTACCGGACTGACCAATATCGGAACTATTGCTGGTGCCGATGAAATTCCGATCTTTGATCAGAACATCACGACCAATCGCAAGGCCAACATGAACGATGTGTTGACGTTCATTCGTGCGAACGCCAACAACACCATGGTCCGTGCTCAGTCGTTGAATCTTGCCATCTCGAACGGCATGAACGCGACGATCAACCTGACCACGGTCATCTTCGACAATGATGGTTCGTTCAATAACCTTACGGATACCCTGACGATTCCAGTCAATGGTATCTATAGGATGACTGCCTACATCGAGGTCGGACTGGCCACGGTATCCGGACGTTATGAGATCAGAATGCGTCGTAACGGTACGGCCGAGGGTAATATTGGAGTGGTCGAGTCGAACGCCGCGAACACCTTCACGGCTTATGCCGACGATATGTTCCAATGCACTGCTGGTGATGCATTCACCGTCGAACTCAACAACACATCGGGCAGTGCCTCGACGATTCCGGCAATTCGCTGGATCGTGCAGCGTGTCTTCTGAGGAATTTATAGATGCCACTTCTTGGTCTTACACCGAAGAATAGATTTTGGGAGCGTATCAGTCTTCCTGTGGTGGCCTCGCTCACACCGGGTCCCTACACGAATCCGTCGATGACGGTGGACGAATATGGGCGTGTCACCACGATCAGTTCGAATCCGTTGACCGCGTCCATGAACATGTTCGACGAGGGTGGTATCGTTGCGGGTGGTCCATTCAGCCGGATCAACTTCGCTGGAGCCGGTGTTCTCGCCACAAACGGAGGCGGCGGACAGCTTACCGTGACCATCTCGGGTGGTTCGGCAGGTATCGGAATCGAAAAGAACGCGGTGCCTGTGGCTGGAGGACCTCACACGATTCTGAACTTCCAGAGCACCGTGGTGAATCTGACCGATCAGGGTGGTGGTCGAGTTCTGATCACGATCTCTGAACCCGCGACCAACGTGAAGTATCGTATGGCTTCGGTTGCGTTGTTCGCCTCCACCAGTATTGGTGCTCCACTAGAGTCGAACGCGACGATCCGTCGTATTACAGTCGCCATCAACACAGCCTATTCGGTTGGCGCGACTATCCGTATCGAGGATGGGGGTGGGAACGTTTTGATGGCCACGGATAAGATCAATCCACAACTCACTGGTATCTACGAGGTGGAACTAGCCAATGTATCGGCTCAGGTCGGTGTGGGTAATGAGCAGTTGGTCGCTGTGGTTAGTGGTGCGCCCGTGGCGGGTGTTGCTGTGGTGACCATCTGGTACCTGCTGCCGTCTGCATAAAATGAAAATGGGGAAGGCTAACGCGCGTTCCCTTCCCCATCCATCCGAATCCTCTGGTCGGCGTCAAGCACAGGCACCACCGGCTTTCATGGGTCTCTGTTTATGGTACAGCGACAAAACCGAGTTGTTTCACGACGTTTGGGCAAGGCACATACCTGAACAACCCTACAACGACCTGCCTTCTCGTACCAACCTTTAGGGCTGGGGAACATAACGGTTCAGAACCTCACGGAGGTCCCTCGCCATTGCCTCGATGTCCGGGTCAATTCTGATGGCCTCGGACAGACTACCATAGTGCATCTCCAAGCATTCCAGCAGAAGAGCTTTGATGGCCTCTTCGTCTGGTCTGTTCCTCAATGTAGACTTGGCATTGAGGTCTTCAAGATGCTTTTCCTTCTTGGTGAACCAATCCTTCAACTCATCCAGGGTCCACTCACCACGACGGATCGACTTTAGCTGTTCGCGATTCGCTTCCAAGTCGAGGTCATGGAGATCGAGAATCTGTTCGCACTCGTTCGCCAATCGCACAACATGATAGGCGAACTTCGTGTCGTAACCGAACTTCTCGACCAATTCCATACGCTTCGGATTGGTCGTGTTGCGCTTGCCGATGGCGTTCATCTGAGCGTAGGCGTAGCCCTTGAACTTCGGAAACGCCCCACGATGCAGGAACAGCTTTCTGTGCTCGCGTACTCTTTCACCGATCTGCGTCGTATGAAGGACGCAGCGACGAGGCGTAAACAACGAGTCCACCATGTTCGGGTTGTTCTCCATGCACAGGTGGAAATACTTCACGATGTTGTAGACCGAGAAGTCATATTCCTTTCTGGCGGATTCGTCCTTCACATGGTGTTGCTGCCACTGCTCGAAGCGCTCTTTCTGGCGACCGAATCCCATGATCTCCCCACGCAGATGCGGGAAAACCATGTCCTTGTGGGGCACACAGAATCCGTAAACGTCGCTGTCGGAGGTGTCCGAGGATACGCCATAGGCCACCGAGCCCATCAACGTAAGATAATGGGTGTTATCCGGGAGATATGGCGGGGGTTGAATCAACCCCTTCTTTTTCAGGTCGTGGAGTAGCATCTAACGCACCTCGCAGGGCCGCCAACGCGGCCTCCGGGCTTGCGTAGCTGCCAATCAGTTGGGGATCACGGAAGCTCATAAAGATCGACTCGCTGTTGTACCAGCGGACAATCCCATGTCCTTCGAATCGACCATTGCCGGGATAACGCGGAAACCATCGGGTCCTCCTACGAGACCTGGGGACGAAGTTGTGATCCTGTTCGAGGAGCCTACCGATCTCCTCGTAAAACTGTTTCTCTTCCATCCTCCAGGTATCTACACAAAAATCCTGGAATGTCAAGAGAATCCTTGGGATAAGTGATTAGATGCTGAGTTCCTGATCGATGGCCCGACCATGACACTGGGTCAACTTGTCCAGATAACCGGTGTTGCGGAGAACCTTGAACGCAAGGTTCTCGACCCGTGATTCCCCGCCCTTGGCAAGTCCAGCCTGACGCATACCCCAGACCTTATCCTTGATCTTGTTGATGGCCTCGGGATTCCTGCACGGAGGCAAATTGTCGATTATGTGCACGATATGAGCGACCTTCCTGCGAATGGCCGGTTCATTGATCTGGGGTTTCTGATAGGTCGGCTTCTTTAGCCAGTCATCACGAAGCAGGGAATACTCACCCTGGGTCACTGCGGGTTCCTTGGTGTCCTCCACGTAGAGTTCCACCGGGAAGCCGTGCACGGTGATGTCACGGGCATCGTTCCAGATACGCTTCTTCGATTGGATGTAGTCGTCAAGGAGTTCCGGGCAAAGTTCACGAAACTGGTCGAAATCCACGATCAGATGCAGATCAATATCCCGGAACTTTGTCCAGTTGAATCCGGCCGAGGAGCCGGTTACCACCACATCCTCCACGCGAAGGCCCGGAATCTTCAAGTAGGTCAGGAAGGCTTCGGCGATCCTCATCAGGGCCTCACGGACCTCCGGGCGCATCTCAAACCCCTGCCATACAGCGGGGTTCAGTTCTTCGTGGTACTGGATCGTGTCCAGGGGGTCTTGTAGCTCGTTGAGTCTCATGAATTTTATTTAGCCCATGCCATGTAATCACTGAAAGCTCGAAACTTCTGTTGAGCTTCCTGGGGGTTGTTCACGTAGAGTGCTTGGAGATATTCCCAGATCAGATCGAAGATCACTTTTGGTTTCACCTGGAGCTTACTCTCCTGATAGGCGTCATGAAGATCACTAGAAACTGCCGCTAGAATCTGATCGATTTTGCGTGCTCCGAAGAACTGTTGGATCATGGTCAGGGCGATTCCGGACTTCCTGGTGTATTGGTCGATCTGCGGGATGATCGGTTTGATCTTCTCACGATATGCAATGTAGTTCCGGAGCATCTTGTAGGTCTCCGGATATACGCGAAGAGTGTTTAGCAGACCCTGGAGAATCGGCTCTGGCATCTTATCATAATTGGTTACGACCGGTTCCAGGGCATGGGCTGGATTGTTGTCGATGTCTTTGATCTTCTTCATAACAATCTGAATTCCAGCCTGAGTGAGCTTCTTCCGGAATTGCTTGTCCGCGTTCATTCCAAACCGGAGCAATCCGATGATGGCCCGCACCGCATATTTGTTGACCCAATACCCGGAGGACCGAAGCACATTCAGGATGCGTTGCTGAATCCATCCGGGTAGACGAGAGATCACCTGCTTCTCATCACGAGTGAATTCCTCACCCCAGCGATCCTGTTCCACATCTTGTTCTGGTCGGATCAGATTGAAAATCTTCTTCATGTAGGTATCGACATGAAGGTCCGGCGATGCACCTAAAATCACGGCGAAGCAGAACTGGAACAGGGTGCGTTTGATCTCGTCAAAACGACGCTCATACTTGTCGTTGCCCCAGACACGAAACTCGATACGACCCTGGTGATCGCGAAATCCACTGATATTGAAGGTGCTGTATTTCTCAGCCTCTTGCGTGAACATGTCACGCATGGGCTGAACCAGCTTGGTAAACCCATCCTGACGAATGATCCGGGCAATGGCCCGGCTCGATTCACCACCGATCTTGGCTATCTGGTCCCGGAAATACTGACGAATTCGATCCAGAGGAGTCTGCGTGTAAGTGGATTTGCGACGGTCGAAATCCGAGAGCACACGTTCGTCACCCATGAACAGTGCAACCTTGAACCAATCGATGTCCTCAAGCTGTTTGGGTTGTTTGAAACTGACCCGAATATGCAGGCCGGTATTGCTGTTGGTGTAGCCAGTTCGATCAATGAACCGAAACATCTTCTCCAACCACTCCAGACCCTCTTGCATGTCCATCGCCGGAGATGAAATCTCAGCACCGCCTCGTGGATTATCCGAATCGTCAACCGTGCTATCAGCCATGACACGCCACACCGCACTTTGATGTCCGGGAATCTTCGCGTATTCACGTTCCTGATAAAGTTTAACTCCAAACTGTTCTTGGAAATCCTGAGCGAGCTTCCCGAAGATTTCACGTTGAGGTGGAAACACAGTGATATAATGACCATCCTCATCCTGCTGCACCGCATGCCTGAACGAGTAGCGGAAGTTATTCAGGACCCATTCCGATCCTTTGATCCTCAACAAGGCGTGGGAAAGACCCATCATGTCGAGCCTATCCAGAATCAACATCAGATAAGGAAGATCACGAGCCCTCTCACCCCGCTTGATATTACCGAGCATATCCAGGTTGATTGGTTGCAAACCCAGGTTCTGATGAGAATTGTATTCCTGAACGAACTGATCCCAGTTATGGATCAGGGAACGAGCGACCTCAAGCAGGGCAGACCCACCCTTCAACTCAATCAGGTCGAGGAGTTTGTCCCAATCCTTCAACCGAACTCGCTTGAACCGGTAATGATTCGCACCACGCTCGTAATAGAACTCGACCTCGAAACCCATGCGGAACCAAGCCAGGATATTCGTGACATCCTTCCGGCTTAATTTGGCTCCCTCATAGAGCGGGGCAAGAAATTCGACAAGACGCATGGAATTATCCTGGTTGACCCGGTATTTAGGTCAGCCCGACCATGCTGGATTGTAAAATTTATCAGAGTTTTTGGACTTCGATTCCTACGCGGATTTCTGCCCACACATCGGGATGAATCACATTCGACGTGAGCATGTCCTGGAGGAAATCACCGGAGGGTTTTTCCGGTTCCTCATCCCCAAAGATACAGCGGATCATCTTCTTGTAGCGCTCGCCCAAGAGCTTTCGATTCATCGCGTTGATGGTGGGATCAACCCCGTTCAGAACCAGCAAGAGGCGAGCCTCGCGATTGATGTAGGCCACCCGTGTGAATGCACGGGGGATGATCTCCCCCAGATGGCTGCATGTCCCCAGGGCGTCCAGAGATTCCTGCCAACCAAATCCGGCCAGGGTCAGATCGATAAGACGATCCCTGAAAAACCGAGTGCGCTGCTCACGAGTCAGATTGGGCATGGCCGCAATCTTCTGTTCAGCCGCATCCTCGTCCGCAAACAGACTCAGGGGATGTAACTTGAGGCGGTCGATCTCAATGATTGCGAGACGACCATCGGCGGGGAACAACGTGGCATTCCCAGCGAAGTGCAGAGCAAAGGCCGAATCCGTCAAGTAAACGCCTCGGGTGTTACTCTCCACCGTATGGGCGTAGTTGCCCTTGCGGACGCCCCTCGGCTTCAACCCGGCGTAGACCGCTTTCTCAGCCACACGCTCACAAGTTCCGTGATACAGAAAGTTCATCGGGTCAATCTAACAGACCCGTTCATCCCGGTCAAGGTCTTTGACATTTCCAGGGGTTTCTGTTATATCTTCGGGATTCGTCACCCGGAGTCCGGTCATGATTACCCATCCACCCAAATACCCGAGCACTCCACACTGGCCGTGGTCCCAGAAGGTCCACCGTGACGACTCCTATCATGAGGAGCCAGAGTTCTTCCTGGGCAAGCGTGTGGTTATCACGGAAAAACTGGACGGTGGGAATACCTGCCTCTGGAATGGGAACGTCTATGCCCGTTCCACCACGCTCCCGGCCGGTGACGGCTGGTTCGCCATGGTCAAGAAGCACCATGCGTGGAAAACCCACAGCACACCCTGGATGGCTCTCTACGGGGAGGACCTCTACGGTATCCACTCCATCGAGTATGGTCCGGTCCATGAGGATCAGACCTATCGCATGTTCGCGTCCCGCCATTTCGATGAAACCTACGACCGTTTCATGGACTGGGATGAAACCTTCAATGACTCTGAAATATTCGACCTCCCATTGGTTCCAATCCGTTTCACCGGAACCTTCTACGAGGTTGATGCGATCACCAAGTGGTTCGAGAAGGAACTCCAGAAACCGTCCGAACTCGGCGGCCCCTGCGAGGGCTTCGTGATGCGAACCTGGGATGGGTTCGACGCGGTGGATTTCCGTCGCCACGTCTGCAAATATGTCCGTGCCAACCACGTCCAGACGGACGAGCACTGGACCAAGAACTGGAAACCCTGTCCGATCCTGGAGCGAGGCGAACAGGTCTACGGGAAGAAGTGAGGGGCGGGTCACGCCCGCCCCTCCTGGGTTTTACTCGGCGGCCACCTTCAACTGAGGTTTGTCCAGTTTGAGCAGCGAATCGCCGTTGCCAATAGGGATCAGCCTCGGTTTCTCCTCCTCCGGGAGGCGGCGCTCCAGATCGACCATCAAGATACCGTCCTTGAGATCGGCCGAGACGACCTCGGTGTATTCGGCGAGCTTGAATTTCTGATGGAACGCACGATTGGCGATTCCACGATAGACGAACCGCTTCTTCTCGTCGGCCTTCTTGTCGCCCTCGACCGAGAGGCAGTCCTTCACCACGGACACGGTGATGTCGTCTTGGCCAAAACCGGCCACTGCCATCACAATACGAAACTTCGTGGCGTTGCCGTCCTCATCCGACTCCAGCGCCTCAATATTGTAGGGCGGGTAGGATTGGGCGGTTGAATTGAGAATGCTGTCGATGTCCCTGAACAAGGTTGAGAACCCCAGGAAACGGGGATCAGTAAACAGGGACGCATACAGATCACGTGCCATTGTCGTATCCTCCAATAAAGCAAGGTTATGTTTTGGACCCCTTTCGGGCATCCGGTCGGGAATCCCACATGGGCGATTCCGCAGCGATATTTATATCACACATTTTCGGAGTCAAGGGGTTTCTTGACATTTCGGCTAATTTCAGATATATTCAAAACATGCCTCAGAAATTCGGTTCCCGTATGCGTGCGGATCGTCTCTACAAGTCCGAATACGGTGGACGCTTCAAGGCGCTCGTCGATGAAGGGTTGAGATTGGCGGCCGATCTCGGTCATGACATCCCACCTCTGGATCAGTGGACGAACGATCCCCAATTTATGGGCACCTACTACGGTCCCTGTACCAAATGCAAGATGGCGGTCCGCATCAGCATGGAGCAGGATGAACTCTCCAAGGGACCGGCCCTGGCCACCACAACCACCTGTCCGGGTCGTCCGTGGCTCTAGCCGAGCTATACTTTGTCATGGTTCTGTCCTATCAGGCCGAACCCCAGACAAAGGATTTCGTTCGAATCGACATGGAAACCGCCGATGCTTGCCTGGATGCGGTCGCCAACCTTGTCTCTGCCGAGGACGAATACCCGGTGCGTCCCGAGAACACCATCAAATGGGCATTCTGCGTGGATCGCCGTAACCTCAAACCGATCCTCGAATATCGAATATCCCTAGAAACTCCTTGACGTTTCTCTACATTTCTGGTAGAATTGTTGGATTAACGAGGAGGAGTTTCCATGACCCGAGTGATGCCGTCCCGTCTGAACCTGGGCAGCTACATGCAGTCCACGATGGCTCACCCCCTGCATATGCGCCGTGGGGCGGCCGAGAACCCAGAGTTCTACAACCCGCAGGGGTTGCCCACGATCATGGGCTTCGTCATCCCGACGTGGCAGCGTCCGTTGGTCTGGACCGAGGATCAGAAGGTGAGGTTCGTCGAGTCCGCTTGGTACGGCATCAACCTGGGCACCTACACATACCAGCAGCAGGACTACGACAAACATCCTGATGGTTCGTACACCCCGAGCCCCTACAATGGGTATCTGATCGATGGTCAGCAGCGCATGTCCGCGCTCCAGGACTACTTCGACGACAAACTTACGGTGTTCGGCTACAAGTGGTCGGAAGTCGATGTGACTGACCGCCGAAGCTTCGAAATGACCAGCAGCTTCTCCTGCTACATTTCGCGCTTCCAGACCGAGGCCGAAATGATCGAGATGTACGAACGTCTGAGCTTCGGCGGCACCCCGCATACCGAGGCCGACCGCCCCTCGCAGAAGGGCAGCAAGACGTTCAAGCCCGGCGTTCGCTGATCATTCCTGATCGAACCGTGCGTCCCTGGCGCGAGTGCGTTCCTCACGGAGCATTCGCGTCAGGATGTACGTGATCAAGACGTTCGAGCGTTCAATCGCCGCTTCCGCCCCGACCGAGTTACGACTCAGATCGTTCTGTAGCTCCCTGGCCATTGTCAGCGCCTCGCCTAGGTTAATGGGCGACTTCACGCGGCCACCTTCTGTTGGAGCTTCTCGTGGTTCCTCCACGCCTTCATCGCCGCCATACACAGGGCAAGCTGTCTGGTGCGGCCTTGGACCTCGTACACGCCCAACGCGCCAGGGTTGGCTTGGTGACGCGGAATCGACCAGTGCACGACCTTGACCAGGACTGGGCGGTTGTTGGCGGGTTCAAAGTCCTCCTGAATACGAACCTCGTAATCCTTCAAGAACAACTTGAACAGGAGTAGGGCCGTGTCGGTATCGGTGGTGAAATGGGGGATGGCCGGACGCCCCGGCAGGTCCTTGTGTGGAGCCTTCCATTTGCCCTGACTGGTCTGTCGGTAACCGAAGAACTCCGCCACGACCTGATCCAGGTCCTTGTTCCCCTCGGGACTCTTGGTGCTGGCTTCGTAAAACTGGGTATACAAACCCTGGTAATCGATCTCTTTCTTGATCTTTGGCATAAACCCTCTCTTGCCTAACCCCTCGAAATATCAATATAGTGGGGTAGGAGATAAAGGCAAATGGCACTCCATACGATGAAAAATCCGATTTTCGAGAATCGTAACAATTCCCAACAGCTTCATTCCGAAGATGACAAACCTGCCAGGATAACGAAACTCTATGATCCAGTCGTATGGAAGGACATGATCGTACAGGAATGGTACCATCATGGCTATCGCCATCGCAACGACAAACCCGCGATAGAACGTTCAGACGGTCATCAAGAATGGTGGAATATGGACTGCCGTCATAATCCGGCTGGTCCTGCAATCATCCGGCCGGATGGAACTGGTACGTTCTACATCTTCGACGAAGAGCTAATCCCGGAGAAGGTCAAGAAGGAGTGCGGGGCACGTATCTCCACAACTCCACCTTACTTTGAATCCGCCACCGATAAAATGATCTGGCTCAGTTATGTGGCGAAACTGATGGCTGATCCTCTCTTCTCGGCAAGGAAGCTTGAGAAGATTTTGGCCGATGAGATTCGAAAAGAGATCGATGCGGAGATCATCAAGACAATTGTGACAGGGTCAAAATCTCGTAGCCTGTCGCTGTCACCAGAACTGTGTGCTCGAACTGTGCCGACAGTGATCGATCTCTTGTCACTACGGTCCATCCATCCTGGAGTAACTTTACCTCTGCCTTTCCGACGTTGACCATAGGTTCCACTGTGAAGGTCATACCCGGTATCATCTTCGGACCAGGATTACCGAACCAGAAATGAGGGACCTGAGGCTGATCATGATAGATCGTGTTCACACCATGGCCGACATAATCACGCACGACTGAGAAGCCTTGAGACTCCACATAGGTTTGGATCGCGAGCCCGATGTAGCCGATATGAGCGTCCGGCTTGACCTGCTCAATCCCCATGTACATGGCCTTCTGGGTGACATCGATCAGACGTTGTGCCTTCACCCCGATCTTCCCCACCGGGAAGGTTCGCGAAGTATCACCGATATGATCATCCAGGGTCACAGCCACATCCAGATTGACGATGTCGCCCTCTACCAGCTTCTTCTCACCAGGAATACCATGGCAGACCACGTGATTCGGACTAGTGCAGATCGACTTCGGAAAGCCCCTGTAGTTGAGACTGGACGGCACCGCATCGTGCTCGATGATGTAATCGTGGCAGAGCTTGTCCAATTCGCCCGTGGACACACCTGGAACAACGAACGGAGTGATGTAGTCGAGGGTGTCAGCGGCGAGCCTTCCGGCCGCACGCATCTTACTTATATCGGCCATTCGGATTCACCACCCACACCCAAATCATCGGAGAATCTCCTTGCGTATCGTATGTCCCCGGACTCGGCGGACTATAAGTCGCACTGTAGAAACCTTCCTTCTTGAAAGCGGCATCGATCCTCGCCATCACCTCCGTGTCTTCCTCATACGGGATGAAACTCGGATAATCACGAAGGCTACTAATCAGAAAGAATTCACGTCTTTTGTTGTAGCGCTTCATCTCTTCCTGATATTCCTTCTCGAAGGCGGCCTTCCACCCACCCTCTTCGACCCAGGCTAGAAGCTTTTCCCACTCCCTCCTACGGGAACGTTTGTTATCGATCTCATCCTGCTTCGCACGACGCTCTAGCTCCGTCAGATGGTCGCAGACATCAGCGGTCATTTTTTCAACAAAGGAAATCATGGTATCCCCCTGAAACAAATGTAGGGAGAATTCGAGGGATTATCAACGACGATTGGTCATGAAATACCAAACCGAGCCGATGATCGAGGCCGTCATCATAGCCATGCAGCCCACCGACCAGAGTTGGTTCGGAATGTCTTGAAGCAATTCCAGCTTGAACAAGATTAACGAGAAGAGAAACGTGATCAGGAAAAATTGCCACTTCTTCATACTTGCATCTCCGCGAGTATAGTGGCGTGTCCCTGCTTCCTCAGTCGCAGCTTGAAGCCACCCGGATAGAGCCGACGCAGCACCTGATGCTGGCTGATCCACCGTGCCCATTCGTCGAATTCTTCTTTCCGGAACCGATAGAGTTCGTTCTTGAAGTTGGCCCAGACCTCCGTCGTGTAAAGGTCAATGGCAACGCCATCAAAGGGTTTGCCCACGGAGACCATGGTCTCACGTACCTGATCGGCTGTGGCCTTGAATGCTTCCCAGAGGTGAAGCTGACTGCCCAGGAGCCCACGTAACGATCCGAACTGAGATTCACGCAGTAACTGCTCAAATTCGGCCTTCGAGGGATTACGGAAGACCTGGACATCATTGGACCCGTTCACGATAGGTCCGTAATAAATCAGGTTTACCGAATGGTTAAGATCAGGAATCATCCCCTTATTTAGGAGTCAGAAACCCCCATAAAGAAACCCCCCAGTGACAGGTGGGGGAACCTGCCCTGGGGGATTCATCACAGGCGAGATCGACCGCTGGATTTACGCGGCGGCCTTCTGCGAATTTGCGGCTGGCTGGCCCTGGCCTTGCCCCGCCTTATTCTTCGGGGGGCGTCCCGGTGGGCGGCCGGTTGGGATGTAGTAGGACTTCTTCTTCTTTTTGGGTTTGGTCGGCATCGGATGGACATTACCGCCGGTCCCCTGTGTGGTCTTGGTCGGGGTATCGACCGTGTGTTCGTCGAGCCACTTCAGGTAGGCATCGGCTTCTTCGATCACCGCTTCCGCCGTCCGTGGTGCCATGCCCTGTTGGGGTGACCGGGCAATTTTGATCACTTCGAGAGCGATCTCAGGTCTAACGCTCATAGAGTTACTCCTTAGTGTGGGGGATGACCTGCACACCCCGTGCAGGGCACAAAGGAGTAAACAACTACCTACGAAAAAGTTCCACAACTTTTTTCGTTTTCCTCCTCTACCTTATTTCGGTGATTCCGGAGGATTGACTTGCCAGGAAACGTGCATGAACGTCCCTTGCCCATTTGAGCAAAAGTTAACATCCATGCGTCGTTCTCTAAAATACGCCACAAGCCACTCTCGATCTTCCTCCGGCGGAGACTCGCTGGGAGTTGGAATGTCAAAGGTGGCTCTGGTATTCGGTCCTTGTGGCTGTATCGCCATCCGGAACAGACTGGCCTGGGCCAGATGCATCCAGACGCGATCCTCTACTGTCACACAAAAGGCTCGCCACGACTGTCGAAGAACATATTCGCGGGCTTCTGCGAGGTGTCTCTCCCCATCAAGGAGATTCACGTAGAATGCTCTTAGTTCCTCATCGTCTTTCAGCAAGTTCCACCCTTAGCAGAGTTCCGAATCCGGATCAATACTCAGACTTCGGTTTCTGGCTTCGTTAACCAATTCCTATGCAGGGTGGCGTTTCTGAGAACTTCCTCGGTCGATAGACCATATACACGAGCGTGGATCAGAATTTCGTAACTCTGATCCGCTGGGAGACGATTGTTTTCGTTGATCCACTTCAGATAGGCTTCTGCACGATCTGTGATATCTGAAAAAGCAGCATGCGGCTCAACATCGTTCTTGGCCAACATCAAAACCGACTGACGCATGTCCAAAGAGAATTTGCGCATTAACTTACGATCCATAACTGATTACCCCCTTAGTTGAGTTTCGGACCCAAATGGAACAGGTCCACATACTTCTGAGTACGTTTCAGGATGTTCTGGATTGTGTCTGGTTCACCTTCATCCGTCGCCGACGATAGGGAGACCAGAGACATCAGGTCCTGAATCGAGATCAGGGGGTTCTTCTTGTGGCGGCTCACCAACCAATCCAAAAGCTGACTGGCGTGATGGAGTTGATCCGTTGGATTGTCTGGCACCGGATGGGCGATAGCTGCCGCCAATATCAGGATGTCCAGGGTTTGCTCATAGGTCAGGACCATGGCGTTGTTCACATCACCCTGGACCTCTTCAAACCACTTCAGATAGGCTGCGGTTTCCCTCACCACCTCATCAGCCGGAATTTTACCAGTTGATGCCTCAGTGCGGGTAGCAATCATACCGAAAGCGTGCTCGGCGAGTCTGACCTTAAGCTCGGATTTCATATTTCCCCCAATAACACACTACCCAAACATAGGGTTTCCAGGGGGATTTTCAATGATCAACCGTGCTTAGAATCGACCCCGAGCTTTTTGAATCTAGGCTGGCCATCAACAAGGTTACTGAAGAACATCTCGACCGGTCTCAGCCAGAGCCCACGCACGTGTGGCCACAGATGCTCGTAGAGCACCAATGACTCTTTCGAATCATCATTGGACTGATGGATCACGTCGAGAAATCGATAGAGCCCACCTTTGTAGTGACGATGAGTAGCTTTGGCCAGGGCTTCATCCTCATCGATACCCGGAAACAAGGTCTCCCTGAAAATCAGGTCTGGTTCGATCCAAAAACCCCTATCAGGTTCCCAGAACACCGCGAACTGCTGTTGGGTCTCGGTATGAATAGCTGGACGCAAAAAGACCGGAATCATCTACTCTTCCTCGTCGTATTCGGGAAGGCGTCCGTAGCAGATTTGATGGATACGTTCCGTTTCTGGATCACGCCTCTCAGGCTTGGTTTTATTGAGAGTAAACTTGCCGTCTCGGCCGGTTCCGGTCGCCATGAAGTTCCAACCCTCATCGAACGCGTAATACTCAAAGGTCAGATCGGATTCGACCTCAGTTAGTTTTTCCAGAACCGGGGTGGGGCAACTCCATGCGGTTTGAAAGCGAAGCTCTGCCTGTTTGTCCTCACCTCGAACAACCGTCTGCATGACACTGTCGTAGGCGTTCCACTTCGTGCCCCAGTGATGGATCGACCACTCATACCAGGATTTGTAGCCAGTCTCACCGATGCAGCGAGCCATGAGACGGGCATTGGCAATTGCACCCGGATAGGCTTTTTCCACCTTCTCCAACTTGGCCTCGATCTTCTCATAGGCCAAGCCGATCCAGGGACCTAGAATCTTATCGCGGTCGGTTCGACACAGATCATCCCAAGCCGTTATCATTCCGGGACCACCCACCATCAACGTGATAATAGTGGGAGCCAAACTCGACTCCACGACCTGAGCCGCGACCTCCGGCATCGGTATCAATTGGTTGAAATCGAACGTCGGACCGTACATCTGACCGGGTTTATCCGGATCAGGAAGCATCAGGAAATACTTTCGCATCCGGTCGGTCACATCCGGACCACTCACCATCAAGACGTTCTGAACATGATTTGGCATCAGCCTTCTCCGAAGATTTCTTTGTAGCGGACCTCACCGAGATCGACCAGACGCGGTTCCTGCGGTTGATAGTAATAGTCCGGTGCGATACGGCTGGGATTGCGCTTGAGTTCATCCGCAAGCCATTTATCGCAAACGTCTTGGGCTTCCTTCTTGGTCTTGTAGTAGGTAGTGTCGTCGATCTTGCTGCCCCATCCGCGTTCGGATTCGAGCCAATCTATCGCGTATGCCGCCCAAACTAGACGCTCGGACATCTCACACCTCTCAGTCTTTGGGATCACCATGTAGGGTCCAGGCAATCGGATCGAAATCGTAAAAACGATCCGTGATATCATTGGGGTTGCCTTGGACCACCGCGATCTTACGATGCTCGTCCGTGAGTTCGGGAAGTTCTCTACTGGAATGGATGCGGGCATGCGGTTTGAAGTCTCCGTCCCCATCACAGTAGAATCCGACGTATCGGGACGATCCCCATCCACCCAGTGAGTTCCAGTATTCCAGCATGGCTTCCATGGCAAGAGCCTGAGGCTCTGTAAGTTCCATCTGGATCGTCAAGAGGGTGCGCTTCTTGTAGGGTTGCTTCTCAATGGTTCGAGTCGCCATCTCCGCCTGGGTCGTTCTGATATTCATCGAATGTCCCCGGAACCCCTCATTGTGCCACGTTGCTTACGCGAGTTGATCTTGTTAACGTTTGCCTCCATAACATCCTGGAAGCTCATACCGAACTGCGAAGCAATACGACAGAGATAATAGAGCACATCACCAAGTTCAAGCTTTAGGGTTTCTTTGTCAAGGGTTTTGTCTCGGACATACTTCTTGAGCTTCTCCATGACCTCGCCAGCCTCGCCTGCGGTACCGGTGCTCATCACGTAGAGGTCTTTGAGTTCACGATTCTCCATGAACAACTTGTTCACATAAGCCTGGATATCCTCATCCCCTTGGAGCAGCTTGTGCGAGATGTCGTTCGGAATCTCCGGCGGGCTGCTCATCCAAACCGAGTCAACCCATTTCTGATACTCATTCCAATTCATGTGATTTCCCCTTCCGATCAAAGGTAGTCCCAGGTCGGAAGGGGTCAAGTCACTTGGCCAGATAGAAAACTAAGGCTCCCACAAGGGCCACGATCATCGCAGCAACAGGATACCAAAAGGCATAACGGTTTCGCTTCCTGGACTTAGCCATAGCAAGTCCTCCTTTGTGATTAGCAAGCGACCCTGAAATTGGTCAGGTCGAATGCCGGGGACGACATTGAATGAAGCTCATTGAGCTTATCCTGATGTTCTTGATCTCCCATGCTCGGGTCAATCTCGTGATAGAACACCATATTCAGATGCTTGCGAATCAATTCTACCTGCTTCGCGTTGAGTTCGACTTCAGGCTCGGAAAGTTCGAAGAAACCCTGGAGCCAATAACAGAAATCACGACTTGTCATGGTTTAACCCCTTTGCATAGGAGATATGCAAAGGGGTTAGACTAATCAAGTCTTAACGAAAATATCTGGTCCAAACGTGGCGAGATTTTCTGTTGTATTCGAGCAGTCCGTGGAGGCTGGGGTTCCAGCAAGGAATCCAATTCTGAACGAACCACGCGAGGCTCATACGACCAAGAATGCCCCAGAACCGAGTGGGCTCGGCCTTGAACCAGGAACTGGCCCACTGAATCTCAGAACTCACCACGACCGGCACGCCCTGGCTAACAAAGTCGGCGGCCGTGATGTTGAAGCTCTCGGAGAAGCTTACCTGGAGTCCCATGTCCATGTGACGAACCAGCTTGAGAAACTCCTCATGATCAAGCCAATCATGCTCAACCAATTTGCTATCGGGAGTCGCTGCAAACAACGCACGGAGGTTCTTCAGAATAGGTTCACCACGACCCTCAACGCGACCCACATTGATGTGGAAGTGAAGCGGCTTACCCAGAAGTCTCGCGAATTTAATCGCGGCCATTGCCTGCATCAGATGGTTCTTGAGTGGACGAATCGCCCCGAAGCAACCGATGTCGATGTGTTTGGTCTCGCGGTGCTTGCGGGGCTTCTTCGTCACCGGATAGTAATTGGGCAGGTAGACCACACGTTGATCAACCTCAGCACACCGCATACCCAGGGTGTCTTGAGCGAGGAATCTGATCTCCTCATTGGTACGTTCGGAGTTCCGTGACACCACCACGTTCGGACGTTTCAGATATTCCACGATCCAATTCATCACGTTGCCCTCGTTGGCGAGGAACGGAATCTCCGAATGATTGCGGATAATCCAGGTCACGTCTGGATGCAACTTGGTGAGGATGTCAAACTTCTCCGGCACTACCCAGAATGCCTCGATGATCACGTGGGTCGGCTTGTATTGGGAGACCTCGCGGTCGATCCGATTGTTGTCCACGACCTGGACCAGCTTAGACTCGATGCCATTTCGTACGAGCATGTCATTGACGAATCGAGCCGAATTGAAAAGGCCCGAACTCAAATGGATCGCCGTCTCTCCCTGATAGGAGTGACGCAGCTTCAAAATGAACAGAACACGCTTTTTCACGGGCAAACTTCTCAAAGGATTTGCCCGTATTTAACTGGCTCAGGGATAAGACAACACGCCTGTCAAAGTCACAGTTTTGTCACTAACTTCAATAGGTTCAGAGCCCACCGGTCTCGTGGATGTGACGCTCCAAATCACCCGAATCGGGCCACTTCACAGCATGGGCTCGTTCCGTAAACACCCACCATGCAGCGCGAATGCGCTCCTTTAGGGTGCCCGGATATGGAACTGGGACTGCACGGACATATCGGCCATCCGGAAGTCCAGCTTGGGCGTTTTTCGAACCCAGCATGTCTTCGAGATGGTGGATACCCCAGGGGGTTGGGTCATTGGGCTTCATACCTTGAACTCCTCAAAACTTCAGACACATTCAAGATTGTCAGGGGGTTTCCATGTTCAAGGCATTCTTCGGTTCCAAAGAGTATAAAATCTGGGCATGGTCCGTTTTGACCCTCCTTCTCGGGCTTACGGTAGCGCAGGTCTATCTGAACTATCAGTTCAACAATTGGTATGGTGAGTTCTACAACATTCTGGAACAGAAGGATGCAGCCGGATTTGGACCCAGCATCTTCAAGTTTTCTTGGATGGCCGGGATCAGCATCCTTCTATCCACGGCCAGTTTCTACGTGTCTCAGCATTTCAGCTTTCGTTGGCGAGAGGCACTGACCAAGAACTATCTTCCCCGATGGGCTGCGATCACCACCGAGTACTATGAGGGTTCGAGCCAACGTATCCAAGAGGATACTATGAGGTTCGCTCGAATCCTGGAGAGTCTTGGTCTGGGCACGTTCAAGGCAGTGCTCACACTAATCGCGTTCATCCCAATGCTTTGGGGATTTTCTGCGGTGGTGAAGATTCCCTACTTCGACGTACCGGGCTCTTTGGTGTGGATCGCATTGGTCACCAGCATTGGTGGTATGATTATCTCATGGTTCGTCGGCTATCGCTTACCCCGCTTGGAATATAACAATCAGAAGGTCGAGGCTGCTTTCCGCAAAGAACTCGTCTACGGTGAGGACAACAAAGCTCAGATAAATGTGGCGAATCTCCTGGAGCTATTCACGGGAGTTCGTACCAACTACTTCGCCCTGTTCAACGCCTACAAGTGGTTCACAGTATGGCAGACCTTCTACTTCCAGGCCGCCATCATCCTACCGTTTCTGGTGGGTGCACCTAGCTTCTTTGCCGGTGTGATCACGTTGGGAGTGTTGGTCCAGATCAGCAACGCCTTCGATAAGGTCCACGGCAGCTTCAGTTACTTTCTGGATAATTGGCTCAGTGTGAACGAATTGCGTTCGATCAACCGCCGTTTGAATGAATTCGAATCAGTTCTTCCGGAGTAATTTCGCAGAGATGACTACCATTTCGGATGCGTTCGAACTCGAAGGGGATTCCGTCGAGTTCATCGATCCGTTGGACCATGTCGATCATGTCCCCGGTTCGTGCGGTCGAGCGAGCGAATAACAGAATGCGCTTGCCCATCATCGGTCGAGTGAACCACTTCCGAACCTGGGGATCAAACATACGACGATACGTCATTGTCTTACTCCCTTACTGATCACCAGCCTACAGATCGCCCATACCCTTTGCCATTGGTTCGATCCTCAATCAGACCCGTATTATGATCCAACGCATATTGAGCATCTTCCCAGGTCGGGAACATGATCACGAATTGGATCACTGCCAGTGGGGTCTCCTCAGTCTGTGTGAGGCCGTATTTGAAGCCTTCGAAGAAGACATCGGCAAACTCGGCTCCGTGATGGGGATTGATCGCGTGAATATAGTACATCAGGGATACTCGTTCTTCCTGATCATCGCGGCCATCCTTTGAAGAAGTTGTGCCTCCATCTGCCAACGACGATCTGCTTCTTCATCCTTGAGTCGCCAGTAGTTCTTCCGGATGTAATCCTCGATCTTCTTGGCGTTGCGCTCGCGCTCGTCCAGGATCGCGCTGTTGATCTTAGCCTCCTCGGGTTGGCGCTTGGTCAGGCTCCAGCACTGACGGGCGCACTCCTCCTTCCAGTACCACCCACACCCGCATACCTTGTCGGGGTTGGTCAGGAGAGAACGAACATGCGCTTCCTGCTCCTCATTGAGACTCATTCATCACTCCAGGAATAGAACGGGCAGGAACGACCGGACTTCTCTGGCTCGCCCTCGATGCGTTGCGGGCAGAAACGCCAGATACATTCTCCATCGTTGTTGGATTGACACTGCTTGTGATCTGGACCCGGTTCGGGTTTCGAATAAGGCCATTCTGGTGCAGAGGGGTCCTGCGGCACACCCGTATAGGGATTGCGCCCGACCGGTAATTCGGTCAGAACCAACTGACCGTCATTCTGTCTGATCGCCTTGGTCAACCTGATCACAAGCGCGGCATCATCCGGATACAGAAGCTTTCCTATTCTGCGGATGATACGTTCGCGCTCATCTGCTCGAATGTCAGCTTCGGAGTTGAGAACCTTGGGATCGTAAGTCATCAGGGTCGTTGTTGGAGAGGTGAATCGGCGCAGGTCGATTCATACCCGCTAATGATCTGCCCCAACTGGAACGGCCAGTACAGAGGCCAATAAAATGAGGCTATTAAATCACCACCACCCCCATAAGAACGTTCGTTCGGGTAGATCGAATTGCAGTCGGGATCATAACGCACGACATACGAGTTGGTTAGACCCGCGACCATCATATAGAATACAAACCCGATGACCGCCTTGGGCCAGAAATTCTCCCTGATATAACCGATCATTTCTTCCAATCCCCACCAATAATCTTCTCGATGTCAGGTGCATTGCTTTCAGGTTCAGGCTGCTTCTTTCGGAACCACTCACAGGGACTCGTGAGGGCTCGACGGCTGAAAAACTCACTCAACGGATCGTAATAGGTTTGAATGAGCAGTCCTGTTACCACCAAGAGAATTGGAAACAACCAGAGCAGTCCGAGCCACATCATGAGCAGACCCAGAAAAAGATGACCCACTGTGATGGACCGACATTGTTCGTGTTCCAACTTCTCAAAGAGTTGGTACGCGACATGCCAGAGCACGTAGCCCGACAATAACCAAATGAATAGAAACGTCCACATGGAAACCCCCAGACCCGTATATGGGAAGGGTTTGGGAAATTCCAAGATCAGATCGTGACGATAGTCGCACCCTCCAGGTGTTCGAGAATCGAATGGAATGCCTTGTTCAAGTCATCCTCTATCTGTTTGACCATTTTTGAGATTTTCGTAATCCAACGTTTGTTTGACAATGCCACCTGCAACGTCTTGGGTACGTTCTGACCCCAGAAACCCGAGCTTCTCGCGCGGGTCATCCAAGTTTCCGGACCCTGTAAGGTGACACGACCCTGAATAATAAACTGAGCCATGCATTCGATCAGGAATTCCGAATCCTGCAATGTCCCATCTCGGGCCGAACGAAATCCGCCCATAAGCTTCTGAACCATCCCTTTCCAGTAAAGCGGACTGGTATAGTTGCGGTCTAATGGATCGATGAGCTTACCCAGGGTGTCTTGAACACCACGACTTGAAGCGATTCGGACAAGTTCAGCAACGATCTTCGAAGTCATCTGATTGGCACCGGCCACATCATTTTCCTGGTTGATGCTATCGTGGGCGAACTCACCCTGGGAGACTGCATCAAAAATACCATGGGCAATGCGATGGGCGACGATCCACGGAGTCATCGGAATCTTACTCGGACCAGGATTGGCATTCCGTTTGAAAATCATCCGGATTGCTTTGGGCCGAGACGGAATCAGACCGAACTCATTGTATTTGCCATGCTCGGTCCAGAACACATTGGGTACCGTGTTGAGTAGCTGAGAAAACTCGTTCTCCATATGCTCGACTGGATTCTTTGGTGCATCTGGATCATAAGGGTTCTCTTTATAAGAGAAATCATCACCCTGATCGTATTCACCCTCCAACCCATCCAAATTGGAATCCCGATTATCCATGTAGATGTCGAAGATAAAGGGAGTGCGCCGAAACGCACGGCCGAGCTTCTCCACATAGCTGGGTTGCTTCATCATCTTCATTTCGGGCGCACGAAACCGGACGGGTTCGTCGTTGAATCCCTGAAGATGGAAGTTTCCGAGTGGGGTCTCGAAAAGCGGATTTGTTAAATCTTTCAAGCGCATGCCCATATTTAGGGCATCATCCCTCCTTGGGATTTTCAAATACTATACCGACTGGACCCCGTTCGACCGGCTTCATCCAGTTCGCAGGATGTTGATCCCTCCTGGATGCGACCTTCCAACACCTCCAGGTCTCGAATTCCTTACAGCGCTCGACCGGGATCAAGAACCAGTTGCCGCTAAAATCATTGCGGAGGCAAAATTTCATTTGATTGTTCCGGGTAGTATTGGACTAGGGTATCACAACGCTCACAGTCGTAGAAATGGCAGGTGCGACCGGCGTGATGAACCTCGATCATCCCACCACAATGAATCTCGGTCTTGGACGGGATATGGATGACGTGCAGACGATCCCCTTTCTGGTGGAGACCAAACCAACACAGAAGATCGCCCCAGTTCATTTCAACACCTGGGCTAGGGCGTCGTTGGGGTTCTCCGCTACCACGCAGTAGGCGACGGCCCCACCAGCACCCCATTCGGCCGCAAAAGGCGCGGCAAAGTGGATGGCATCGTTCTGGCAGATAGCCATGCCGTTGGCCTCAACCTCGGCCTGGAGCCACGATCCAGCCGTGATCATGGTGTCCTGTGGTTCCGAGTAGAACAGGGTGACGACCAGATAGACAATTTTCATGGCAGCAGAAACCTTTCCACGAGTCCATCCCAAAATCGCCCCAGCGGACCTCGTGCCTCCGGTAGGGTCTCGACGAGTTCTAGCCATTCGGGCCATTCTTCAAGAGCATCCCCATCGCCCTCATACCATGCGCGGAGAAACTCCATGCCGTCCCAGCGATCACTCTGCTCAAAGGCGAATCTCATCGCCTCCAAAGCCTCATCCTTCTTGGTGCCGATCAACATCCTTGACCTCATCCGTCAGTAGAATCTCATCCGTGACCCAGTCGTCCTCGATCTGAGGAGCGCTCGCTCGAAGTCCCGGAAATGTCTCTTCCAGAAACTTACGGTGGACTACTCGGTCGATTCACCCACCAGAGCCACCAATCATGATTGACCCAGTTCAGGGCCTTCTCCAGATTGTGTCTCCAGGTGTTGTGCCAGCTTCCGGTCAGACAGAGATCGCAATCATCACGGCTGCGTTGGTGGGCCGAGCAGATTGAATAGTATCGCTCATGCCACCACAATCGACCGCGCTCTTTGAGAAGGAACCCCATCAGTTGTCGAACCAGAATACGAGTCGGACTTCTTGTCCATGCCACTCAAGCTCTTTCATCGCACCGAGCAGCCCCCAGTATCCCACCGAGATATGACTCGGATTAATCCTACCCAAGACCTGAGCTAACTCATCTGTGGTGATCCAAGAGTGTGTGTGCCAGTCCGGATGCTCGACCTTCTCCGGCGTTCCATCCTCTTTGTAGATGATTTTGTGCCCGTATTTGACCCACTCCTCCGCTTTCTCTCGGGTAGTGTATCCTTCCATATCCTTGTATTCGTCATTGATCCGGAGGTAGTAGTCACCCGCTGTTTCCCAACTCATATCCTCGGGAACTCCACGTGGCTCCACCACAGGTTCGGTGCTGGAACGAACTCCAGCGAGATGACCAAACACCTCGTAGTTTCGACCAGGATAGATGCGAGACCAACCCGTCCACTGGATTACTCCATCCTGAGGTTTCCACTCAGGATTCGGATCACGGTATTCAAGATAGCAATGGATGTCACAGCCCATCAGGGTCTCCTGGTAAACCACAAGTATATGGGGAAACCACAGGAAAAGTAAAGGGGCCAGACCGAAGCCTGACCCCTGCGTTACCCTCCGAAGGCAATCTTACTTAGGGATGATACTCGCGTTCCCTCATGGTTTCGAAGACGTAGACGTTTCGCGGTGTCACCACGATCTGAAGAAGCGCTGCGATAGCCGCACTCTCGGCCTCATCCAGAGCATAATCATAGAGGGGTGGATTATCCGGGATATTCCCAACACGGATCGCTTCCTGAAGCTTATCCTCAGGAATTAACACGTCCCGGAGGAATCGACCAGCCCCGTTGTATTCGGCAAACCAATACTCGATTCGTTGTCCAAGCACTTCCATCGGAACCACCCTAGAATAAACCCCAGGGGTTTCCCCCTGGGGCCTAGACCGGGTTCGCCCCGGCCGGAGATGACTGCTCTCTCAATCGTCAAGTTCTAGTCCATGCCCTTAAGAGAGGGGCATCGGGTTTGAACTTCCAGGAATATTAGGGTATTCCCGGAATTTGTCAAGCACCAATACCCTTGTCCTGAATGAATTGTTTTGTCGCCAACCACCAGGGTCTGTTGTAGTCGAACTGTGGTGATCCACTGGCCATCGTCCAGATGACGATTCCGTCAGCAGCACCACCATTGGCAGTGAGATCATCGAAGCCGACGCGCAACATCTCGTACCACGCCTCATATCCGAACTGACCCGCCGGAGCGTGAATATCCTCGGCTACCCTCTTGTGCGGAGTATAGACCGGATAGCACGGAATCGACGGACGCAGACGACGGCACTCCGAGATCATGTCCTTGCAATAACGAGCCCAGCTATTCTGGGCATTAGCCGTGGACGGCGTATTCACATCCTGTGCGGTCACGTTGTCGTCGTGATGATCCACAAGGGAATAGACGGACGGGCAGAAGAAATCCACCGCGTTCGCAATCCGCATCAACGCGTTGTTCTTTGCCTGCCACGTTGCGGTACGTGCCGCGACATCCGTATTGAGATGGTTGAGACTACGGATCGGAACCTCACCGTAATAACCGATCTTCAGACCGGGCCAATCCGTGCGGAAGCAATCCAACACGTCCAGATGGTACTGGATATTCTGCTGCAACACGGTACCGGTCGTGTCCTGAAGCTTCCAATGTTCGATATCGATGATGAGATGTGTCAGACCAGGATTCTGATTCTTCCACTTCGGAATCATCGTGTTCTTGATGTAGGTCTTGTTCGGAACTGAATGATCCGAGGTCGGCCAAAACTCTGACTCGTAGGCGATCTTAAACTTGCGTAGACCAAACCGAGTGAGGTCTGGGCTTCCAGGAAAACGCATCGAATCATAAATCTTGAAACGACCCTTGCGGGTGAGCGCCTTGAGTTCGGCGATGAGTGCATTCGCCGATGCAAGATTAGCCGTCAGTGTGGCATTGGCCGTGACGAGCGAACTGTTCTGTGTGGTCAGTGCAGTGTTCTGCGCGGTAAGTGTCCCAATCTGGGTCTGTGCCGCATTCAAGTTGATTTGGAATTGCGTGTAATCGGCATCAACCAAAGCCAATAGTGCACGAATATCATCAGTGTGACTCATGTCTCAATATCCTCGTTGTTTTTGAAACTCCTACGAGGATATTTAGTGGAACTAACTATGAGACAACATAGCTAAATCATTATAAGACAACGATAATTTACACTATTGCGTCAGTCACTAACAGGTTGTTCGACCGTCCCTTTAGTCTGTTCGGACTGAATCACGCGGACGCTCTCGGCGATGAATTCTCCGAGTTTTTGTTCATAGTCGAATTCGCGCTTCTGCCATGAAACTGTGAGGGCGTCCTCGACGAGGTCCTTGAGAAATACTCCCGAACCTTCAAAGCCCATATCTCCGGCGACCAATCCGTGAATCTCGCCATACACGTCGATGGTCCAGCCGTAAGCGGTATCGAAAAGTTCGATGAGGCCACTAAGGTTGATGGGTTCATCCGTGTGCGGACGCTCTGCCTTTTCGCGTGCCACATAGAGGAAGTGGATCAGGTCGTTCTTCTGCTCCGGTGTGATCGAACGTCCCTCTGCGAGTTCGTTCAGCAGGACGTGTGCGATCTGACATTGCGTCTTGAAATCAGGTGCCATTGTCGAAATCCAGTTCGAGTTCTTCCGCTGTGAGACCCGCGATGATTGTGGTTACAATGATCCAGATTACACGGCCAGCCATATCCATAAGAGGAATCCAGAGGAGGTCCCAATAGATCAGGGCGAACATCAGGTAGGAGAGCAAGAACACCATCGAGAAGATCAGTGTCTTCTGTAGAAACTCACCTAAGGACATACTTCTCCTCCACGTATGGAATCAAATAGATGCAGGTCTGATAGGGGCGATTATCAGCACTCGTACGAAGGTTCATATACTGGTGCTTCACACGAACCACCTCGTAGAGTTCGTCATCATCCAGAACCTCGATAAGGTCGCCCTTCTGGGGAACCGCATCCACCTCGGATCGATACGGAAATCGATTGAGCGGCGTGCCATTCGGTGCCAACAGGATGTAGGTGACCTTCATGATTCCTCCACGTATTGAATAAGCACGGCCTTAAACATCCATCATCACCAAACCGATTATCACTGCCATGCCCAGAATCAGGCAGGAGATCACCACGATATGTTCACGCCACTTCTTCTCCCAGGCGCATGCCTTGCAGACGGTCACGACGGTGCGTTCACCCTCCTCGGTGAACCACACCCCACGACCGGCACACTTCGGATCGTGTTGCATCAGGCACCCACCTGTTCCCGCGACCAACGCTCCCAAGCTCGGTCGAGTTCTTCTTGCTCTCTGGCGGCGATGTATTCACTGACACCTTGTCCCTGAGGAATAGAATACGTTCGGCTCATCCCGTAAAGATCACGTGCCATCGCATATCCTTCCTGGAATACTCGCTTGCGTTCAGCATCAATAGGGTCTTTTACAGCGGCCCATAACGTCGATTGTGTATTGTCGTACGGCATCAGTTCCTCACCACAACTAGGATGTCCACGTCGGGCGGAACATTCGTGTCATTGCGGGCTTTCACACGGAGTTCCAGATCGTAAAGCAGGCATGCATCGATGCTGCTGTAGCAGCCGACGCGAACTTTCCGTTGCTGGTAATGGCCCATGAAGTAGGCAAGGCAATTCCAGCGAAAGAATCTGGAATTGTCCACCCTACGGTTTTCCAGGGTGATCCCCCTCACGCCATCCAAGTTGGCAAAGCCATGGATGTCCTTCAGGCCCAGCTTTTCGAGCTTCTCGATCAGACGATGTTCACTCACTCGGTCTCCTCCTGTTCGATCTGAGTCGAGTTCTTCCAGAGCTTCCCGTGTGAGATCAACTCGCGCATGATCCGACCACCCCCGAACGGAGTGAAGTTGTATTTGGCCTCACAGTCGTCATTCGCACACATATAGTTGGTGCTCATTCCGCCCGATGGTCCCTCATACCAATCGGAACTCCCGCACTCCGGACACTTCCCGGAACTGGTCCAAACATGGTTGGGATCATCCGCCACCGGAACATCCATATCCTTCTTGGACTTCGGACGCACCGTGGCTTCTTTTCCACCACGCAGCAAGAACAAGAGTTGATCCCAAAAACTACCCATGATTTACCTCAACACGAGCAGGAGAAGAAACTGCCACGATCATCCGGACTGACCTTCTCTCCGGTCAACACCTCGTAGGCGTTCCAGAAGTCATCACCCACGTACCAGGATTCCATTTCGCCCACGTTCATGTAGTCTCCGTTCTCCAAGTAATAACGGCCACGAGAGATGGCAGATTCAGCCGAACCCATCCCATGAGTTCGGGCGAATTCCTCCATGAATTCTTGCGCCGCTACTTTTGGGTCCACCGGCTTGTCCTTCTTTCGAATGGACGGTGGAAGACTCGCTTCGAGAGCCTCAACCGAAGTTTCGGCGAGTGGAAACTCTTCTGCGTCGAACGTATTTGGATCAATCGTTCCAGGACGATGCCCACCGGTTTCGCCCTCGAAGTGTGGATGAGTCCACATATGACGGAGACTCGTAATGGTACCGGGGTACAGGAAGAGCCAAAACTTTTGTCCATCATAGACAGGTGATTTCAAATAGGGATCGACAATACCAAGCGAGGTTGTTCCGATGTCAGCCTTACCCCGAATCAGACCCACATGTTGACCCGGATACAGCTTAGTCCCAGCTGTGACGGGAACCACCGCGATATGGATGGCATCACGCTCGGCCTCACCCTCGATCAGCTTACCAACACCGATCCCCTCGGCACTAGCCTGATGGCGTGCGAAACTCTCTGACTTGCTCATAATCCCCCACGTAAACAGATACCAAGTCCCGCAACCAATCCGACCATACAGATCGAACTGATCACCATCAAAATCAGATGAACACGATCACTCAATCACAACCTCGGCAGGACGGATCGCTCTCGTGTCCGAGTTGTCCCTGGTCCATCCAGAAACTCGGATGCTCCCAGTAGTGGATCAGGCTTGTGATGGTACCGGGCATGACCAGGAGCCAACAGGATTGACCCTCCTCGACCGGCTCGCGCAGGAACGGATCGATGATTCCAACTGGGTAGTAGTCCCAATTGGTCGGCCGGACCTCTCCATTCGAGTCCATCTGCACAGGCTCACCGGGCTTGCATTGACGCGCTGCTGTGACCGGCGCAACCGCCACATGGGTGGCATCACGACGAGCCTCGGTCTGATCCGGGATCAACTGGCCCAGACGCACACCCAATTCGGTCGCCTTGTGACGGGCCATCGGCGAGTCGTCGGTCATCTTGGGCTTCTCAACCTCGACCTGGGTCAGCTTAGTCTTGAGCAGTTCCAGCGAATCCGAGATGGACGTGCTTCCACCAGCCGTATCCCAGGGAAGACCCAGAAGTTCACAAAGTGCCTTCTCCAGGTCAGTCTTAACCTTACGGCCCTTGAGGACCTCATTCTCCAGGTCCGAGACCTGCTGTAGTAGAGTGCTCATGATCAGTCCTTGTTTCTCTCAGGCGAATAAGCGCGATTCTGGGTCTCGTCCCAGAGCAGTTCCAGTGCGGGATCATCCGATGCCACACAGAACACCACTGCGCCACCAGCCCCATTACGTGCCGCCATCTTCAAGGCTTTGTCCGAACCCGCCCTCATACAACCTGCCTTGGACTCGTAGCGTTCGCCCATGCTGGCGTAGGCACGACTCTGGCCGTCCGGAAGAGTCTCGCTGTAGAGCAGACCAATTGCCAATACCCATTCAATCATAACTTCCCCCTCACACGTTCACGTCGTCTCGAAATTCCCGATCCTGCTTGCGTCGAACCTGTTGGTTCAGATCGGTCTTCTTCTTTCTCATTATCTGCCCATTCGGGCAGAAGCAGTAAGTCAGACCCCCACAGGATTGTCCGGCTGGGGTGCGTAAGGTAAACCTCGTATCGATGAACCCCCAATTACCACAGACCATACAAAATCCACCCGGAGAATAGTGATCCAGCCAATACTGTTTGACTGCGGCACTACGAATGGCGGGCTTTCGTGTCGATGCGGCAGGTTCGGGCTCGTTCAGCGCCTCGTTGATCTGCTTCATCGCTACCGGACAAGGGGTCCAGGGATGGCCACCGCCACAGATTCGGCAAGGCATCTACTTGACCTCGTCCCACTCGACTCGGCCCTTGAGCTTGGTCATCCCACCCTTGCCATCGAATCGGTAGCCCCAGAACTCTCCGTAGTTGTCCCCGTCGAAGTCACAGAACGTGATGTCACCCTTGACCTCGTATCGGAGAAGAACCTCCTGGAGTTCCTCACGCCAGACCCAATCCATATGCTCCTGATGATCCCGGTTGAAATGGAGACGCACGGTCTCTTTGACACGCTTGCCCCGACCCTCGCGCTCCTTCGTGGTCACCTCACTAAGGTTGTAGAAGACCTCCTGGTACTCATCCGCCCTGAGTAGGTCCTCAGCCAGCCCCGATGGGACATTCACGGTGTTATCGACCAGATTGATCCGCCAGCCCATTAGAGATTCCTCTTGAATAGTTTCTTGAAGGCGTCATTGATGTCCAACGATTCCACCTCAACGCAATAAACCACACCGGAACGCTCCTGCTCGGCCAGCATCTCTGCGGCCTTTCCACGATGTTCCAGGCAGGTTTCATGATCGAGGAAGGCTCGATCATGACCGACCGCGTAATCTCCCCAGGGAATCCACGCGATCAGAAAGAAAACCGTGGTATTCATTTCGAACTACACCAACGCCCGATCAGCCCATCGTGTGGGCGCGAGCAGTCGAAGAACCTCAATACGGCTTTCAATAACTTCATGGAATCCCCCTCACCGATATGGTGCTGGCTTAGGGGTTTTCAATCCGGGCTAAGAGAGATTCGCGAAGTTCTCTCATATGAGGCCAATTTAGGATTTCCTCCCGCGAGTGAATCTCACGGGATCGATAGGGTTCACCCTCAAGGGGTTGTTCCAGGTCCACGACCAAATCAATCCCGACCTCATCCAATATCACCGGGAGATCGAGATTCCGCACCACACAATCCTGGACACGACAATCATACCGACCAGAGACCCGCAGACACTGGACCAGTTTGGGTATGATCGGGGGATAGCAGGAAACCTCCAGCAACGCATCCAGCAGAGGTTCAACCCGTACAGGGCCTCGTGCATGCAACTGAATGTTTACGCCCTGCGGCCATCCATACGGAGCGGGAAGCAGCTTCATCAATATGCGTTGGTGCGGTCCAGGACGAACTCCAACTTGACATCATCCGGGGTATCACCCGGAACACAGGCCAGGACCGCACCCATCGCACCATAATTGCGAGCCGTGACCAGAGTTCGAAGTGGTCCCTGTTCGAGGCATTCCTGCTCGGTTCGGAACCAATGGTGTCCGGTCTCTCCCAGTAGGGTCGCATCGGCTGGATTCACATAGAGAAACGCCACGATCAAAACCCAATCCATAAACTATCCCCCTCTGACGAGTTTGGTAATCTCTTCGGCGAGTTGCTCTCGCCCTTCTCGGATTCCACGCGAGTACGCATGGGCGATGTGACGGGCTGTGTGCTCGTCGAAGTAATAGCCCAGAAACATATCACCCTCGGCGTGGACACGATCATCCGACCAACCCTCCGGGATCGGATTCACGTAGAGAATATACGGGGGATCGTTATCGCAAGGGACCGCACTGAGACGGCCCATGTCGATGCGTTTATGAACGCGGTTCTTCCCCATACTTTCCCCCGAGACGCTCGATCACGGTCATTCCCCACCCGATTGGATCATCACCCGGATAGCTCCACGTGTGTCTGGGTTCACATAAGCCCAGGCATCAGTGAGCTTCATCGTCGCATCCAGACGAGCCGCAATGCGGTCACGGTCGGCCTGGACGAACTCCATGATGAGCTTGCCGAAGTGCTTCTCGAACCGACCGGAATGATCCGGACCGCGATACCACTCGTTGGCTTCTTCCTCTAGCCGTTCCAGGAACGCCAAGAACGGGTCCGGATTCACATAGGTGAGTTTGGCCAGTTGCTCTCGAAGTCTGGTGAGGCTTTTCTCCTCCACCTCAATCTCACGTTCGAGATCGACGATCCTCTGTGCTTTACTACTCATCGTGCCTCACAATGGCATCCGGACCGTGGTCGTGTTGCTCTCGCTCACCTTGGTGTAACACCACTTCCGTGCGGGATACCCCTTGAGGGTCTTGCGTTCGGCGATCTCCTCAGCCTCTTCCGGACCGAACGCCTCCACCTCCATACCCAGGGCGACACCACCCCGCTTCGTCCGATACCCAACCTCAACGTGATACTTCGCCATCAGACCTTCCCCGTTTGGTTTACTTCTTCCCGGCCTCTTGGATGTGGACCTGAATCAGATCGCACAGAAGCTGGACAAATTCGTCATTGGTGTTTCCGAGGCTGTGACCGACCGTGGCGACCTGGGTCCGCCTCATATGGTCGATCAGTTCGTGTCGGACCTGTTCTAGTTTGTCGGTCATTCCCCAACCTCGTACGGGAGACACTCGTATTGACTCTCCCTGATCTGGTAGACCACCGCCTCCGTCTGGTTCATCCTCTGAACCAGTGCGTGGCACTCGGCCTCGGTGGCAATACCCGGCACACTGATGTAGCCGAGCTTCCACCCCATGAACGCGATCAACAAGAACTTCGTCATCATTCGAAGTTGGGATCGAAACCCCAGGGTTTCAAGTCATCGCAGAACGATTTCTCGACGTGATCCGTCTCACCTAGTCCTGAGGTTTCTGCTTGTCCTCGTAGCGGCCGATAGCCTCGGCCAGCTTCTCCATCGCGCGTTCCCCGGCCCGACACCGTCTGGCCTCCTGGGGGAACCCCTCGAACGTCGCAAAGTCCGCCTCCCCGGCGAGTTGGAGCAGGGCCTCGGCCTGGAGCGGAGTCAATCTGAGTGTGATCATGTCGATCTCCCTTCCCTACTCTATGGGCCAGATTCGGGAGAAATGTGCACGAGAACTTGACGAATTCTTGTTAACTCCCACATTCAACCCGATGAGGGAGTCAATATGAAGGTTTTGAGTCCGAGCCAACGAACGCGCCGTAATGATCCGGATACCTCTCTGGAGGCCGCAGCCTCCGTAAACGTGTCGGAGCAGTCCATCACAATCCTTTGGTCCTATGCTAAAAGTGACAACCCCCTTTTGGATGTGGAAGCCTATCAGCTTGCTGGATTTCCCCCTACTGCGTGTGACGGTCAGCGATGCTCAGACCTACGACGAGAGGGTCTAATCGCTCGCACTGGCGAACGCGCACAAACCCCCTCAGGTCGTCGCGGTCACCTATGTGAGATCACCCAAAAGGGCTGGGAGTTTCTCGCGACTCTGTTGGATAAGCACCAACCAGATACCGATTGATATCGTTATCGTTTCGACGCATCATATCCTCTCACTTTCCGGCACCATCGTAGATATGTAGCGATTGGCTTCGTGAATCCAGAGCATCTTGTCGATGTTGGTCTGGAACCACGGGGCCTGATCGAGAATCCTGCACCCCAACGCCTTCGGGTCGTAGAGCTTCCCGTAGATGAACCACATCACCAGGGGTCCGTGTAGGAGTTCGTGTCTCCGCTTCCCCTGCTCATACTGGAAATCGATCCGATCACCCTCGGTCAGGATCAGGGCAGGACCATCTGCACGGTGAATGATGCTCTCGGTGAGCCAGAACACGCGCTCCCGCTCCCACAGACGGCGATCCCTGCGGCTCACCCACATGTGGACCTCGGAACCCGTGGGGAATCGCTGCCACGTGCGGGGATGATGTACCTCACCGTGATCCAGAATCAGAGTGCTGGCCCAGTCACGTATCGGCCTGATCCGGTACGTCTCAATCGGGGCTCTCCACTCACGACGTTTCTTCAACATGAGGGCTCGCTCCGACATGAATACCTCTTGGTTAATCTCCATCGAAACGATATCAACCACCCAACACCTTCAACATCTGTTCGTCGATAGAGCCGGAACCTTCATCTCCAATTTGGTTTCGCCCACGTAGTCGCACCACAGTATACCCAAGGAATTCTGCTTGCATAGTCCAAAACTGATCAGTCTTTTGCTGTTCGAGGAATGTTTGTTCGGGATTTTCACAACTCCACCATGGTCCTTCCCAATGATGAGGACCATCGCATTCAACTAAAATATGATATTGTGGTAGATAAAAATCGAATGGATGTGATGTCTTACTACTCAATGAGATAAAAAATTGTGGCACACATTCAATTTCCAACTCGTCACACCACGCCTTAAACTCGATCTCCAGCTTCGTATTGGTGAATTTCTGCCACGTCTCGGGATTCTCAATCATCCACTTGATACGAGCCCTGCGATAGGTCTCGCGTTGTTCAGGAGTACGTTTCTTTCCTAAGACATAAGAGCGCAATCGATCTCGTCGAGCTTCACGATATTCTGACGTTCGAGTTTCTTCCGCTGCAAGGCGGCCTAATGACATCGATTCACGTTCTTCTTCGGTAAAGACACGACCTGTGTTTGAACCCGGTCGATCTTTCCAGTATTCGAATTGGGCCTGTCGATTTGCTTCGGTCGCTTCTGGAGTTTCCTTCACTCCACGATGAGCATCACCGATCTTGCGCTTAGTCTCTTCGGTATGGGTCTGACCACGACGAGCATCGGCCATCTTCCGGCGTGTCTCCTCAGACGGGCTATACGAGCCCTTCACATAGCGCGAATGATTCTCCGGTCGAATACCTCGACGATTCTCACTGACACGCCTACGAGTCTCCTCCGAGCGCACCACACCCACATTGACCGCCCTCACCTTGGCGCGAATCTCTTCCGTCACTGTAGGGGCATCAGGAAACTGCTCACGATACTCCGGCATCGTGATCTGATGGGATCGCATATGAGTGTTGGTAATCTGCGAGAACTCTCGCTGACAGAGCATGCATTGAATCATACTCCGTATGTAGGGAAATCGTGGGGTTCGTCAATAGTAATTATGGTAGTATTGACAAATTACCCCACGATTAAATTCCACTAAGTAGCCCTTAGCCCGTACTGGGTGGCATCGGTAGCTTAGTAGGACAGAGCACGATCGTACTAGGTCGGGGTGGGGGTCCGAATCCCTCTCGATGCTCCTAACCTAAGAAAAAGGCCAGGGATTTCTCCCTGGCCTGAATCTTTGTTCCTTGATTATCTTCCCATTACTGGGAATAAAATCAGATGAACCGGAGTGTTCCCGCGTTGATTCCAACGAGGCCCATGTAGTCCGCCGAGTTACCAAGGCTAGTGGCAGTATTGATGAATTCCACATACCCATAGCGGGTGTAGAAGCTCGTGACCATCTCGAACGTGTTCGGGTCGGTCACTACACCGTGGGTTGTAAGAGGCACATAGGGGCAATAGAAAGTCGCAGCATCGACTTCCGTAGAACCCTTATATCCCAACAGGATAGGCGTGGAATCGTCGGCATACGTATCAACGTATAGTTTCATATACCGATTGAGAGTTCCGACAAACTTATTGTTGGTCGGGGCGTCGAAGTTACCCTCGGTCGTGCGGGCGAAAGCCGAAGCGCGAGCCGACTCCAACACGGTCAGTGCGGTCGGAGACAACACGGCCCAGTTCGCCTTTCCGCGACGGGTACGGGTTGCAACCAGATTCGCCTGACGGTTGATCAGGACGGCGAGAGCAGCGAACTCATCGACGACGCTCACCGGCTGACCCGCCACGGCGGACTGGTCATAGGTGTTAGCGGCGGTCGGAGTCGGCGGCAGCGCACGCAGCGCACGCAGGATTTCCTGGTCGATCTCGACCGTGATCTCCTGGGCGATAGCCGCGAGCAACTCTTCCTCCACGTCCACGCCATACTGGTTCATCGCATCGGTCTGAGCCTCCACGGTCCAACGCGCGGACAGACGGCGGCTACGGGCCTCAACGACCTGCTTCAGCATCTCAAGCTTCACAGCGTTACCCGTGACACCCTCAAGCTGAGCGGTCAGGGCACCGGCTGGTGCAGCAGCGATTTCGTTACCGCTGTACGAGACAGCGAGGTCACGAATGTGCAGCGGGGTCATCATCTCTTCGCCCGCGATCACGCCAGCACCAGCGATGGTGTTGCCGTACACGTAACGAAGGGTCATGATCTGGCAGACCGGTCCCGGCATCGGCTGGACGCCGACGATTTCATTCGCGATCACGTTCGGCAGAACGCGGCGGATGATCGGGAGGATCACCTTGTTCAGGGTTGCGATGTTGCCGGTGGCAACGGCGCTCGCAGAGGCGTTCTCCATCAGAACCTTCTGACGGGCGACGAAATCCTTGCGGGTGTTCTCCAGGACCAAGTCCAACTGAGACGCACGCTTTGCCGGAAGACCCTCTTTCAGGGCATCCTTGATGCGCTCCCACTTTGACTGGCCATTTTCCTTGATAATGTTAGCCATTCTCGTTTTCTCCACTATTGGGTAGAATTCCTTTTTATTTACGAGACCCTTACGGAATCCCGTTCTCCACCCCTGGTTTTTGTTACTTTGTCACTCCGGCACGGCGAGAAATCTCCACGATTTCGTCGTCATCCCGAGTTCTCCTCGACTCGACCAGAGGGGTATTGCCACCGGTCTTCAACTCCACAACCGTCTCGGCCAATTTCTTGGCCTTGGGGTCCTGGGCCTTCCTCACTGCCACTTCGGGCAGGAACTTCTTGAACGCCTTCTCCAGGTCAGCGGTTTTCGTCGCTTCCAGCAGGGTCCTCATCTGGGACTGTGCGGGACCGGCGAGACCTTCCAGGAGTTTCGCGATCTTCGACTTGCGGGTGACCGCTTCCTCGACCTTCTTGCGGGCCGCTTCAGCGAGTTCCACACGGGACTTGGCCTCGGCCAGTACCTTGCGGGCCTTTGCGCGGACCTGAGCGGTCTCGGCACGGGCCTCCTTGAGTTCCTTCATGACGCCCTGGAATTCCTTCCGGGAATCGAAGAACTGACGGCGGAACGTGGTGAAGAACGCCTCGTAGAGTTCGCGACCGAAGTTCTGCTGCTTCGCCGCCTTGATGTCCTCGCGGAGTTCATCCATGGTCTTCCGGACCTGGACGTTGATGATGTTTTCCAGCACGGCTGCGCCCTTCTGGCGGAACTTCTGACGCTCCGCTTCCAGGATTGCGGTCTTGTCGTTGATCGCCTTCAGGTAAGCCTTGCGGTTGGTCACCTCGGACTCGTGCAGTTCCTTGAGTTCCTTCTTCAGGACACGGTCGATCACGGCTTCCATCGTCCGCAGACGATCACGCACGTACTTCTGAGCGGCCTCTTTCAGGGAGGCTGACTTCTTCGCGTAGGCGTGCTTCAGCTTGTTGACCGACTCCACACCCTCGCGGAGTTCTGCGACGTGCTGGGCCAGTTCCTGTTCCAGAAACTGTTCCATTGCCTTGTAGATGTTGGCCTTGTCCGACTCATACTGCTCGGCGAGTTCGGAACGGACCTTCTTCTCCAGTTCGGAACGGGCTTCGGTCAGAGACTGCTGGAAGCTCTTCTTGATCGCTTCCATCGTCTCCTCGTTCAGCACCTTGTCCTTCAGGAGCTTCTTGAGAATCTCATCCATGTGTTTATCCTCTGATCTCGTTCCTGATCTGCATCAGGAACTGTTCGATTTCTTTGCGCAGGAAACGTTGTGCGGTCGGGTCGTTCTGGACGTGCTCCCGCAGGTACATCGCCTCTCGGCCATGCACCCGTCCGAGCACTGACTCCGCCAAGCTCACCTGAGGACGCGCATGCGGAGCACTCGGGTTGATCACCGCATCCACGGTGACGATGTCGAAGTCCCGGACATAGCCGTTGTGATCGACATTCCCCGATCCACGCCGGGAAACCCCGACCTGAATCCCCGCCTTGATCGCGCCTTCCAGGATCAAACCCAGACCTGCCGGGATCACTCTCATGGTCCCGTATCCGTTGGTGCCTTCCATGTGCATCTCGGTGATCGCCACCGCCACACGGTCGAAATTGATGTTCAGCCCCTCCGGATGATCCAGTTCACCCGCAATCGGACCGTTCGCTCGGATTCGCTCGGACAGGGCTTCAACAGCCTTGCCGATCTCCTTTCCCGGATAGATACGGCCGTTGTGGTTCTGGACCTCGCCCTCCAAAAAGAGTCCCTTCAGGTAGAAGAACTTCCGATCTCCTTCCTGCTTGGCCTCGGTCAGAACGGGCTTCCAGGTCTCAGTGAGTACTTGCACGGTTAGTAAGCCCCCAGAGACTCGTCCTTCACTTCTTCTTCGCCTCTCTCAACCGTGACCTCGTCACCCATGGAGTCATCCCCCATCGAGACTTCCTCATCACTGAAGAGATCGAAATCGAAGTCACTGTCCTCCGGGTTCAGGCTGACCTCGTCCCCACCCATGCCATCAGAGGCGAGTTCGTCGCCGCCCATGTCATCGGTAGCCATCGGGTCGAAGCCCTCATCACCCATGTCGCCCATGTCGTCGGACGCGACCATGTCACCATCGAGATTGTCGAGGTCACCCTCGTCCCCACTCATGGTGTCACCGCCCATTCCGGCGTCGTCCGCACCGATCCGCATGTCCTGGAAGTCCTGGTCACCATCGACCACGTCTTCCTGACCCTCGGCGTCCATCATCTGGCCACCGCGCATCTGGGTCGGCTGCATGTTCATTTCGAAGATCGAACCGAGATCGAAATCCTCGGCCTCACCCAGGAGCGAGTTCATGTCGGCCGGAGCACCAGCAGCGGCAGCAGCCGCGTCACCAGTGGCCGAAACCGCATCACCCATGGGGGCGTCGGTCACCAACCGCGAAGGATCGGCATTGAGTTCTTCAAACGAAATCTGGTCCCGGAGATTCGCCAAGGAACCCTCGGCGGATTCCAGCATGTCCCAGTACTGGCGGGACTTTTCCAGGATCATCTTGGACAGGGCATCGACTGCCTTCTTGGCCTCGCCCTCATCCAGAACCTTGAGCTTCTTCGAGCCATCAAGGGTGAATCCCTTCAAGAAGGAATTCAGCATCGATTCTGCAAGTTTAGTCATTATTTGTTTTCTCCCAACGTTGGAATTGGAGTTCCAGGATATTTAAGAGGGGTGTGAAATTTGCCCGCTTTTACCGTGGGTTTTCTCCGTGTTTGATTTTAGAATAGCCCTCCACCAGTCGGATCGACCGGAGGTTTCTGGTAAATTTTCTGAAGCAGTTTCAGACGTTTTGCCTGTTCGACACGGCGAGCCATCTGAGAACGACGTAGACGACCGAGCGCTTCCAACCGAGCGATGGGCTTCTGTGCGAGACCATCCTGGTTGAGCACGACTCGATCCTGTGGGGTGTGCTGGAGATCGGTGTTGTCGTACTTGGGTTTGACCGGCTCGATCTTCCGAGTATCGAGTTCCTCGGTGAGGTATTTGCCTCTGGACATAACAGTTTCTCCAATACCAGCCGGACCAGCCCCGGCCATCGCACCAGCACCTCCGGCAAAATCACCCGGTCCGGCTGCGCCAAATCCACCTTGTCCACCGAGATCACCCATCCCAGCTTGTCCGGGATTACCCATACCGGAGCCCATCGGCATACCCATGCCGCCCAAACCAGGACCCCCAATCGGAGGCAGACCACCAGCACCACCGCCCTGTTGATCGATGTTGTCGATCTCGTTCGGATGATTCTCCTCGACCAGGAGACGTTCATTTTCGAGGATTTGATCGTCACTCAGACCCATGAAGTGTTTCAGGGTGAAGCGACGACTCATGTAGGGCTCGTCCTTGATCTGAGCCCAAACCGCAATGGCCTCGGATTGGCGTGCGAGACGCTTGGATTCCTCATAGTTATCGGGGGGTTCGAAGATCAGGTGGAAATCGGCGGCGTTCATATTCACGTCGCGCATCTTGCAGTAGAGTTTGAACTCGAAATCGAACCGTCCGATCAAAAGGTTATGGAACCTCGCACACAGACGGGAGAATTCGATCTCCTCCTGATAGGCCACCCCGGCTCGACCATCGTTGAAGACGGAACCGCCGTCTTGCGGACCCAGCATCCACGCATACGGCACACGTAGCGCGGAGAACATCTTCTTCTTGAAGTAGTCCAGGTCGGGAGTGGACTCCCAGGGATTCCCCTCTAACTGTTCCACTTTGGACCCACGCTGGTCCATGCTGACCGGGATATAGATGTCCTCTAGCTGGCTGATCGGGTTGTAGACACTATCGACGGTCTTCTGATCCTGGCCGATAAACTGTGGGATACGGTTCTGGTTGAGTTCGTTCTTGAAGTTCTGAACGGTCCAACTCGCGCGGTCCGCACGCATCTTGCCGGTGTCGATGTACCAGACGTTTCTACTCGGTGCGCGTTGCACACGGTGAATGATGTTGGCGTCCTCCAGGAGTTCACGCTGGCGGAACGTCTTGTAGATTTGCTCCAGGAACCGCTCTCCGAACGGCCAACGGTTCGAGTAACGATCCATCGGGTCATCATCCGAGGTGGTACCGGCAAACTTGCCCTCACTCAGAGTGAGATGGACCACGTGCATGGCCGGGATCACCTTGGTATTACGGACTCCGGCCTGTGATAAATTTTTGATCGAGTCCTGGAGATGTTTCCGGTCGATGGCGAGTTCCAGATTTTCGATGTTCCACTTGAAGTTACGGATGATCCAGGCCAGCACCTCATTCGTGCTGCGATCCACCAACGCACCCAGGACGAGTTTCGGATGGATGTCGTAGAGTTCCATCGTGTGGGGGTGGCGGAAGTAGAACCAATCGCCGTATTTGATGACGTTGCGGACGCTGCGAAATAGACGCTTGTCGAATTCGTTGACCTTGGTCCACTGTGCGAGGTGCGCTCGAAGAATCCCACTGATCTCCTCGGTGGGCTCCTGGGTGTCCCAGTCGATGTTGAAGAATTCGTCGTCCTCGTTGGTCTCGGTGCAGTGTTCCGCGATCATGTCCAGGGCGCGAGCCACATCGGAATCGCGATCCATCCAGTCAAACGTGCGGTAACGCTCCAGACGGTCGTATCGACCCCTGTAAACCTGATGGATCATGTTCAGGTTGTTTACGTCACCAAACCATCCCTGAGACCCACCCAGGGCTTCCAGACTGATCTTGCGCTTCTGTCGGCGTGCACCGAACTCACCGGGCGTTGCTAGTGTCTTCCAGACCATTGGGCTCTCCTCGTTCAAATTATTTAGCCCAGCCCGATCTATTCCTCTGAGAACCCAAAGGTTTTCTGGTCTAAATATGAGCATGGCAGAAGAAACACCCCCAGGTACACCCCCAGGCGGCGCTCCCAGCTTTCGTTCCGTGAATGTCGGTCGTGCTCAGGTCGGGCACGTCCAGGTCCAACGCATGCGGATCGGCCGGGGCGAAGAGAAACGGGCCGAATCCGATATCCTCGGGGAGATCAAGAAGATTCTCGGTGATGGCATCGATAACATCGAGAAGGCGCTGACCCGGATCGAGAAGGCGCTCCAGAAGAATCAGTCAGGTGGAGGTGGTTCTGGAGGATCGGGTGGGGGTTCCAAGGACCCCATCGCGGCGGCCCTGGATAAGCTGGCCAACGCCATCGACCGGATGAGCGCTCGTATTCCCGAGATGGCAGCGGGAGGCGGCGGTGAAGGTGGAGGTGGCAGCGGTGGCGGACATCATCACCCCGACGTGGCCGGGGTGCGTGGGGTCGAGGCGACCTTCCGCAGCGTCGATTCCTATCTGAGGAAGTTTGACCGCGAGGCCAAGGAGGGCACGAAGTTCTTCGGGTCTGGTCTGCGGTTTGTCGATTTTGAGGAATTGGGAAAGAACTTCGAAACGTTTTCGGACGATATGAGAGGGTTGGTGCGTGCTGGATACATCACGCAGTTCACCAACAATATGCGTCAGGCCGCTCTGACCCTGAATCAGTTTGCCGCGCGTGTCACGGATAGCCGGAATATCACTCGATTCGTCACGGACAAGTTCAACACCTACATGCGGTTGAGCGCTTCCGGGTTGGCCGATTTCGCCGATGTGTTCCTGACCGACTTCGCCCCCGCAATCATAGCGGGCCGCGATAACCTCAAGGATACCCTGGACACGGTGAGGACACGGATGGAATCCGGACTGATCAGTCCAATCGGGTTGATGGGGAGGGAAATTCACGACGTGGCGAGGAATTTCAGGGATGTGCGTGATTCCCTGGATGAGAACTTCCAATTCGATGTGTTCCAGCGCATGGGGTTCCGTGAGGCCAACGAATCAATCGTGGCCCTGTATGACGCCCAACGCAGGGCCAACCTGAACGCGGAGATCGGCCGGACCACAACCCAGCGCCAGATGGCTGGACAGTTGAAGATGCTCGATCTGATCGCGCAGAACACCGGTAAAACCGTGGAGGAGTTGGTCCGCGCGACCCAACAGGATATGAGAACCACCGCCCAATTGGTGGCGAGCGGTATTATCACGAATCGGCAACAGAAACGGGTCGATCAGATCATGGCGACCCTGAAGGGTCAGGGCCAGGAAGGTCTCGCCGAGTTGCTGATGGACGTGGTCCGTAAGGGCGGGAATGTCAATCAGTTCCTCGGCGGTAACGAGGAGATCACCCGTGGTCTGGCCGCGTCCGGTCAGATTCAGTCCCTACGTGATCTGGTCGCCCTGAGCCAGAGTGGTCTCCAGGGTGAGGCCCTGGCTGAAGCCACCGGTCGCGTGACCCGCCAGTTTGGACAGAATCCATTCCTGGGCGGAGTAGGTGGGGAAATCTACAACGAGCAACTCCAGAAGATATTTGGTGAGGCCGGAATCGGCCGTACCGACTTCCGGGATGAGCGTGGTGCGGACAAGGACCGGATCGGCGGGTGGTTCCGCTGGCTCGGTGATATCTTCCGGAACGTATTCCCGACCAGCAGCTTGGCCCTGATCGGAGCCATCGGTGCGAACATCCTCGCCCTGAACGCCAACACCATCGCCCTGGGTGGTAAGGGTATGTTCGGGGCCATCGGTGGGATGTTCGGTAAGGGTTTCCGTGGGCTCCGTGGCGGCCTGGGTAAGGCAGCAGGGGGCGCGATGAAGATGGGCGGGGGTATGATGGGGGTGATGGGGAACGCCGCTGGTGGCCTCATGAAGGCGGGTTCCGGCCTGGGTAAGGCAGCGGGCAAGCTCGGTAAGATCGGGCTCGGCTCGCTTCTCAAGAAGATTCCCCTGTTGGGGTTGGTCGCGGGTGGTGTTCTGGGTCTGTCCAGGGCGGCCGAGGGTGACTGGCTCGGAGCGGCGGGGGAACTCGCCAGCGGAGCAGCCCGGACCATTCCCGGTCTGGGTACCCTGGCGAGTGTCGGAATCGATGGCGCATTGGCCGCGCGTGACCTTGGAATGTTCGACCGGTCGGGATCGGCCACTCCACGGAGTTCCGGAGTGGCCCCGACGATTCCCCGGAAGGGCAACAATCGGGTCCAGGACCAGATCACCCGTCAGACCATGTTGTTGGAGGACATCAAGCAGCTTCTGTCCGAGAACAACGATCTGAATGAGCGGATCAAGTCGAACACCCGGCGCATCGGGCTGCAAGAGGCGCGGATCATGAACAAGGTGTTCACCCGGTTGTTCCGGGGTGATGAGGATCGTCCAGCCCGTCGCTAATGGCTTAGGAGTTCGACCAGGGCGTGCTGGTTCAGGGGGTTATTGATCTCGACCACCTGAGACAGATCGAGCCGCTTCGGCTCCGGGGAGTCCTTCGGGAGCCAGACAACCTCGTCCTGGAGGATCGCCAGCGAGGATATCCCATAGACCTCGATCATGTACTGGAAGAGTTCGATCTCGGACTCGAACGGGTAGATACGCTTGACCACCGGTCCGATACTGTCCACGACCTCGGTCGCGAATATTCTCTTGCTGTCGTTGGCCACCCATAGATAATCACTGGCCCATACACTGATGTGGTATTTCCAGTAGCGGGTGTTCCAGATCATCTTGGCCTGTTGGGTGTCGTAGAGTTCTTCCCCGATCAGTGCCGCGTAGTGATGGTCGGGATGGAACTGCTCACGGCGCTCCGCCATGATCCTGAACAACTCATCCAGGTCGATCCGGTTCAACACAGGGGGACTCGCCAATGCCTCACTGATCCAGACTCCCACACCGACGATCACGAAGATCACCAGGACGCCCAGGGCGTAGACCCCAACCACCGTCAACAGTTCGAGGAACGGACCCATCACCACCTGCGGGTCAGACGGATGCGCTGATCATACTCCATCTGGATACCCACGGGCCACTCATTGAGGATGGCCAGCACGTACAGAACGTGATGGACCATTTCCTCGGTCTGCTCCCGGTTGCGTGGGGTCGGATACCGGTCGAGGATCGCCTCGAACACGCTCTGGATTGCCTGATTGGAGACACGCAGCTTGTAGCGGTACTGCTTCTCGAACAGATCACCGAACACGTCCCTGGTCAGGCTGTTGAGTTTTCGACCAACATCCGGTCCATCAATGGACTTGGACAACTCGGTAATGCGTTCTTCGAATCCGACGACGGCATCCATCGATCAGTCCTTTCGGTTCAGGAATTCCATGTGATTGATGACGCGGCGGTCGAACTCCTCCATGGTGAGTTGACCCTTGGCCATGTCGGCAACGGCCACGACCAGTTCGTGGATCAGGTTGTCACGACCGGTGAAGGTCTTACCGAGACGCCGCTTGAACTGATCGCGGTAGTGCTCGACACGGGCATGGTCGCTGATGAAACGGTCGCCCACGATCTTCGTGTTGTTGGACAGGTCGGAGAGTGCACGCATGTTTCAATTCCCTTCGAGTTTGTCTTTGTGTTCCTTGCGGATATGAGCACCCACCTTGGAGTGGGCGGTACCGCCCGTCCTCAGACCGAATCCCCGGCCAATCTTCCCAGCCATCAACCGAGGCAGACGTTTAACCACTTCGGTGTGTTTGCAGAACGGGCAGGCGTAGACCGTGGCGAATGGACCCCGATACACCTTGATCGCGCGACGAGCCGGATCGGACCGCCGTGGCTTCTTGGTGATCGGAGTCAGGTTGGAGAACGGGGGTAGCTCGGTCACTCTTCCAGGCCCTTGTGCTTGAGGAACGCCATCCATCCGTTGTAGCGGGCCTCGTAGGCGTTGCTCGCCGAGCCATGCCAGTAGAAGCCCTCCGGCCCGTGGAACTCCCAATGGTCCCGCATGAAATGGTAGGTGTAGACGCCGCTCGCGTACAGCTTCTGCTGGGGAAAGTGCTTCTTCACCAGCTTGTGGGCCTCCGCGAGCAGCGTCCGGCTGAATACGATGTCGATATCCTGCATCAGCCCTGCTTCCTCGACGCCATATGATCGGCCCAGCGGTCGGCCTGATCCACACGGGACTGGACGAACTTCTTGCTGACCTGGAACACCACACCCTTCTCGTCGAGGGGATCGCGGTAGACCGTGGCCATCTGCTCCATATCGGAGGCGCGATAGCCGTCGCAGAAATTGATATGACGGAGGAACGCCTGCTGGCCCTTAACCCAGCAGACCTCGTAGACGGCGTAGCCATCGGCGACGTGCGACTGGATGGTGCGGCCGACCAGGGTTCCGGCACGACGGGCATCCTGATTGGACTTCTCCATCAGGGCTTCCTGCTCGCGCATGACCTTCATGAAGGTGTCGCCCTCGTACTTGTTCGGAACCTCGGCCAGCTTGTCCAGGGCGAATGCCAGACTGGTCATACCGGGATATTTGGGGTCCGACATCTTCCGGGTGTCCCGGAGACAATCCGGGCAGGTCACCTTGTTGTCGTCGAAGAGTTGGTGCTCGGTTTTGCCCTCGGCACCACAGAACCGATAATCAGACTGCGCAAAATGGATCACCTTGGTCACTCGTCTTCTCCTGGGTCAGAGTGGTTTCGTCCCGAGCCTTCTACCAGAAACTCCAAGATTTGTCAAGGATTCCCAAATTGGGTATGATCGTTCCCAAATCGAGAACTTTAGATACCCAAGAGTTTCCGACCCTGATCGGTGAGTTTCCAACCCTCGTCGGTGGGGATAGCCAGACCATCACTCTCGGCATCATCTGGTAGGTATTGATCCCGTTCCCATGAGCTTGGCCAGTAGGGCTCAGTCGAGTCCGCGATTCGCCGGAGGAACTCCCGCATGTCCTGATCCATGATATACTCCTCTATATCAAAGTGGGCCTCTGATACATAAAGGCACATCAAAACCGTGTTTTGGCTACTCCGGGATGAAAATTTTATCAACCCATGTTGATCTTCTGGCCACCACGACGATTCTTCGCGGCCCGTTGCATGGCCTGTTCCTCGGCCTTGCGGAATTCCTGAAGGGATTCGACAAGGATTTCGATCTCCTTCGGAGAGGATCGTCGGAGTTCGGACAGGGTCACAGCCCCCTCATAGGCGAGGGCTATCTTCGAGAGATTCTTGAATGACTCTTCCCTTTCCTGCCTGTGCTGGGTGACGCGGCGGAGTGCGTCCTGGGCTGATCGGATTCCTCCGCTGGTGTAAAAAGTCTTTGTGGGTCCAACTGCACCTGCACAATATTATCATGGCCACACGCGGAGCAGGCGTATCGGGTCTGACCGATCTCGCGCAGGACCTTGAAGAGTTCCCGCGCCTTATCTCGGATCATCTTGATCTGGTCCGAGGGGATCGCCCTGAGCCAACGCTCGATGAATTCCGGATCATGAACCTTCTGGCCGGTCCGGGAGGACACGTAGAGGATGGAATCACGAATCGATTCGATGTCCGTTAACAATGCCCGCTCGACCATACCGACGTAGTCGGCCAGGAATGCCTCGTCCTGGAGAGCCCCCTCCAGCGGCTTATCCCCGAGCGCGTCTGCACGGCGGGTCGCTTCCATCGTCCTCAACATGATTCGGACCGCACTCCCATACCGGATCGGCTTCAACTGCACCGACTGGTTCAGTCTGGGCAGGGTCACCTGAAACTCTGGGAGACGGTCGAACGGCGCATACCTCAGGATGAACTCCTGGAGGTTAATAACCAGTTCGTTCTCCTGCTCACACAATTTGTCCCCGACCGGTTGGGGATTCTGACAGGTATGCTTGAACCTCATGGTCGGACCGAACCGGGCCAGACGCGCCGCCAACAAGATCGCCTCCACATCGACCTCCGTAAGGTTCTCCGGCTCCAGAATGTCCGGACAAATATGGCGGATCATCTTCGGCACCGCCTTGCCCCGCGCCAACAGGAACGGGTCTCTATAGGTGTTCTCCTCCAGAACCCGAAGGACCCCGACCGGGATATCCTCCAGATTCAATCCCTCCCGGAAGGTCCCATCCGGATACGGCATCATCATCATGGGTAACCCGATCCGTACGTCCGGGATCACTCCCTGGGTCTTCAGATCGACAAGCAATGGATTCTCTAACATGCGGTTCTCCTCGCTCATATTTACATCGCAAAAATGAGCATCTCGGAGATACTTTCTGACACGTCATTTCTGCCAATTTTTGACAATTTCTCTCCTCCATTGTCAAAAATTGGCAAATTAACCTTTGAAAACCCTAAGCCGATCAATGCGTTGTACCCCTGTTTTGAAAAACAGCCGTTCACATACTATAGTGAGCTTCGCTCACCCCTCAGACATTCGTCTTCAGTCACAACATAGTTGTTCCTTCGAGAATGTCTGAGTAGTGGTCTTGAGCGGGGAGTTTCTCCCCGCGAAAACCACCGGCTTCGCCTGCTTGACTCGATGACCTCTCTCCCTATGTTCGTCAGATAGGAGAGTCCTCGGATGCATCAAGTCGGCAACTTCGTACAGTTCACCCTACTCAAGGAGGAACCCTCGATCATTGATCGATTGGTTCGTGCCGTCGCTACCCGTCGATTGACCCCGTTCCATGTGACTACCTTCTCCTACGTCTACCATTATATGATTTTGGAGAATCGTGATCTGTCCCTGCTCACGTTCAACAATTTCCGTACCTGTCTGTCGCAACTCGACATCCCACTCCCGTTCCTTCATGTGAGAATGAACCAGGAGAAGTATCGAGGATCACGACCTCGAATCCCCGACCAGAAGACCGCCAACGACAAGTTCATGGTGTTCATGGATAAGCGAGCGAAGAAGCGATCTCAGGCATTCGAGGAAGCCCTGATCAAATTCGATATGACCCGAGCCCGGTTCGAGGAACTCATTCGCGGTGAGACCATGGTTGAGACCATCAAGGAAGAGGTTTCGAAGGTGACCACCCACATCGATTCGAAATTCCAGGAAATCATCAAACTCATGGGTATCGACCAGAACGATCCGCGTGCGGCTGAGGTAAAAAGAAATCTGCGTCTGGTGGTCGATAACACCTAATACTGCTTGATATTGATGGGGGTTGATCTACCTTATTCGTATCCGGGTACCCCGTCGCTTCGAACTGCGCACGTTCGTGTAAACCCAAGGTGAAGGTCCTGGCCTGGATGTGTCGTGTGGGGCTAAACGTGTGGACCTAGCCTTGGGTCAAGCTTTCTCTTCCCAGACTGGGTCAGTCGGGTCTGGTTCCGAAAACATCCTATCGAGTTTCTCACTCAGGGTCATCTCGGACTCGCCTTTCCGAGCCAGTGCCACGGCCATCTTGGTGCCGTCCTTCATAAGCCCGCGTGGGATGTAGTCGCTGACCAGGATCACGGCCTGTTCACGGCTGATCTCGTACTCGCGCTCGATCTTGGTGACCTCTTTCCAGAACGCCTCCTCATTCTGGAGTTGCTCCTCGGAATCCCAATTCTGATCGCGGGCTTTCTCGGCCAACCTAAACATGTGGTCGCCGGGAAACGGATTGAACACGCCCCACTGGTGGAGTTTGGGGTTGCGCTCCCAGACCTCTTTCCAGAGTCGAGCGTAGAACGCACGCTCCTGGAGGTTCGCCTCATCCTTGGTCAGGACGGGATCGCTGGAGGTTTTCTTTCGTTTGGGGAGGAACGTGGTGCGAAAGGGCAGGTCTGGCATATTCACCGACACCTCCAGGTCCTGGTAGTATTGGACGATGTTGGTGAGTTCGACAAACTCAGTGAGTTCCATCAGGTAACCCTGACTCTTCTTGATGAAGAAGTCTCTGAGCCAGATGTAATGGTCTGTGTCCAGGCAGATGAGGAGGAGCAGGTCAATCGTCAACTGAGCGATTGCTTGTTCCTCGTCGATATCCCAGTAGATCAGGGTTACACCATCCTGCTCGAAACTGTGCATTATTTTGGTCCGGACCACCCCGGTGCGTGTGGACGCTTGAAGAAGAATCGACGGTGGGTGATGTCCACGGTGACGACCGAGACCAATTCCCACTCACCCTTACCGGCGTTTATCAGAGCGCTGATCTCGGTTTCTTTATCCCCGAGACTACGGGTGTCGATGATCTTGTATTCCCACTCCATCTTATAATTCCCCAGGATGACGAGGACTTCTGACAAAGACGGAGCGTTTCATGAAGAATCTACGTTCCCCTTCGAATTCCACGACCGAGACCAACTCCCAACCATCATCTCCGTGAGTGGTTAAGACGGTCTGATCGTGGTCGATTCCACCTCGGTGCTCGAATACCTTGTATTCCCAATTAGCCATAGATTAACCTCTGGAAATCCCCAACTTCTCTATCTGATACTCCGTTCTGGGATTTCAAGTGATCGAGGACGGATGGTGCCGTATCCGGGTGCATCTGGAAATACCAGCGAAGGGTTTCCAGTTCCATGCGGGAGATTTTAGCTGAGTTTCGGTCGTAGTCGTCGAACGCCCTCATGCACATCGGGAAGATGGGTTGGATCAGATCGGCCATCTCATTCGCGTAGGCACGAATTTCCCACTGGGCGTGGGCATCGGTGCGCAACTTCAGGAAGTGCATCAGGTTGTGGAGGTTCGTCTTCCAATACATCTGGGAATACGTCGCCACCGGCATCACCACGCGTGCGAGTTCCTTGGCGATCCCCTCGAAGGAGGAATCGGTCACGGCGAGTTCGTTCGCCTCAAACCATTCCTCGACCTTGGCACGGACCTCATCCTCGTTAAAGGTGATCGCACCGTTGGACTCGTCTTGAGCCTTCTTGATCGACTTCAAGGCGGCCTCTTCCAACCAAAGCTTCCTGGTGTTGATCTTGTCCGGGGGTGTGCCCTTTCCGAGCAGGTAGTTGTAGGTCTGGAACGCGTCCTCGTATGCCTGCTCAATCGCGGAATAGACCGCGTTGAAGTTGTTCGAACTCAGTTGGGTGTCCTGGCGACCCTGCTTGTTGGAGGTGCTCTGTGGTGCACAGTGCTCGATCTCCGGAAAGAAGAACTCGTCGCGGAGTTCCGAGTAACGACCCGACTCCTCATTGATGCTGGCAGTGCGATGACGGTGCCACTGACGGAACACGAAGATCGGAGCCTTCACGTGGAACTTGACCTCGCACATCTCGAACGGCGTGGTATGGCGGTGACGCATCAGATAGCGGATCAGTCCCTCATCGGAGGACTTCGCCTTGGTGCCCTTCCCGTAGCTGACTCGGGCCGCCTGCACCACCGCCGCATCATCCCCCATGAAGTCCTGAAGTCCAACAAAGCCGTGGTTCAGGACCTCACGATATTGAGGTTCCCACTCGACCGGGGTTGGAATATCACCACCCTGAGTCTTGATGGTCTGGAAATCCTGCTCCTCCGGCATGAGCATTTTCACATATCTAGCCATGTTTCGCCTTTTCGTTCCACTCAGCAACCGCATCGTTGCTGAGTTTGTGTTTTCTTGTTTCTTTCGGACATCCCTCGCACGACAAGACGTGCCAACCCCTGGCGTAACCCTCGTTGTGGATCATCTGAGGGTATTCCCCACACGAGCATTGCTCAGCCATCCCAAACGTCTTCACCACACAACCACCGATGACCGAGGTCATAGGACCTTCGCGGTATTTGTAACCGGCAAGGAGTGGTCGAGATTTGGCCTCGACCACAGTTTTGGTGATGGGTCCTATATCCATTAGATCACGGGGGTGTCGAAAATCTGTGCTAGGTTGCGTTTGAACGCGGCACGATTCTCAGCCTCGGTCAGTTTGGGATCGACGTAGTTCTGGATCGTGTAGTCCCAATCCGACCACTGACGCCACTCCTGCTCCGAAGCGTGAGTGGTGCGGGTTGTGTGGGTGTAGGGACAACCGCTCTCATCGACGCGCTCCAGCTTGACCAGAATCCCTCCGAGAGAGCGAACAAACTTCATCTCGTTGAGGAATCGACAATCGGTGAGGAACATGTAGTCGAATTGGTTGAATTCACCACGGCTGATCTGGATCATTTTCACGATCACCCACACGTCCTTATGAAGGCCATCACGCATGGCCTCGGTGCCGATCTCCTGCATGACCTGACGACGAGTCTTTCCTAGAAGTTTGCAGGCCAAGTCCGGCGTGCCATCATCGTTGGTGTTGCCCTCCTTGTAGGCCACGTCATGATCCAGACGGACTCGATCCCATCCGAACAGCAACACACAGATGTCTTTGAGTTTGTCGGCGAAGCTCAACTTCGTATAGGAGTGACCCCAGTCGTTCAAATATTCCTGGGCCAAAAGGTATGCGGTATCTTTACCGGCACCCGCTTCGCCGGAAAACCCAATCAATTTCATTGAAACCCCCTAGTTTACGACTAAACTAGGCGGGCTAAGAGTTTCTTCAAGCGGGTCTGGGTGATCTTGTCCAGACGGGGTTTTTCACGCGCGAGCTTGGCGGCGCGACGACGATAATGACGGCTGGTCGGCTCGGGTATTTTGGTGGGTATGAACCGGTTCAATGGATACTCGACCGTTTTGCGTTGACTGCCGCACCAGGATTCGTGACCATTGATGAAGCTGGTCGAATCGTTCTGACAATTGCAGAGATGCGAGTTCAGACTCAACGTGTAGGTGCCTGCATTGGACCTGGGACAATCGCGCGAGTGGGTTCCGGCCGTGCTGTTATCGGCACCGCACGTGCACGGAACAAAACTCCCTATGGGCATAGTCGCGATCACCCGAAGCACTCCGGACATTTCATTTCAAGACGTTGATCCAGGTCGTAGCCGCCCTGGCCGTCCTTATGTATGTAGGTGCGAGCTTTCTCCGGAGTAGTTCGAATTCGAAAACATTTATCGAAGTCGCGTTTTCCCATGGTTTCTTGGAGATCGTCCAGGACCGCATCCAAACACCGCATATAGGTCTGGATCACGTCGGTCGGGATGATCCGGGCCAAGAGAGCCTCGGAGAGTCCCTTGGGGAGCCTCGCCTCGTGCTTCTCCATGGTTATGGTGGTGGCATCGCGGAACGCGCGTAGTTTTTCAGTCGTACCAGACCATCGCCACACCATATCCTCGTCGATGTGGTAGACCTTTTTGTGCCAGATCAGAATCATACGATGATGGTGATTTCTTCCTGGAAGCCGTACTTCCGGATCAGCGCGGCCTCGGCCAGACCATCGTGTTTCTTCAAGCGGAAGCTCTCCAGATTGTTCGGGAACAGCTTGCGTGCCAGATCGAGGCTCGCATCCTTATCCCGATTTAACTGGAACTGCTTCTTCCAGACCTGTGGGGTGACCATGATCAAACGAATGCCTAGGGCTGCGAGGATACCCTGCCACTGTCCGAAGTTCTGGCCGAATCGGAACATCCCGGTCACACCCTGACCCTTCATGGCGGCGACCTTTTCGATATAGGCCACGTCCGGTCGGTTCTCCCGAATCAGTCTGACGACTTCGGACAGGTTCATATCGGAACGGGTCTTTTTCTTGCCGTTCTTCACGAATTGGGTTTGGATGGTGGGAGTGGCGAATACCCGAAGGGTATCACCGGAGTTGAACGCTAGACCTCCGGACAGACCGGGATCAATACCTAGGACTTTCATGTGAACCTCGCGGGGATATTTAATCCCCCACGGGGTTCAGAGCAGATGTTTGAGGATTGTCACGATTTCAGTGTGGTTTCGTCTGGACCACGTCCAATGTAGACGATTCGTGTGGCGTAGCGGGATTCGTTTTCGGGAAGTGGTTCCATCACGTAGTAGGGCACCACAGGTGCACTCAGCGGGGAGCGTTTCAGAGTCAGGATGAAGTCGCCCTTACCCACGTTCACGGCGAAGTCAAACCACTGCCCATCGGTTTGGGTCAACTTCACCCACACACAGACCTGACCACCCGGCCGGAGGTCCTGTAGGAGTTCACCCACGGTTCCGTTCGGTACGTTCTTGACCAGACGATATTTCATGAAATCCTCACTGGTCCGATTGTTGCGAGTCCAACAGTCGTAGGAGTCGGCGAATGTATTTGAAACCACCTTCCGGCGGACGACCGTTGCGATGAGCCTCGACCAATTCGGTCCAGATGCCTTGGATACCGCGCAGAGCAAGGCGGTCACGGATCACTGCGACAATCTGTTCGTCACTCAGGTTCATGCGGCCATCCTCTGTTGTTCGGCCTGATATAGATCGAGGCCATCCAGGAACCGCTTGGTCCAGTCACCCCGCTCGGGTAGGACGAACTTAACTCTCTTGGTCACGGCGTGTTCCTGCATCGCTCGCATGTCGATGCCGCCGATCTTCTCCAGTAGCACCATGAAGTAGCCGACGAATTCCGGACCATGAGCGGCCGAGCGGCGCTTCAACAGCCAATCGTGGCGACCCACCACGTAGTGGGCGAACTCGTGGATCAGGCAGTCTCGGCGGCGCATGCTCGGAGGGATTTGCATGTGGGTCTGCCCCTTCATCGCGCAGATCGCACGCTCATCCTCCGGGAAGGTCACCTTCGGAACCATGCGTTCACCAGTGATCTGGCAAAGCCATCGAACGAACTCCAGAGCCTGATCCGGGGTCAGGTGCTCGCTCAGATAGGGATTGAAGAAACGGTTCTCCCACTGATAGACCTTGTCGCGTTGGGAGTCTCGTGGGGTCTTTTTCCGGTAGGGAACGCGAACGTCCGGGTGTTCGAGGTTGGCGAGGACTTCGCGGGCGAACGCCATCGCGTCATCTTCCTCGCAGAAATACTCCGTGTGGAGGCGCTCGACCAGGAACTCAGTGCGCTTCGGGCGCTGACACACCCAGTAGGCGGTCCGACTGTGAGGACCAACTTTGGCCGACTCCACGATCACGCTGATCCAAGAGCCCTTGGCGTGCTGCTTCTCGGTGACGAAGAACGCATCTGGCTCTTTGTCCTCACGGACGGCCCGGCGACCGGGCATGCCCATGTAGAACTCGGTGCTCTTCTGATACTGGTGGGCAGCGACCATGGGGTTCCTCCTAGGCTCTGGTTATAACAGAAACCAAGAGGTTTGTCAAGGAATAACAAACGCGGAATCAGGGTGTTGGGAGTAAAACTTCCAGATTTCCAGGTCCAGATCAGCCACTGATTTTCCTGAGTTTTCCGCCAGCATCAGAAACTTCTGTTCCAGGACGAGATACTTCTTCCCACTCGGTGTGGTCTTGGGCGCGTCGATGCCTTGATCGCGGAGGAACTTCAGGATATGGGTGTCGAGCGCAGCCAGCTTCTGGCGGGGACGCGAGTGCAACAGGAAGAACCTTGTGGTTTTTGGTCCTACTCCATTGATGGCTTCGATCTCCTCCAATGGGGCATCGCGGAGGAAGTCCTTGCGCTGGGCACGATACAAGGAGTGCTTCTCCCAAGTCTCACGGAGGGCGCGGCCGATTCTCCTATACTGGCCCATGCGAAACTGTTGGAGCATCGAGTCCAGCATACCCTGGCGGATCAGACCACCGATGCACTCCATCGGAGATGACAGACCAGTCGTGACTCGGGCCGCTTCCAGGAAGTTGTGCACCTTGTGGGCGGTCTGATCCGCCGATTTCCCCGCCACACAAATCGAGAAAATCCAAAACTCCTCCAGGCTGTCCTGAGAGCGTTCGAAATTGGTAATGTCGTTGGCAAATATCATGATTGATCTTCAACCTCATATGGGTTTGTCTTTTCGAATTTCGATTGCTCCGCTTGTATAGCCTGGGCTTTCTCGAAGTTTTCTCGACAGAGCTTGCGGAAATGATCCTCTCCGCGTTGGGTCATCGTGTAGATGTAGGGATGACCCAGACGGGAACCATCCTCCATGCGGTCGATCCAACGTTCTTCGACAATTTCTTTGAAGACATCATTCGCGAGCGGATACCCGTCGTAGGACCCGTGATATCCATGATCGTAGTAGACCTGGATGTGTTGGGGGCCGTATTCCTCCGAATAGATGCCCTTGTAGAGCTTTCCATGCAGCGCACCGATACCCCAGGTGTTTAAGAGTTCCAGGGCGTCGATCACCGTGACAATGGGATTCATCTTTCTCATTCGTCGCCCCTGACGCCGAGTTCCTCCAAGCGCTGTTCCAGGACTTTGTAGGCATCATAGAATGCCTTGACCTCTGCCTCGATGGGAGTGCCCTCGAAACCATTACCACCCGCGTAATGGACGAAAAACGGTGCTAGTCCACCTTCCCACTCGATCTTGTTACCGAGGTCCGTGGCCGAACCGTATTCTCCAAACTTAATCTTCTTGGGCATGATCATCCACCTCGATCCAGGACTGCTTGTGTTTCATTCGGACCAATAATTGATTCGGAATCTGGCTGGCGATGTCTTGGCGATGCGTGACCAGAAGGACGTTCTTGTTGCGGTGGGCGACTCGATCACGAAGGATATCAACGGAATTCTCCGCTCCTCGTTGGCAGATACCGTTGTCGATGAGTTCGTCCACCATCAGAACGTTGGTCTTGTAGTTCATCATCTCGAACACGTCCTGGAAAGCCAGATTCAGAGCGATGGTTACACGCTGACGCTGGCCCTTGCTCAAACCGTTCCAGGCAAATTCCTGACCGTAATCGGTGATGCTCAGGGTGAGATCGGGGTTGAACTTGACCTTGTGGGGAAGCTGGAGGAGCACGAGGTAATGGGCAATCCTCTGATTCAGTTTGGGCATCCAACGGATGATGATGGACTTGCGCAGGAACGAATCGTTGCTGGTGAGTAGGCTGATCAGCAAGTTATAGTGCTCGACCAGACGACGAAGCTCGCGAAGCTCATCCTCGTCCACTTGTTGAAGGGCATTCTCCTGTAGTCCGACAATCGCATCCGTATGCGGATTGGTCTCCTGGATGATCACCTCCAGAGAATCACGAAGACTTTTCAGGTTGGCCTCGGCCGCCGCAGCCTCATGGATTGAATCGAAGGTCAAGGGGATTTGGTTGAGTTCGGAAATTTGCTCGTCCAGAACCTTGCGCTCGTCCAGGATAGTGGCACTCTCCTGCAACATCATCTCAAGTAGCTGTGCGGCGACTTTTTGGTTTTCGTGATGTTTGTGTTGATCACGACGACACACCTCAAGATCATTGAGTATGTGCATGCGTTGTTCCGGTTTGGGCACCCAGTGCTGGTTGCAGGTCGGACAGAGGGACTTGTCGATCTGGGCCAGAGTATCGACGAATCGATCAATGTTGGTCTGGGCCTGTTTGTAGAGATTCTCGTAGCGATCCAAATCAGATTTGGTCATTCGCAGTTCTGTGGTGTGAACCTGCTGACGCGCCTGGACCTCTTTGAGTTGGGACTGAACTTCCTGGAGCAGGGTGATGACCTCAATCTCTGTGGCCACATCGACCTGTTCCAGAGCCCTGATGGTCTCTTTGATCTCAGTGATCTCCTTGGTGTGTTCACGTTCCCATTGCTGGGCTTTCTGCTTGAGTGAGGTGATCTCGTTCTGGATGCGAGCGTTCGCTGCCTTGGTGGCCTGGATCGTAGCCTCTTTGGAGACCAACATCTTCTTGAGGTCTTTGCGTTCCTCCGAGAGGTCCTCAGCACGCTGACTCAGGATGTTGAATCCGAGTAGGCTTTCGATGACCTCTCGGCGTTCCTCCTCTTTCATGCGGGAGAATGGAGCGGATTCCGAGGAGTTGACCAGAACATACTCGGCCAGGGTCATATTCAGACCCATGAGCTTGCGAATTTCCGCGTTGGTCTCGGTCTTATTGCGGGAGAACTCGTAGATGTAGGTGTTCTCGTTACGAGCCCTGATGTCGTTCTGATCCGAGATGGGTTTTCGGAAGAACAACAACTTCGAGGGTTTCTCACCACGTTCGATGAGGAATTCGAATCCGTCCTTTTCGAATTCCAATCCCACCAGCATGGATTGACCCTTGCGGATCATCTTGTTGACGAGTTGGGCATTCGGGATATCGCGGATTACATCCCCGAAAATCGCATAGATAAACGCATCGGAGATCGCCGATTTACCGACGCCGTTACGGGAGTCTTCACCCCCAGCGTCCAAGTTTTCGCCCATAATCGCGGTAAGTCCGGCCTCATCGAGGCGGATCGTCGTGATGTTGTTACCGAAACTTAGGAAATTCTTGAACCAGAGCTTTTTGAATATTAATTCTCGTGACAACCCCGCCCTCAATCTTCAAGGTCTTCTTCACCTTCAAGATCGTCATCAGCCTGTTCAATTTCAAGCTCTGCTGTGATCGGGATAATCCTGTAGATTTTACCCGACCGATCCGTAGCGATGAATTGGCGCTCTTCTGAATCCCATTCCCATTCCAGAGGATTCCCGGTTATGGGGTCTTCATAGTCGTAGAGGTCTTCAAACGGTTTTGACATGATGCGTTCCCTGGAAGAGATTTACCAACAACTCCGGATCGATGTCCGATTCCTTTGCGTCGAATCCCCTTAGGGATTTCACGACCATCTGATCCAAGTCTTCTGCGTGCTCGACCTCCACACCCTCCGTAATGTCCAACTCCTCAGGAGGTTGTAAAATTATTACCTCGCGAAGATGTTGTTGGAGGCTATCCTTGAGTTCGATTACCTCTTCCGCGCCGATATTTAGATCGTCCGTACATTCGACAACACTCCAGCCGTTGAAGTGGTCCATAAGGGTGTCCGCCTCAACCATTTCAAGGAGTTCGGACAATTTTATGCGATTGTAGTTGGGGGCACCTGCCCAGTTTTCGAAGATCGGTTCCTGGCCGTATTCCAGAATCATGCAGCCACGGTCGCGGTCGCCCACGTCGTTGAAGTCCATCGGGAATGCGTTCCCGATGTACCAGATTGGGATGTTGTTCTTGTTGACCTTACACTGGCGCTTATGAAAGTGTCCGGAGAACACCATTCGGGGATGCAGGAAGTGGTCCGCGTGCAGACCACCCTCGTCTCGCATTTCCAAGTTTTGATTCAGAAGGAAGAACGGTAGGGCAAGATGACCGAACACGTAGTCACACTCTTGCTCCGGCACCCAGGCGAATTCGGAGCCCACCAAGTATGGCAGGAGCATGACGCGGTCCACCATAGTGGGTTCCTCGACCAGCACCACATTCGAGAACTGCTTCATCCATCTGAGAGAGTGGATCGAGCGATTGTTCTTGAAGTACATGTCGTGGTTGCCCACGACCACGTAGATCGGGATACCCAATTGGTTGAGTTCTTCCAGGAACAGCGTGGAATGATGCAGGGTGTTTACGCCGATGCGAGATTGGTTATCAAACCAATCGCCTATAATAATGATGCAGTCGCAGTCGTGCTTCTTCACCATGATCTGGACGAAGGTGCCGAACGCTAGACAGTCCTGGTTGTGGCGTTCAGAGTCGGACTTCTTCCCAAAGTGAATGTCGGTGAACGATAGGGCCTTCTTGAACACTAGAACACCTGTTCAAGCAAATCCCAAAGCTGTTTCGGGGATACCTGAAAACGGCTGAGATCGATTTCATTGATGGATTCGGCCATCAGCATGTGTGTGGAGACGAACTCCTGGGCTTCCTTGCGGACCACGAGGATACTGTGGTCGCTGGTATAGCCGAAGATGCGACGAGGTTGCCCCACGGGAAACGTGAACTTGCCATCAAACTTCGTAACAGTGTGGCGTTCATCGAACCAATTCGACTTGATTCCGAATCCACTCTCACCCATTGAAGTGGCGTGCTCGTTCAGGGTGATCCTCTTGTAATACCCGTTGGGTTCTCCCACCACGGTTGGGGTGGACCAGATCACACCCCCGCGCTCGACCAGGAAATTCAGAGTCGAGGAAAATGCCACCACGGGCGGAATCGATACGAGATCGTTAGAAAATGAATTGTGCCAGACCCAGACCTCGAAGGGGCCGTCAACGATATCGACCTGAATATACCCGGTAGGATGCACACGGATATTACGTCCCTTGCTGAGGACGGTTTCGAACTCCAGCATTATGGTCCCCCATGATCTTTTCAACATTGTGGGATTCGATATCGAATTCCCGATACCCCAGGTTCACCGTCAAGATGACGTGGGTCTTCGAGTTTTCCAGTCCCCCTGGCTCGAAGTAATACTCTCCAAAATAGTCTTGCCCGCCTGTAGCGGGGTAGCACCATCCAGTCTTGACGGTCCGCTTGCCCATGACTGGGCCGCACCAACCTGCATATTCCGGATGACGAACTGTGGTGAGTTTGCGCTCACCCCGGCTCGGTCGGTTCTTTTCGAAGCTGACCCAGGCCAGGGCGTGAAGCATGCGCCGGACATGAGGATGGTCGGGATCAATCTTCTCGGCCAAGACCATGGTTTTGTCCTGGATATCCAGATTCATCCAATCGGAATTACCCAATCCCAATTTGGTCAGGAACTCGACAACATCCTGGGCATGTGTCTGGGAAACCCGTTCAAACTCCTTGGCGTAGGTAAAGTCGTAACCCACGGAGGTAACGAACTCCGGGTTCACGACCATGACCGAATCGCCTTCACGAATTGTCGTCTTGGATTTCCCCATAATGTTGAGATTAGGAGCAAACCCTGGGGATGTCAACTCTTTTTACGAAGGTTTCGTGTGGGTTTGTCCGCCTCTGGACCTTTTCCAACCGTCTGATTATCGTGTGACGAGTCTTCTTCAAGCTGACGCCTATTACTGGGTTTCAGATCGGTCCCACTCATCTCGATGAGTTCATCTCGGATCATACTCTGGTTCTTCTCCTTGTCCAGGTAGGTGAGAAAGCACCTTGTGATGATCTGGGTGTAGTAACCGAAGGGATTCTGAGATTTGGCTGGATCAAACTTCAACGCACTCTGGCACAAACTGACCAAAGCCTCGGATTTCATGTCATCGATGTAGGAATATCCTCTCCAATTGTAGCGTTGGGAGTATTTATTCACCAACAACATCAACATGTTAACCAATTCCTTGGTCAAACACCGAGCCGGGGTACGTTTAGGGTATTTCTTCTGAACGTTCTTACTTTCCATGATCTCGCGGATCAGATTTTCGTTGCTCAGATAGTTGGTGGTTCGTTTTTTTCCGGTCATTACGGTGTATGGCCTCTTGAAACGGATGGGGTTCGTCCCCATCTCGTATTGTTTGTTCTGAAATTAACTATTGGATTCACATCAAATTTCAAGGTCTTACGAGGGTAAATACCATGGAGGAGTGAAACCATGGTCACAAACCCTTCTAATATCGCCGGGCTTGTGCCGAATCCGGTGGCCGGATCGGCGGGAGGTCCGCATGATGCACGGCAGTCGGAGACCCAGGCGAATCTCCCGAGTTTTGCGTTCGAGCACGTTGCGGCGAAGTTAACGCCGTTCGATCTGGATCGGAACTACCTGAAGGAGATCAACCAATCTGGTCGGGGTCAGACCAATCAGAACACCCGTTTCGAGATCAACGCCAAGTATGCATTGATGCCGATCACCCAGACTGGTGGTCTGGTGTTTCCTTACAATCCTACAATTTCAGAACGGACCCAGGTCAATTATGATGTGGTTGACCTGACTCACCGGAATGAATCCTATCACTCCTATAAGAACACCAACAATGTCCGTATCAATATCGCCGATGCGACTTGGACCTGTGATACTTTTGAGAACGCTGTTTATGCCTTGTCGGTGATTCATTTTTTCCGCACCTACCGGATGATGGATTTTGGCCGTGGTAAGACAGGTCGTCCACCCAGTCCGATGTGGTTCCGGGCTTATGGCAATTATGCGTTCTATCGCGTTCCGGTCCTGTTAGAGGGTGCGCGGTGGACGTTTCCGAATGATGTGGATTATGTGGGAGTGCCTGAGTTCGGCCGGGATGAATATCGCAGTGGTCGTCTGGCCGGGACCAAGAATGCCTCCGGCAAGTACACATGGCTCCCTGTGATTTTCAAAGTGCGGGACATCAAGTTGATCGTCCAGCACTCTCCGAGATACTGGATCAATTGGTCTCTTAATGACTATCGTAACGGCGATATGTTGCGCCGTGATAACACATTCCATCAGACGGGGAGACTCTTCTAATGACGGTACCCGGCTATACTCCCCAATATGATTCGCGGTCCCAATACAAGTTGACCAAGTTGGCGGCTCGTTATCTGACCTATTACGTCCATCGTAGTATTCGTCCTGATCCCACCGACAAACTTTATCAGATCAAGGATGAACGTTATGTGCATCGTCCTGATCTGTTGGCGAGCGATCTTTATGGCGACCCTGATCTGTTCTGGGTGGTCGCTGTTCGTAATGGACTGCAAGACCCGGTCTTTGATTTGAAGCTGAATGTGGTCATCTATCTACCCGATCCCACTATGGTGAGGAGTCTGATCTGATGGTGGCTCCAGCTAAGCTGTTCGTTACGGGCATCACGGATGAGGCACAGGATGTGCGACCTCAACCAAGTCCGGAACTTCTGAGAAACAACTTCGTCTCTCGTGGTCCACAACCGAAGACCATTGATGATCTTCTTGGTCTTAATCGTTCGGAACCGGATCGTAAGATAACGAACAATTTCTTGTTCACGCGAGCACCGGGTGCACATAAAATCTACAACAACCAGAACCCGTCACTGCGTCAAACCACTCCTCAAGCTCACCGGGTGCGGGCTGAAAGTCTATACCCGAAAGGAAGTGCCAGTCAGTCCTCCGTGGATACGAATCCTTTGAACAACTATATCATGGTTCAGTATCATGTGCGGTTGACCATGCTCAGTCAGAGTCACGCGAAGAAGCTTCAGAATGTGTTTCCGGAAGAACAGGAGGTCTATAATGATAATCTTCGTAACGAGACCACCGATACTGGAGATGCGGTTCTAGCGTCAACTGCCGAAACCTTAACCTCAGAAGATACTGCGAACTTCCAGGACCCTAATCCGAGCAATCCGAACATCCAAGCTCCGGATATGATCAACCGGATCAACGATCCCGGAACAGGTCGTGCCACGAAACCTTTGCCAAAGAAAAATTACTTTGCGATCCAATCCATGAAGGTGGATACGGTATATGCACCGTCTCAGGCAAACCCACTGATCGCAACTATGCTTCGGATTAAGATGCAGATCATCGAACCTCATGGGTTCAAACTACATGAGAACATCCGTTCCATGGCCAAGGCTCTTGGTTATATCGACATCAATCCCGGTCGTATTCTTTATCGCGTGGATGTGTATTTTCGGGGTTATAATCCGGACACCGGAGCTTGGGTGGAGAAGATTCCTCTCTCACCGAATCATGAAGTGCCACCCACGATTCGGTATTTTGTAGCGATCTCACGCATCGAGGCCACCATCACCAATGGTGGAACCGTCTACGAGGTGGATATGGTTCCGGCCGGACATTTTGCGTATCGCCCGGAAGAAACCGTGCTGTCGGCGAACTCCATCTTTACCGGTGAGAGCGTGAAGTTCGGTGACTTCTTGAAGAATTTCGGTGCTCAATTGGGGATCGCCAAGAGTCTCGCCACGAACGGACTGGTTAAACGCACTTATAAGTTCTACGCCCATCCGATCATCGAGCAGGCTGATTTCCGTGCTCGTGAGTTTGGACGTGATCAGAATTTCCTGAATGAGGGTCAGCGCGGTGGTGGGTCGATTATCGTGGGCAAGGATACTGATGTTCTGAGCATTCTTCAGGCCGCGTTGGCTGATCTACCCGTGGTCAACGATTTGTTCATCAACGAGGTGGGTAATCGGAATTTCTCCAAACCTCGTGTGCATTGGAATGTTCGCTTCAACACAAAATATGGAAGCCTTCCGAATCAGAAGCTGAATGACTACGATGACATCACTTACGAGTACATTATCGAGCCGTTTTTGACCTTCAAGAAGGGTACGGTCGGTTTGGATACGGTGTCCGACTATATGAGTCCGGATAGTCAGCGTAATCGTGTGGCTGAGGTCCTCGCCTTTAACATGCTGATTCGTATCTACAACTACATCTACACGGCTGAGAATTCCGAGGTGATGGATTTCAACATTCGTCTGAAGACGTTCTATTACGAGACTCTGAACGAGGCCAATGACTCTGCTCAGACTGGAGGGACGGCATCGACCAACTCCGCAAATAAGACGAAAGAAGCCCGTATCAACACCAATCAGAAGCCCAGTGCTCAGATTCAAATTGATAATATTCTGTCTCCGGCTGAGAAGAGTGGTCTTCTAGACCAGTTGTTTGGTGCGCAGGATACATCGACTATCAATCAATCTGGGTTGACCGATTACGAGCGTATGGGTGGCGGTTTCGGAGTGACCTCTGATCCACTATTGAATTCGTCCATCATCAGTGAGACTGATGCGCGAGTTCTCAGAAAGAACTCATATGCCAATTTTTTGGACGATCATCTTCAGAACGATCTGCTTCGTTTGGAGGGGTTCAAGATCAGAGGTGACCCGGTGTGGCTACTACGGCCGTATGCGAGTTCCGATCTGGATGCGTTGAACGCGATTAATGCAACAGATAACCGGAATGTCAAAATCTATACCAGAACAGGAAAGGTCATCTTCCTACGCGTATTCGCACCGGGACAGGACGATATGATGAGCCCGCAGCTATCCCGTGCATCTAATAGCCCCGCGATTATTGGCGGGTTTTACGAGGTATACACGGTTACCAGTGCGTTCGAAGATGGTCGATTCTATCAGGAACTTAATGGGGCTAAGATGAACCATCTGAACTTCGCAGAGCAAATGTTCGATGCCACAACCCGCCCGATCATAAATGATGCAGTGAGAGAGCAGAGTGGAGCAGTTCAGAACGAGCCCCAGTCGGATGATCTCCAAACCCTATTCCGTAATAGTGCAGCATAATGACTAAGAACTTCGATCATGGTATTGGACGTGCAACCCGAGAGGTGCAGACTGGTAATAACCGTCAGCCCATCTATGCGGAACAACCCGCATTAGGATTCTTCATTGGTACCGTCATGGACGATCAGGACGACCAGAGAATGGGTCGTCTCTGGGTATATGTGCCAGAATACTCCTCGAAACGATTTGATGAGAATAGTGTTCCCATGTATGGGGGAACCGTTTTGGATCGCCAGAATGGAAACCTCCAGTATGATATGGAACTCCGCAACGGTTGGATCATGTGTTATCCGTTGCTTCCAGCATTCGGTTCGGATGATTACCGAGTGGGTCAGGCTGTGGATGGTCGTGCTTCGCGTGAAGGTGACGTGAATGCATACGGGTTTTGGCATCAACCAAGAAACGGTGATTATGTTGGTGTAATGTTCGAGAAGGGTGACCCAGCCAGTGGCTTCTGGATCGGGTGTATGCCCAAATACTACCGCAACTACATGGTGCCGGGACACGCCGCGAAAAGTAAGGACGCGATCAATGATGAGACGGCCTCTCCAGCCCGTGATGAATCAGGTTCGGATGCGTTGATTCCAGCAATGGATCACGCCAGGGATCGTGACGGGGATCAGAACCCACCGTCCTGGCCCAGTAGTGTATTTGCGGACAACCTGTTGGTGTCGGGTACTCTTGCTGATATTCATCGTGGTGCGGGAACCAGTAGTATGCGTCGTGAATCGCCCAGCTATGTGAGTGGGTGGAAGTCGGCGGGCTGGAACCTGGACTCGGAGAAATACAACAAGAATGTAGACGGGGTAAGCCTATTTCAGGATGACGCCGCAAAATATGCCAAGGTTAATGCCAACGGGCATCAACTGGTCTTCGATGATCATCCCGATCATCAGGGTGTTCGCATCCGTACCAGCTATGGCAGTCAGGTCTACATGCATGATGCCGGACCGATTCCTTATATCTATGTGACCACTCCAAAGGGAAATCTTTGGTTGGAACTGGTCGATGATGGCAACATCCATGTCTACGGGCGTGGCAGTTTCAGCTTGCATGCGGAGACCGACATCAACTTGACAGCGGATCGCGACATCAACATCGAATCCGGTCGTAACCTGAATATCCTCGTTCATAAGGACGAGCGTATGACCGTGAAGAACCAGACCCACTGGGCATTCGAGAAAGATCACCGCATCCTGAACATGACCAATTTGGATCACACCATTCAACGGAATCACTCCGTGTTGGTCGAACAAGATTTTGACCGCATTATCTCGGGTGGGATGAAATCCAAAGTTGGAGAGAGTCAGTCCTTTGTGGTGGGAGAGGACCTGATTACGCGGGCTGGTGGTAACACATATTTCCAATCCGGAGGCATCCTGTCGGAGGAAGCCGCACTCATCTTCATGAACTCCGGCATCACACAGGACCCGGAGCAGGCCAACAACCCTCAGAAGACGAATTTTCCGAAGCTCACCAAGAAGCCCGGACCACCAACCGAGCAAGAGATCAAGCAGAATGGTCGTCCACAGGATCGTGAGTATTTGGGAACGATTGTTCCGCAGCATCAACCATGGCCGTTGCGTTGCGGTGTTGGCAACACTTTGGGTACGAATAATGGCGTGTCGCCGCGTGCACCAACCGGAACGGTTCCACCCGAGGAGCAGGATACACGTTGCTTCCAGGTCAATCCGGAGCAGAACTTCCGTCTGGGTGCACCCATTGCGAATCAGACCGAGCCGACACCGGTCGTGGGTAAGCTGCCCGGTGATACAGCCAACAACATCTACGTGGGCACCCCATACGAAACTGCGAGCCGTGGAGAGGCTCCGAACTACAAGATGGGCCGTTCGATGCGTCCGGGTGAGGAGGCGTTCGTGGGCGATCTAAACACGTCTGATCGGATGAAGGATTTCATTAAGCAACAGGAAGTGTTCCAGACCACACCCACCTTGGACGTACGTGGAAACCCCATAATCGGATATGGTCATGTCATGAAGGTCGGGGAGACCCTGGGTGGAATACTGATCACCCAGCAGGTTCTTGACCAGATCAAAAGTTTGTCCAAGTCACCAACCGATCTTATTGCGATCTCGGAGAGTGAGGCGAGTGATCTATTGAATCAGGAGCTTGAAAAGACTGAGCAAGAGATCAGTGAGTTGTTCGATCCTGATTACCTCATGCCCCAGGGCACCTTCGATGGGTTGGTTTCGTTGGGTCGCAACGTGGGGTCGGGCGGGCTCAAGAACACCCCAGAGGGTCGCAACATCGTGAACGGAATCAAGCAGGGTAACGCCCAGCAGGTCCAATCGAATTGGATGAAGTTCGTCAACACGGATGGTGTGGTTCGGTGCGATTTGGTGAATCGCCGCCAGGACGAGATCAATCGTGGTCTGGGCCAGAATCCCGATCAGGACGGCATTACAGATCAGGCCAAGGAGTATCAGCCGGGTGATCCCGTGGGTTGTGCCAACACTCAGATCGACCGGGGCGTGCTGAACGCGATCAGTCAATCCAGTCAGGCTAATGGCATCCCCTATGAGTATCTGATGGCCGTGGCCTCGCAGGAATCCCGGTTCAACCCGAACGCCCGAGCAGGAACCAGTCGGGCCAAGGGTCTGTTCCAGTTCATTGACTCGACCTGGGACCAGTACGGGAATGGTGGTAATGTGTTTGATCCCCATGCCAATGCGGACGCGGCCGGTCGTCTGGCTAAGGACAACAAGGCAATCCTAGAGGGTGGGGCTCTGAATGGAGTCCGTCCGGCAAACCGGACCGACCTCTACATGGCTCACTTCCTCGGCGGGGGTGGGGCTAATCAGTTCTTGTCGAACTTGCAGTCTAATCCAAACGGATCAGCCGCCGCAGCTTTCCCGGCCGCAGCGGCTGCAAACCCGTCCATATTCTTCAACAAGGATGGGCGGCCCAAGACCAACCAGCAGGTCTATGGATATTTCGACAAGTCCATCAACAACAAGATTCAGACCTACGGCGGTTGCACTATCTAAGCAAATAACTCACCTGGAGTGATCCGTGATCGAGACATCTGCTCGATCACGGACTTCTGGACCTTCTCCGTCGCATTGTTACGGATTTGGCGGACTCGCTCCTTGGAGATGTGGAATTGCTTGCCTAGTTCTTCAAGGGTGTCTGAGTTGTCCTGGAGGAGTTGGGCTTGGAAGATCGCCTTCTCACGGTGATCCAGTTTGTCCATGGCAACCCGGATCAGGGTTTTCTGATAGTCGGTGGAGGTCGTCTGGATGAGTTGATCCTCCGCGTTCATATTGGGACATTCCAGGAGGTCTTCCTTGGTCAATCCGGATTCGTCCTCACCCGCTACCACCTCGTGAAGGCTCTCATAAGGTGAGCGTAAAAGGTGATGCATGCGGACGATATCGTCCATCTTCACATCGAATCTCTTGGCCATATCTCGAATAAGTTCATCGGTGAGTTCGAACGTTCCGGTGCGCCGAACCTCCCTCACCATATACCCACGCATGGAGAAGAACAGCTTCTTGTTGACACTGCTCGAACACACATTGGTCAGGAAGTAGTTCTTCGAGACAAACGCAAACAGCGTACCCTTGATGTAGCAGCTTGCAAATGTGCTGAATCGGTTCCCCAACGAGAGGTCGAATCTCTCCGCAGCCTGAACCAGAGCGAACAACCCCTCACTAATCAACTCATCCGGGTCGATGCCATATCCGGACATCTTCTTTGCCCATTTACGGATGATCGGCGTGTAGTGGAGGATCAATTCCTCGAATAATTTTTTTGCCTGTTTGTCCTCTCCGGCCTCTCGGGCGGCCTTCCAGGCTGTAAATTTTTCTTGTTCTTCTTGCTCGGTGAGTAGCTTTCGTATCGGTTTGACAAAAGAATCTGTACGCGAACTCATGCGGTAATATACCCCCGGTTTTCTTTTTGAGGGGATTCAACCCGACCTAAGTATGATTGTCCCCCGCGTTGGATAATTCATGTGGTGGGGTTTTCGGGGTTTTTCAATATGGTGGCTCCTCTTTATCGAGGGTTTTCAACGGTTGCAAATCAGGGTGTTCAGACTAAACTAGAGAATATAGCTCTGGTGAAGCAGGACTTGTTGAACCAATTCAACACCCGCCTGGACGAGCGTCTTGGTCGCCCTCGTTTCGGATCGGTGATCTGGGATTTGTTGTTCGATCTGAGTGATCCGCGCACCGAGGCCCTGATCGTGTCTGATGCCGAGCGCATCATTGCTTCTGATCCTCGCGTGGAACTGCTCCAGTTGGTCCCCAGCATCGACCTCGACGCTCACCGGATATCCTTGGAAATTAAGCTTCGATTCATCGAATTCAACATGGACGACAACTTCAGCGTCGTATTCAGGGAAATCGGATGATTCCTGCTTGTAATTTTATCACGTAAATACAGAGAGTTTGGGGAGTCGAAATGAGCACGCTAGGTCGTCAGAATACCCTCTTTGTGGCTGAGGATTGGATCAGGGTCTATGAGGCTCTGGAGAACGTGGATTTCCGCGCCTACGATTTCGACAATCTCGTCCAGGCTTTGATGCAGTACCTCCGTGTGAACTATCCGGAGGAGTTTAACGACTGGATCGCGTCCTCGGAGTTCGTCACCAAGATCGAAATCCTGGCATGGCTCTCCCAGAATATCGCGTTCCGTATGGATTTGAATACGCGTGAGAATTTTCTGGCCACGGCCGAGCGTCGTGAAAGTCTGATCCGTCTGGCTCAGAACATCGCTTATAAGGTGAACCGCGTTCGTGGATCACGGGGTTTGGTCAAGGTGGTATCGATCCGTACGACCCAACCCTTGAAGGATTCCAATAATATCCGGCTCCAGAACAAGGACATCCGTTGGAATGACACCAAGGATGAGGACTGGTTTGAGCGTTTCATCGTGCTTATGAATGCGGCGTTTCAGACCCGCACGCGTTTCGGCAAGCCTTTGGCTCAGACCAATATCGATGGTATTCGCCAGGATCAATATTTGTTCAACAGTATTGCACCTGCCTCGGGCACCTACAGTTTCGGAGCCACTGTTAATGGTATCGATCTGCCCTTTGACCTGCACAATGCCAAACTCAACAAGGATACAGGTGAGATCGAGGAGATCGCTCCGGCCACGGATAACGCATTCAGTGTTTTCTACCGTCTGGATGGAACCGGTTTCGGTCGGGCTAATTCAGGTTTCTTTTTCCCGATCAAGCAGGGACAGTTGTTGTTCCAGGACGAGCGTTTTGCCGATCCTATTGTTTTGCGCACCCTCGACATCAACACCAGTAACATCAACAACGATGATTTTTTCGTACAGAAGATCGACGAGACCGGTGGGGTTTTGGAGGACTGGACCGAGGTTGATACGATCTTTGGCGAGTCCGTCAGTTTCAACACGCTGGATCAGGAAGTTCGTAATATCTACGAGTTGGACACGCTCACCAATGATCGCATCCGAGTGCGTTTTGGAGATGGCCGGTTTGGACGTATTCCGGTAGGTCGTTATCGTTTTTGGTACCGCACTAGCAATCCACAGCCTCTTGTTGTGAAGCCCACGGGTATCCAGAACAAGACGTTCACGATCCCTTATGTCGTGGACAATCAGATTTTTTACCTCAGCTTCACATTCAGTTTGCAGGAACAACTGACCAACGCCGCGACCACAGAGACGAACTTCGATATCCGTAACCGTGCGAATAAGGTGTTCTATACCCAAAACCGCATGATTACGGCTCAGGATTACAACAACTTCTTCCTCAAAGACAATTCGATCCAGAAGATCAAGACGATCAATCGTACCTATTCGGGACATTCGCGATATTCGACTCTGACCGATCCTACTGGGCTCTATCAGAATGTCAAACACATCGCTGAGGACGGTCGATTTTATCAGGAAGAAACCACCACGATTGATTTTGTCCGGGCTGATACTACGGTGATCCGGAACGACGAGATCGTCAATATAAACCTCAAGCCGCTTCTCCGCAAGGAAGACAAGCGCATCCTCTACTATAACCGTTACACCGAAATCTATTTCCCCACATTCTTCATCTGGAGACAGACCTCGGTGATCCAAGGGGAGTCTCGCGGAAACATCGTGAACCAGACCAATCAGATTGTTCCGGTTGGTCCGACTCAGACCAGTGCATTTAAGTATGTGGGTGCGGATTCTTTGTTGCGCCTGGATAACATCAATGGTCGTCTAATTCGCGTGGATCGCGTGATCGAGGATGGCACTACACCAGATGGAATCATTCTGAGTGAGCAGATCGAGGATGGGGCCAAGATATTTTCGGTATTTCCACCGTTCCGTAATCGTCTCCGGCTGGCAGAGGAATCCGAACTCAAGGCTCGACTCGAACAAAAAGTCGATTTCGGGTTGAGTTGGAACCAGATTACCGAAACTTGGACATTCATCAATTTTAGTAATATCGATAAGATACGGGACTTCACCTTGGTTCACCAAGGTGATACGACGGGTTCCAATCTGGATGCTTCCTGGATGGTCCTGGTTGAGTTTGTTCCAGGCGGTGATGTGGATGACAGGTGGAAAATAACCGACCGTGGATTGGGTATTTTCTGGGAATCCGCACGTGAGGTGAATTTCATCTTCACCAACACCACTCCGGTGATCGATCCGGAAACCGGATTGGTTGTTCAGGATGAGGTCACTATCCTTGGCTGCAACGAGTCGAGAGATTCATTGCGCCGTCGTGGATTGGATTCGGCAGGATCGACCAAATGTGAGGGTGTGGCCTTTACTTTCCTTGGTGATGGGGTGACGAAGTGCTTCACAACCCCGCAAACACTGACCGAGGACATTACGGTGGTCACGATTAACGGGATTCTACAAATTCCGAACGTCGATTACACCATCACCCACTCAGTGTTTGGGGATAGTGTGTGTTTAGCGTTTGCTCCAGCCGTTGATGACATGATCATCATCCGTGTCAGCAATCAGTTCAACAACGCGATTATCCGGGCCATCCAGTATAATGGTGATGGTAATAAGATCGAGTTCGACCTCGACGTTCAGAACGTGATCACCTCAAACACGTTCTCATTCATTGATGGCGTCTTACAGACGGCGAGTCTTGACTATGGTGTGGGTCTGTTCAATGGGAACGCCACCATCGTATACAACGAGGTCATTCCGGCAGGAACCTCATCCGTCACCTACTCATTGAGTGGAATCGATTCGTTGGTCTTCAACAAGACCTTGTTCACAGGCGATGATGTAACCAACAGTTTTGTTATTCCTGGAAATAACCTGACCCGTGATCACGTTTTGATCACGTTCGACGGTTTGATCCAGGCCATGTTCACCTATGCGCTGTCACAAACCGCACCGAATCAGACCACTGTATTGTTCTTGAATCCACCAGCAAGTGGGGTACGTATCAATATTTTGTCAGTGGCCAACACCACCACGACCAAAACCAAGCAGTATGAGTTTGGCACTGATGGGCTCAACCAGCTTTACAACCTGACTGGAGTGATCAAGACTACGGCTGAGAATGTGATTGTCGCCATCGATGGCGTCATGCAGGAAGGGTCGTATTCACCTCAAAACAATTGGACGATCACCGGCAACAATATTCTGTTGTTTACGACCCCACCGTTGGCAAATCAGACGATTTCGGTTTTCGTGATTATCGGTGCCATCGGCACATTGAGCACGGATACCGATGATATAGACCTTACCCCGGATAATCGTGGAAATATCTCAGCGAGTTCGTGTCTGGTGCGGTATCTTGGTGAGGACCTTGGTCTGAATCCTGTAGATGTGATTCGTCATGATGATGGTTATGTCAATAAGAATGGTCTCTTCGTGAAGCCTGCTGATCAGGATCAGTCCGGATTCTATGATCGCCCCTTGCTGTTCCGTGATCTCGTTCTGATGGATGGCTTCACCGATTTAGTTCTGTGGAGAAAGATCGAAGAATTCGGATTCGACGTTTGGGACCCGATCAATCAGATGACCACTCCGAAGGGCACCTATGGTTTGTCCAACCAGGGAAAACCGGGTGTGGGATCGGACATCGACGAAGGCACCACGCGTGATGGGGATATCCATTACGATCTCCACACTGACCTGTGGTTGATCGCTAATGGTGAGACTTTGAAGTGGGAACCGGCTGCGGATCAAGCTGCGTTCAAATACTTGATCGGTCGCGATCATTTGAAGTTCATTTGGACACACTACTCACCCGAGGCCAATCGAATCGATCCGAGCGTCAGCAACATCATGAATGCATTCATTCTGACCGGGCGGTATGATCAGGCGTATAGAAATTGGCTCCGGAATAATGGTGCGGCTGAGGATGAACCAGTGCCAAGCAGTTCGGAGCAACTCCGCATTCAGTACGCTGACCTCCTGGAATTCAAAGCTGTCTCGGATGCGGTTATTTTCTATCCGGCCCGTTACAAACCGCTGTTCGGTGATCGCGCGGTGCCGGAACTCCGTGCTACCTTCAAGATTATCCAGACCACGGGATCGACAGTTTCCGAATCGGATTTGCGTTTGCGTGTGCTACGGACGATCAATACATTCTTCGACGTTAACAACTGGGATTTTGGTGAGCGATTCTATTTCACGGAACTCTGTGCGTATATCCACAGCCAATTGGCTCCGGAACTACAAACCGTTGTGATCGTTCCTAGAAGTAATGATCAGGCATTTGGCCGTTTGTTCCAGGTTCGTTGCGAACCTGACGAGTTGTTTATCCGGGCGGCACAACCCGATGATATCGAGGTGGTGTCCTCATTGACAGATGAAGAACTTCGAATCGGGGTGTTCTCATAATTCCTGTTGACAATCGGAAACCCTGAGCGTATATGGGGAAACGCTAGTATTTTCCTCACTCAAACCTCGGAAGGAACGAGAATGAGATTTCTGATGTTGGGTGCCGTGGCGGCCATCGGTTTGGCCACGCTGGCATCTTTCCCTGCCTCCGCGCAGGATGCTACCACCGAACTCAAGGTCTGCTCCGGCGGCCCCAAGGGCAAGTATCACCGCGTGGTCGAAGCCATGGTCAACAACGCCAAGGGCACCGGTCTCAATGTGATCGAAGTCCCGAGCAACGGCTCCTGGGACAACCTCCAGAAGCTCTCCAGCGGCGAATGCGATGCCGCCATGGTCCAGTCCGACGCCTGGGGTGTCTACGCGAAGAACGGCGGCTCCCTGTCCTTGGATCGTCTCGACGTGCTCTACAAGGAGTACGTGCATCTGTTCTGCAATCGCAATGCCATGGAATCGATGGGCATCGATGACGTGACCGACATCGAGAACCGCAAGGACATCAAGATCAGCGTCGGCGCTCAGGGCGGCGGCACCGAAGTGACCTGGAAGAACTTCGGTCTGGAGGACTCGGACTACGCACCGGAAGGCGACGGTCCCGCTATCGTCAACCTCAACGATACCCTGGCGATCAACAAGATCAAGACCGGCGACGTGGCGTGCGGCCTCTACGTGGGCGGCCTGGGCACCGAATTCATGGGCAAGATCGAAGCCCTGGGTGACCAGATCGCCTTGCTGCCGCTGAACGACAGCGACTTCAACGACGCCACGGACCCGTCCGGAAACGCAGTCTACACATTCACGGAGATTCCGGGCGGCACCTATCCGAAGCTCCAGAGTTCCTGGGGCAGCGATGACACCGAGACGCTGGCACTCGATGCCTCCGTTCTGATCACCACCAAGTGGGAGAATGAGAACCCGAACGGCCTCGGCACGTTCGCGGATATCCTCTCCACGGTCAGTCAGAGCCTGCAATAACTCTGCATCGACGACAGTAGAATCCGGTCGTTTCGGCGGCTGGATATAAGGGGCTGGGGAGAAATCCCTGGCCCCTTGCTCTTTCCCAGGGTTTGTGTTAACCTTTAGGGATGCAACTCCGTGTAGGATTCGAGGCCGAGTTCGTCTATCACAGTCCGAATATGGACGATCTCCAGGTTGATCTCTTTGAAAAGCTTGGAATTGTCACGGATCATCTAGTGATGTTTGCGGAGGGTGATTTCGACGAACCCAATTGGTACGTCTCCAATGACAGTTCGATCCAGGTCAGTGCGCTGGAGACGGATGCCGAGATCATTGCACCCCCTCAGAGCGTCCCACAGCTTCTCACAGACCTGCGTCGGGTTCTCCAGTTCATACCCGACCATGGCTATACGACGGACACCACAGCCCTTCATTTCACGGTGAGTGGTGGTAGTCCGGACCCGGAGAAGGTCATTCAGACCTGTAATGATGCCATGTGGCTAAGGGTGTGGGGGCGTGAGAACAACCCCTACTCGGTCTGTGCCCTGCACCACATCATGGAGAATCTCCGAGACAAGCGGTATTCGGTGAACGTTCATAATGGCCCGGATATCATCGAATTCAAGCACATTGGTGGCCCCCATTACGAAAAGCGTTGGTCTCTGATCATGCTCGCCCTGGGTGATTTTCTTCGAGCCTACACGAAAGCCTGCTCTTGACAAAAACCTCAGGATATGTCATGTTGAGTATACGAGAATTCTCCTAGTTCTCGTTGTTAGCTCCACTAACTGGGCGGCTTCGGCCGCCCTTTCTTTTAACCATCTGTAAGATCGAAATTTTCGGGCCATAAATATTCCCGTCCAACCACGGGAAACACAATGACCCACGAACGTCGTGCATTTAATTTTCTGCCGGAATACCTCAGAACAGCGCAGAATTCCAGGGAATACTCCGTCGCTGACGACGTGATGTTCGAACCCGAGCGTTTGGGATTCGTGTCCGGTTACATCGGGGATGTAGGGGTATTGCAGGCGCGTGATCTCGAACGAACCCCACAGATCATCGAAGAAACCGACCAGCGCCAGAAATACCAGCTTGGTATCGGCACCGCTTATGTGAATCCGGAAACCCAAGCCTATCGGAATGGGGTGTTTTACTCGGATTTGGTCCAGCATCTGGATGCGAACGGGGCATACACCAACAACCCCAACAGGCTGTTTGAGACCCCGTTCTATTCGTGGACCCCACCCATCGATTATGACAAACACATCAATTTCTCCAGATATTTCTGGACTGGTGTGGGCACGGCTGATGTCAATGGTGAATACATCACGAAGGAACCAGCCGGATCACAGACCGTGGTCTATGAGGTCGTGAATGGGGCTCTGGTTAAGCGTGTGGTACGGATCGAGTTGTTCTTTCCATCCTCTCCGAACATCGGTGACATAGTCGAGATCGCATCGACTATGGATCGTCTAACCTATCGTTGGAATGGGACGGCATGGTCTCCATTGGTTCTAAACATCGTTGGTGCGATGCCAACCGAAGACCTCTCAGATGGTGATTTCTATTATGTCACCCAGACTGGTGTCGATCACAACCGTCCTTTGATTTGGAATTACAGCGAGGCTGCTGGTCGTTGGTTGTGCCAACCCGTTGTTGTTTCCCTGAGTGTTCCGGATACGCCTCGTGAGGGAATGCTCTGGGAAGATGCTCGTCTGATTCCGGCCCGCAACTTTAAGAGGTTTACCAACGGTGGGTGGATCGACATCAATTGGTTGCCTTCAAAAACTCTGGTTGGGCAACCCCTGTTGGATGGGTCGTACGTCTACGATATCCGAAATCTTTCCACCGAGATCACTGATGGTTGGATGCGAAACAACTGGTGGCGTCATTATGAGGATTTGTCCCCGTCCGACCGTGCGTCACGAACCAGCGTAGATCAGGCCGTCAGACCAATCTTGGAGTTCTGGAACGGTCTGGAAGCAGCGGCAGATGATCAGCGTGATTCACGTAATGATTTCCCCGTATTTCAGCTATACGCGTATCGTTTCCTGCGGGATGAAATCCAGCCACTGATCGAGGCTCATTTCCCTGGTGTGGGCACACAGGGTCGCTCAACCGTTTATCAATATCAGGTTGGAAGCGGAGTCGATGATTTTGTCCTAGGCTTTCCGCTTGTTTTCAATGATACCGGGGAATTCCAGTTCGAACTCACCTTAGAGACCCAGCCAGTTTCGATGACAGCCGGTCCTCTTATGGGTTACAGGATGTTCCGTGACTCCAACACCGGATTGATCCACTCGGTCTGGGCTAAATCCGATGTCCTTACTCATCAGACGGCAGATCGGAATGGGCTTTATGATCCGCCCGTCAGCATTACTCGGAATCCGGATCACGAGGTGCTCAAGATCACATCGAGGTCTAGTATTCTCAATCACATGAGTTCGGTGATTCGTTCGCAGATTCGGTTTACAGGAAATGAATTCGGTCTGAATGGATATCGTTGGACCCGTAAGAGCCCCACTCTGGGAGCGGTTCTGGTTGATTGCGAGAACACTTTATTCCGTGCGATGGCTACTCTACGGTTACCTAGTCTGAATATTCCAGACTCGATCCGTCAGATGGCTCGTGATTACAACCGCGTGCTGTTCAAGTTCAACACCAAAATGTCTCAGATGTGGGATGAAAACCTGTTTAATGATCCCGCTGGAACGCTGTTGATTTCGCCAGCCGAAGCCGTCGATGTGATCTTGACCGATCTGTTTGTCGGACGTACTTCGGATTTCCCATTCTTTTACTCCGATATGGGAACCTATCTGGAAACCCAGATGGATGATGGAATAGCCGTTATCATCGATGAAGAGGCCAAGCCCATTTTTATCCCACCAAGCCCCGCACGTATCGGAGCCATCGGTGGTTATCGTCCTGAATCCATGTTGGATCGTGATGGTGTGGTTCGTCTGCGAGGCCATGATGGTGTGACTATTCCGAGTTTCCGGGATGATCGCGATCTGATCTGGTTGGAGCTTCAGAATCGTTTCTTCAACAAGGTTCAGCCTTATCATCGTACCGAGTCGGAAACATTCAGCAGTCGTTTCGCCAAGTCCAACTTCTACCTACGGGATCACTATGGAAATAGTATCCCATCCACTCTGATCCGACCAGTTGATCAGGTGGTAGAGGACTACAATCAAGTGGTCTTACCCACACCCGGCTTGCGTGTGTTTTCGAAGTTTCATGCTCAATTTGCTGGATGGGATGGTCAGAAATGGCTCACTCGTACGGCTCAGGTCGATGATGTTTTCGAGAATATCGGAGATGGTGAGTTCTACATCTATAATGGTGTTTCAACCTACCGCATCGAGCGCTGGAACCATCCGTTTGTGTTCGATTACACCACGGAGGAATTCCGTAACATCGTTCGTCGTGATTTCGAGCGTTGGGCTGCACAGCAAGAGATCAACTTCGTCGATAACACTGAGTTCAATCCGAACGATCCATTCACCTGGAACTATAGGAGTGCGGGCGTCGAAGGTCACTACAAGGGTATCTACAAGCGTATCTATAACACGATTCGCCCTCATAGCCATCCCTGGGAGGTTATGGGCTTCCGGATCGAACCGTCGTGGTGGCGCACTCAGTATGAGCCGGACAGCATCGCCTCGGATGGTAGCCCTCGTTATGGTGAGAATCACCAGATGTGGTCGGACTTTCAGGCAGGACTCGTTCATCCCATCCTGAATATCCAACGCAATGATCTCGCGATGATCGCACCGATTCCTGTGGATGCGGTAGGTGAATTGTTTGATCCAATTGCTGCCGGTGTGGTTCTTGAGGATTCTCTGGACCCGAACCGCATCAATGATGCATGGACCTTCGGGGATGGTGCGGATAAGGAGCAGGAGTTCTACGACTCTCCGTTCTATTCGTTCACCCAGGCTCTGTCTGGGTATCTGATGAAGCCGGGTATCTGGATTGATCCGCTTTGGACTGAGCTTTACATCGACATCGGTGGTACCGGCACTTATCGTTTGTGGCGTGCTCGGCACGTAGTGCTCCGCGATACGCTGACACGTCCACAGATCGGTGATTTGCTGTTGGACCTCGAAATCAGACAGGACGGCACTGTGGTGCAGCGTCTTGGTGTGCAGGCGTGGATTAGCGAACGTCTAAAAAGCCTCGGTGGTGATCCCACCGAGAACTACGGAAAAATTGTTCGCAACACCAAACCTAGCTTGGGTTGGAATACTGCGGGATTCATCAATGATACCCGCACAAAAATCACCACCCTTTCTGGTAAGAATATTCCATTTGAAGACCTCCATGTGATTCTGCATCAGTCTCCACCTGTCAAGGAATTGGTATGTTCCGGTGTTCTGGTGGCTCGCGAAGACACGGGCTATCGTGTGTTTGGTTATGATCTCCTGAATCCGAGGTTTCGTGTGGAACTTCCGGCCATTCCTGTGCGGGGTGGTCAGGTCGAACAGCAAGAGGAATTCACCGCGATTGCTGGTCAGCATTTGTTCACGACGACCAATTTGAATCTACCACAGAACATAAATTCTTCTGATACGGCAGTATTTGGGGTGCTCTTGAATGGGCTCAAGATTAAACCCCAACATGTTCGTGTGACTAGCCGCAATACATTCGAACTCGAATCATCCATGGTGATCAACGAGGGTGATTTAGTGGTGGCCTCGGTCATGACCACGATCTCAAATCCACGGACCCAGATGAAGCGCTTCAATGTGAGGGGTGTGGACTTTCCATATTTTGCCACCGGCTCAGGTGTATTCGTGGACATCGAGTATGGCAGGTTCTTTGATACCTCATCTGAGGTGATCAATTTCATGCTCTCTTATGGACGTGCTTTGGTTCAGGACGGTTGGGTATTCGAGTATCAGGACGAAACCACTGGTATGATTTTTGATTGGTTGACTGGTGCACGTCTATTCGCCGAGTGGGTTCTCAGGAATAGCCAACCCGAATTGATAAATCCACTCGATTTACTGGATTTCGATACCTTCACTTATACACCTATTGCAAAACAGGCCGTATTGGTTTCGGAGACCGGACAGATTAGTAATGTAGAATCGGTGATGTTTGGAGCGTATGGAATCCTCGACAAGAATGCCGAGCCCATTGATCAAAACTTGACCACGGTTGTTCGAAACGTTGATACGATGACAGTCACCTCGCAAGAGGATATGTATGCGGTTCGTGCATTTGTCACAGAATACCAGCATGTGGTTTTCTTCAGTAATATCACGAAATTCAATGACATCATTTATGATCCTGTATTGGCGCTCTACCATAAACTGCTGAAGGTGGAAACCTACCGCACAGACAACTGGGAGGGACGCCCGGAAGCTGATGGATTCGTGATCAGTGACGGGAAAATGTATCCGAACTTCGAAAAGCAAGCATTCGATTTTGTTCGCTATTACGACCGATTCAACACGGTCGATGATCCTGTGAAGCGTGATCAGGCTCGAAATCTCTATGGCTGGTATCCGAATGATGCCTACATGGATGCGATTGGTGCGGAAGATCGTTCTCGTTTTGACTATTACCGTGGAATGATCAAGGCCAAGGGTACGATTCGCCCAGCAGTGGCGTTCGCTCGTGGTTCCATCATTGGGGCGGATAACTTTCTGGTCTATGAGGATTGGGCATGGCGTTTAAGCCGGTTTGGTGATGAGCGTAGGAAGCGCGTCCGGTTCAAGGTCAACAAAGCGGACTTTAGTGATCAGGTTCAGATCGTCAAGTTTGGCGAGCCTGAGATTCCTGGAAACAACATCATTGAGGTTACGGACTTTGATCGTGAGAATCCTGATAATAATGATCGCTGGATTATTCCTCCGGTAGACGGCCAGAATCTAACCGGCAATCTAGTATTGCCTACCGATATGAATGGTCTTCCGGATGTGGATCATACCAAGTTCTATCTGACCATGTTCGACATCGAGTCGGGTGAGACTATCAATCGTAATTTCCATTATGATCCTTTGCTGGAGCGTTTCGAACCAACGGCGCGGAGTCAGATCGACTATGTCGCCTATTACGATCCGGCTCGTTACACCAATGGTCCTGGTCGAATCTATTCAAACGAACTCGCTTGGGGTGAAGAGCAGGTAGGTCAACTCTGGTGGGCCACGGCAACTCGTAAGTATGTTGATTATCACGGATTGAGCCCGGATTATGAATTAGTCTCACGAGAATGGGGTAAGCTGCTTTATTTCCGGGCCACCCTGACACGTGATGCGAACATTGTTCGGGTCATTACGAAAAACCCCTACACAGGTGATCCTGATCAACATGGATTGAGCACGGGTGATACAGTTACGATCACCGGAGCCAACGAACACGATTATAACGGTAAGTTCGTAGTCACGGTGGTTAACCCGTTCCAGTTCACTTATCGGATTGATGCCACTCCCATTACACCCGCCACAGGATTGATCCAGGTTATCGTCGGTCGGATCGATGTGTATGAGTGGGTGAAGTCACCCGTTCTGCCACGGAAGTGGGAATCCTATGTGAGTTCCTTGAGAACACCGGGTTCGCCAACGGGTACCGTGATTAATGCAGATGATGCTTCCTATGTGGAACAGGTTGAGTCGCTCAGTGATGGTCGTCAGGTCACCTATTATTATTTCTGGGTCCTTAATAACACGGGTCTGAATCCGGTCAAGGATATGTCCACGTTCGAGGTCATTCAACGTTTGTTGAATCCGACCATCAGCGGCATTTCTTGGTTCGCGCCGATCAATTCTCAGTACATGTTGGTGTTTACTGATGGCGAGAAGGTTCTGGACGGATACGCGCTTGAGGTGATTTTGGACCAGCGTCGTCTGGATCAGCATCAGGAGTGGGTACTGATCTCGGAGGGAGATCGTTTTCATGATGTGCCCACGGATATCAAGAAGAAGTTTGAAGACTCTCTAGCTGGTGTGGATGAGTTCGGATCAGTAGTGCCGTCCCCCTTGCTTGCCGAGGCAGAGCGCTACGGTAGCGATTTCTTCCCACCACAGACCGCATTCAAGGATCGTGACAGGGGTCTTCAGGTCTATCTGAACGCGTTGAATGCAGTTCTGAAGGGGAAGAACCTAACCTCAGTGGACAAGCTGCCTACTCTTTTCAGGCTTGTGGATGAAGGCACGTATTGGAAACGCACTTCCTACATGGATGTAGCTTATCAGGGACAGAAGGTGTTTGACACGGTTGCGAGCATTGCGGTTCGTGATGATCGAGCACGGCGTAAGTTCTACGCTGAAGGTGATCTGATCAAGGTGAAATCCACTGACAACATCGACCCCTGGACCGACTCTAACGTGGGAGCGACTTACGTCTATACCGGAACAGATTTCCAAGAGGTCGGAATCGACAACTTCACCATTGAGATCAATCTGACCACTGATACCGATCCATCACTGATTCGTGAGACCTATGAGAAATTAGTAGATCGTGTTTTGGAGCGTGAGGAGTTCAATTCGATTGTTTTCAGTATGCTTTACGAGATGTTGAAGCAGCATCCGATTTGCGACTGGTTCACCAAGACATCCTATATCAGCGTGCAGGTCTTCTCAGAGTTGGACAATTCCAGCTTCGTTCGTCCGGATGAAATCGAGGCTTTCTTCCAGAACATCAAAGATGTGAAGCCATTCCGCACGAAATTCCGTTCGAATGCTATTACAGCAAGTCTTGGTGATGCTGAGCCGATGGATGTGGATATTCAAGAGTTTCCAGATAAGAAAATCAGCTTGCTTGTGGATCGCTTGTCTTGTGATTTGTCCGAGGATGGTGGTTGGGATGGCTATCCCTGGGATACTGATCTTCTAGGTTGGGATACTCCATTCTGGTATTTCGCTGATCTAGGTCGTCAGCAATGGTATCGGTTGGGTATGATCCAAGCTGACAATTTCAGCACCGTATATACAGTTCCGGCCAAATATGATCCTCGTCTGTATAACCAGCGTCTGATTGTGTTGCAGGGACGGACTGTGACGGATATTTCCGAATTTGGTATCACGCACACATTCTCTAATTCTCATAACTCGGTGACTGTGGTTTTGAGTGGACCCCTGTCAACTCAATTTACCTTGGACATTCAACAGTCGATGGGTTTTTACGAGGGCAACCCGCCAGTTCTGCCTGAATCCCTTGAAGACACGCTATTCCAGCCTGTGGAGAGCACATGGGAACATCACCTTGCTCGTACGATAGTTCCGGGTATCTACAACCCGACTACCGAGATGGCCGGTTGTGATATCGGAAATAATCCTGAGGAACGTATCAATCATCAAATAAACGATTCGGTCTTGATTTGTGTGAGCACTTCTCATTCCCAGGCTTATGCCGCATGGGATGCAACCCCTTGGGATTCTGCGCCATGGGATCGGCCACCCACGGATATCGGAGATCGTGTGTTCTTGCAGATAATCGGTCAGTCTGAGGTAATTCCTGCTGGTATTCAGGTATTCCCGACGAGCGAGGTCATTATCACGGTAGACCCGACTTATGTAACTGGAAGTCACCTCGATTATGATGTGGTCCAGTACTCGCTAAACGGTGTTCCTATGACGGAAGGCGTCGAATATGAGAGGGTACCGGGTCTCAAGCATGTCATCAAGTTCAAGACGCCGAACGATATTTTGTACACCGCAGATGGTGTCAGCATATTGTACAGTTTTGCAGATGCCCCATCAGGACTGGATAAGGTTTTCGTTGATGGATTATTAAAAACGAATGGTGTGCATTACGTGATCTCGGGCACTGACGTTCAATTTGTTCAACCCCCACCGGTTCAGGTTCCGATTTACGAGATTTCGACAGGTCGTTCCTACCTGGGTGATGCGGTGCAGACTGATTTTGATATGGGTCTGCCCGGAGACAGCATGAACGAATCCAACATCTTCCTGTTCAAGGGCAACTTGCTTTTGAGCGACCCCGCCTTCGTTTTGGATGGCAGTAAGGTGTCGATTTCTCCTGCTCCGCTACTGAACGAGAAGGTAATGACCTTCGCCTTCGGTAACGCGGTGGCTGATCCTGATGCGATTTTCAGTGTGGTTACAGCCACGGGTAATGGCATCCAGACCACGTTCAGTGTGGGTTTTGGTGCAGTAACCGAGCGCACCTTTGTATTCGTGAACGGCGTCTACAAGGTGTTTGGTGCAGGCAACGATTACACAATGCCGGTAATTGGTCAGGTTCAGTTCGCAGCCGCTCCATCGAACGGAGCCCTGATCGAATTTCGTATCCTGAATCCCAGTGCCATTATTAGGCATGACTTCAAACATGTCGTACTCAATGCTTCAGGTACGGCGACCGACAACATCACTGGCATTACGAATGCAGACCCCAATGCTCTCATGGTGTTTGCGGGAAGCGTCATCAAAGACGGTTATGCGACCAGTACGACACCGGATTTTGTCATAGAGAATGGTATTCCCGACAAGATCAGATGGATCGGAACACCACCGCTTGCGGGAACAAAGATCAGCGTACGCGTGTGTCAGACCGTTCAGATCAGTTCGAACACCATCTTCACGATCTATCCAAGTACGGGAAGTCTAATCCGTCTGGTTCCGAAGCCTTTCATGCAGATTGGTGACTCGATCCTGGTTCAGTACAATGGTTGGCCTGTTGGTCAGTTAGGTGATTTCCAGGTGACCTCGGCGTCGGACGACTGGGACATCCAGAATGGTGTGCTTACGTTGAACACGCCGATTCCACCCCCCTCTGGAAACATAGTGGTCAACTACACCAAAGAACGTGTGGGGTTACCATCCCAAGATATCTTGGTGCGATATGCCCGGATTATCGATGATATCTTGGCCAATCATTTGGTTTTCGATGAACCCAACGGATTCGAAACTGGTCGTCAGATAGGGACCAAAGTCGTGAACACCACGACCAATCGTTATCTGGAGTGGAATGGCACAATCTGGGTCGATCTGGGTCCGGTTCAGAATGGGGACGAGTTCTTTGTTCGTCGTACATTGCAGATCATTTCCTACAACGGGTTGGTCTATCAGGTCCTTTACACGGTGGGCGATTCCTATACGACTCCACCGGTACTGAATTACCCATTATTTGGTCTGGGATTGACTTTTGGTGGATACGCACTGGGTCAATTACCTGATGCAGCATCAGAGTTCCCGGAGGCTTACGAGGTTGTCCAACACCCAGGTTCGTGTTGATCATAAATATTAGCGGAGATTTGCATATGCAGAAAAAGTCTGAACAAATTGATCTATCCATCGAGGGTCACGTCCTAATCAAGGAATACGCGACCAAGGAAGATGTGGGACAGCCTGAAAAAGGACGAATCGTCCTGAACAAGAGGAACGCCGTGCACCAGGAGCACGCGTCGATTCTGGTCGCCCGAGCTATCGCAAATCGCGAGAATGGTGCGATCTACTCGATGCATTTCGGTACGGGGGGAGCCACTGTCGATCCTCTGGGCAATATCAGCTATGCGACCCCAAACACGACGGGTGCGGCCGATCTCAACAACCCGGTTTATTTCGAGGTTGTTGATGACAATGAGGGCGCTCCCCAGGGTAACCAGATGGCTGTTCGCCATATGAATGGCACCCTGTTCTCGGATGTGGAAATCCGTTGCGTTCTTGATAAGAATGAGCCCTTTGGCCAACCCGCCTTCGATAATGTCGGCAATATCAACATCAATGATTCTCAGTTTGTTTTTGACGAGATCGCACTGAAGACCGAGGACGGTCTTCTGATCACCCACATCACGTTCAGTCCGGTGGAGAAGTCGGCATCTCGTATTTTGGAGATCATTTATACCCTGCGTATTTCAATCAACTAAATACTTGAAGTTTCTGGAGATAACAGATGCCCGCTTATATTGTAACCAACACTGCCGGAACCACGGTGGCCACTATCAACGTGGCGAGCACCACGGGCAATGCGTTCCCTATCGAATTGATCGGACAGGGTATTTCCCTTTATGGTCCGACTATTGCCAAGAACCAGTATAGGCAATTGGAAAATTTTGCACTCCCGACTCCACCGAGTAATCCGGTAACCGGGCAGTTCTGGTACAAGCGGAACACCAAGATTCCGCATTTTTACAATGGAACCCAGTTCATTCCGCTGCTTGCGGCGTCGAGCAGCTATGCCGGACAGTTTACGATGCTTCCGGCGGCGGCGGCACTGGACCTGACCATCGCGGGCGTCACTGCGATTTTCCAGGCTCCTGGCACACTTCAGCGCTTTCATCCGACTGGTATTATCATGTTGCCGGTGGGTCCGGTTACGGCCACGAGCCCGGCTATCTTCAACCTCACTGTGGGTGCGAGTGAGGATGTTATGGAGAATGCCCCGGTTTCGAGCATGACCACTGTTAGTCATGCATTCTACCGGATCGAAGGTACCACCCGCTTCTTGAGCGGCTCAGAAACACTCCACATCGATGTTACGACCCCGGCCTCGGGCGGTGTTCTCACCGTGAATATCTCCGTGTTTGGATTCGTGAGCGAATAAGGAAAAACAATAATGGCAGCGTCACTAATCCCCTACGGCAGGCTTGCAGACGGAAAGTACGGTGTTCTTCTGGACAACGCAACCGGTAGGTCTTTGGCTGCTGTCATGGAGGTTTTGCCTACACTTCCTCCGGTGGCTTCGGCTGATAATTTTGATGGACGCCTTGTCTTTGATAAGTCTCAGGTCACGGCGTTCGTCTATTCCTCACTGCCCACACCGAAATGGATCGCCCTCGAAGGTGTGCCTGCCGAGGTTGGTGCAGTTAATGGAAATCCCCCATCGGTTCCTATCCCCCAAACAGGAGGTCTGTTCTTCGACACTGACACCAAGGTGATTTTTGTTTGGGATGGTGTGATTTGGAATCCAGTAGGTGGATTGTTTGCGGCCCAGATTATCCAGCAGAGATATGTGGGTGATAACGTCACTCAGAACTTTGCTACCGGTGCCACCACAGCGGTCCCTCCACAGTATGTTGAAGTATTCCTGGATGGTGTTCGTCAGGTTCCGAATCCGGGTGGTGATTTTTCGGTGGTCGGAACAAATGTTTCGTTCAATGCGGCAATTCCGACTGGTGTAGTTATTCTGACCCGCACCACGGTGAGTACGATTCTGGCACAATCTGCCCAGGTATTTCAGGCCACTTACTTGTCCACTGCTGGTCAATCTCAATTCAGTACGGGTGTGGCTGGTTCGGACCCGGCTGGTGTATTTGTGACCGTGAATGGTTTGGCCAAGGTATTGAGTTTGGACTACCAGTTGGTTCAACAGAACACACGAATCACCACACTGGCCAAGCTCAACCCGACAACGCTGCGCGCAACTACTCTTGTCGCTCATAACCTGGGTGTGAATAGCCCGGTGACTATTGGTGGTACGAGTCAATCGGCCTACAATGCGAGTTTCACGGTGATTGCGGTTCCGTCCTCGACACAGTTCGATGTCACGGTTTCTCCGGCTGCTCCGGCAAGCGCGGTTGGTGCCCCGGTGATGTTTTTCACCCCAGCACAAATCAACGACATCATCCAATTCAACACTCCGTTAGCTCTGAACGACAAAGTGGACATTCGTACACTGAAGCGGGTTGTTGTCGCTCCGAGCCTTGGCGAAGCCAACTCGTTGCAGTCTATAGGTCCGGGTCAGTCCCTTGTCGGTCCCAAGGTGGGAACTGTGCTTCAGACCAAGTCCATCGTGGCCGGTCCGAACGTGACCGTGTCTAGTGATGCTAATAGTGTGATCATCGGTGTTACTTCGGGAGATTCCTTCACGGATCGTGTCGGTATCAACGCGAGCTTTTACTTGGTGAATGGTCCGGAATCCTATGTGGGTGTTCGTAATACCTCGTTCGCCGTGACCGTAGACCTCTCGGGTGTTCCGGTGGGTGCAAGTAGTTCCGGCCGTAAGATCACAATCACGGATGAATCTGGTGGTGCCAGCGTGAACAACATCACCATCACTACGGGTGGTCCATTCATCAACGGTGCGATCAACTATGTGATCAATTCCAACTATGGAAGCGTCACCCTGGTGTTCGATGGTTCGAACTGGTTCATCATCGCGAAGAACGTCTAAAAGGGAGTAGGACATGACCACCAAGGTTACCAGAGACGTTCTCGATGGAGCGGTAAGGCCAATCACTTCCATCGACATCAACGGGGGAACCATCGACGGGACTCCGATTGGTGCCACTACACCTTCTACTGGGGTGTTCTCGTCTGTGACCTCAACCAATTTGACGGTAACGGGATCGGTCAATTTCACCGGAGCTACCACTGCGGGTATCACTGCGTTCTATGCGGATGTGGCCGAGCGCTACAAGCGGGATCGTGTCTATCGACCGGGAACCGTTGTGAAGATCGGTGGATTGAATGAGATCACCGAGGTCACCAGCCGCAATGATGATGTGTTTGGTGTGATCCGGACAAAGCCGGGGTTCATTCTGAATGAGAATCACGATAATGATCCGTTGATGCTGCCAGTCGCTCTGATTGGACGTGTGCCTTGCTTGGTGCTGGGTCCTGTTCATAAGGGTGACCGTCTATTCGGATATGCGGAGGGGATAGCAACTTCCTACCGGAATCATCCTCAACAGTGGAAGTCTTTCGCTCGATCCCTCGTGGATGACGAAGGAGGAGAATACCCTCGTCTGGTTGAGGTGGCCATCGTCACAACAAAGTGAGGATAGACGATGACCTACGCACAGAACGGCATAATCCAGGCAATCGATTACAACACCTTCAGGAATACCGCGATCAGCGTGTACGGGGTCGGGACCGGCAATTTCGGTTATGGCCAAAGCACGATTCCTCTTCCAGCCGTGTCTGGTGGATTTGTTCAACTCGTTCGTAGTCTGGAATGGACACGTCTTCGTAGTGTGCTTGATGTTTGCGCTCTGCATCAGGGATCGACTATCAGCTTGCCCACAATCCCTCAGCTTTCTCTGGGTTCGGTGGTTCGTGCTCATCCTCCAGCGACGGGTAATTTCGCAACTGCTGTCAGCACGATCAGTGCCAATCGATTTCTGTTTACTCCAACACGGTCGATTATCATTCCGGATGTCGTCGGCACCTCTAGATCAGCCGGTTGGACTTTACAGGTAAGTTGTGAGATTCAGATGCAATGGCCAACCGCTGATCAATGCAGGTACTACTTCAATTCGGGTGGCCAGATTCTATTTCGTGCATCTCGCACGGCAGGCTCGGCGACCACACAGAATAACGTGCTGACAAACTTCCTTTCCGCATTGGGCTCGGTTTTCATGAATCAAAACAGTGCAGGAGCCGTGAACGGGACTGGTACGGGCTCGGCCATCGGATACTATCAACTGACCAACGTGTATCAACAGATATATACCAAGGTTGTTGGAGTCGCACCCATTGCCAACCATAACATCAAGGTTTATGCCCGTCGTGTTGAGACCGTATTTGGTCCAAATGGGGACAACGGTCGAACGATTATTTTCAGATATGAATTCAACGGTGTGTCGGGTGGTCCGACATTAAACGGAACTCTGACAGTGATTGGAGATTGGCGCACCTCGTCCGGAACACCATTGTCCATTACCAATCCAGCAGCAAGCACAATCACCGCCTTGTCGGCGACCTAAGTAAACAGCCATGACTTACGAGATTAACACAACCATCCTCGCTGCCGACTTCAACACCCTAATCGGGTCTCAAGGAACCAACGTCTACACGTCGGGTCAAGCCAGTGCGGCTGAGCCTGCTGCGGGTCTACTCTATGGGGTGGGTTATGGACAATGGGGTTATGGGCAGACTCAGTTTGCGCAGAACGCATTAGTAGCTGGAAATACCATCACCAGTGCTCAATGGTCGAATCTTCGAAACATGTTAACGGTCATGTCTCAGCATCAGAGTGGCTCGATTTTGTCCTCGATCCCACCTTTGAGTGAATTCGCAGTCGGTCAAACAATTGAAGCACACGAAGCTGACCCGCCCACCAGTGATCCATATGATCTGAACTCGGCCATCGCTACGTTGAATACGAACAAATTCAATGTGTCTGGTCCGACTCTGAGTGGAGTGTTTTTTACACAGACAAGCTTGATTCCGTTCTCGGATTTTTTGACTTGTCAGATTTCTGTCATTTTCGCGAATGGTAATGGTATCCGTCACTTCTTCAATGCTGGTGGTGAGGTTGTAATCGACCTGACACAACCCGGCGGCTCCGCCCAGGATATTGAGTGGAATAACGGATTCACCAATATCATTGGTCGGATTCGTATGGGACCCACAGCCACAACAACCACCGGATCGGGTGGGTTTTCCAGCACTACTGGTTATTGGGACCTGACAAACTCTTATGAGTTGATTATTGACGCTCAGAATTTTCTCCAAGCACCATATAATGCCAATGATTTTACCTTGGAGGCGAAGTATTTTGGTACGAACGTGAATGGAAGCCTGGGTGAGCAGATAGACTTCCGTTTCACCCTGATTGACGATTCCAGCGAAGTCTCCGACGTGGTTTCGGCCGGAACCGAACTGACTGTCCGTTATAGAAATGATCAGATATTCTTGATAAATCCGCAGCATATCCCTGTCTCTGGTAGTGTCATCCAAAGTTGGGATGGTGCATAAGGACTTGAAACTCCCCAATGTATTCCTAATCTTTAAGAGTATCACATCTGGGGGGTTTCATGAATTTGGCTTCGGGATCACGCAAAGGCAGCAAGTCATTTAATCAGCTATATGCGACTGAAACTTCTGATCAAGGAGCGCCCGCGACTGACCGTGATAAGAAGGATCAGCGTGCTCTGGCTACAACCGCTGTGAATGAGGTTGATGTAGGATTCCACCTGGATGATGATCAAGAGAATCGTGAGAATCGATTCTGGGCTACCACGGGGGATCGCACGGTGTTTTGGGCGGCCTCGGACGTGGTCGAGAATATCATACCGGGTCTTTACAAAACTATCGACGCTCCCAAGATCGGTCCGGCTCTGTTGAAGATGATCATCAGCACGGATGACCTTATCCTGATCGATTCGGTGGTCAAGGAAGAGGTTTTCAGCGAGATCATGTATTTCTGGTCGGACGAGGTCAGGCAGAAGTTCAAGGAGCGTGGTTTCCTCTACAAACGCGGTATCCTCATGTACGGCGATCCAGGCTCGGGTAAAACCGCCTGCATCCAACTCCTCATCAAGGAAATCATCAAACATGGTGGTATCGCCCTTTATGGGGATCGTCCCGACATTATGTCCCAGTGTCTCCAGATGGTTCGTCGTATCGAACCCAATGTGCCGGTAGTCGTGATCATGGAGGATTTCGAGATTCTCACCGAACGTGGTCACGCCGAGAACGAATGGTTGGCCATGCTCGATGGTGAATCTCAGGTGGACAATGTAGTGTTCCTGGGCACGACCAATTATGTGGAGAAGCTGGATAAGCGATTCACCGACCGTCCGAGTCGATTCGATGTGGTTGTAAGCGTGCCTCCGCCGAGTGCGGAAATCCGTGCCACGTTCCTCCACCACAAGGAACCCAGTATGCCCTTCGAGGAGGTCCAGCACTGGGTGACCCTGACTGCTGGATTCAGCATTGCCCATCTCAAAGAATTGGTCATCTCGGTCCGAATCCTGGGTAAACCGTTGGACGAGCAGGTGAAGCGTCTCCGCAAAATGATGGAGCGTGGGTTCACCAATAAGGAATTCGAGGGCACAGCTAAGGGTGAGAAACGCACTTCGGTAGGTTTCCGTACGACCCGAGATGATTCCGAGTATATCTCGGATGAAAAGATCGATTGGGACGCATTCAAGAAGTCCCGTTGGGTCTGAAAACTCAAGGGGTTAGGGTTGGCCCTAAATATGATGGAGGAGATCATACAAAATGGCCAACCACGATATCGATACCCTTTACGGGCTTCTTACCGAAGGACATCTGGACCTGATGTACCTGCCCTCGGGCGCGGTCACATGGCTTTGGCAGGATGGTCGTCCGGAGGCTCAGATCGAGGCTGCACGCCAACTCGGCGTCGAGGCGAAGCGTCTAGGGGATGAGATTGTGGGGGCCGGTTTGCTTCGTGCGGACCAGAACGTCTTGGTTCTCAAGACCAAGTCGGGCCATCGGATTAATATCTATCCGGCCGGTGGTTACGGCATGGACGGCCAACCCTATGATATCAACCGGATCGGTGCGATTCTCGGCGGTGGTCGGGAAATGCTGGGTATGGCCCAGGTTTCCCAACCCGGTATGGTTCTGGGTCAGGTTCAACCCGAGTCTCCCATGGATGCAATGGCCGCGACTGTTGTTCCGGAAACTCCCAATCTCGAAGAGCTTGCCTTCGATATCCCCGCCGAGGAAGGTCTCGGTATGGGCGATTTGATGTAATAAACCCCAGAATTTTCTTGCATTTTCACTTCGTGTCTGTTATATTCCGAAAAGGGAGTAATGGGCCATGTTTACCATTCCAGCCGAAGCCGCTCTGATCGTGCTTGTCGGCCCCAGCGGGGGCGGTAAGAGCACGTGGGCTGCTGCCCATTTCGATCCCACCGAGATCGTGTCCTCGGACGCCTTGCGTGTCGAACTGACCGGACAGCAAGAGCGCCAAGACAAAAACCGACAGGTGTTTGACGAGTTCTTCCGTCGCATCCTGGCCCGTCTTGTGGCTGGGCAGCGAGTGGTCGCGGACGCCCAGCATTTGGCTCAGGGTGAGCGCAAAAAGACTGCGAAGATCGGTAAGGACCTTGGCGTCCCCGTTTACTACGTGGTGGTGAATCGTCCGCTGATCAGCAAGGTCAAGACCGCTGGCTGGCGCTCGACTCAGTTCATGAAGGGCAAGAACATCGTCGAAGCCTACGAGGAGACGTATCAGGCCGTGCTGCCGGTCATCAAGACTGGCGACGGACTGGCCAAGGCCGTGCTGTTCGCGGAAACCGATGATATTCGGGTCGCACCGATGCCTGCTGTTCAGGTCGAGTGGGAAACGTCGGACTTCACCCGTGTGGCCAAGCTGATCAAGAATTCGACTCTGCATCAGAACCGTAACCCCAAGGTGTTGGCGGCTCTCCTCTATGCGCGTGGCTTCCGCCGTATCCGTGTGATCGGCGATGTTCACGGCAATCTGGAGGGGTTGGCCAAGGTGATGCAGGCCAACCCTGACACGTTCTTTCTGTTCCTGGGTGACATCCCCGATTATGGGGTGGGCACGCTGACGGCGGTCGTAGCAGTGGCCAAGCTCATCCGTGAGGGTCGTGCATGGTGCATTCGTGGGAACCACGAGAAAAAGGTCCTGCGCTATGTCGAACAGGAGCGTGCCAACGGCTTCCAGGGCATGACCACCCATGGCAACAACGTCACCTTCAACCAGTTGAAGGCGCTCGACGCGGACGCCCGTGCGCAGTGGGAAACCGAAATGGAGTTCCTGGTCGAAATGAGCCCGGATTGGATTCAGATCGGTCAGTTCCTGTTTGTCCATGCCGCCGCCCATCACTCGATGTGGGGCAACGAACTGTTCCGCGCCAACGGCAACTCGATCCAAGAGTCGTTCGCCCTCTATGGAGAGACGGACGGCACCAAGGGTCCGGATGGATATCCGACTCGCCTCTACAACTGGGTTGATGCGATCCCAACTGGTCACACCGTGTTCGTGGGTCATGCAGTTCGTCAGGTCGAGGCTCCACTGGTTCAGATGAATGCGGGTGGTGGAAAGGTTGTGTTTCTGGATACGGGCTCGTCCAAAGAGAAGGACGGAAAGCCCGGCAAGTTGTCGTGGGTTGATCTGGACATTCGTCCGGAAACACCCAGCCAACTTCACTGGGTCGGTTGGGGGTCTGAATGATCCAGTAAATATTAGGGTTAGAGTATTGGGGGACCAACAAAATGAAGAAACTGGCGTTGGCCATCATAGTGGCCGTGGGTGTGACGTTGGCGGGATTCCTGGTTTTTACGAACCAGAGCGATTCGGCCTCAGACGAGAAGTCGGTTATCTCGAACACGAACAGGGGTGAACCTCAGGCCGAGGTCACCCCTGTTCCCGTTTTCGGAGGTAATCAAGCAAAGGTATCCAATCCGAATCCGTTGAAATTTCATTACGCGATGATGTTAGACGATTTTGGACTTGCCATGTACCTGTTGCAGAACAAAAGTCTATACGATGATAAGGTAGAGTTCTCGGATATGCCAGACCTCTACATGATTGCGTATTCCTCCGCGAAGAAAGTGTTGGAGAAGAACGGCAACGTTCTACCACCGGAGGACGAGGTTCGTGATCTCATGGACAAGGCGTTTGAAACAGCCAAGAAAAATTATGCCGAGCATCCGGAACTATTCCAGGGTGGTGAAGGTGAGGCTTACATGAGAGGGTTTGGTGTGGTATTCGCAAACACCATCCTGAACTCGATCCACGTCTATGCGACCGATGAGATCGAGGGATCGATTGAAGAGGCGTTGTCCACTGCGTTTGACAAGGTGACGATAGAGATTGGAGACAAATATGCTGGGTTTCTTCCACCACAGGAAGCCCAATCCATGGAGGATAGCCTCAACGAAACTCTTCACTTCTCCGGAATTGGTGCTCGTATCGGATTGTCCGATGATCAGAAGGGAGTAGAGATCGTCTACACCTACACTGGTAGTCCTGCTCATCTGGCCGGGCTTTTGCCGGGTGATATCATCATGAAGATTCGGGGTGAGGAAGTTCAGGCATCCGACTACGAACAGATCGGTGAGGTAACCACGAAAATCAAAGGCGATGCTGGAACCTTAGTGATTCTGGAAGTGAAGCGTGGCACCGAGACGTTGGAGTTCCAAATCGAGCGTCAGCCCATTCAGGGAACCACAGCAGTGGCGTATCGCCATGGCAGCTATGGGCACGTGGTGCTGTCCTCATTCGGTGATGATTCTGAGAAAGACATTCAACGTGCTCTCGATATGCTAGTGGTTCCGGGAAACCCTCTCAAGGGGATTATCCTAGACCTCCGTGAGAACGGTGGTGGTCATTTGGATACGGCCATTCGTGTCTACGATATGTTTGAGAAAGCCAAGGTTAAGGTGGTCACGACCACGTCGAACCATGTCAAAGATCGGAGTGAAGTATCCGATACTGATAATCGAAACACTAGGGTGTTTGACACTCAGGATAACACTCTGATCACAGTTCCGTTGGTGATCCTGATCAACAATCACTCGGCCTCAGCCTCCGAAATTATTTCCGGTGCGATGCAGGACAACGGTCGAGCATACGTGATTGGAACCAAATCTTATGGAAAGGGTGTTGCCCAGGGTATACTTCCACTTTATGGTGATCCCTTCAATCACCCCACGGTGAAGTTCACCACAGACGAGTTTTTCGTCGGAAAGGATAAGGTTCGCATTCATCAGATCGGAGTGACGCCGGATTTGACAATTGATCAGGGTATCCCTGCGAATCTAACCGATCCGAAAAATGATGAGGATGCGATGATGCGCAACGATGTCATGACCCGCATCATCCATCGTAGTGATCCCACGAAGGACCCACTTCTGAAAGCGGGTCTGGAATACCTGGATCAACACCAGTAGACAAAAGGGGCTCCAAATTGGAGCCCCTTCCCTGTTAGAGGGTCGCGCTGGTGTAGTATTCGACCGCAATGCGTGCGGTGCCCTGAGTGGGCGTGTTGGCGTTGGTGATTGCGACCTGCACGGTCTGTGCCGACCCCGAGCTATTGCGGTAATCCACATCGGTCCGATAAATCGCGGCCACCGCCAGATCATTTTCGGTATCCGCCATGATCGCATCAGCCGCACCACCATTGATTCCGATATCCAAGGTTTCGATCTGATCCCAGACCGTGTTCACGTCCACGCTCGCACGCAGAACGCGGGAATCCGCTGGAAGCGTTCCGACCACGACCGGACTCGAACTGTTGAAGTTCACCGTCACATACATGACTCGGACCGCAGGAACTTCAGCCCGAAGTTCAGATTTGATTGCAGCCCAGGTGGTCTTGCGGTTGTTGGTGCCGTTGAAATAGGGAAACTCGTCGGTATCCTCGATGGTGTTGTCCGAGGTCAATCCGGTGATGTTCAGACCAATGGTCGGATTACCGCTGATGCCATCACCATTCGTGATGCTGACACCCTCAAGACCAGCACCACCCGCAGTGAGGGTGCGATTCGAATAGGCAGCGTTACCAGTCTTCGCCACCATACCATTACCCAGCGCATCGAGCGCAGCTAACTCAGCCTGCTCCGATGCAGGGATGTCGGTGGTCGTGAGCAGACCGATATCAGAGATGATATTGGCCCAGCTACGAAACTCTGGTTGATTCGAAGCACTTGCATCAAAGAACGGTACCGTATCAGTGGTGACCGTGACAGTGTCTGCGAGACCCGCACGGGTGAAACTGAATGTCAGCGTGTCGGTTCCGGCCGTTCCATCGATCTGAATACCATCAGATGCGGCAAACGTCGCTGTGTCCGGTGCCGCATCCGCCACAATTGATGTGCCATTGGAGTTGCCACTCGGGGTAATCGTACCGAAGGCGTTAGTCGAACCTGCCGTCGCGATCTCACTCACCAAGTAGTACTCGTTGGCACCACTCGTAGCGTTGTAGACGGGGATACGGTCGTTTGGATCAACCGCATCGGAACGAGCAGCAAGACCATTGATGTTGAGACCAATAGTCGGGTTACCAGAAACTCCAGTTCCATTCGACACTGATAGTCCGGCGAGGTTACCCGCGCCATTTGCGGTAATCGTACGAGCAGCATAAGCGGCATCACCGGTCTTCGCGACCATGCCAGCAGCCAGAGCATCGAGTGCGGCCAATTCTGCCTGCTCGGTCGCGGGGATGTCTGCTGTGGTCAGGATGCCCAGATCACTGATGAAATCGGCAACCGTAGTTTTGGATTCGTTGGTCAAGCTGGCATCGTAGAACGCCAAGGTATCACCGGAGACAATCGTGTTGGTGCCCAACCCGTTGAAGTCGAGTTGGAAATCAGAACCAACCAGTGTGATACCATTGCTGGCCGTGAAATTACCGGCCGAACTGAATTGGACCCAAACGACCGGGTCGGTGCCCAGAACATCACTGGAATTGAATGTGGTAACGAATCCCTTGTCGCCGTTTACAGTGCCTTCTTCGACGAATACGAATGCCGCAGCAAGCTTACCAGCGGTATTTGCATCCGTGGCGCGGGTCGGAGCACCACTAGCGTTGACCGTGTAGATACCATTGGTTTCCGGAGCCGCCTGATTCTTGATCAGAATGCGGTCGTTCGTGGCCAATACCACACCGTCGATGGTGTCACCGTTCTCGAAGCTGCTCGCCAGGGTTCCTGCAATGGTCGTTGCAGCACGAACTGCTTCCTTCGGACTCGCTCCCTGCACAAGCCCATCGACATATGCTTTGGAGGCGGCATCGTTGGGATCGGTCGGTGCAGTTGCCACACGCAGATTCACGTAGCTCGAATCGGTCCGATCACGCGAGTTGAAATGGTCGGTGACCCAGGTCAGACGACCACCACCCTTGCCGTACTGGACATCCGAACCGATACCGATGAGGCCGAATTTCTTGTGGTTAGACATCAGCGGTTATCCTCAGATGAGCCCAAATTCGGCGTAGATTCGAATTTGACCTTGTGTGCCTCCGTTCCCGTTGGGATCGGCATTGAACTGGGCTCTGATCTGTCCGTTACTGACCTGTGTGGCGGGGAGTTCCCGGATGTAGACCCCAGGGGTTCCGATATCCACATCAGTCTGTGCCATCAACGTGGTGAAACCACCCGTGGCGACAATCGTCAGATCGGTGGCGAAGGGATCGTTGAACGGGGTCACAACCTCTACTACAACGCGCTCCACACGGGTGTTAGCGACCAGCGCAGTGCCCACGTTGTAGACGTTCGAACCGACATCAGCCGGATCGCTGAAACTGATCGTGCGGGCATACTGGCCCTTGTTGGAACCCGGTGGGTTTGAATATTCCAGAGCGGTTTCGCCCGCGTTGACCTTGATGAACTGCCCGGCATGACCGGTGAAGTCACCAGGACCATCCGGGAGCCCCTCGAACGAACCCGAGCTACTCGTGGGGGTCGTGGCCAAATCCCAAGCCGCACCGTTCCAGAGAAATCCAGCAGAGTCATTTGCAGGAATTGTGATCCCGTTGATCCGCACAGGATTGGTCGAACCCGTGGCGTTCTGGACCATGAAAAATTTGCCCACGTAGGAGCTAGGCAGGACGTGCAAGGCGCTCGGAATCGTCTGAAGGACCACGACACCAGCGTTGTGGTTGACCAGGGTCGATGTGAACGTGCCCAGTGCCGGATTTGAGAGTGTGGACCAACCGATGTAGTTGTTCGTCATGCGGGTTTCCCAAGATTACCGGGTATTTAGGAAACACCGGAGGTGCCCGAGGCTCGTAAATAATTGCATGCTGATCATGCCCGAGCGCCTGACCACCATCACTATCCTCTACTGGAGGCCGGACTACCGCAGCCTCCTACAGGAATTCCTCTGGCAAACCCAAGACCTTCCACCTGAATTCCCCAGGATGATGAAATTCCTTGATCACTGGCGCACTCAGATCGACGCGGTAATCCACCGGGTTAATCTCGCCTACGAGGGAAGGGATTCTCGAATTCGCAAGGTCGATGCAACATTTCTGATTGACAAACTCCAGTAATTCACCTAGGCTGGATGAATGTCCAGATATCTTAGCTCACTGGAAGATGCAGAGATTTTCAACAGTACGCAGAGGTCGGAAGTGAGCAAAGAGCAGTGTTATTTGATTTGGTTTGGTGGAACCGAACATGGTGCGTTTGGGCTAACGCCACAGGAGGCTGTGGCTAATTGGAAGCGCGACTATATCGCTGATTTCCTGGCTGAACATCCAGGTTCAACGCCACCAGTACTGCCCTCTCAGGTGCTGATTCAGCCCGACACCAGAGAATGGCATGAATGGGAAAGTATTGATGTTCCGTGATTTGAGCAAGAAGAAGGGTCGTCCCTGCCGCGCGTGGCCTCGGTGTGCCTGCATCATGCAGGGTCGCGAAGATGTCCATTGTCCGACCGAATACACGGTGGACGGTCAGAAGATCGTCGTCACGCAGACCCGCACAGGAAGCTCCAAATGACCCAACAATTCCACGCCCTCTGTTACTTCCTCACCCAGTCCGATTTTGACCGCCGCTGGCTCGAACAGGACTACTCGATCCACTTCATGGCCGAAGACCCTCAGGACGCCACCAGGGCGGTCTGGCGCTGGGTACAGGGTCGGATGCGGGCGATCCCTACCAGCTTCGGGAAGCCCGCCTGCATCAAGCTGTACCACTTCAACCCGAAGCCTATCGGCCAGGATGGGCAACTTGAGTCGGCCAACTTCCTTCCGTTCTACGAATGGAAATACGACTGGGTGGGATCGAGCATACCCGAGGAATTGGAACGACTCGGTATGATCGAGAAGGATCATCCTCGGATGGATGCGGACGCCGGAGAGTAGTCTGCCTGGGCTCAATGCCCTACAGAGGCGGTGGGACGGAAATCTCCGTTCGGCCGCCATTTTTGCTTTCTGGAATAAAAATTAATCAGTTACCCACAGAGTTATGCACGGTATCCCCATTGCTCATAAAGAAAGAATCAAGTAAGGTCCGGGGTGGGGGTTACCTGCAACCCAAGGGGGATTTCAGGGAGGGCATTTATGCCTTTAACCGTCCATCCCCTCGTGGAAAACCATCTGGGGCGTATTGAACGCGCACGTCTGATCGAGACACGCCTGCTTGCGATGAATGTCCCACCGGACGTGGGAGAGCGCCTCGCCCAGAACAAAGCCACTCTATTGAAGCCGGTTCTGGACGAGGCATTGTCGTGGCCGGTGGAGGCCCTGGTTGATCTTGTGCGGATCATTCCAGATATCGACTTGAAGATGATCCTATATCGTCATTTGATTGTCCATAACAATGTTAGGCTTGACATCGGAGTCTGCTAAAGTGCAACCCCTTGACATTCTCAAGGGTTTGCCTTAAATAGGTCTTGTGACGTTGAAGCGTTGAAGAACGCTACTCTGGACCTGGGGGCGGTACCCAGCGGCTCCACCAAAATGCCCTCGGGCGCTATGGGGCCGAAACAGGATCGACAGGTAGTCAGTAGGCACGTGGAGTCATCCGGCGGAAGCTCGGTTAACGCAACACAAACAGTAATTGCCAACGATAACTTCGTTGCGGACGAGGGTTTCCGTATGGCCGCCTAAGGCGGTCCTCGGTAATCCAAATCCATCGCCCGGTGGGCGGGAAACAGAAACACCAGAGAGCCGCCTTCGGGCGGCTCTCTTTTTGTGTGGGATTACGGAAATGCAAAAGTATCAACTCTGGTATAACGAAAAGACACAGACCTATGCGATGCTCTACGGGAAGCGCCTGAATGAGCCGCTGATCGCTCGTACCTCGACCCTGTTCCATGAGTTCCAGGCCGAATCCTTGCGGCAAGCCGGACTAATCAGTTCCCGCGCCATCGCCGCCCATAAGCAGCGCTTGGCCAACCGAAAGAGGGTGGCGTAATTTTCCGCGAAATTTAACACCATTCTGGAGTTCTCCTGTAAATAGATAATATTAATAGGAGAACCCCCATGGCCTCGTACGCGACCGAACGTAAGATCAGAATCATCAAGGAAAAGCTCGGACCTGACTGGGAGACCTACACCCAGGGCAAGCGGATCGACGCTGCCTACAACGAACTCGTAGGGGATTCCCGCAAGAACCTCTTCTGCAAGCTTCGCCCCGAGACCAAGGCCAAGTTGGATGAGATGGTCCGGGACAACGACACGAAGATGGCCGAATTCATTGAGAGCCTGATCGAACGCGAATACGACCGCTTCACCCAAGCCAAAACCCGCAAAACCGAAGACCTCGCCGCCCGGTTCACTCGGTAAACCACCCAGTATGATGGTATTGGTTTTCTAATACCATCATACTGAATCTGATTGTTAGGGAATCTCAAGTAGTATGTGAGTTTTTCTCACACAAGCATATCAGATATGCTTGTATTACATTGATATTTCTATTGTATTAGTCAATACAAGTATCTAAATACTCTCTGTGGAAAGCAAACCATGATGAACTGGCTCAAACGAGTTGGTCGTGAGTTGCTGATGACATCGAGGGAGCGCCAGGAGCAGGCATTCCTCGGGCAGGCGGTAGACCTAGCGGATTTGGAGTGGCGCATGAAAGAGATTCAATCGGGCCGCTTCATTTGCAAACCTTATGAGCGTTGCTACAGATGATCTGGGGCAAAGCTGTGGGTCTGCTCGGGTTCATGCCGTCGCGACCGAGAGACGAGGTGGATCGCTTTTTCGACCTCGAATATCGTCGTGAATCAGCAGACTATCGTGACGTTCTGAATCGCGAATTCCGAAAGGGGTTGAAAAACTCCTCGGAAACCGCTAAGTAAGAACCAAGCGACAACGACAATTTGTTCCTCCTAGCCGCGTAAGCGGCTGGATGGGTGATCCACCTGGAAACAGAACGGGTATGATGGGCGAGGAGAAATCCTCGCCTTTTTCATTTCTCTTGACATTTCCCGGAGTTTCTATGATATTGGAGGAATGAGCGAGAAAACCCCAGAGATCACCCGCACCATGGACGAGAAGGAATGGCTAGAAACCGGCCATACCCTGGGGATGCATGAGGTGCTTCACGCGGTTTCCATAGTCAGATATGTGGCGAAGCGCTACCTCCAGGAGCACCCGGCGGTGCAGGAGGTTCCCTTGATCAAGTCACACATCGACCGCATCTGCTCGGCTCTGGCTCGACTCTATCAAGACGTAGGTTCGTGGCCGGAATTCTTAGCCACCCCGGATGTTACTCTGGAGAATGCCGAGCGCATTGCCAATGCTATGCGCGATACTCTCGCCTCATCCACGTCCGAGCAGTTCCTCACCAGTCGTGAGGAACTGCTCGGTGTGCTCCGTTTGATGGAGGCGTACATTCTGGCTACGCCCCGAAAGGATCAGGCATGACCTGGATGGTCGAGTCCGACATCCGTATCGATCTGGTCCGACAAGACCAGCCGATGAGCGTGATGACCATGCTGATTACCACCGGCACTGTAGTGGACGGACCCAGGGTTCCGCCGAAGCAGTTCGTCGATCTCATGGTTCGCCATTTCAAGTCTCATGCCCTGGTCAATCCCACCGAGGACGCACTCACCGCATTCCCTGGCGATGCCATCTACGTGAACGGGGTGTTCCACGATCAGATTCGTCCCGATGACCTCAAGAAGGTCGAACAACCCAAGGTTCTCGACTACGAGGATTACCCAAGTTTCCGGGTGCACTGATGGAGAAATTCCTGATCGTCGGGAGCATCGTGCTGACCCTGGGTATTGTTGCGCTAGGCGGCATTCAAAAGGCCATACGCGAGGTCAATGCTGGACCGGTTCCAACTCTCGCTCCGCAACTCAAACCCGATGCCGGACCATTAGCGCCCGGTTGGAGCTACGAATAATGGACAACTTCCGTATCGACGTGACCAGTAAGGGTGCACCTGCCCTGGTGCAAGTTCTCAGGCTGATCGAACTGAATGAGGGCAGGCTGCGCGTGCATGGATTCCGTCTGGAGAAGGGCGAGTTCGAGACTGGATCGAGTCGTACATATGTGCCAACCGAGCGCATCATCCTCTACAAGACCCGTCCGAGCCATCCTCATGAGGGATTCACCCCGTTGCCCGCGCCGATCAACCTGGAAATGGCGGTGGCCATGGTCATGTCCTGGTTGGAATTCGAGGACACCCAATACGGGCCAGAACTCGATCACGACGGCTCCAACAGCCGTGGCTGGCGTGCCTACAACGAGAACTGGGGCCACGTCCATGGGGAATGGGAAGCGTTTGTCGCAGTCGAACCCCATTGGGCGTGGCACGGCAAATGACCATCCCTCGTCTCAATCCGGCCGATTTCCTCCCACTGGTTCTGCTCCAGGGTATTGCCCTGTACATAATCCAGCCTTGGTGGAAAGCCTTATTGGTGATTCCCGCACTGTTTGCTGTGGCATTGCCTGCGATCTTATATGAGCGCGAATACGTACGTCGTCGCATGCAAGGCGAACCCACACTTTGGATCAGTCTGGGTATCAGCTTGTATTTCGTTCTGATGTTGCTCGGACTCGCCGTTCTCCATTGGCAGCGAGCGATGGAGTCCGTCTATGGCTAGAGCCAAGAAGTATCCGCAGGTCGGGGTCAGTGTGTTTCTGTTCGGTGAGATCGAGCAGAAGTTATGCGTGCTGATGAGCCTGAAAAAGATTGGCAATCACAAGGGCTATCTGATCCTGCCCGGTGGCCATTTGGAGTTCCAGGAATCCTTGGAGGACTGCGCTCGCCGTGAGGTCCAGGAAGAAACCGGCGTGGGTATCTGGAAAAACCACATCAAGATGGTCGCGATGTGCCAAGACATCCACCGATCGAACGAGAATCACTACCTGAATGTATTTTTCAGAACCAGCCTGACCGATAAGCAGGTCAAACAAGTCTGCAATCCCGAGCCTCACAAGCACTCGGATTGGCAGTGGATCACCTGTGATGACCTTGTCTCTGACAAGGTCAAGAAGATCGCTCCCAGCACCCTGGAGGTGATCCGCAACAACGACCGTTACGAGATCGGAGAACCGGTTTCGCTCTACCCACTACGCTGGAGGAATGCGTGATGTTCAACATGTGGACCTTTGCCGCTGTGGTGGCGGTCTGCATCACGGCCTACTCGATTGTTGAGTTACAGCCGTTCTGTCGTTAATCCCAGGAAAGGAATGAATATGTTCGGGAATCTTATCAGGAACACCGTGGGCGCGGTCGCCGACATCGCCGAAGCCGGTCTGAATGTGGCCACGGCCGTGGCCAAGCCCGTGGTGAATGCCACGGTCGAAACCGCCAAGGCCGGAATCGAACTCGCTACCCCGCTGGTCGAGGTCGCCGTGGATGCGACCAAGGCTGGTGTGGAAGTTGCGACCGATCTGGCCAAACCCGTGGTCGATCTCACCGTCGAGGCCGCCGATACCGTGGTCGAGGCCGGTGCGGAAGTAGCACGCGATATCCGCGATGCTACCCGCTCGCTCAAGGACTAAAGAGGCCATACTCTAATCGTCTGAGGTTCTGAAACAGGAGAAATAAGTCATGGGAATGTCCTTTCACGTGATCGCCGAGCGCGAACGTGACGCCGAGTTCCAACGCATGTTCGAGGTCCTTCGTGTATGCAAGGAAAACGACGTGTCCGTGCCCCCGGAGGTCGTCAAGTTCTTCGGTGAGAAAAATATCGAGAACTACGATGATGTCGAAACCATTGCGGATGCTGCCGTGGAGGTGGACATCGACAAGCTCGTGAAGGTGGTCCAGGGCGATTATTTCGAGGATCGTACCCTCGATCTCAAGGACCTCCCCGCCTCGGTCAAGCGGTTGAAGTTTCGCGTCAGCGCATGATCGATCTGATCCAGATCGTCACCTCGGTGGCGGAATATCACTACGAGGTTACCGGCATTGCTGGTGCAATCCTCGCCGGAATCCTCATGGTGTTTGCGGTGATCTGGATGATCATCATATGGTTTGCGGTGATGCTGGCTCTGATCATTGGATTCGGGTGGCCTTTCATCTTGCTGGCCCTGATCATCTACATTATTGTTTGGATGATAAAAAGATGAAGAAAATTTGGGAAATGATCGGTGCTGGTATCGAAGTGATTTTCAACTTCGGAAGTTTGGATTAGAGGTGTCGCGATGTGGTGGATTTTGGAATTCCTGGCAAATCCCTGGTTGATCTGGATCATGGTCGGGATTCTAGCCGTCGCCTTGATCGCGATGGTGGCGGAATTCCTGCTGGAAGCCTTCTCTGATTCTCCTCTATTCCATATGCTTGGACATTCGTGGTCCGTGAACAAGTGGGAGCCTGAGACGCGCCGAGCCATGCGCTGGGTCATGCCCTTGTGGATGATCTGGACCTTCTTGACATATGTTCCGGTCGCCATCATTTTGGGTACTCTTATTGGACTCGATGCCCTAAAGGACTCGATCAAGTCCTTTACCAAGTAAATACCATCATGAACAAGAACCTGCACCGCACCTCCATATGACTCCCACTCAGGAGTTTTTGGGCGTGTGGTGTAATGGCAGCACAGCGGTCTTATAAGCCGTTCGTTCCGGACTGGAGCATAGAGACGGGTTCGATTCCCTCCACGCCTACCGAGGCCCCCTAGTGGGGCCTTTTCTGCGTCTAAACCTAATTTTGGTGCAGCAGAAAAACCTAATTCCAGCACAATAAACTCGAACCCGTACAACACAATAAACGCGAAACCGTACGAAACCCCAGGGTTCGTCCCAGAGCCTGATCGTCTGTCCTAAATATTCCTGATCTTTTTACGTGGCTTAAGCCGCGCACGGGCCTTGTGCCCGATCAGGAGGAACTGACGGTTATGGCTACGTTCAATAACCTCGATGGTACTATGCGCCCAACTTTCCAGATCGGAAAGGGTGGCCCCAAGCTCAACAACAACACCGGAACCATCGAAGCCAGGAACAACGCGAACTCCGCATACGCTCCGTTCCAGTCCAGCACGATCACCCTGAATGGGGGCTCCTCCAGCACCACAGCATTAAATTTTGCATCCGATCCCAACACCGGTCTCTACCGGAGTGGTGCGGATGTTCTGATTCTCACCGCAGGTGGTTCCGATCTGGTCACGGTGCAGTTGCCGGGTGCGACCAATTCCTCCGTCGTATTTGGTGGTGGTGCGGCGATTACGCTGCCCAGAGGTAACACGGCGGCTCAGCCGAGCACGCCCGTCAACGGTATGATCCGTTACAACACGCAGACTGAACGATTCGAAGGTCGTGAGAACGGTGCGTGGGTGAACGTGATCAGCGCGGGCAATGCCGTGCGTATCGCGGATACCGATTCGGATACCGTGATCGACACAGAGAGTTCACCGGACGAAGACATTATTCGTTTTAGCACCGGAGACAGTCCGGTCGGATACGGAGCGATTGCCAACATCATGACCTTGGCGAGTTCCGGCTGGATCATCAGTCTGGGAACCGCTGATACCGCAACGACTGTTGGCGCTCCCATCAGTATGACGGCGGGTACCGGCAACACCACGGGTGTTGGTGGTACGGTCACGATCAACGCCGGACAAGGTGGTGCGACTGCTGTTGGCGGCGCTATCACCATCAGCGGTGGTAGTGGTGGAAGCACTTCCGGCGCTGGTGGCGCAGTCACGGTGCGTGGTGGTACGGCCACTGCGGGTGCAGGTGGTGCAGTCACCGTCCAGGGCCGTGATGGTGTGGGCACCAACATGGCCGGTGGTAACGTAACAATCCAGGCCGGAGCCGCGACTGGTTCTGGCACTCCCGGACAGATCAGCCTGGATGGAACTGCGAGTGCGGTTCGTGTCCCGCTGGGTGTGGCGGCGGATGAAGCCGCTCTGACCACGAACGGTCAGATCAGATACGACACCGGCATCAATCGTTTCCGTGTTCGTCAGGGTGGTGCTTGGGGAAGTCTCGTTGTGGGCAATCCCGGTGTCCTCTCGGATGCCGATGGCGACACCATGATTCAGGTCGAAGAGAGCGCGGACGATGACACGATCCGATTCGACCTCGGTGATAGTCCGGCCGGATATGGGTCCATCCAGAACGCCCTGGTCATGTCCAGTGCCGGTTTTCACATCAACATGGGTGTGGCAGATGTAGCGACCACAGTTGGCGCTCGGATTGGCATCAGTGCGGGTCAAGGAAATACTTCAGGTGCTGGTGGAGCTATCGACATCTTTGCAGGTTCTGGTGGAAGCACCGGCACTGGTGGTGTTCTCACTCTGGCTGGTGGGGCCGGAGGAAGCACGAGTGGTGCTGGCGGCAATGTAGAGATTCACGCTGGTGATGCGACCACATTGGGTGGTGGTGGCACTCTCACTATGACCGGTGGTAACGCGGTCGGTGGTAATAATTCGGGCGGCACTATCACGATCACCGGAGGAACCCCGACCGGAACTGGGCAAGCAGGTTCCGTCAATATTACGGGTGGTGCCCTTGCGGGTGCTGGCACGCCCGGTTCGATCAGTATCAATGCGGGCGCGGGTAACGGCTCGACCACAGGCGGTACGATCTCGATCAACGCCGGTAACGGTGGCACGACCGGTGCAGGCGCGGTGGTCACGATCAGTGGTGGTGCGGGCGGCTCCACGAGTGGTGCTGGTGGTGCTGTAACCCTTCAGGGTGGTGCTCCGACGACTTCCGGAGCGGGTGGCGCGGTCAACATCACCGGACGTAACGCACTTGCCTCAAACAACGCGGGTGGCGCGGTCACGATCCTGGCGGGCAATGCCACGGGCACTGGTGTGGCAGGCTCGATCAGTCTCACCGCAGGTGCGCTGGGCGGTGCAGGTACTGCGGGCGCGATCACTATCACAGCAGGTGCTGGCAACGGCGCGACCACAGGTGGCGGTCTCACGATGTCCGCCGGTAGCGGTGGATCGACCGGGGTTGGTGCGGCCACGATCCTCAATGGCGGTCCGGGTGGCACGACCTCAGGCGCTGGTGGCACGGTCACGATTCAGGGTGGTCTGCCGGTGGCAGGCGCAGGTGGCGCAGTCACCGTCCAGGGACGTGGTGGTGTCGGCACGAACCAAGCTGGTGGTGCGCTGAGCCTGTTGGCTGGGGCTGCGACCGGTACCGGTGTGGCTGGCTCTATCACGATCACGGGTGGTGCGTTGGGCGGTGCTGGCACTGCGGGAGCCGTCAATATCACGGGCGGTGCAGGCAACACCGGAACGACTGGTGGTGCGATGACGATCACTGCCGGTAACGGCGGTACGACCGGTGCGGGTGCGATTACCACGATCTCAGGCGGGCCGGGTGGTTCTACATCGGGTGCGGGTGGTGCGATCACCGTGCAGGGTGGTCTCCCGGTGGACGGAAATGGCGGCGCTGCGACTCTGGCCGGACGCAATGGCGTCGGCACGAACCGTACAGGTGGCGCAGTCAGTATCACCTCGGGTAACGGAACCGGTACTGGTGGTTCAGGAAACATTTCTATCACTGCTGGAGCCCTGGCGGGTGCTGGTACTCCCGGAGTGATCTCGATCACCGGAGCAGCCGGATCGGGTGCGACCACAGGCGGAGCCGTCAATATCACGGGTGGTTCGGGTGGTACGACCGGTGTGGGCGCGAACATCGTGTTCACAGCGGGTCCAGGTGGCTCCACGAGTGGTGCTGGTGGTGCTGTAACCCTTCAGGGTGGAACCGCCACAGATGGCAATGGCGGTGCGGTCAGTGTGATCGGTCGCGATGGCGTCGGCACCAACCGTAATGGCGGCTCGATCACGATCACCGCAGGTAGTCCAACCGGATCGGGCACGGCCGGAACAATTCAGAATGTCGTCGCCGGAACCACACTGATCACGGTGCAGGCCCACGGCACGCAGAATTCCTCAGTCATCTTCGGTGGAACCGCCGCGATCACTCTCCCAATTGGAACCACGGCGCAGCGTCCGCAAACCCCGGTCAATGGAATGATTCGCTACAACAGCGAGACCGGTAAGCTCGAAGGTCGCGAGGGTGGTGCATGGCAGGACCTCGTCAATCTGGGCGGTGCCGTTCAGGTTCAGATCAGAGACGCAGATTCCGATACCTCTGTGAACACCGAGTTGAACGCGGATGAAGACATCATCCGATTCAACACCGGAGATACTCCTGCCGGATACGGTGCAGTCACCAACATCATGACGCTCGCATCGAGTGGCCTCACGGTGGCCATGGGTACGGCAGATGTGGCCGCCACTGTGGGTGCCCCGATCAGCCTGACAGCGGGAACCGGAAACACCACGGGTGTTGGCGGTGCTCTGACGATCACGGCTGGACAGGGCGGAGCCACGGGTGCGGGTGGTGTTCTGACCCTGGACGGTGGTGCGGGTGGTGTAACGAGCGGTGCTGGTGGAAACGTCCAGGTCCGTGGTGGTGTCGCAACGACATCTGGTGCGGGCGGATCGGTTACGATCTCGGGTCGCGTAGGTGTGGGAACGAACCAGAACGGTGGTGGAGTAACGATCACCGGAGGCAACCCCACTGGTACGGGAACTCCCGGATCGGTCGCGATCACCGCAGGTGCCCTACAGGGTGCGGGAACAGCGGCTACGATCACTCTCACGGGTGGTGCTGGAAATGGTGCGACCTCGGGAGGCGCGGTCAATCTGATTGGTGGAACTGGTGGCACAACAGGCGCAGGCGCGGGTGTCTCGCTCACGGGTGGTGCTGGTGGTTCAACGAGCGGTGCCGCAGGTGGTGTCAGTCTAAGCGGTGGAGTTCCGGTCGATGGCAATGGTGGGGCAATCGCTCTAACCGGATCGGCTGGTATCGGTACGAATCGTGCTGGTGGGTCGATCACTCTGACTGCGGGAGCCAGTACTGGATCGGGTGCGGTCGGAATCATTACACTGACCGGAACTGAATCGGCGGTTGTGGTTCCGATTGGAACCAACGCGGGTGAAGCCGCGCTCACCACGAACGGTATGCTCCGTTATGACAGCGGCACTAACCGCTTGCGTCTGCGTCAGGGTGGCACATGGCAGAACGTCGTCGTCGGAACCGGAGGTTCGCTCTACTTCGACGATGATGGTGGTACACCCACAGATGCGCCGAGCGCGACCGGTACGGATTCCATCGCCATTGGTGATGGTGCGGTAGCCAACAATTACGGACAGCTTGCCTTCGCCAACGGCAAATTCACCACGGCTGGTGATTTCAAGACCAGCATGTATGTGCTCCGCAACACCACGATCAATGCGACCCAGACTGAACTCTTCCGGGACGCGACCTCTCAGAGAATGGTGCTGTCCAACGATAGCACTTGGAAGTTCCGCATCGACGTGGTGGCACGTCGTACGGATGCAGATGGGGAATCCGCTGCCTATCAGTTCGAGGGTTGTATCGACCGCAATACGAACGCGGCGAGCACGGCAATTGTCGGAAACGTCATCAAGAATATCGTCGCCGAAGACATCACTGCCTGGGATGTGGAGGTGAATGCGGACACCACCAACGGATCACTGCGCATCCAGGTGACGGGCGAAGCCGCGAAGACGATCCGTTGGGTTGCCTTTGTGAGCACGGTCGAGGTCATCGGATAAGGAATGAACAGATATGACTATCAATATTAATCATCAGACCGAAACCATCACGTCGAACACGATCATCACATTTGGTGATTCGAACGCGATCATCCTACCCACGGGTAACACGGCGGCACAGCCCAGCACGGATGGTGCGATCCGCTACAACTCACAGACCTCCAAGTTGGAAGGTCGTGAAGGTGGTGTCTGGGGCAACCTGATCAGTGCTTCGTCTACACCGATTCTGATCCGGGATGCCGACGCGGATACGCGTGTTCGAGTGGAAGCCTCTGCTGACGAGGATATCATCCGATTCGACACCGGAGATACTCCGGCTGGATACGGTGCGGTCGCCAACATCATGACGCTCGCATCGAGCGGGTGGACCGTCGCCATGGGTACGGCAGATGTGGCCGCCACCAATGGTGCTCAGATCAGCCTGACAGCGGGTCATGGAAACACTTCTGGTGGTGGTGGTTTCCTAATCCTTCAGGCTGGTGATGGCGGCTCAACTGGTTCTGGGGGTAGTGCGTCTCTTCAAGGAGGAACTGGTGGTGCGACATCTGGTGCAGGTGGTGATGTCACGGTTCGCGGTGGTAATTCGGCAGATGGCAATGGCGGGTCGGTTCAGGTTTCCGGTCGTAATGCAGCGGGAACAAATCGCACGGGCGGTAGTGTTTCGATTTTCGGTGGTAATGCTACTGGCACTGGTGCTGGTGGTAACGTAACGATTTCAGGCGGTGCCCTAGCGGGTGTTGGATCGGGTGGATTGATTTCTATTACCGGAGGTGTTGGTTCGGGATCGACCTCAGGTGGCTCGGTCACAATTACTGCGGGCTCGGGTGGAATTTCTGGTCTGGGCGCAACAACAATCGTTCAGGGCGGACCGGGTGGCACGACCTCGGGTGCAGGTGGTGTTCTGACTCTGCGTGGTGGTTCGGCCACGGATGGTAGTGGTGGTGCCGTCTCACTGATTGGACGCGATGGCACCGGCACAAACCGTGCGGGTGGTAACGCCAGCATTTCCGCTGGTAACGCTACGGGCACCGGAAATGCCGGACAAGTCATTATCACGGGTGGTGCGCTGGCTGGTGCTGGCACACCCGGTGATGTCAACATCACTGGTGGTGCCGGACAAGGCGCAAATGTCGGTGGCAACGTAAACATCACAGGCGGTAATGGTGGTGCGACTGCCATTGGTGCGAACGTTGTTGTTGATGCCGGTCCTGGTGGTTCTACGACGGGTAGTGGCGGAACTCTATTCTTGCGTGGCGGCTCGGCCACGGATGGTAATGGTGGCTCGATCACCGTGCAGGGTCGTGATGGGACAGGCACGAACCGCGATGGTGGTAATGTCACTATACAGGCTGGCAACTTCACTGGTTCGGGCGCTCGCGGCATCATCACTCTGACCGGTACTGATACGGCTGTGGTGTTGCCGGTCGGAACTGCGGGTGCGGAAGCTTCTCTCACCACAAACGGTATGCTCCGTTACGACAGCGGCACTGGAAAGTTTCGTGCCCGTCAGGCCGGAACCTGGGTGGACGTGATCAGTGCGGGTTCGACCCCGGCATTCATCGTGGACACCGATGGCGACACTCGTGTGCACACCGAGGCCAGTGCCGACGAGGATATCATCCGCTTCAACGTGGGTGATTCGCCTGTCGGATATGGTGCGGTCGCCAACATCATGACGCTCGCATCGAGCGGGTGGACCGTCGCCATGGGTACGGCTGATACGGCTGCGACTGCTGGTGCCCCTATCTCGATTACTGGTGGAACCGGAAACACGTCGGGAGCGGGTGGTAATACCTCACTACGTGCTGGTCAAGGTGGAGCGTCGGGAATTGGAGGAAGCCTTTTCCTAACTGGTGGTGCTGGTGGTGCTACCGGAGCCGGTGGTGAAATCATTGTTGAGGCCGGACCTGGGGGTACGACCAGCGGTAACGGTGGTGTTCTTACCTTGCGTGGAGGAAATCCCACCGATGGCAACGGTGGTGGCGTCACCATCTCCGGTCGTACCGGACAAGGCACCAATCGTGCGGGTGGTGGAATAACCCTTACCGGTGGAACCTCATCAGGTTCGGGTACTGCTGGTGCAATCAGTATCACTGCTGGTTTCGGTGGTACTGGTGCTGGTGGCACAGTCACGATCACTGGTGGTACGGCTGGTACAGGAAACGTTGGTGGTGCGGTCACGATCAGTGGTGGCACTGGACAAGGTGCTGGTGCTGGTGGTGCAACCATCATTCAGGGTGGTGCAGCCGGAGCTACTGGTGCTGGTGGTTTGATCACCGTGCGTGGTGGAACCGCGACCGATGGTAATGGAGGTGGCGTTGTAGTTGAAGGACGCCCTGGGGTGGGTACCAACCGCAATGGCGGTCAGGTCAATATCACTGGAGGCAACCCGACCGGAACCGGAAATGCTGGAATCATCAGCATCGTTGGTGGCGCTCTTCAGGGTGTAGGTGCACCGGGAACCGTGTCGATCACGGGTGGTGCAGGCAATGGCTCCACGGGCGGTGGATCGGTCGATATCATTGGTGGTTCTGGAGGCACAACCGGCATTGGTGCAAATGTCACGATCACTGCTGGCCCTGGTGGTTCCACATCGGGTGCTGGTGGTATCGCATCACTTCGTGGTGGTCTGCCCGTGGATGGCAACGGTGGCGATGTACAGGTGCTTGGCCGTAACGCTGTTGGAACGAATCGCAATGGCGGCAACGTCACAATCACCTCAGGCAACGCTACGGGTACAGGCTCGGGCGGTGCGATCAGTATTACTGGCGGTGCGCTGGCTGGTGCTGGAATAGCGAATGACGTGTCGATCACAGGTGGTGCAGGTTCAGGTGCGACCACTGGGGGCGGAATTACGATTACGGCTGGCTCGGGTGGTTCGACCGGAGCCGGAGCAGATATCACCATTCAAGGTGGTCCGGGAGGCTCTACGTCAGGTCAGGGTGGTGCGGTTACGGTTCGTGGTGGTTCACCTACGAGCGGTGCTGGTGGTGGCGTCAATATCCTTGGAAGAAATGCAGTCACTTCTGGTGATGGTGGACACATCGTTATTACGGGTGGTGCTGGAGCCGGAGCCCGGAACTCAGGAAATGTTTTCATTACGGGTGGTGTAGGATTTGGCTCTACGACGGGCGGTCTTATTACGATCACGGCGGGTTCAGGTGGCGCGACCGGAACCGGTGCGACCACAATCTTGCAAGGTGGTCCTGGTGGATCAACATCAGGTTCTGGTGGCGCGGTTACGGTTCGTGGTGGTTCATCCACGAGTGGTGCGGCGGGTTCTGTCACGGTTATCGGTGGAACTCCTGTTGCGGGTGCTGGTGGTGCAGTCAACATCACCGGCTCGGCCGGTGTAGGTACGAACCAGAACGGTGGCAACATCGTCATCACAGCGGGTGCTGCTACTGGCTCTGGCACTAACGGTATCATCACCCTGACAGGTACTGAGTCCGCAGTTGTGGTTCCAATCGGAACCAACTCTGCTGAGGCTGTTCTGACCACGAACGGCTCCATCCGTTACGACTCGGGCACAAACAAGTTCCGTGGTCGTCAAGCTGGTGCATGGGTCGATATCATTACCGCAGGCGGTGGTGGCAACAACATCTCCGATGCTGATGGCGATACTCGTATCCGCACGGAAGCCTCTGCTGACGAAGACATCATCCGATTCGACACCGGAGATACTCCGGCCGGATATGGCTCTGTCACCAATATCATGACTCTTGCGAGTTCAGGTTGGACCGTCGCCATGGGTACGGCAGACGTGGCCGCCACTGTGGGTGCTCCAATCCGGATCACTGCTGGTACCGGAAACACTTCGGGAGCAGGTGGCGCGATCTCTTTGATTGCCGGAACCGGTGGTGTCACGGGTGTGGGTGGTAATTTGAATCTGGATGCTGGCGCAGGCGGCACTACGAGCGGTGCTGGTGGCTCAGTGATCGTACGCGGTGGCACGGTCACCGATGGTAATGGTGGTGGTATTCAAATTCTCGGTCGTGCAGGCATTGGCACAAACCGTAATGGCGGTACAGTTCTGATTCAGGCTGGTGATTCTACCGGTTCTGGAACCGCAGGTTCGATTACGATTCAGTCTGGAACTAGTGCGGGCTCTGCCGCAGGTGGTTCGTTGACTCTGAACGCTGGTATTGGTGGTGCGACAGGAACCGGTGGTCAGACCGTCGTTGAAGGTGGCTCTGGTGGAGGCACTTCCGGTAACGGTGGCACGGTTACCGTTCGTGGTGGAACTGCGTCGGATGGCGATGGTGGTGCGGTTACCGTTCAGGGTCGTAATGGTGTGGGCACAAATCGTGCGGGTGGAAATCTATCGTTGTTCGGTGGAAATCCAACAGGTACGGGCGCTGCCGGATCAATAACAATCACCGCTGGTAGCTTACAGGGTGCGGGCACAGCAGGCACTGTGTCCATCGCAGGTGGTGCAGGTAACTCAGGCACGACTGGTGGTGTTGTCACGCTGACCGGTGGTAGTGGTGGCTCGACCGGTACAGGTGCAGCGGTTACTCTTCGGGGTGGTCCTGGTGGATCGACCACAGGCGCTGGTGGGGTGATCACCGTTCAAGGTGGTCTTCCGGTGGATGGAAATGGTGGTGGTGTCAGCATCACCGGTCGCAATGGTGTGGGCACGAACCGCAACGGTGGATCGGTTACGATCACCGCTGGAAGCCCAACCGGATCAGGCACAACCGGCATCATCACTCTGTCTGGTTCTGAATCCACCGTTGTAGTTCCGATTGGAACGAACGGTGCAGAAGCCTCTCTGACTACAAACGGTTCGATTCGCTACGACAGCGGTACGAACAAGTTCCGTGTCCGCGAGGGCGGTACCTGGAAGGACATGGTGTCCGGTGGTGGTGCGGGAACTCCGTACATCGATGATGATGGAACGAGTCCGGTTGATCTACCGAGCGCAACTGGATCGAAAGCCTTGGCTATCGGTGATGGTGCGGTAGCCGGGACAGCCGGACAGTTTGCATTCGCCAACGGCAAATTCACTACAGCAGGTGATTGCAAGGTCAGCATGTACATTTTGCGTGCTCAGACGACCAATGCAACACAAACCGAAATGACCGCTCCTGCACGCCTCGTTTTGGCGAACGATTCGACATGGGCATTCGAAGCGAAGATCGTTGGTCGTCGCACGGATGTGGATGGTGAATACTACATGGAAGAATTCATTGGAGTAATCTTACGTAATACAAACGCCGCTTCTACAAGTATTCCGCAGGCACTTTCAGCAAATAAATACGCCGATAGTAGCAGTGCTGCTTGGAGTGTCGCCGTGGATGCAGATACGACCAACGGATCACTGCGCATCCAAGTCACCGGACAGGCTGCAAAGACCATCAACTGGGTTGCGTTTGTTCAAGCAATTGAAGTGATCGGATAATAATAGAGGGTATTTGATAGATGTCTATCAGAGTAGATTCAGTCACTAATACGTTAACTGCGGTTAACCAGACTATTGGCAGCATTAATGGAGGAAACATCACTCTGCGTGGTGGAAACGCTACTAGCACAGGCACTCCCGGAGCACTCACACTTACTGCGGGTACGGCTGTGGACGCAAATGGTGGCGTGGTTAGCATCACCGCGTCGGCAGGTGTAGGCACCAATCGAAACGGTGGAGCAATCTCGTTCACCGCTGGTGCTGCTACGGGTTCGGGCACTGGTGGCAATATCACCTTCACTGCGGGAAATGTCGGATCGAGTGGTGTTGGTGGTGTTATCACCGTGACTGGTGGTGCAGGAAATGGCGCGATCAGTGGGGGTGCTGTCACATTTATTGGTGGCTCGGGTACGGGAACCGGTGCTGGTGGTCCTGTTGAGATTCGTGGAGGTCCAGGAGGAGCAACCAGTGGTGATGGTGGTAGTGTTCTACTATTCGGTGGCATTCCTGTGAATGGTGCTGGTGGCTCAATCTTTCTCACTGGAGAAGATGGTGTTGGAACAAATCAGGGTGGTGGTGGAGTCACCATCCAGGGTGGCTCGGGTACGGGAAGCGGTGCTGGTGGTAGTATTAACTTCATTTTGGGTGGGGGGGGTACTTCTGGTGCTCCTGGTACGTTCCAAATTCTTGGCGGTACTGGTGGGCGGACTGGTGGTGCGGTCAACATCAGTGCGGGTCCGGGTTCTACTACTGGTGCTGGTGGGTCGATCACAATCACATCGGGTGCTGGTGGGTCAACCTCGGGCAACGCAGGCAGTGTAAGTGTTCTGGGTGGAACAGCCACCAATGGCAATGGTGGTGCAGTCACCATTCAAGGTCGTGCTGGTACAGGAACGAATCGTGCTGGTGGCAATGTTTCGATTACAGCAGGTAATGCCACAGGTACAGGAGCGGCCGGATCGATCACCATTCAAGGCGGTGCACTTGGAGGTGCAGGTACTACTGAGGGTGATGTGATCATCACTGCTGGTGCAGGAAACGGGTCTACGCAGGGTGGTATTGTCGAGATTATCGGTGGTTCGGGTGGATCAACGGGTGTTGGCGCATCTGTGACGGTTCGAGGTGGCCCAGGTGGTTTGTCCTCTGGTGCTGGTGGAGGGGTCAGTATTATCGGTGGTACACCAGTTTCGGGCGTGGGTGGTAACGTCAGTATTGTTGGGTCGAATGGAGTCGGAACCAATCAAAACGGTGGAAATGTGGTTCTTACAACTGGTGTAGGAACTGGAACCGGTGTTGGTACTGGAATCATTGATTGTAATAGTCTTACGGCATTAACGCTCCCATCAGGGACGAGTGCTCAACGTCCATCTTCACCAGTAGATGGCATGATTCGTTACAACACCAGTTCAAGTGTTGTGGAAGTGTACGAGGAGAATAATTGGGTATCAGTAGCCGCTCCTTTTAACCTCATGCGCGGACGGGCTCTTTTGTTTGATGACTTCATCGGAACTCCAACAGGAACCGGTGGTGTCGTATTTCCAGGAAGTTCATTTGGTGGAAGCGTAACTGGAACCGGTGCCGCGTTTACTGCGGTTGCGGCAAACGCGACCAATCAGTGTGGTCTTCTTCAGATGTCCACTGGCACGACTACCACGGGTCGCGCTTCATTCATGGCTTCGCCAAATATTATCGCTTTCGGTGGTGGTAAGTGGGTGCTGGAAGCGAGGATATCGATTTCGAACCTCTCGGATGCGACCAACGAGTATGATTTTCACATTGGATTCATCGATAGTTTGACGGTGGCTCCGAGCGGTGCGGCGCAGGATGTGATCTGCTTCACCTACGACCGCAATGTTTCGACGAACTGGATTAGACGTACCGCGAGCAACGGCACAAACACGGCCACCGCGAGCGGTACGGCTGTTGCCACCGGATTTCAGACGCTTCGTATTGAAGTAAATGTAGGTGGTACTATCGCTGAATTCTTTGTGAACGGGGTTTCTATCGGTTCTAATAATACGAACGTCCCCACCGGAACAGCGCGAGCGACCAGTGTTGGTGCTTTCCTGATCAAGTCAGCCAGTACCACCGCCAGAACTGTTCTAATCGATTATATGAACGTGTCTTCAGATTTTACTACAGCCAGGGGCTAAGGATAAACTGATAAATGGCGATTAAGTTTGATCATATTCAGGGGATAGTTCAGGGACTCGATGGTCACGCCGGGTCCACTTCTGGTGCGAATTTGACCCTCAAGGGTGGGAATGCGACGAGCACTGGAACAGTCGGAACTTTGACGTTGGAGTCCGGAACTCCCAATGATGAAAACGGTGGGTCCATCGCGGTAAGCTCAACCTCTGGTGTTGGAACGAATCGTTCCGGTGGTAACCTCACGATCACCGCTGGTAATCCCACCGGGTCTGGTACGGGTGGTACAATCTCGATTACCGCCGGTCAGGCCGGGTCATCCGGGACCGCAGGTAATATCACATTTCAGGTTGGGACCCTCGTTGATTCCGCACAGGTTCCGAAGGCATTCATCAGGGGTGGCTCGGGAGGAACTACGGGAATCGGAGCAGATACAATTCTCCGAGGTGGTCCTGGAGGAGCAACCAGTGGTGCTGGTGGAAATGTCACCTTGATAGGTGGAATTCCTGTGAGTGGTTTTGGTGGTTCGGTTCAAGCTAACGCAGCTAATGGTGTTTCCAATAGTGCCGGAGGTAACATCACCATTGAAACAGGAAATTCAACCGGGACCGGAGTTGCCGGAGGAGTCCTTTTAGTTGGCGGAGACTCTCCTACCGGTACGGGTGGGGGCGTTACTTTGCAAGCGATTTTCACAAACTCAGGTGGCACATTTACGATTACAGCGGGAACTCCCGCATCGACGACTGGAACCGGTGGAAATATTTTCATCTCGGGTGGTGAAGGCGGATCGACCTCAGGTAATGGTGGTGCGATTACTGTCCAAGGTGGTACGGCGACCAATGGTAATGGTGGTGATGTTTCTGTTACTGGAGGAAATGGAATCGGGACTAATCGTTCAGGTGGTGAAATCACTATAGATGCAGGTGATGCTACCGGAACCGGTGCTGCTGGGCGCGTCCTTATTACCGCTGGAAACAAGGGAGGTGCCGGAACTGGTGGCTCTGTGACTATCAATGGTGGGGCAGGCAATGGCGCGACAAACGGAGGCGTTGTTACGATTACTGGAGGTACGAATACCTCCAGTACTTCTACTGCTACCGTGATCATCAGAGGAGGTCCTGGTGGCACGTCCTCGGGTGCCGCAGGTAGTGTTACCATTACTGGTGGAACTCCAGTCTCTGGTGCAGGTGGTAATGTCAATCTCACAGCCTCTGATGGGGTTGGAACTAATCAGTTTGGTGGTAATATTTTTATAGCCAATGGTAGCGCAACCGGTACAGGAATCTCTGGTGTGATTACCTGTAATAGCCTTACCGCGATTAAGATGCCATCTGGGACATCTGCTCAACGTCCGAATACTGTAGTCTTGGAGGATGCTCAAGTTCGATATAATACGACTCCAAACTCGCTCCAGTATTATGACAGTACAAACAGAGAATTTTGGTACACGGTTGGTCATCCTGCCCGGAGTATGCGTGTAACATCGTGGATTGCGGAAGAGTTTAACGGACTGATCGTAACCGCGAACACTGCTCCATCAGATTCACAACTCACACCAGCTATCACCGGTAATGGAACAATTACAAATCTCGCTTCGGATGGGACTAACCAATGCGGGGTAGTTAGATTTGCTGGAATCGCAGGTGCAGGAACAGGAGGATCGGCCCGACTCTCAACACCCATTAATTTACTTATGTTTGGGGATGGTATTTGGATACTGGAAGCATCTCTAAGAATGGATACTGGTGGAGATAATGAGACTAATTTTGCCTTTGGTTTTTCTGATAACACTAATCCTTTTGGTGCTAATAATGGAGCGTATTTCGTTAAATCGGTTTCAAGTCCCAATCTTTTTGCTCAAAATGAAAGTGGTGGTGTGACACGGAGCACTAATGTAGGTGTGGTGGGCGATATTGCTTCCTTTACGAGATTAACGATTATTGTTAATGTTGATGCATCATCCGTTTCATACTATCGTAACGGCATATTATTGACCTCTATTGCTACGAATATTCCGACCGATCCTGTTGGAGTTACTGTACATTTTACTGCTAACAATACGGGTCTGGCAACAGAGCGTACTTTTGACATTGATTATCTCTCTTTGACCTCGTATTTCACTACTCTCAGGTAAAACTTGAAACCCCAAAGATTCCCCACCATATGAGAGACGCTCGGGATTCCGGGCGTTTTTCAGTTGGGGGAATAGTTGTTGAAATGGTGGCGAGGGCTCGCCGCGATCCTGCGATTTTTGGATCAGGTGACACCGTGGGAGTTCGTCCGTGTCATTAAGGATCGCGAGACGAACGATGATTATCTGGTTCGACATTATGTGTTCAACACGAGATGGCTGGCGGAGCATTTGGCTCGCCATATCCACCCGTGGTTCCATAAACTCTCCTACAGGGTGACCCTACATCGTACGTTGCGCTCGGATTTTGACGCCGCCCTCCATGATCATCCATGGAATTGGGGTTCGCGAATCCTTGAAGGCGGCTATCTCGAACATACTCCGGAGGGAGTGTTCTGGCGTGATCCCCAACAGGGCTGGCGCTGGCGTAAGGCTGAGGATTTCCATCGATTGGAACTCGCGCCCGACATCAACCCGGATCAGACCTGGAGCCTGTTCGTGATGGGTCCGCGCCGCAAGGACTGGGGATTTTTGAGTCCGACTGGGTGGGTTCAGTGGGAAACCTACTTGAATTCTCGGAAACTCCCTGGCTAAATATCTGAATGAACCAGACTTTACTTCGAGACCTATTGGACCTGCGTATGGCGATGCTGGCTGCGGCCCAACCAGATACGGCATACGACCTCAATCAATATGAGCAGCGCAAGGAGAAATCGAACCTTGCAGGGCATTGTGCAGCCGTAGCTCATGTGGTACAGCAGCAGTTTGGTGGAGATATTATTGCGGGACAAGTTCAGGGCGAACTTCACTATTGGAATCGTCTTCCGGATGGATTAGAGGTGGATTTGAGTTCGGACCAGTTTGGTGGGGATGGATTGAATCCGTTGGTCACCGGTCGCCGTGTACCAACCAGAAAGACCGTGAATCCACGATTCGTCAAGTTTGCCCATCGAGTTGGCGAACATAAAGGTTGACAACCTCGTAAAATTCTTGATATCCTTGGGTATTACCAACGAAGGGGGTACCCGGTGTCAAAGACCCAGGATATCGACGAGAAAACCAAGAAAGAGCGGGAAAAGTTTACCGGGCTGGATTGGGCCTGCATTCCTAGCACCTTGGTACCGCTGCTCGAATATCTGCTCGGTGAACAGAAGCGGGATGGGAGTTGGAAGCCCGCAGCGAACGTGATGATTTGGGGCGCTCCTGGCATCGGCAAGACCGACATCGTTCGACAGACCGCTCGCTCCTGGGGCTATTCTACGGTGGCTCTCCATCTGCCCCAGTACGATCCCACTGACATCAAGGGTATCGCCGTCCGTATGGAGGATGGCTCGGTTCGGTGGATGAACACCAGTTACCTGCCACAGCAGGTGGTGAAGCGGGTCATCGAGGATACCAAGTCGGTCGGTGTGGATTTCAAGGTGGTCAATCCGGACCGCGATCTGTGGGTGCGTCTGGTCGATGCCAAGGGGCGCACGGTCCACGCCTGGAACAACGACAAGCGATATCCCGGACTCCGTATGGATGGGGTCCAGATGACCATGACTGAGCGCACCACCGACGAACACGACCATTTCAAGCTGTTCACGGTGACCTCGAAGTCCTCTCTCAAAGGCTATCGGATCGAAGTGATCGAGAAGGTCATTCTGTTCCTGGATGAGTTGTCGGCGGCCGATCCGGGCACACAGAACGCTGCACTCCAACTTGTCTTGGATCGCCGTGTCAACGAGTATGACGTGCCCGAGGGTGTGCCCATCGTGGCCGCAGGCAATCGTGAGAGCGACGGCGCGTTTGTCCAGCAGATGAGCTTGCCCTTGGCGAACCGCTTCTGCCATATCAAGCTGATGCCCTCGGTGGACGATTTCGTCTCTTACGCGCTCAAGATTGGTTGCCATCCGGATATCGTCTCCCATCTGTATGACTCCGGTAGCAACTCCCTGCTCAAGGTGGACGCTGACGCTCTGGCTGACGGCAACATGGGGTTCCCAAGCCCGCGCATCTGGATCAAGTTCTCTGAGCAGTATGACGATGCGCTCCCCGATGATATGATCAATCGGATGGCTGTGGGGTTCGTCGGCGTCCTGGAAGCGGCGAATTTCTCGATCTTCCGGAAAGTCAGCACGAAGCTGCCCAGCACCGAGGCGATCCTTCGGGGTCAGGACGTGTCCGACAAGATGCACGGCTTGGATCGGGTCGCTTACAACAACTTGGTCATGCGCTTGCTGTCCAAGCTCAAGGACTACCACACCAATTACTACAAACCGGGTGTCCATGAGAATGATCAGGTCCAGGAGTGGCAGACCGCCGTCAACTCGGCGTTCACATTTATTCCGAAATTCCTCGGAGCCGAGATCAGCGCATTCGTGGCGTTCCTCATTCCCGGCCTTATCCCGATGGAACATCTGCGCAGCGATGCGTTCGAGAAGTTCTGCAATAAGTACGTGGACATGTATCAGAGGGTGAACCGGTTTTGAGCAATCCACTGAGTCCGAGCGAGCAAACGGTCATCGCCGATCAGGTTAAACAGGCGATGACCCTGCTCACCAAATGCCCATTGGGCAAGACGTTCAAGGACAACACCTACTATGATGAGGATGCTTATCAGAGGATGGTGGCGGCCAAGACCAGCCTGCTCTATCGTCATCCTCTGTTCGGGGTGTTGTCCATCGCACTGGTTCTGGTCGAGGATACGACCGGGATCATCGGCACGATGGCGACCGATGGGAAGCATATCTTCTACAGTGCGAAATTCGTCAATTCGCTGAGCGATGCAAGCTGCGAGTTTGCCGTTGCCCATGAAATCTACCACTGTATTTTCCGCCACTGTGGTCATGTCACGGAGTCGCGTGCCTTCGACAAGGATATGCGAATTTGGGGCTATGCCACGGACTATGTGATCAACGCGGACCTGAAAGAGGCGAACGTCGGTAAGTTCATCACCGAGATCAAAATTCTCTATCGTGCCGAATATCTCGGATGGTCGAGCGAGGAGGTCTATGAGGACCTCAAGAAGAACCCGGAGAAGATGAATTCCAACCAGGGTGATAGTTCTGATAAGAACGGTACACCTCAGGCTGGTCAAGGTGGATCGGGTGATGCCCCGGATGGTCCCCACGACAAGCATATCCAGGTCGAGGTCATCCCGGACGAGGACGAGGGCAAGCAGCCCAAGGTCGAGCAGGATGGGTCTGAGATCAAGGTCAGGATGACCCAATCCGAATATGACAAGCTGCGTCAGTCCTGGAACGAGCAGCTACAGCAGGCGGCCGTGGCCCATCGTGAGGCTCAGCAAAGTCGTGGTGTGGGCTCGATCCCGGCCGGTATGGAGCGCATGCTCGATCACCTGCGTACGCCACAGGTGAATTGGAAGGACGTGCTTCGTCGGTTTGTCCGACAGGTCAAACGCCGTGGCTACTCCTACATGAAGCTGAACAAGAACATGTTCCCGCTCGGCATCAGCATTCCCGGTTATCGCAGGATGATCAACGAACTGGATATTGTGGTCGGGATCGATGCCTCGGGTAGCGTCAGCGAGGAACAGCTTCGCGATTTTGCAACAGAGCTTCTCGGTATGCTCCAGGCATTCGACAGTTATCATGTCCTGGCCATGTGCTGGGAGTTCCTGGTTATGGAGGAGTCTGTCACCTGGATCACACGCCAGAACATTGCGAAGAAACCCATGGATAGTCTGATCCCGTTCTTGAAGGTGATGGCGGGCGGTGGTGGGACTGATCCCAACTCGTGCTTCGAGTGGCTCAAGCGCAACAAGATGAAACCCAAGCTGCTCGTGATGTTCACGGATGGCGAAATTGGCTCGAACTGGGGCGATCCTAAATACTGTCCGACGCTGTGGATCATCCACAACTCGAACAAAAAGATCAAAGCCCCATTCGGACACACCGTGCATTATGAGCCAAAACAAACAGCCTAGCGTCTCCTGGCGCACTCCGTTCCTCGATCTCGAATATGAGATCGCGCAGAAGGTCGGGCACTATGTGGTGACCTGCGAGGAGTATGCGTATTCGGATGATCATGGTCATTTGTTTGAGGAAATCTCCAAGGGTTATCATCTTCCCATCAAGTTGATCACGAACGACGGCAATGAGATCAGTTGGTGGACGAATGGAGTCAATCACAATCCGGATGGACCGGCGATTAATTTCCGGTACGGAGATCGGAAGATTGATATCATCTACAAGACTCCGGACGGAACCATCCACAATCCTGGTGGTCCGGCATGGATTCATCGTGATGAAAACATCTACGAGGAAATCTGGACCAATCATTTGGGTCGGAAACATCGTGAAGAAGGACCCGCCTATACCCACATCACCTACAAGCGTGATGGTCGGGAGATCGTTCCGTTTTTCCCCGATCTTAAGGGCACCTACGGGATGGAGTTTTTTCGACCTGATGAGACGTTCGAACAGGTCCATGAAGAACTTTATGAGTGGGTTGAGCACGGCGCAACGACAAAGCGTATGACTCAGAAGCTGACTCTCTCACAGAAGTTCCTGGTTGCGGATGATGACCAGAATTTGGATTTTGAGGAGCGTAGCCATATCGAATCCATCACCTGGGAGTTCTTCGAACCGGTTCAGCGCACCGAAGAGAGTGATCCTCTTCTGCATCGTGTGAATGGTCCCGCCATGATCGTGTTTCGGGATATCTTCATGGTCAATCGTGGGGGCCAGACCAAGATAATCCATCAGCATCGGCCAGACTATCGTTGGTACGTGGGTGGTGAACCCCTAGCAGGGGTGGAGAAGTTCCTCAAGCAGGCTCGGATCGATCTGAAAACGAATGATCCTGAGAAGTCCTTTTTCAGGTCTGCCCAGGATCACATGATCTTCATGAGTCGGATCAACGATCTGAAAACGTCGATTCGGTTTGCTTAACCGAGATAGCGCTGAACCAGCCAGTATCCAAATACACCTAGGCCGGAGCCCAGGACGAGACCAATCATACCAGCCCATACCACAAACATACTCAACACCTTGTAACCGCGCTGGGCGTCCAGACGGACCCACTCGGAACCAAGGTTCTTGCGCTCGTGGAAAATCGGACTCGCTTCGTAGTCCTGGAAGTGCTGATCCATTGCTGGATCGAACCATCCGAACAGATTCTCGGTGCGTGCCCTGTCCTGCTGGCTTGCCGGGGCATCACTGAATCCATCGGTCATGGCCTTCCACACCCAGGACCAAGCCCGTTTAGCACCGTCCCAGACAACACGTGGAATCAACCACTTCTTGCGTGCGTTCGACATCATTTGTGAATCCCTCCTTCCTCGGTTCCTGATGGAACTCTTGGAGGTATTTAGGACCCAAACTGACGCTTAAACTCCGCAGCAATGTCGCCGCTATGGAAAGGAAGCACACGAAGCACTCGATTCAGATGCTTGCAGACAACACCACGTTGCGTGGGATTGCGCTCACCAGGGTAGCGTTCTTCCGGGAAGATAGCCGCATCCAATTGCGCGAGAATTTGCTGGTAGCCCCAGTAGAGAAAGCTGGGATCGGTGCAGTGTAGGCGAAGGTTCCCGACCCACAGAATCATGCGGGCCTTCTCGTTGGCCTTGAGGTCGGCATCCTGACCGACTTGTTCCCACTCATCGAACTTGATCAGGCATTTGTAGACGATACCATTCTCGTCGTATTCCCGCGAGTTCACGTCGAATATCATGGTGTCTCCATCGAATCCGGCCAACCTGATTCCTTTGAGTTCGTTCGCACGAACATTCTGGTTCAGGAAGTTGCCGTCGATGAACATGGCGATCTCTTTGTAGGTGGCCTCGTAGAGCGGACGTAGCTCTTTCAGGTCCACCAATAAACCGGGTTGAGCAAGCTTGTTGATCTCACTCGGAATGTCCTTGTGCTCGATCAGCAAGTCGTGACGACACTGATTGTGGCAAAACATTCCGTGAATATGACTTGGACGAATCGTGTCTACTTTCATGGGAGTTGGTTCTTCCAGGCTTCGATCCGGTCGTTGTGGGAATCGGTCGTGTCGTGAATGGTTGGGTCCGGGTTCGCAGCATTGCCTAACGCTCCGTATGCCCGATAATCATCATTCCCGTACATCCGACCATATCCGGATTCCTGACCGGTCCCGATCCGCAGCCCCTTCCGGGTCTTTCCACGGAAGTCGCGCATGGCCTTGGTCGTGGCCCAGCTACCGACCACCATGAAGATCAACAGCCAGACATTCTCCGGGGTCAAGTCAATGGCCTTTGCCCAGGCCGTAAAACCCTCCACGTCGAAGATTGGCCAAGCCATGATCGCCATGGCCCCGAACAGCATAAGCAGCCTTGGCAGGCGGGAAATCCCGCTTATGGCACGATCAAAACGAGTCTGCGGCTGAGCGACCTCATCCGGACGCTCCCCAGCGGTCATTCCACCCATGATATTCCCACCCATGGACTGAACTATCTGCCAGCCCTGACTAAGCATGCCCATACCTGGAAACGGCACATCGATTACCCTCACCTGTCCGGGTATTTAGGCGAAAATATTCTTGAACTATTTGCCCTGGATGAACTTCTTCCGGAGAGTCCGGATGGTGTGGGCGGATTTCGGGTCCTTGAGGAGAGCCGCCAATCCGAAATGCAACGGCTGGGGCCACTCACCCGGATAAACCCAGGTTGAAGTTTCCGTTTCCCAATCCAGGACGGGTTCGAATTCGTTCTGGACCACAGCTAGGAAATTGTAGTAATGGAATTCACCCCGCTTGAACACATAGAGTGGGATCATCTGTACCGGACCACGATATCCAGCTTCTTCCTGGACCTCGCGCTGAGCGGCCTCGATGGGGTTTTCACCCCGGTCGATAGCGCCACCCCAGGTCCCCCAAGTGTGAGGTTGTTCGACATGACCCGTGGTGCGGCCGGGTGGTGGTCGTTTGGAGCGAAACGGCAGTAGGATGCGACCCGTGTCTTTGGCTATTATGATGCAACCAGCACCACGGCGACCCCAAAATCCGGTTTGACGGAGTGCTTCACCGTGGTCCTGATCGTCTCTCACAACCTCGCGGAGATTTTGGATGGTCCGTGGAATACGTCCGGTCTTCATGAACTGCTGGACACCTACACCCTTGATGTCGTGCCATTTCCCATCTACTACCAAACCGATTTGGGTGATCGGTTGTTCATGGTGCTTAGCAATCCATTGTGCGGTCAAGGCACCATCTCGGGGACTCGCTGCATCTATGGACAATTGTCCACGGTTATTGAATCCGACACGCACCCATCCCTGACTGTTTGCGTATTCCACGACATCATCAGTCCGGGTGAATCCTGGACCTGCTTTCCAGTTAGCACCAAACAATGAGAGATTTTTCAGGAACACGTCGTAATGGTGTGAGGCGTCTGGGTCCGCCTCGGGATCACTTAGACCCCAATCCACTGTGAGATGTTGTCCAGTGCTGGGTTTGAACCAGTAGCCTATAGTGTGGAATTCGGTGGTTTTGCCCTTGTCGATGATCGGATAGAGTTTACCTATGGGATTGGCGGTTTCCGCAGCCATTCTACGGCCGATGGGTTCACTAGGTTGGATCACCCATTCACCCTTGGGAGTCATTACTCCGGGGAAATGACTCGATGAGATGCGCTCGTAATACTGATCCATGAAGTCATCCGGAACCTTGCCGTAGTGCAGGATCAGAGGGCGGTCAAACGGACCAGCCTTGGACTCCTCGTCCCAGAGTTGGAGGATGCAGATAATCTTTTGAGCCCCACGGAATCCGATAACGTATTCGGTGCGTAGAGTATGAGCACCTGCTCCACCCTCGGGCTTGTAGGCGGAGGCTTTATAGCGACGGGTGAGCAAATCAATTGCTCTGGCGTAGTTGTCCTCGGCTACATTCGTTGGCGGTATTTCTGGTTGGTTTTTGATCTTTCTCAGATGATAAGCGATCCCGTAGAGACTTCCGCGAGCAGATTTTTCCATGGCGTGCGAAATGATACGCATGAGGAAAGCTTCAAACACCATATCGGTGAGCTTTCGATTGAGTGGTCCGGTCCCTTCTAGTAGATCGTGAAGCGATTTGGCGAACACCTCTAACATCTGTTCACGATATTGCGGATCATCATAGTAGTACATCGCAGCCACACCATAAGCATCTCTGGCCAAACCAGGATGCACTTTGTGAATCATCTCGGCGAAAGCACGTGGAATTACATTGGTCTGACTATCCTCATCGGCTAGACCGGCTTGTTCCCGGATCATCGCACACACGATCATCGGGTAGGAGTTGAACTTACGCATGGCGCTGGTTGAACTACTCCAGGCGGTCATCATGTTGGTGGACCAATACGATCCGCCAATACTAGCACGGCTTGGAAAGGCTTCACTACCGGGGTCCTTATCGCGATCCCAATACTTGGCAGGCGGATTCGGCACCACACCATGTGTCATGATCGAACGCAAGGCGTGTGTGGTGGTACCGTGGTACATGATGATGGGCTTGCGAAACTGAGCCTCTTTGATCTCGGTGCGACCATGAAATACGTCTTCACTATCGTAGTAGTTCGTATCGACCATGTGGTCTTTGTCTTTGAAATAGTCCGCGAGCCTAACGGCTTTTGCAGCTTCTTCACGATCCAAGAATTCTCCGGTATCCGTGTAAAATCCCTCGATCACATCATCCCCTAGCATGAATTCAAACTCGTCGTAGTCGGTTTCGGGATTCATTCCAAGGTCCTTCATGGCCTGGATCATGGCATCCCGATGAACCGTCTTGGCTTTTCCGATGATGCGATCCTCTGGTGTGTAAAGGAATGCCACACCTTCGATCTTGGCCTCTAACAGATCGGTCAGCTTCATGCCTGATGATCCTCGGCCGCGCCACGAGTTCTCTGAGTCCTACCCTGGCCTCGGTTCAGAACTTCCTTGGCTCTGATCTTGTCGAGCAGACCCGGTAGGCTGCGCATGAACTGCTGATCATTCCGGGCATTCTGATTGAATGAGTCATGGGTGAGTTTGACCGGGTCCTTTGAGAGATCAATACCCTCAGGCGTCCGGTTGGAAACCCAAATCAGATAGAGGTCCTTGCCCCGACGCGGACTCACGAATACAGCCTCACAACGATAGGGATTACCACCCTTGGTCTGCCACACGCGCATAGCCTCGGCCATGTCCTTGAAGATGGAGGAGGCACCATACACGGTCAGAGTGTTGCGGAAAAACGCCCCATCGTAGCCCTGAATGGTCCATTCCTCGTTGGTGTGTTTCCCGGCTTTCTCCCACATGGTCTTCTTGATGAAGTTCATGTCAGTGTAGTCCTGACGGTAGATGTGGGAGGAGTTTGGCATGCCTCCGGAATGTCCAGCCTGAGCCCACCCGGCATTTTGCTCTTGCCGCTCACGCTCACGGTTCTGCTGCTCACGACGGGCATCCGCAGCACGCCAAAAATCATCCCAGGCTTTCTTCTTGCCGGGATCGGATGGACGACCACCCGGATAGTTCCAATATTCGGAATTCGGTGTAGTCTCGTTGTGGACTCCATCCTTGATCAATCCGTATGCCTGATTGATTTGTTTGGCCAGAGCCTCGTTGCCACCGCGATCCGGATGGTTATGGAAGATGATTCTGCGGTAGGCCCGTTTGATATCGGCCGGGGTCTTGCCCTGGGGATCGAAACCCGCGTTGGTGAAAACCTCCACGGCTTGAGCCACGGTCATCTCTTTGAGGATACGGAGTTCGTTCAGTTTCATGATAGTGATTTCCTCAGAGCGGTCCCCTCTGGTGTGGTATTGGTCCAGACCAGCTTCTCCTGGGGAAACTCCTTCTGCAATTCCTTGACCAATGCGGTGCCGATTCCACGACGCTGGAACTCCGGTTCCACCTGTATATAGTTGATGAAAATTTTCCCCTGATACTGTGTCCAGTTCAGACGACCCGCAACCCGCCTGGGTGGCCAGAGGTCCCCGGCGGTGGAGCGGTCGTAGAAATAGATGGTCCCATCGGTCTGACCATGGTGGTGACCGGTCACATCGTTATGGAAGCTATACTGCTGGGGTAGGTCTGCACTTTCCACTACCTGCTTGAGGCTTTCGTGCTCGGCTTCCTGTTGGGCGATGAACTGCTTCAGTGGCATCTTGGGTAGACCCTGAACCTGTTGGTTCATATTGTGGGACTTCCAGAGTTCTTTCCAATGCAACATTCTGGCTTTGGTGAATGGAATCCCATACACGTTGAGACCCTGCTGCTCCATCGCCTTCATTTCGGCATACCGAATCGGAGGCATATCGTGTTCGGCACGCATGCGATTTCCGATGGCCTCGTGCTGCTCCTCCGCACGTTTCTTCAGGAACATGGCGCGATCTTCAGGAGACCAATAGGTCTGTTTCTGCTCTCCCTTGAGACGCTCGAAACGACGAACGATGTCCGAGACGATCTGATCCAGACGAGCCGAACCACTGTACTCTTTCACCTCAATATCACCAACTTCCGTACGGACATTCACCTCAATCACGTGATTGGTGTGTTTGCGGTCGTACTTGTGAGGCTTCTCCATGGCGGGACGTTGATTATAGTAGTTGTTGGGGCGTTCGATCTGGATTTCGATACGACGACCCGCTTTGGTCCAGAGATAGGCCCAGCCCATAAGATTCGAGGTTTCGGTTTTGTCGGTGAGTTTGTCATCCAGGGCGTTCGCGATCTTCCGGGCAAACTTCCTAATAAACTCCCTGTTATGACCGGGCTGGTTGATGGTCATGTGATCGGCCTCACCACGACCCGGACGTAAATCATAGGTCTCAATCACTTTGAAGCTGGCGCGGGTCAAGAAGATGATCTGCTCGGGCTCTCGCTCATTGATCGCGCCGGTCCCCTCATCGATTACCGCATCATATCCAGCCTTCAGCAAGAGTTGAGTTTGTTCCTTGGCCGAGCGCATGGGCCACTTCTTGGTGCCCCAGCCGTCCTCGGTGGTTTCACCCTCGTGGTTGATCTGGAATGCCCGCATGAACGTGTTTACTGGGGCATACTTGCCGGTCCACTGATAGTTACGCTTGATCCAGCGCAGGTCTTTATCGGATACGTTGAGACCCATCCGCCACAGCATGTTGCGGACACGACCCCAACCGAGATTGTTCAACTCTTTTAGACGAAGTGGATTCCTCGCAGTGTTCTGGAGCACACGCACGTAGCGGGCCGCAGCCCCATACCAGATGTCGGCGGGATGCCGCAGCACATACTTCAGAGGGTAACCATAGACTCCCATGGGGTCAGTGTGATTGGGCTTGTCATAGGCGGAGCGATCCAGCTTGTCGTTCCGGAAATTCCGGAACTGCACGTAGTAGTGCTCCGGATTGATTTCCTTCTTGCGGACCATGTTGCGATACTTGCGATGGAACGCCTCGAAGCGCTCCGGGAACATGTCCTGGTAATGGACCTCGTTGAGTTGTCCCTCATTGATGCCGGACCGGAGAAACTTGGTGAGTGCGGCATACCCGTCCAGGGTGATACCCTTGTGGAACTCTCCTTGTATACCGATGTTGACACGCTCGGTTTCGCGAGGATCGATCATACGCTTGTTCATCAGAGCACGAATCGTAGCCTGGGCATCCAACATCGTGGGGGCATCGATCATCAGTTTCGAGCCCACGATGGAACCGCGCGTCCAACCATTCTCGTAAGCCTGACGATAACGTTCCTCATCCATGAGGTCGCCCAGGTCTACCCCTTCAGGGGCTTTGATCCCATACTTGTCAGGTTCCGCAAAGAGCTTCTGCTCGTGATGTGGTTCCGCATAGATGTCGGCAGTATCATTCAGGAATGGGTGCCACTGTTCGAGCTTACCACTCCTGGCGTGATACCAGAACTTGGTGATATTCGGATTGATGTCGCTTTCACTGAGGAACTGACTGATCTCTCCTGGCGACCGATAAAGCATGCTACCTACATCCGCCATATCCACGAGAAGATTATCGATGGTTCTGCGATCAATCAGTTTTCGACTGATAAGGTAGCGTAAAGTAGCCTGAGCTTCGACTTTGTTGTTGGAATCCAGATAAAGATCACCCCGACTCTTGATAACTCCACGAACCCAACCATCCTCGGCGGCCTCCACGGAATAGTCGGCTCCGGTTTTACCTTCCCGATAATCCAGTCCGAACTTGGCGGGATCAGCCATTAAAGCTTCATCATGGTGGGGTCCGCCTGAATCGACATTACTGAAACGAACGGTCCATGGTACGAACTGCTTGGTTCGAACGTTGAACCAAAACTTGGTCGCAACACGAACCTCCTCAGTGAGTGATTCGGCCACCTTGCGCTTGAACGGGACGAACAAGGGATTCTCGGATGCGACGGGAGCGACCTTCTTGAACTTGGTGTGACCACCATGTCGAGGGTTTGGGAATCCCTCATCGTGAACCTGCTCGGGCCAATCGATCTGACCATGCGAGTAGGGCCACAATCCGAGACGCTCCAGGACACGCTTTAGTTTAGACCCGGTCAGGATGAAATCACCCTGTTGACGACGATCCGTATAGTAGTCTCCCGACTCGACGCCACCGCCGCCATCCTCATTATCATAATCGTCGGGATCACGATGTTTGAAATCGTCCTCGGCATGCTTTAGAACGACTAATGCGCCGTGATTCAGGAATTCTTGCGGGGTGATCGTGCGCTTTCCGAGTTTCGTCGCAACGTGATGGACAATCGCATTCAGGGCTTTGCCAAGCTCGGGCTTATCGGCGGCGAACACCAACGGGTAATAGCCCATCTCTCGGGCATCCGCTTCTCCACCCAATCCGTACGCGTCCTGGACGAAATCACCCACACGCGGCTCCAATCCCCATCGCTGCACACTGGGATCACGCGCCACATCCAGTGTGGTGCCATGGTAGAGGGTGCGTGGCATACTCTCGTGCAGGTCGGTCAGCTTCATCCTTAGCCCCTCGGCGGTACCGGTAGGCGGAACCGCTCCGCACGACGCAGCCAGCCCTTCAGAAACACCTGCTGTTTCGGATCATTCGCGGCGATCTGCTGGAAGAACTTGATGCGCTCGTCCACGATGGCGTTCTGGAAGTATGGACCCATCGCCTGCTGGGCGGCAATCGCACGGTCACGGCTTTGCGGACCTAGGATGCCGTCCTGATCGACCGGACCAAACCCTGCGAGGTTGATCACCCTCTGCATGATCCGGATCGCCTTACGTGGCCCGTGGTTGATCCGCATGTCCAGGATCAGGGTCATCGGGGGATTCGGCAGGGTGTGGATGCGTGGGTCCGTCAGGTATCGCTTCTCATAGATTTCACGAGCCTCACCCTCGGTGAGCTTCTTTACGTCGTCAATCCGGGCCGGACGATGCAACCATTCCCGCAGGGTTTTCTGGGTGATTCCGAAATTTGTCGGCCCACCTCTGTCATTGGGATGATTGACATACCCACCCTCATGCCTCAAAACCTCACTGATTGGATCGACCATAGCTGTTTTCTCCCAGATTCCCAGGTATTTAGGACTCCGGGAGGTTAAAATGAAAACCCGAATACTGTGTGATATGTGTCACGAAAAAAGTATGGTAAACCCCTGATTTGTTTGTTGACAGGAGAAAAACCCTGGGGTATTCTCTGCTGGCCCACGCTGTGTGGGTAACCGAATGGAGAGCGCAAGCAAATGAAGCGTATTCTTTTCTCGGCCATGTTGGTCCTGGGTGCCCTCGCGGTTACCCCGGCAATGGCCTCAGGCAACCATCACAACAATGGTTGTGACGGCGGAAACAACTCCTGCAATACTACGACCAACACCACGAACAACACCACCAATAACCAGGGCGGCCAAGGCGGCGCTGGTGGTCAGGGTGGTGCGGGCGGCCAGGGCGGCACTGGTGTCGGTGTCGGCGTGGGCGTGGGAATCGGTGTGGGTCAGGGCGGAAACGCCACGAACTCCAACACCAACAACGCCAACAACACCAACACGAACACCCAGGGCCAGGGTCAAACCCAGGGCCAGGGTCAGTCCCAGTCGAACTCGAACGTCGTCACCAACGTGAACGGCCAGAACCAGAACCAGTCCAACTCCAACAACAACTCCGACACCAACAACAACGACGTGTCGGTGAACGTCGAAGGGGCCGACGTGGAGGCCGCCGCCAACGCGGTGCCGGTCTACAACAGTCCCATCGTCGCCAGCGAGGACACCTGCATGGGCTCGATCAGTGGCGGCGCGGGCTTCGGCGCGATGTCGTTCACGGTCGGCGTCACCATCGGTTCGACCTACACCGATGAGAACTGCCAGAACCTCAAGTGGTATCGCGAGTTCGCCAAGTCCGGTCTGGACAAGGCCGCGATGAGCATCGCCTGTCAGGCGAACGATGGTCGCAACGTGGTCGCCCTGGAAGCGCAGGGTTTCGACTGCGGCGATCTGACCGGCGGCACGGTTCAGGTGTCGGCGGTTTCCGTGAAGGATGCCGTGCAGACGGCGTCGGCGGCTCCGGCTGAGGACAAGGTCATCAATCCGACTCACAAGCGCGGCAACAACAAGTAAGCAGCGCCTCGGCGTCGGGAAAAGGGTGAAAGGGCGGCTTCGGCCGCCCTTTCCATTTGTCTCCCAGCAGCCTATATAGGTTGGGGGATTTTTGTATGAAATTCGATCTTATCAGTGATTTCCACGTCGAAATGAATGATCCGTTCTCGACCCAATCCACGTGGCGTGACGGTGATCCGACCTTCTATAATTGGCCGAGACAGAAGAAGTCCGATGTCCTGGTGATCGCGGGGGATTCCTCGAACCGTCCAGAATTCACTATAGAAGTGGTGAAAGAGGCCCGAGCCTATTACGAGTCGGTGCTGTTCGTTGATGGCAACCACGAGCACTACGTGGGCTATCAGAACCATTCTCGCACGGTCGGCCGCAACATGAACGAGTTGAGGAAGTTCGCCACGGAAACCCCTGGGGTAACCTATTTGGATGGTGAGATCACGGCTCGTTTCGGCTCGACCCTGGTGATCGGAGCGAATGGTTGGTACGACTGGAAAGGCAATCAGATTCTGTCTCGTGAAATGCAGCACATGTACTGGAAGTCGGATTCCAACGATGCTACCTGCATCCGTTTCGATCCGGATGGGTATGCGGACAAACTCGCTCGGTCGCATGCGGATCAGCTTGTGGCTCATGTCACAGCAGCCCAATCTGATGAGGCGGTGGATAAAATCCTCGTCATTACCCATACCATCCCCAACCTCAAAGGAATCGTTCCTGATTCACACCGTTGGGGGTATTTGAACGGGTCCTATGCGAATACCGAAATGCAACGCGTGGTCAAGGCGGATACGGCGAAGAAAATCAAGATTTGGGTTTACGGGCACACCCATTTCCTGTATGATTTCGTCGATCAGGGGGTGCGTTATGTGACGAATCCCCGTGGTTATCGCGGTGAGAAGCGCAGCCCGGATTTCACCGGGATCAAGCAGATCGATCTCGATGACATCGGTTCAGCATTTGGGGGAATTGATGTGTGATTATGCCGAACGCCCGTTGAACCCGTCTGAGGCTGAATTGGTTCGTGCCGGAGCCATCATCAGCCGCTATCAAGAGGGAGACCTGTTCTCCCGAATCAAGGCGATCCACGCGGGTATCTCGATGGCTTTCGGCACTCCTATGCCCACGGATGAGGAGCTTCGAGCCCTCATGGACGTGATCACGCCAGAGGATCAGTAAACACCGGGGTTTCGCCTCGGAATAGGATGTTGGCGTCCTTGAAATCATCCATGCATCCGCGTGCGCGAGGCGCTTGTTTGGTCGAATAGATCAGGTTAAGCGCCTCGACCATTTTGGGGAATTTCTGAGTCCACTCTGCGTGGTGCTCAATTATGAATTCCGCACGATCTGGTCGTTTCCGTTCGAGCGCGTCATAGTAGGACGTGATGAAGTTGTAGAGAGGAAACGGAATCTCCCTTATTTTTAGCGGCTCTAGGCGTTGAGCCACGTAGGCATCACTGAGCCAAACCAGCTTCCCGATGATGCGGGGCATATGTGGGTTGTCCGCGTTGGCGCGTGCCACCTTGAGGAACTCGAAGTAGCAGTTGTCATAGGTCGCGAACACCTTGAGCACATACTTCGCGCCGGGTTTTTGCCAAACCGCACCATGGAATCCCTGGCCCAACCCCTGGTATCCGGCGTCAATCAAACGCTGGTCGATCTGGTTGAACCGCTGAGGACGGGTGAGTTCGAATAACTTCATGGTATTCTATTTATTTCCTTGACGTTTTTCACAATATCTGGTATAAACGGCCATCAGGAGGACACCGATGGCCACAGGCACCCGTTACGTTCCGATCCAGATCAGCCAGATGCAGGCGGTCCTGGAGCATGACATGGGTTTCGTCCGTGCCGACGAGAGCACGTCCTGGGAGGCTATCTGGACCCGTCAGGTCGCCACCAAGGGTGGTCGCACGTTTCCCTATTCGGTCAAGGTCTATTCCAGCGTGGACCTGCGCACCAACGTGAGCCGCGACTCCGGCGAGGACGCGATCCGTCTGGTTCTCAAGGACGACATTACTGGCTACGCCGTGAAGGCGGCTGAGAAGCGGGTGTTCCGCACGAAGTCCGCCCTGATCAATCTGCGCGAGCGTGCGCGTGAACTCTTCCAGGAAGTCGTTGACGGTCCTCATTGCCCGAAGTGCGGAGCCCTGATGAAGGCCCGCCAGGGCGGGCCGGGCAAGCATTGGTTCCTCGGTTGCACCCATTACAACCCAGACAAGTCCTGGCACTGCACGGGCACGCGCCGGGTCAGTGATATCACCCCGGAGCAGAAGGTCGCCATGGGTATCCCCACCGATACCACGTCATGAGCCGATTGCGGGGGATGTTCGCGGCCGTCAACGGGTGCAAGATCGAGGCACTGAACCGGACGGCCACACTGGTGCGGAAGGAAATGGGCTCCTACTATCAGGAGAACCCGTTCAGTTTGGCCGATGATGAGAATCGCGCCGGATGGAAACGCGCCCGAAAGGACGGTTGGCGAGTCCGGCCGGTGATGGTGACGGTGAAATGAGCCAATGGCGGAATATCGCGTCCGCGCCTAAGGATCGCCGCATTCTGTGTTGGGCTCCGGACTGGGCCGAGGGTATCGAGGGAAAGCTCGACGCCGCCATGTTTCTGGTCTGGAAAACCAACCCCCGCATCACCAGATGGCATAACGAGGGGAAATACCTGGAATACTCCGAGAGCTATTACGGGGTTCCCGACGAGCTAGACGATTACGAGTTGGCGTTACCCGGTGGGGGTCCGACTCTGTGGTTCGACATACCCGCGCCGGAATGAGAGGGATTTATGCCGTTCAGTTTGCCCAAGGATGATGGGCGCTTCAAAGTCGGGGATACAGCGTGGATTCACCTGGGCAACCCGGATGTCGAAAATGCCCGTGGCTTGCACGAGGCCAAGATCATCCACATGTTCGAACACCAAGGCCAGAGCCTGTATGTGCTGGAAGTGGACACTCCGATGGACCCCTATCATGAGTGCCGCGAGTTCGGCACCATGTCGGATTCCCCGGACGAACCGATCATGTTCTATCGCGGATTCGCGAGCGCCTGATGTTTCAGCGTCCTGATGATCGACATTTTGTTCGTGATGGCGATGACAACTCGGTCCAGAAGATCAACGATCTGACCGACAAGGCACTGCTCGATCTCATCACGAAGGTCGAACGTAATGCGGCTGTGCAGCACGACTACCAGATCGGTGAGGTTGAGCGGAATCTGAGCCGGGTTCAGGGAGAGGATGCTACCCGAATTCTCGAATCCGACCTGCATCGGCTCCAGGACATGAGCGATCAGGAGTTTCTCCTGTCGTTCCCTCTCTACAACGCGCTCTTGGGTGAGGCTGTATTCCGTAAACTGATCAATCCCGACGATTACGAGGACGACACGTGGTGGTACGAATCCGAGGACGACCGACCGATCCTTTACCGGTATCCGCTGTGATGCCCCACCACTCTATGTGGCCCTATTGGGTGATTATTCCGGCCTGGGCCTTCACCATGGCGTTCTGCGGGTATGCTGTGGTCATGCCCCCGGCCGAGGCCGCCAGCACCCAGGCCCTAGAGGAAGTCCTTCCAGACCCACCGGGCGGGCTTTACGGGCTCCAACCGGAGCGAACCGATATCTCGGCCCAAGAATTCAAGCACGACTCCCTCTACATCCTGGGCAAGGCATTCGTGAAGCTCGGGGAGCAGGGTGTTAAATTTAATCCCGAGGACCGGGATTTCCGTCAGTGGGTGGAGGAGCGACTCTATCGGTATTATCGGAGTATCGGAGTGACTCCGCACGCCTACTAATTCTTGACAAATCCTTGAGTTTCTGGTAGACTCCTCATTGAAATCAGGAGGCTGCGTAATGGCGAACAAGGTCAAGCGCATCGGTGCGGGCGAATACACCGTCAGCAACGGCCAGTATGTGGTCGAGGTCACCAAGGTTGGACCCCGGAAGTGGTCGGCTCAGGCCCAGTGGGACCGCACCAAGGTTGGCTCCGAGCAGAAGTTCATCCGGGCCAAGCGAGTGGCAGTCCGGTTCCTGGACGCCGCTATCAACGACGAAATCCGCCGGACACAGGCCGCCATCGCGGTGAGTCGCCGGGCGCTCGGCTTAGAGTAGAGCGCGGTCTATGAAGCTCAAAGTCAAACATCAGATCGATGGGCGTTGGATTTGGGGTACTATGGTCATGAAGAATCTCAAGGTCAAACGTCATGGACCGGGTGATTATCATGTGACTGATGGGACCAACGTGGTCCAGGTCTACAAGCATGAGCAACGTTGGACGGCGGCGGCTCTATGGGACCGAACCCTCCAGAGCCCCTATGGGCGATTTCGGTTCTCCGAGGCCAAACGGGATGCCGTCAAGATGCTGGAGTCGAAAACTCCTGAATTTGCTTGACAATTCCTGGGGTTTCTGCTAGACTTCGCATCATCAGGAGGACCCATGCCCTATTACACCGTTCGTGAATACACTCTGGTCACTGGCTGGACCCACGACGAGCGTCCCAGTGGTCGGGCCGAGTTCGAAGGTCATATTGACCTGCAAGAGGCCATCAAAATGGCGGCCGACCGGATCAAGGTTGGTGATGGCGCTTATGTCGATGCCAAACATGTGGTCGAGGCCCAGGGCCTCCAATCCTGGTCCGGCAACACCTAGGAGCGCCCCGCATGAGCGAATCTTGCAAACATTGTGGTGTGGTTTCCCGCAATCCATGCAGCCAATATACCGGGAGCAACCGTTTCGATGGTTGCTACAACCTATCTGAGGAACAACAACTTTTGGCACTCTCGGCCGAGGGTGATGAACGCGCAACGAAAATGCTCGAATTGATGCGGGAAAACGCCGAATTGCGGGAGAGGAACCGACATGCGTGAATTCCCCCGTTGGAACCCCGAGGGTCGTGGCTGCAAGGGCGGCACCGGCCCGACTAAGGGCAAAAAGTCCTGCCTCTATCGGGTTCCATTCCCGAATGGCACCGACGTGGACGTGCGCTCGTTCAAGGCTCAGGGCCAACTCGCGCACGCCGTGATCTACCTGCATGACGGCCAGTGGCACGCAAACGGTGTGTTCGACGAACTTCCGGAGTGGGTCAAGGACGGCAATCGCACCGTCGTTCAAGCCTGTCGCCTCTAGCCCGGCCTGACCCAGGCGTATCTTCCGTAAATACGTGTGATTTACGGGAGATACACCATGGTAAAAGCTGTCGATATTCTTCGTCTGGTTCTGGAGAACTCCAAGGGGCGGGCTCACGCTCCGGGCGAGGTCAAGACCCCCAGCTACGACAACATCCACACCCCGGACAACCACAAGCGGAAATCCCGCGAGGTTCGGGCCAAGGGCCTGGGTGATCGTCCCGCACGGAAGAACGTCAAGCAGACCGAGAAGCCCAAGGGCATGGTCGATAACGGCGGCCCAGCCGCACCGGTCAAGATGAAGGAATCAGACGAGTACGCTTTGCGTGGTATGCCTGGAAGCACAAGAGAATTTTCTCATAATTTCAATCAAGGAAATTCAAATACTAAATTCTCAGGACCTTCCAAAATCACATACGAGCAGTGGAAGAACACGGTTAAGAAATTGTGGCCTGCTGCTCAGTTTCGCAAAGATTCCGTTCACGGCGATAGTTTCATTCATGAAGGTAAGCCTATTGCCAACTACAATAGTGGTGGTGTTTGGGTGAAAAAGCCCGGTTTCGTTGAGGCTCGGACCGCAGGCGCAAAGCGCCGCTACGGTCAGGGTAACAACGAGAATCAGGATGAGAACGCCATCGACGATGGTAACGATGATCCGCGTGCGGTCCAGGAGACTCGGGGGAAGGTCGGGAAGCCCTCTACGAAGAAGCACAACCAGACCCAGGATCGGCCGAAGAAGCCTGCTGTGAAGGTCCAGGAAGGCGTCACCGATGCGGTGGCCGAGTTCCTCATGAAGATGTCCGGCCCCAAGGTGGGTCAGAAGCTCTACGCCGATCTCAAGACGGAGCGCCCTGATCTCTACCAGCAACTGGTGCAGACGTTCAAGCGCATGGCCGTGGGCACGGGTGGAGTCGGTGTGGTCCACGACGCCACGGCGTTCAAGAACATGATGAACGATCCCGAAGCGGTACAACTTGCCCGGCAACTGCGTCGGTGGGCAGCGGGTAAGCTCCGCAACAGTCCGGAGATTGTCGCTTGGCTCCAGCAGAAAGCTGAGAAGCTCAATGCCAAGGGTCTGAGCACGGTCGATCCATTGGGTGGTGACGACGAGGAAGAACTTAGGGATGCTGTGGGTAGCCCGAGTCAGTACCGTCCCGGCCTGGGTGAGAGCGCTCTGATGGGTCGTGAGACGATCCGTATTGTTTTGAAACTGCTCAATGCGGGTCTGATGAACGCGATCTATGATCGGAAGCTCGGCATGGCTGCGCGTCAGATCATGAAGAACCCGAACGATCTCAGCCGGATCGAACCGGCCATGCAGATCATGCAGTTCGTCCGTAACAACGCCAAGACCCTGTCTCCGGAACTCCAGGCGGTTCTCAATCAGAACGTCATGCCCAAGGTTGCGGAGTCCAGCAAGACCTCCAAGAGCGCACCGGGCGAGATGCGGAAGCCTGCGGTCAAAACCGATGCCCCGGCCAAGTCCGCGAGCATGCGTTCGGGAAGTCTGACTCCGGAGAAGAAGGTTCCGGTTCGGGACAAGAAGCCCGCCCTCAACAAGGATGCGGCCGAATTCGTCCGGGTCAGCGTGAAGAAGGTCGAGGAGGGCGTGAAGGCGCTCGCCGCAATGGGATTTCAGGTTCAAGGTTTGAAAAAGTAACGCTTGCCTCAGAACCAAATCCCCACCATATTTGGGGTTGGAAAGAAGAATAATGGGGAATGCAGGTACTTTTGTCGGAGCCAAACTCACAGAGGATTGCGCAGATCGCCTGATTGAGTGGATGACCCAGCAGGGTATCCCGAATCCGACTCCCAAAGAGGAGCTTCACTGTACGGTCGTCTACTCGGAAGAGCGTGAGATCAAGATCACACCGCTCGCCTATGAGCCGCCGCTGGAGATCGATCCGCGATTGTTCAAGTTCAAGCACTTCGGCGAGAACCGCGAAGTTCTGGTCCTGGCATTCGACCGGCCTGAACTCGCTTACCGACATAAGCTGCTTCGCGAGAAGTATAAGCTGGGCTGGAAGTTTCCCAGCTACATCCCGCACGTCACTCTGAGTTACAACGCTCCGGAGCACATCGAGGTGTTGCCGGATTTTCCGCTGGTGTTCCAGGGAGAAGAGGTTGGTGGGTTCAATCCACCGGAGGAGTCTGCTGCGGCCGAGCATCTGGAGAAGAACGAACTCAGTGAGTATTACGAGATCGTCAACGATGAGCCCGTGCGCAAGAAGAAGCGCCCAGAACCGCCGAAGAAGTTGATCGCGCAGAATCTCATAAAGTTGGGCCTGAAAGAGGATCGTCATCATGAGGACCATCCTCGTGTGCAGGAGCCGGGTCCACAACAACTCTCGTATACGAGTTCGATGCGACAGAACGCTGTGGGACAGAAGTGTCAGGTCATCGTGCAGATGCCGGTGCAGGACTTCCTCCGTCTGACCACGACGAATGACGCGGATATCGAGACGGTCTTCCGCAAGCAGGCTCATCCGCTGGATTCCTACAATCACTGGAACCGCATGGGCGATGAGCGTGAATACGCGTCCCAGGTCAATCAGGGCAAGACCTCACAGGATAAAGATTATCAGTGGGGACGGATCGTCGGTCCGTTCTTGCGCATCGACATTGAGCCGCCAGCGGGCACCTTCGGTAAGGTCTCCGGCCACGAAGGTCGTCATCGAGCAGCAGCCGTGTGGAACGCCGGAGGTAAAGTGATCCCGGTCGCGTTGTGTCTGCGTCCCTTCAAGGGAATGTTCCCGAAGAGCTATGGACCCGAATACGAGGCACATCGGGAGCACATCCCGATGGCCGTGCACGGCCAGTTTCGTTCGATCAGTGTGAGCACGAGGAATTGGAAGGTGATCGAACCAGACCTGCTCAAGCCGTATCGTCGCACGAACGAATCAGTGCTGATGGAGGTCGCAGGCTCGTTCTCGTGGTTTCATCCTAAGACCGAGCAAGAGGTCACTGCGGAATTCGGAAAGAACGAACACTGGGACCTCGTCAAGGCGAATCCGACGAGGTTTGGCATGACTCGTGCGGAAGTGAATCAGCCTAATGCGCGGATCGATGATGTCTTCAAACATGGCTGGGTTCGAGTCAACTATTACAGAGGTGTCTGGTACTTTCATGGACAAACCGCTGCATTGGTGCAGGCCGCAGCCAAGCACTACGCGTGGGCACATGAAGGACTACACGAGGTGATTCTGGATATCGTCGAACCCAACTACAAGTCCTACACCCTGATGGGTCCGGCCATCGAAAAGTTTCTCAAGCACGGAGTGCTGCCGGAGTGGCGCTAACTATCGAGAATCGCAATAAGCGCGGGTGTGGCAACTGCACCAAGTGCAAGTGCGGCACAGGCGTTTCTGGGCAGGTTCAACCGCGACAGGAACCGGGCCAATCCGAAGTTGATCTGCTTAGCGATCCACTCCAAGAACGTGGCGATCTCGTTCGCGATCAGATTTAGTATCTGACTGGCTAAACTTGATATCTGTCCAAGCACCGCTGTGAGTGCATTGGTGAGGTCTCCGACCAGATTGAGGATTGGCTGCAACAGGGATTGGATAGCCCGGAGAAGGGCTGCACCTGCACCGAGAATCCGACCGAGGAAATCCCGGATCAGAGCACAGGGATCGACGGTCCGCACCGTCGCAGATGCGGTTTGGATATTCAGGGTGTCATTGAGGTCAATCGCGGCTAGTGCCTGACCGATGTTCCGGGTTAATCCACCCCGAGTGGGACTCGCACTGGCATCCCCGAAGACGAGTCGATTCGTGTGGGTTTGCAGACTACCGATCTGCGCCTGTAACGAAGTCAGTGCATCGGTGACGGTGGGATCGGTTGTTCTCGCCAGAGCCGAATTCACCATGCTTCCGGTTGATGCCGTACTCACGGGGTTCTTGATCATGGTCACGCCATCATTCAGACCCTTTGTGATCTCCACGGCTTTGCGAAGGAGTGGGGATTGATCTATTGGAAGTGCGGTCATGTCACGAATACATTCGGAGACCCGGCCGCTCTGGCGTGACCACAGGTATCAGGGTCTCCCTGGCGGTTTACCGGGATGTTGTTGATCAGCACCGTGAATGCGCCATTCGCGGTCTTCGGCAGACAAGTCGGAGCATGGGGTGGTATGAAAGGTGGGTGCGCGGTCACACACGAACCATTCACCCGGACCAGGAGATTGTTCGCGAATACGGTCTGTTGGAGCACGGCCTGGGTGACAGCACCTCCGGCAGTGTTCGGATCGGTTAGACGATGAACCATACGGGCCATACCCGTATTTAGGGTCTAATCCAGCCCCTTGCTAGGGAGTTGACGGTCTGCTTAGCCCCAGCCCGAACCATAACCTCGCGCAGACGTTCCTTGAACGCGATGTTTTCCCAGCGGTCGGGATAGGTCAGGGTGAACTCACAGAGGGCCTGGATGTAGTCGTTCAGACCATCCGGGTTCTTCTGATAATCCTTACCCCCACCAGAGCGATGTTCCAGGTAGCAGTAGGTGTTTATCTTCTCGTACTCGATGCTGCGATTGACGTGGCGATCCGCATTGGAATCGATCATATCGCAGACAAAACGGAATCCCCTATCGGTGTCGAGATCGTCCAGACAGATGTAATCGTAATTGCACAGACGCTTGATCGTGTTCTCAACCTGACTGCGATTGTCCTTGTTGTGCTCATCCAGGCGACCGAACTGCTTCATGAACGAGAGATCATCGAACATCAGACCGATGTAGCAGGGGGAGTAATCATCACGGGTATAGTCGGGATGAGAGATGTTCACATGAATACCGCAATCATCCTGGGTCAGGAAACTGAATTCCTCCGTGGGCTCATCCAGAGCACGTAGGATCATCTTCGAATAGACCTGAGAGATCAGAGGATGACACGGAGGAGTGACCAGTTCCAGGCCATTGGCGGTGTGCCAGTTGAGTCCGTCCAGATCGAGCGATTCCTCTTTCATGTACCAGCCAGGATTTTTCTTGCCTGCCTCCCAATTGATACGGCGGCGACGATTTCCGGTGATGCAACGAGTGATTCTCTGACCGATGACCTTTTCGAATTTGTCGGCCGCCGCATTGATCGCGTAGTTCCCGAACAGATGATACTGTTTGTGATCCTCTGCCATGTTGAAAGGGATTTTCATGAAGAGCGGGTTCAGCTTCTTCGCGATGTAATCGAGGTCCTGGTTGTTCGCGAGCAGCGCATGAATCTCTTCGGTTCGATCCAGGAACTCCCCGTTGCGGTAGCGATAGAATTGCGCCCAATCGGGAACTCCTGCCATGGCCATATAACGGCCTGGAGTATTTTGACGGACGGCGGTTTTTTCGTTCACATCCAGGAAGCGTTTGCCCGAACGATACGAGTCAAACAAGGATAACGCGGACAGACGCGATTTGTACTGATCGTCATCCGAGTTCTTGTCCAGGCCCTGATAGAGTTTGCTCAATTCATAGGCAGTAAAACTACGCACGCGATGATACCGGCAAATATCCTCAGGGATATTGTCCAGGTTCAAAACCGCGATGAATTCGTATTCCAGACCTACGCGAAGATCATCGAACGCCATATCCCTCAGGTATGGCTGATTCCTCGTAGTTTCAAGGGATTTCGATTATAATGGGGCGTACGGATAACGGAGAGAGGGAGACATTGATTCAGCAATCGCGACGATTTCGATCTGACGTTTTCTGCCAGCCTCGGCCATCCACATCAGATTGAAGTTTTCATCCCACGTCCACACCTCATGGGTTTCCAGAACGAGAAGTTCCTTGAGAAAGAGCCCCCTCGGGTCCACCCACTCCAATATGCGGAGTTGGAAATCCGAAATAGGTTTGCGGTAGGGAATCACCTTGCGTCCGACTTCCAGATCGACGAGGAGTTCGGGATGCTGATTCAGGATGTTTTTGATTCGATCCTGGACGAGATATGGAGCCCTATAGAGTTCCAATAGATAATTGACTGTGCTCATGTTCTAAAATCCTGGAGGCCGTTAAGGACCTCCAGGATTTCCCTACCTTTCGAGTTCGGTATCCCAGTAGAGGTAGTCGCGCCAGGAGTCATGGAGAAACCTGGGCGGATACTTCTTTCCCTTCTCGCGCAGTTCATACGCGGAAGGCTGGTAGGGCGGGCGGATCAGCCTGAGCGTCACCGGGTTGCCCTTCACATTGACCTTGAGCGTCCCATCCTTATTCAGGACACGGTCGCCTTTGGCCTCGTTCACGTCCTGGTCGGCCATGACGATGTTGTCCCAGGAGGTCTTACCCCCACGAGAAGCCGGGTGGACGTGGTCGAACGTCAGTTTGTTCGCCGGGAGTTTCTTCCCGGTGTACTGGCAGGTGAAGTCGTCACGAAGCAGAATGTTGAACCTCGTGAACGGCACCATCACCGGCAGCGGCACCATTTCGGTGAACGCGACCACACTGGGCAGCGGATACTTTCCGTTGACCTTGATGTCCTCGTACACGTCCAGGACCGTGATGATGGACTTACCACCGTCTTTCACACGAGAATCACCCTTGGCGATCCAGAAGAAAATCTGCGTCCACGGTGCGGTGCTCAGCGGGCAATAGCTCAGAGGCTGATAGTCCGCGTTCAGCAGCAGCGTACGATGCTTGTTCAGCATCGGATTCGCACGAGCCGCCTCTTCGAAGAATTTGTCTGTCTTGGCGTTCGCGACGAGATCGCCGACTTCCAGGAGTTCCTGGTCGGTGGGCATCTCGAACACGGGTTTCGGCTTCTCAGACATTGTGGTTTCTCCTCAAGCGGTTATAAACGCTGGAGAACCACAAGTCAAGAAACTTGTGGATTCCCTAGTTGCTTGGTTTTCTCCAGAGTTTATTCATGGTTAGGGTATTCCTCCAGCAAATATTTACTGATTGGGATACAGATTTTCCAATGATTTCTGTAGTTCTTCCAGTTGGAAGATCATTAGATCGGTCACATTCTGGAATGATGCCCAGAACAGCACATAATCGACCCAGAACCAGATCAGGCAGATGTAGGTCATGTAGTGGACCCATTGGTCGAAGCCGGTGACGGTCCAGAACATCGCGGTAGTTTTGGGATCGAGCTTGTTCTTCTGACAGTGGTTCATCTTCCACCAATCACAATGATAGTGGATGAGGAACTCGAACACGGCTGACCCTATCAATGCCCAGGCAACAAGACTTGGATATTGTTGGATTGGAGAGAGTCCGATCAGGACCAAATAGAAAAGGAACGATCCCAACACGTGCAGAGCGGAGTGAAGCAGACCTCCTGGATGTCCGTAGATGTGCTTGTTACGCCATTGATAAGGGGTCTGTGCGGGGAAGTCCAGAATGAAATGCTTGAGACAGAGATACGCAAATCCTAGGATCGCAACCATATGGAAGCTGATCTGGTGTTCGATTAGGAAGTTCGACATGGATCACCTACTGGGGATCGACCGTGGCTGACTGTGGTTCGTTGGTGTCGGTAGCAACCTCACCACGGCGTAATCTGCGTGTGGGCTCGGGACGTGGTGTGGTGGGCTGACGGGGATCGATCTTTTCCTGATCGGTTTCGATCTCGACGATCAGTGCAGTATCCTCGTTGAACACGTCCTTCAGACTGGACTGGAAACTCTCACGCACATCGCTGGTGAGTGCGGTCGTGGTAGTGTCATCGCTGCGCACGATGCGGCTAAAGCGAACGGTCATGGTTTCGGTGACAAGCTTGGCCATAGAAATCCCCTGGTTTTACTCTTAAAGATTGGGCATCTTTGGAGTTTTTCAAGAAGTCTTGACGCGATCTGTGAGATTTGCTATATATTCGCCACGACCGTGATGCCGGTGTGAGTCCGGTTCGCCCGAGGGCATCGCGCCCGGAGGCGGTAGCTCAAAAGGCCCATCTGCTACCACAGAGGGGCGAATAAACCCTGGTAGGGGAGAGCGCGGTCCCTTCTGCTGTTTGGTTCAGGTCATCGCGTTCACGTCGAAGCGGATACACCGGGCGAGCCTGCAATCCGTACGGGGCCTGCCAAGGGTCGCTAGACCAGTGGTGATCTGAACCAAGCAGCAATCGGCTAGTAGTCCTGGATCAGAATGCCAGGGCGAATACCGATACTCGTGTGGGTGCCCATCAATTCGTCACCTGAGGACGGAAGGCCGATGGGTAAACGGGAGCGTGTGTCAACGGCCCACACACCTTGATTCTCCAGGAATACGCACCATCTGATCCCCACGATTATGGGGGATTTCATGCTGATTCGGATTCCAGAATTCAAGAACAAGGTCTATTGTCCGCTTCACGTCGTGAGCGTGTCCTGGTCCAAGACCGACCGTCATGGGTGGTGGGTAAATCACTGGTTTGTCAATTTCTTTCGCCCCCTGATCGGACTCAAACCGAAGGAAAAGACTTGGATTCCAGATGAGTGGCACCAGTATCCGCCGACCGTCTATGTGAGGTATTCCTCGGAGGATCGGGACTACATAGAGTTCGAAATGGGACCCGATGGCGATGCCCAGGCCGAAGCCTGCTATCAGAGGATTATCTCCGAGGTCAACGAATTTTATCGCACGACTGGAATCAAAAAACCCCTTGACGGTTTGAGTTTGCTCTGATATAAGCCCGCCTCCCGACATGTCGGGAATGGTGATGAACGCACGTAGTAATCGTGTCGGAGGCCCCTAGGGGTCCGCCCTGAATGCCCTCGGTTCATAGCCTTGGGACTAAACTGGGAGTCGGGGTTACGGCCGACACATCGCTACCAAGTTATCCACAAGAAATTCTAAAATCGGTCACAAATCCCTTGGCCTTTTTTAGCGAACCGCATATATAGGGATCGGCAGCGTGATGCCGTCAGCACAACCGGGGTGACCCGGCCAAAGCGGAGAAGGTCCCCACCAACCCCGCGCCTCGCAAGAGGAGCACTCACGCGACAACCCAGGTCTGCCCCAAAAGGGTGCATCGTGAGAGCGGTGCGAAACAGGACAAGGTGAGGTAGTCAAGCGGCCCTCAAAAGGGGTCGTCAGGTAGAGGTCGCACTCTACCGCTTCCTGCGAAACACCACCTGTGAGGACTCAAGGGAAGGGGTCGGGTTGACCGTTAGCGCGGGAAGGCTCGATTCCAGTCTGATGGGAGAGGTTCGGCTGTTCAAGGCTCGCCAGAAATGGAGGGTCACGTAGCCGGGCTAAGCTTCCAGAAAGACCGTTAGTAGGCCCGCAAGGTCGAAAGCAAAGCACGGGTGTATTCTGGCCGGGCAACCGGTTGGATCACAGTCAGTGGCTCGTGTTTGGTGGTTCCGGTAGGCAATGGCTTTTGAACGGCCAATCCTATTGATGGAAACGGAAAAGGAAAGACCGCTGACAGCGTGGGCTGAAAGAGGCCAACGTCCCTCAGGGACACCACCGGGACCCCAAGTCCAGGTGGCATCTAGGGAAAGGGTCTATCGGGATTTTCGCGAGTCCAGGTAGGTTCAGGAACTGGAGAAGATGCCTACGTTAAGCGCAAATGCCAGCGCTCTATAAATGGGCGGCCTTGCTTGGCTACCAACGAAAGTTGGTGGATGAGGTTCGAAACCCGGTGTGCTTACCCATCGGGGAATAATGGATCGAAGGCCGAGTATGCCTCACCTTAGTCTAGGGTGGGGCTTTTTCTTTTGCAGAACTCTGAAAATTCTGATATATCCTGGGGATGTCCGACGAGAATCCCTTCGAGCACCTATCTGACTCGGAATTGATGGACCGTCTTGGTGTGTCCTGGAATTCCGTGCTGAACCTGCGTGCGCAGATCAAGAAGGCCAAGGAAGCTCTTCCGGCCGCGTCCGAGGAATTGGAACAGCTTGAACGGGAGGCGAGCAAGCGCAAACGCCGCGATGAATGGCTGGCGAAGCAGCCCGAGTTCGAACGAGCCCGTCAGGACCCGGAGTGGCAGGCGTGGCGCGTGGCATTCCTAGCGCGGGCTCGGGCGGCCGAAATCAACACACTGAACCTTCCAACGCCGGGTTTGAATTTCGTCCATGAGGACGTGTCTCTGACAGACCTCAACCTGTTCATGGCTCCGATCCATCCCGAGGAAGAGTTCGTTCGGTTCGACAATTCCTGGACCATGGCCCAGGTTGTGGTGCACGTCGGTCTATTCCAGAGCCTGACTCAGGCCAGAAAGAACGGTTTCAACAAGCCGATTCCCAGTGGTTTCTCCCAGCATGTGATGGGGAAGAAGAAAACCACGGTGTTCATTCTGAACCGCTTACCCAAAGAGCCTAAGCCCACGCGTAGCATGTCTTGGGTCTACCAGGGTGTCAGCTATACCTACGGAAATGGCTTTTACACCTGCACCTATCCCGATGGTATTTGGTCGGTCTCGTTCAATGGAGTGCATTTCGTAAATGGAAAAGTTGTGCGTTCGAAAAGAAACTCTTGACACACCCTGGGGTTTCGACTAAATACGTCCTGATCGCGAGATCAACCCGATCATAAGTTAACAAGCCGAGGGTTCGCTGTCCCATGACGATGGGAATGCACCTTAGCTAGACGACCAGCTTTTAACTGGTTAGTATGGGTCCGAGTCCCATTGGTCGGTTACGCCCCTGTAGCTCAGTGAATAGAGCGGCCGGTTTCTACCCGGTAGGTCGGGAGTTTGAATCTCTCCAGGGGTGCCAACCAGCGGTAGCTCAGAGACAGTAGAGCGCCGGAGTTAAATCTGGAGGTCGGGGGTTCAATTCCTTCCCGCTGGGCCATTTTGTAGAGGAAACACGACTATGTTGTTGCGTGAAGAGGAATCGATGAAGGCTGTGTAATGTGACCAACATTGTTGGTGCACACGCAGCCGCCTGGAGAAATCCCGGCGGCTTTTTTGTTGCTCTGTCCCTGTCGTCTAGCGGTCAAGGATGCCACCCTCTCAAGGTGGAGATCACGGGTTCGAATCCCGTCAGGGACGCCAAGAATACGAACGATGGCTCGTTCATCTAGTGGCCTAGGATACCGGACTTTCACTCCGGGTACACGGGTTCGACTCCCGTACGAGCTACCAGACGCCCATTCGTCTACTGCCTAGGACACTGGCCTTTCAAGCCAGGGGAAGGGGATGGATACCCCTATGGGCGACCAGTTTCAGTTCCCGAACGGTAGTAGGGTGCTGGGGTGAAGCGGGGTTCGAGTCCCCAAGCGGATCGGTTCGACTCCGACTCGCGCAGGTGCAATATCCCCAGCGTTTTCCCCCGTGGGATTGCGGTTGGTGTGATCGCCGGTTTCTCAAATCGGAGCACAGATGGGTTCGACGCCCATACGGGGGACCAAAACTCCTAGACAAGATCGGGAAATCCTGGTATTACCGATCTCATGCCGGTTCTCAAACATAAAATTCCCTGCAACCAGTGTCCGTTCCGACGCAAATCCGCGCCGGGCTATTTGGGTGCGGACACGCCGGAGCATTTCATTCAAACCACCCTGGCCGAGGCTCACATGCCCTGTCATTGCGCCATCGACTACGAGCGCAAGGATTGGAAAACCCGACAGTATCCCAAGGCTGCTTTGTGCGCCGGGGCACTGACGTTCTTGAAAAACACCTGCAAACTCCCACGTGATGAAGTGCTGCGTGAGGCCATGAAGGAAATTCCGGCAAATCATGCCGAGGTATTCTCGTTCGCTCCGCAGTTTCTGGAACACCACAACTCCCTGAAAGGACGCCGCTGATGTTCACGTTGATCGGACGCCTCGAATTCACCGGTTGGTTTAACCGGCCGTGGGCGCTGCACCCTCGTGATGGCGGTAAGGTATTCGATCTGTACTCTCTCATCAATGAGTCCCTCAAGGGTCTCAACGGCAAGCGGGTGACCATGGATTACAGTTTGTCCTCGCTTCACCTGAAACGGGATGAGGAGTCGGAATTCGTTGTGGAGTATCGCGAGGATGAGATCGCCAGTCTGACCAAAGTCGAGGGCTTCGGTTTCACCAATCTTGGTGCGTATATCCCTCGTGCGTTCCAGACGTTCAACGGTCGCACGGTCTATTTCACCGCGCACGACGACGGTGGGTTTCAGATCACGCCGGATGACACCGAGGTCCTCAACGAGGTCTGGTTCGGCGGCGAGGGAAATCTGTGCCCGGTCGGCGACGATACGGTGAAGAACGTGTGCCGTCCTGGCACCACCGATACCTGTATCTTTCTGGTCGCGGGCGGTAATGGGTTCGAGTGTGCCAAATTCTGTTCCGCCACGGCGCGAACAATCCTTGACCGTCACCACAATCAAACGATGCGGGCGTCCCGTATCGGCAACTGCAAACTCATGGGAAGGAAGAAATAATGGCCGCCAAGAACATGCCCTACCGCAAGCAGGCTCGTCGCCTGGGCGCGTTGAAGCGCTTCAAGATGAAAGAGTCCCGCAAGGGCGTGCAGTCCCTAGAGAACCGCAAGATCGAACTGGATCGGTTGACGGTCCTGGTCGGTAAGGGTTCTCACTAAACCACCACGATCCATTGCCGGGAGACTGACATGCTGCTGACTGTGAACAACGACTCCACCAGTCGCCCTGGTCCAGACTTCGTGAAGAAGCTTCGGGAGTGCGATGACGTGCTCGAATACTCCGAGTGCGGCTGGTTCTGCGTGACGGGTTGGCGCACCGTCAATGGCGAACGGCGTCGGCACCTGCATGTCCATTTCAACTCGCGCGAGGAATACCGGAACATGGTGGAGCCTCGGATCGACGAGTTCTTCACAGGACGGAGATATGGGTAAACTGATCGAGAAGGACGGCAAACACTACCGTCAACGTCGAGGCAAGCTCGTGGAGATTCCAGCCGAATGGGTCGGACAGGTTCCGCATCCACAAACCATTAACAAGCGTCCGAGCAAGCAAATCCACAAGCTGAGGAAGATCGGCAAGCGCAGGAAGATCGGCAAGCGCAGGAAGAACGGTACCGTTCGGGATTCGAATGGACCGCGTCCTGGCACGGTGCCTCTGCAAGACTGAGGGGAAACAAGTATGGCGAAGTTTGAAGTGCCCGTGGTTCGCGTTCGTGCGGTCGAGAAGCATCCGAACGCTGATCGACTCGATATCGTCCGTATCGGCGACTACAACTGCATCAGCAACAAGAAAGAGGACGGCACGTCCAGGTATGCGCCGGGCGATCTCGTCGTCTACGTCCCGGAGGGTGCCATCGTTCCAGAGTGGTTGCTCCGCATGGGCTTCTGGAATGAAAAGACCAACATGGGTCTGCTCGCCGGACCTCAGGGCAATCGCGTGAAGGCGGTGACCCTGCGTGGGGTCATCAGCCAGGGCATTATGTTTCCGGTCAGCACTGGTGACGTGCAGGGCTTTCCCCTGGGTGATCCCAACATGAACGCGCCCTGGATCAGCGTTGAAGAGGGTCAGAACCTCGCGACCGATCTCAACATCATCAAGTATGAGCCGGAGATTCCCGATTGCCTCAAAGGTTCGGTTGCGTCCTGCCACGGATGGACTCTCAAGGGCGATCTGGAGAACGTCAAGAAGTTCCCCGACATCCTCCAAGAGGGTGAGGAAGTCGTGATGACCGAGAAGGTTCACGGCGTCTACATGCAGATCGGTTATGTACCGAATTTGGAGTTCGAGATCGATGCCGACGAGAGCAATGGGCTCTACAAGGATGGCGATTGGTTCGTCACGTCCAAGGGTCTGGCCGAGGTCGGCATGGTATTTCAGTTGAACGAGGAGAACGCTGAGAACCTCTACGTGAAGATGTTTCGCAAGATGAAGGAACGTCTGGAGTGGCTCTACAACGACATGTACGAGAAGTGGCAACAGACTCAGGATCGTTACTACCCGGAGAATCGCCCGTTCTACCTGATCGGTGAACTTTACGGGCCGGGCGTCCAGGACCTCCACTACAGTTTCCAGCAGGAGTTCGTCGCCCACGACATCTACATGGGTCAGCCCGGCAACGGTTGGTATCTGGATGAGGATCAGTTCGCCTATCATACCGAAAGGGCTCACATCGACCGTGCGCCGGTCCTCTATAAGGGTCCGTTCTCGAAGGGGGTGATGCTCCAGCACACGAGTGGGCCAAGCGTCTTGGCTCTCGGAAAGCACATTCGTGAGGGACTGGTGGTGAAGCCCATGCAGAACCGCCGAGACGACCGGATCGGTCGCGTCATGCTGAAATCGGTCAGCGACGAATACTTGCTCCGTAAGGGAGACGCTACGGAGTACGCATGACGAACTGGGGCAAGATTTACCACCGGAAGGCTCGATTCACTAGGGATGAGGTTTATGGACGGTTTGGCTGTCCTCCGGCGAATCGTTCGAAGATCGTCGTCGATCTGCATGGTGAATGCACGTCAGTAAATCAACTTCGCCTGCGGGTGTTCTGGAACACCGGGTTTAGGTGTGTGGCGTGTTCAGCCGAACTGACCCATTTCTTCCAGGAGGCCCATGCCAACGACCCCAAGGTGAAATATCTGTTGGAGTTTCCTCCTGCCGGGGGTGGAAGTGGGATTAAGTTTCATCTGAACGCTTATGGTCTGAACGAGTATGGTCATGAGGTCATGATGACCATCGACCATATTAAACCCCGGTGTCATGGCGGTAATAATCGCCTACACAACCTCACCACTCTTTGTTCGACCTGCAATGGAAAGAAGGGCGCAGACTTGAATTGGCTCAAAGACCTCCCACGTAATTCCCAGGGGTTTTTGGTGCCTCGCCCACATTTGCAGAATATTGAGTGATGTTCGATTCCATTGAAAAACCACCCGTGTGCGGAATCGCGTGCGGGGAAGCTGTCAATCTGCTCCGAGAGTATCCAGATGATTCGCTGGGTCTCGCCGTGACCAGTCCACCCTACAACATCAAGATGCCTTACGCGGATGGCGTCAGTGATAACCGCAGGGATTATGACGAGTGGACTCTGGAATGGATCAGGGAAACCCTGCGCGTCTGCAAGGATGGGTTGATGATGAATCTCGCCCCATCGCCGAGCACGTCAACAAAGTTCTTCCGTGTGATGGGGCTGATCGCCCAACACTTTCATATCCAGAATTCTTGGGTTTGGGTGAAGTCGATCACCATTAATGAGACGACTTATGGGCATTTCAAGCCGGTGAATAGTGAATCTCATACGCATGTCTCGCACGAGCATGTCGTGTTGATTCAGAAGGACAAGAAGCACGAGGTCAAACTCGCTCGCAAGGCCATCGGCGTGCCCTACATGGATAAGTCCAACATCAAGCGTTTCAACCACGATTCCGATTTGCGTTGCCGTGGATCGACATGGTTTCTCCCCTACAAGACCCGACAGAAAAGCCTCGATCATCCTGCAACATATCCAGAGGATTTTGCTCGCATGATGATCCAGGTCGTGGACACCACGGGGATTGTGCTCGATCCCTTCGTCGGGTCAGGCACGACCATGGTTGCGGCTCACCAACTTGGGCTGCGCTCTATCGGATTCGACAAATCCCTAACCTATTGTGAAATGACTCGCGATAGGCTTGAGAAACTCCCGAATCCACCTAGATTGGCACTGCAAGGATTCGAGGATTCTCATGGAATTGATTGTCAAACCAACCCTCTACAAAAAGACTGCAACGGGGGCGACTCAGATTTGGTATCAGGAGATCGAGGGTAACAAATACCGCACCGTCTCCGGCCAACTCGATGGGCAGAAAGTCACCGCTGAATGGACCGTATGTGAGGGTAAGAACCTCGGTCGCGCCAACGCGACTACTCCAGAGCAGCAGGCCGGTCTGGAAGTGGAATCCAACTACAAGAAGAAGCTCGCCCAGGGCGGTTACTCGAACAGTGTCAACGAGATCGACACTCCGAACTACTTCAAGCCGATGCTGGCCAAGGACTATGATGACTATCCGGTCACGGAGGAAATGTGCCAGAAGGGATTGGTCTATTCCCAGGCCAAGTATGACGGGGTTCGCTGCATCGCCACGGTCGATGGGTTGTGGTCGCGACAGGGCAAACCGATTCTATCGGTTCCCCACATCAGCGAAGCACTGACTGAGTTCTTCCAGCACTTCCCGGACATGATCCTGGATGGTGAACTCTACGCGGATAAGTTCGCGAACGACTTCAATAAGATCATCAGCCTCGTGCGCAAGGCCAAACCCGGTTACGAGGATTTCAAAGCCAGTCGTGAGCACATCAAATATTTCAACTATGATCTGCCCGGTCACGGTGACATGACGTTTGGCGAGCGCATCGCCCTGCGTGATGTCTACTACGAGAGTTTCCTCGGTCGCCAATCAGTTCTGCATCCGGTCGAGACCCACAAGGTCGAGAGCATGCAGCATCTGGACAACCTCAATGATCTCTACCTCCAGGCCGGAATGGAAGGCCAGATGGTTCGCATTGATGGTTATCCCTACGAGAACAAGCGCGTCAAGCATCTGCTCAAGCGCAAGGTTTTCATGGAAAAGGAATTCCCCATTGACGATGTTGTTGAGGGTATCGGTAATCGAGCGGGTATGGCCGGGAACCTCACATATCGTCTGGAAGATGGTAGAACGTTTGACTCCGGAATTCGTGGAGGGGTTGACTTCTACAAGGAACTCCTCAAGAATAAGGCCAAATACATTGGCGGTCAGGGCACTGTCAGGTATTTCAATCTTACGCCGGACGGAATCCCAAGATTTCCCGTCACGGTCGCTGTGTTTGAGGGAGAGAGGGACACCTAATGGACGACGAGAAGTCGAGTGCATTGTTCAAGCGATTTCCCGCACTCAAGGGAATCGAACATTATGGGATGGCTATCGGTGTTGGCTGGTATGCTCTTCTGGAACAATTGCTCACCGACATCGAGCGTCTGAACCCCACGGGGTTTGAGGTGCTCCAGATCAAAGAGAAGTTCGGTGGTCTCCGTTTCTATTTCCGCGTGGATGAGGAATTCCAAGAACCTCTGAACAAGCTGGTTGCTGAGGCTGAACGTGTGGCTGATTGCACCTGTGAGGTTTGTGGTGAGGTCGGTAAGATTCGCACGGATCGTTCCTGGCTGAAAACCCTCTGCGATACCCACGCGGTCAAGAAGAACTCTTGACAAACCCTGGGGTTTCCCCCACTGTAGAATTGTTCAACTCTAACTGGGGAATCTCATGACTTCGAGACAACTGACGGCTATCTGGGTTGCTGCGATAGCCTTGATCGTAGGGTTTGCATATTCGGCCCACTCTCAGGATCGCGTCGGCGAGGTCAGCACCACGTGGCGGATCGTTGGTCCCAACGACAAGGTGGTGATCGACCGCTACGACGATCCCAAGGTCGAGAACGCCTCCTGCTACGTCAGTCACGCCGAGACGGGTGGTATCGGGGGCGCGATGGGTCTGGCCGAGGACCCCAGCCGATTCTCCATCGCCTGCCGCGCCACCGGCCCGGTCAAGATCACCGGGGATATCGACCGAACCGCCGAGGGCGAGGTCATCTTCTCCGAGGATACGTCGGTCCTGTTCAAGGAAATGCGTGTGAGCCGCTTCTACGACGCCAGCAAGAACGTGTTGGTCTATCTGGTCTGGTCCACCGAACTGATCGACGGTTCGCCCTTCAACAGCGTGACCGCGATCCCACTCACCGAATGATCAAGCCCGGCGATTGGGTGGTCTGGATCAAGGATCGCCACTACTTCGGAATTGTCCGTGATGTGTTCATGGATTCGAACGGGGAGTGGCGTATCAATCTTTATTGCTATGATTTCTATGGGATTTGTTTCGGGCGCTTTACCGATGCTGGCCCTGGGGATTGCATCGCATACGAGCCGGGTTTGGCCATGTCTGGCTTTGAACGAATTCAGGAGCCAAAATTCCCAATTCCTGATGAAAATTGGGAGACTTACCTGATTCCACCACCAATGTTTCCTTGACAAACCCTAGGGTTCCTGGTATACTCCTCTTGTCAATCAGGAGGACTCATGGCCCGTTATACCTACGACCAGTTGCTCCAGCAGATTACCGCCCATAAGGCCGCTGGCATGATCTGGAACCAGGAGCACGAGGCTCTCAAGTATAACATCGCATCGGTGTTCGAAGCCGAGCGTAACCAGTTCAAGAGCGGTGATTTCATGGATCGCGTCCGTAACTCGGACGACCGTGAGTCCATTCCGAACCAACTCTACTGGGCCTACCCGTTCGAGGCTCGCCATGCTGGCGCTGGCCTCAAGAAGGCCGCCAAGCTGGACCAGACCAACTCAGACGTGATCTCGTTCACCACGCTGATGAACCGTTGGAAGGTGCTGGCCGATGCCCAGGCCGAGTTGAAGCCGCTCATCGTGAAGGGCCGCAAGCCCTCGACCGAGCCTCGCCTGACCCCGGCCCGTACTCTGGACCACACCGGCACCTGCGCGATCTGCGGTCGGAACGTGAAGCTGAACGAGGGCGGTAAGATCGTCGCTCACGGCTACACCATCCGCTACGGTTTCCAACAGGGCAACTGCTTCGGTGTGGGCTTCGATCCCATCGAAGTCAGCCCGGAAGGTCTGCATGGCGCGTTGAAGGTGCTGACCGGCATCATCGAGCGCACCAAGATCGCGATCACCGAGGCCGAGCAGGACAAGCGCGAGGAATACCCGGATTACAGCGCCGGAACCAACATGTATGGTGGTGCGCTCAAGCAGGCCAAGCGTGGCGAGCCTAACTTTGAGCGGGCTCGCGAGCGGGCCATCCGCACCATGCAGGCCAACCTCAAGCAGGCTCTGCGCGACGAGGTTCACTGGAATGAGCGCATCGTCGAGTGGAAGCCCGGAACCCTTCCTGGAGAACGGAAATGAGCACCAAGAACGATCTCGCCCTCCCCTCGATCCACGTGAACGGGACCAGTAAGGATGAACTGGTTCGTCAACTCTCTGAGGCGCATCTGCGCCTGCAACAGGCTCGTGAAGCGCTGATGCAGGCTGCGCCTCACCAGCGAGATTACTACGTGCAGAAGGATCAGGGTAACTATTACCGTGCCCGGAAACAGTACGAGGCCCGACTCCTCAAGATCGAGGAAGTGATGAGCGAACTGCTCGATCTCGGCATCCTCATTCAAGATGGTGGCCACAAGGCGGAGGAATAGATGACTCTGGCTGGCCTGATCAAACTGACCTACGTGGCCCAGGGCATGGCTGTGCTATTTGCGCTGCTTGCCGCATTCTCCCTCGGTATGGCCGTCAATGGTCGGAGTCGTGCTCGGCTCCGAACCCAACAGGAGCCCTAACATGGATCAGGCAACTCGCGACAAACACAACCTGGACCTCATGTTTGAGGCAACCAGAGCGCTGCGTCATGCGATTGCGCCCAACACACCGATCATCAAGATCGATGAGGCGTGCTTCGTATCGGCTCTTCATATGGCCGTGGTCCAACAGGACGTGGCGACCTTGGAGAAGATCGCCTACGACTGTCGCAAGAACCAGCAGCGTCTGGACAAGCTTCGGCTGTTGGTGAAGCGAATGGAGATCAACACGCGGGGGTATGCGATATGACCCCGGCCGAAGCCCGTTGGGAGCGCATAGCCAGGGTGACGTTCTTCGTCCTGGAAAAGACCGGCTCCGTGTTCGGGACGTGGCGCGGTCGGATGTCCGCGAAGGATCAACGCGCCCTGTTCGGCCAGTTCCTCGGCAAGGGTCTGATCGCGATCAACGGTGAGAAAGAGACAATCAAGCACACCCGTAAGGTCTGTTTCGGCTTGGACTTCGACACCACCCACGACATCGCCTGGAGGGACCTGTGACCGCAATGCTTCGCTCGACTCTGGCCGCCGCTATTGGCTGGGCCGACCCCACTCAGCGTCATCTGGTGGAACCGCCGATGAAGGATGGTGACTGGATGAAGCCGCTAGAGCGGGCCATCTTCATGGTGTTCGCCATGAACAAGACTGGTCCCAACGCAGACCTGCTGCGCCGAGCCGCCACCCAGTATCTCCAAGGTGGTCGGATCGAATTCGACGATCCTGATCATCCTTCGGAGCATCTGGCCGAACAACCCTATCTGGAGTGTCTGGACTGGTACCGGAAGGAACAGGAGCGCAAACAGCAGGTTCGGAACAAGCACGAACTGAGCCTCCAGCCTCTGGTTCTGACGCCAGAGCAGCAGGCCGAGATCATGAAGCCGGACTACGATTTCCCTCGGTTGAAGAAAAACTCCAGCCGAGTCGTGGCCATGCTCTCGCATGTCATTCCGGAGATCGTGCACACCCACAGCAGTTGGGGTGCGATCTGGTCGAACAGCGCCAACACCAGCCACATCATGAATTCGATGGTTCGCCACGGAATTCTGGTGGTTGTCGAGGCCGTTCCCGACCGAAGCATCATGGCGGCCAAGGTCCGCAGCGGTCCGCAGTACGAGCGTGCCCTGGCTAAGTTCGGGATCAAGCCGGATTGGCGACCAACCGGAGTCAAAAAGGGTGTGAACTACGACTATTATAATCAGGTCGCCACCGGACAAATCCCGCCGAAATTCCCTCACGGGGCTTGACAAACCCCGTCGTCTCGGTTATATGGCGGTAAATAAGCAGTGTGTTGGGGTGGCTCGAAAGGCTAGGCACTCGGCTGCAAACCGTTATTCATGTGGGTTCAAATCCCATCCCCAACTCCAAACCCTAAAATTTCCTTGACACCACCCGAAATTGTGCTTGACGGGGAATAAAACCTGCGGTAGTTTACCACCTGAGGTTCATTTACCCCCGCCGTAACACACGGCTAACTCAAGCCCACCGGGAGACTGGTGGGCCTTTTTATTTGAGTCCGGCACGGCGACGTAGGGACTCGATCATGCGATCCATCCGATCAGGGCCGGGCATTTCGGCACGATCATTATCCAGGAGTTTCACCAGGATTGAGGCGGCGTCCATCGGATCGAATTCGAACTCCGGAATCACCGGTTTCTTTTTCATTGCCTTGTTGACGCGGTTCACCTTCTTGGTCGAGTTGGAATCCAGCAGAGTGGCCCATTTCTTGAAGATGGCTTTATCTCTGGGTGTGTCAGCGATGCTGCTGTCATAACCCCGAAGGATATTCTCACGATCCTCTTGGACATTATAGTCGTCCATTGCGAGCCACGTATCCGAACTATCACGCACCGCCCTAGCTTCGCGATAGAATTCGTGATCGGGCATTTCATCCTCATCATGTTTCAATAGTTCATCCACGGTTTCGGTAAACGTGTCGAGCGGAACATAGTAGGTGACGCCAACTTTGGGATCACCATTCCACACGCGCTCGCCATTGTCCCAGATCGAATAAACTTGCTGGTGCGTGAATGAATAATCCAGAAGCATCTGCATGTAGCGGAGAAGCTCTTTCTTCTCTTTCGGTGTGGTTTCGCCCGTGGGTGATCCAGCCTGTTTGATCGACCGGACTAGGATATCCTTGTAACGGCTCTTCTCGATGTTCTGTACCACATGAGCCAAAAGCTTACGAATCGGTGCGCGTGAGCGATCCACACCTGCATCTTTGAGGAACATATCCTGGTAGCGATCTGGAAGACGTTCGAGCACGTCAAACAGATCGTGTGCGTCATAGGTGAACTCGGGACGAATCATAGTCCAATCGTCCCAGACCTCCATGGCCTTTCTGAGATCATCATCTTGCATGGCCCAGTCCTTGGCGGTTCTCTTATCGACGACGACCACATATTCTTTATTATCATGCGCGGGATGTTCGGTCACTTCGAAATCATATCCCGGATAGACTCCAGCCTCTTCAGCTTTGAGTTTGAGTTCGGATTGAACTTCAGCGGTCGGACCATACAGCTTGAGCTTGTCCAACAGCGAGAGGAAGCGAGGATTCTGAGTGATGAGGCGTTCGCGGGTTTCCTCATCGAGATCGGTCAGGCTGAAATTGTTCTCGGGCTTGTAGCCGCCACCCTTGATACCGTGAACTCCGGTTTGTTCCTCAGGCGCATCAAGTAGCGCCACGATATAGGGGTGATAACGAGGCACCGGTTTGTCGTTGTTGCGTCCCTTCATCTCACCGAGGTAGCCGCGCTTGTCCAGAATGAACGTCAAGAATGGCACATCCTGCGGCTTCCCACCGATGACCATGCGCTTGCGCAGGGATAGGACTTTCTCGCCGGGACGACCCATGCCATTGCCGCAGTGTCCCATGGACTTGGCCTCAATCGGACATCCACCCACGCCGAGATTCCACCACGCCATCCCATCGGGGAATTCCATGATCTTCTCGGCATCCTGATATGAGTTCTCTGTGGGGTCCATTCCACGCGCATCATCCGGACGATTGGTCTGCCAATCCGCCTCGATCTTACCGAACTCCGAGATCAATTGCTCCGGGGTCTGATAGCGCCATACCATGTTCTGCAAGGCCGGGATGTATTGCATCATCTGAAGGTAGTGCTTGAGGTTCTGTCGGAACTGGCCGCTCAGCGCAGTCGTGACGGCCATGTCAGCCTGCTGCTTGGTGACCCGTGACATCTTGGCCAGAGCCTCGATATCGCGCTGCACGACCTTCTCCAGTTCTTCATCCCTCGCATACTTCTGAGGATTCTTGTTTGCCATGTCTGGCTGACCGCCATTGAACAGCGCATCACCCAGGATCGCAGGGCGAGCCCAGCGCAGATACCAGACCACGCGGTCATCACGACGCAGATTCGTGTAGGCCCAATCCACATACTCGTTGGCACGCTCTGCGATCTCAGGGGCCGCCTGGATGTACTTCTGGAACATCGCACGATAACGATCTACAGCCGCCTCAATGAGCGGACGAACCCCAGCACGACGTTGAAGTTGCTCGATGAAATCCACAGCTTAGACCCCCACGATATTTAGGAATCCCAGGCCCATCCCGGTCATGACTTGTAAATATTAGCATGGGAAGAGCCTGGAAACGACGCAAAGAGAACCATCGCAAGCCACCGAGGCCGATGAGTTGGGACTGTCCGCGAGGCAATTGTCGTTTCTGTGGCGGGGAGATCATCGAGGACGGAAAGAGAAACAACCGCAAGCATTGGCACCAAAAGTGTGCGGACTTCTGGGGGCTCCTGAACAACCCGGTGGACATGAAACGCTATGTGTTCGTCCGCGAGAAGGGCACCTGCCAGGGTTGCGGATGGTTCCGGCCACTCATGGGCGACTTCGATGCGGACCATCGTAGACCCCTATTTGAGGCTTACGGAGACCTTCGGTACTGGGAACCAATCAACGTCGATCTCCTCTGCAAGGAATGCCATAAGAAGAAAACCAAGGAGGACATGATCCTCTGGAGGAAACTACAGGAAACCCCTCACACCCCCACTAAGTAGGAGTGGAACTGTGTGTGAGTGGTTGAAACAACTCGCCTCCGACGCGAGCAGGCCCGCAAGGGCCTCGCGGGTTCGAATCCCGCCGGTTCCGCCAACTTGAAACTCTTAACCCCCCGGATATATTGTTCCGGGGGGATTTTTTATGACCGCATATACCTACGAATTCAACGGCGCAATCACTCTGTTTGAGATCGACGGACACACCCACATCAACGTTCGCAATCGCGAACTCGGTGCGAGTGCGATCCTGGCGCTTCCAGATTCAATGGAGGCTCCTCCCTATGACGACAAGCTCGGAACCATGTACGCCGGAGGCAGTGTCCGCATCACTGTGGAGATCAATCCCGAAACCGTGGTCCGCTTGAACAAGTAACCAAGAAGAAACCATGCTCAAAAAATCCATCATCCACGAAGAAGGCGAAGGCTATACCGTTCACACCGGGGACACCCTGACCTACCAGTTTGTCAGCAACGAAAGCCCGACCACACTCATGCTCAGCCGCAAGGTTGCAGAGATCGCACACGATTCGACCGTGACCCGCTACAAACGAGTCCGTGTCGAAATCTCGATTCTGCTGGAAGACGAGGAGTACACCGAAACCATCGAATCCGAATAAATATAAATCGGAGGGTTTCGGCCATGAGTAAAAATGAACAGCGTCTGAGCTACACCGTGGAAAAATCTATTGGTGAGCATGATCCTCATGTTCTGGAGGACATCAAGTCGAGCCGTGAGAAGCTTGGTGAGTTCACCGTAGGGTTCTTCATGGAAGCGGTCTATGGCGAGGAGTATGCCAGAGCCATCCGTAAGGAAGTGGGTGTGCTCTACGAGAAGAAGCTCAAGGACGTGTCCATGGATGTGGTCAAGCAGGCCGATGGGTCGATCCGAACCAAGGTTGCAGGGGTCAATACGACACCGGATTCCGAGGAGAAGAAGAAGCACCTGAATGAGGTGTTGGAACGACATGAGGACGGAGAGGTAGCGCGTTCGTCGGCCGAGAGCTATCGTCGTGTTCAGCAGACCACGATGGGTGTGAAACCCGAGCCGGAAGAAGATGAGGATGAGGGCGAGACCGATATGGTTGCGGCACTGAAGGCGCTCGCCAGCATGAGTCCAACAGAAAGAGAAGCCATCATGAAGTTGGCCAAGGCTATGGGGAAGAAGTGATGTCGAATGATTCGAGTTTGCCCGAGGAGATCGAACTAGATCGAGAAGAGGCGCGTGAACTTATTGCGAAGGTGTTGATCGCCACGTTGGTTGCGATTGTAGTTGGGTCCTTCGCCACGCTTTGGTTCAAGCTGGCTCCGATGACCGACCTCAAGATGCTGCTGGAGATCGTGTTCACGCCGATCATCGGCGTCATCGGCACCATCCTGGGCTTCTACTACGGAGCCCGCACCAGATGAAATACGTTTATGACTTACGTGACCTGATCGGGGAGATTGCTCCGATCATTTCGTATCAGATTCGTTGGGCCTCAGCCACCTACACCAGCATCAAGCCGTTCGTGCGAACTCTGGTCAGGTTGTTTCGCTTCGACTATATGAGGTCCCACCGCAGGGCTCAGGATTCCTGGATCGCCATGCATATGGCGGATGTCGAGAAGTCTCTGGGTGGAGCAATTCTCGATAATCCACCAGACGTGATAAAACCCGCCAACACCCTCATGGAAGAGTGGGAATCCGAACTCCGACTGATCATGGAAAAATGCACTCCGGAGGATTCATTCCAGCGTGATGTGGATTATTGGCGCAAGGAACTCACCCAGCAGGACAATGAGAACGGCCATATTACCCCGCAGGTAGTCGATCTGGCCAATCAGTGGCCCTGCATTAAGTCGGAATAACCATGACCTCGCGCAGGTAAGAATCCTCCGGAAAATCCGTGAAGCGATCCGAACGAAAATCCATCGGTCGGGAATACCCATTAAGGGTGAGTGGTACCAACCCACTAACCGCGTGCAATCCTTTGATGCACTCGTTCCAAAACAATGGTGATTTTCCGCCTTTGTCTGTCCGATTGGGCTGTCCCTGGATGATCCATTTATTTGAGAAAGGTTGGGAACGATCAAACTGAATCATTTTCCCCAGTTCGTCCTGAACACCGAATGGGATACAGTCGAAGTTATCGATGATGACAATGGTATTCTGGACACCTCGTAGAGTTGTCAAGGCGGCCGTGAAATGCTCATGATGGAAGTGACTCATCTTGGTCACACCGGGCCAACGTAACTCGAAACGCTTCAGGACATCACTGTGAGACGACTTGGCCACAGAACTGAAGTAGTAGATAGGAATCGTGTTTTGCCTGAGCACCCAATAGAGAGCGTAGGCCAGGAGCAATGTAGTGACACCTAGCTGACGACCGACGTTCAGGATCGACGAGGGATAATTCTCGACGTGCTCCAGAATCAGTTGTTGAGCCAGTGTCGGACGGAATACCTGAGGTTGGGTATAGAGGGGATTTTTCACCCCTAGCGTCTCCATAAACTTGATCGGTTGCCAATCGTATTCGAATGGTTTCTGACTTTCTTGGCAGTATTTCTTGAGGTGGGCGAGATGCTCGTCACGCTTGGACGGATCAAGATGAGAAGTGACCTCCTCCAGGAGGTCATGCAGAGTTTTTGACATTTCCAAATCCTATTCGGTTGGTTTCGGAATCAGCCTATTCGGGATTCCTGAATCCAAGGTAGACAAAACCTCTTGACTTTCAAGATAAGTCAATCTAAATACTTGCTCATGGAAGGTGGGCAGGCTGGTAATGCAGCGGTTTGCTAAACCGTACAGCCCCTTAAAAGGCTGACAGGGTTCGATTCCCTGACCTTCCGCCAAATCTCATCACCCCAGGGGTGAAGGAGATGAAACCGCCCTCGGGGCGGTTTTCCTTTGAGGATTCCACGATGACCTGACCGATCCGCTTAGCACGACGATGACCCGAAATGGTTCGGGCACGTATGTGCTGAGGGAAAAGTCATGTCTAAATCAAATGGAACGGTCCGCGAGGTCGCGGAGTATCTCGCCGAAAAGGCCAACCAGGGCTGGAAGGGCTCGAAGTCGATCCACGGCCGCGAATGGCCTAGGCTGGCCAAGCCGCAATCCCTTGACAAACCCAAGGGTTCCTGATATATACCCGCTGCCTCGTAGGAAGGTTGGGCTGAAACCCCATCCTCTAAGGAGTGACGAGCGGAAGCAAGTAGGGAGCGCACCCGAAAGCAAGAGGTCCCACTGGGCGATGATCCCGACTGAGATGTCGGGTAGCTGAATCCACAGGGGTGGGCTTAGAACCGCAGGGAAACTGAAAGGCTAGACGGCAGCGTCGGGTAGTGGGTTTTTTGATTTCCGGGCAACTGGATCAGTTCCTCCCACAAATGTCTGTGCTGTTCGAGACAAGCCGCCGAGTAGGTGCAGGTAGTTTTGCCCCCGCAGTACGTGAGGAACTGGGGGTTTGATCGGGACGGTAGATAAACGGATAAGGACCTACCGAGACGACTACCTAAAGCCCTCAGAGTCTTTGGCCTAACTGGCACACCACGCGGCATTCCAGCAATCTCTAAATATGAGCATGAGATTGCTGGACCTTTTCGAAGATCACAATCATCCAGAACGCGGTGACGTTCGTTGGGCCGTGGGAAAGCATCTTTCCCGCGCCACCCGCGTTGGCACGAAGGACCAGAACGATCCCGATTACGCCCTGGTTTGGGGCAACATCAAGGACATCATGGACAATGCCGTCCCGAATATGGCGTTGGACCTGAATGATCCGATGGGCGGGAAGAACCGGATCGGCCAGCGCGTGCCCAACGCGAAACTGCACTGGTCCGGTGGCAACTACATGGACCCGTCTCTGATCTACATGCGTGGCTCGAAGGTGGACTTCCAGGATGGTCGTCATCGCCTTGTCGCGGCCTACCAGCTTGGTCATCGCTATGCCCCGGTTTTGGTAGATCGAGAGGGACTCTCGGCGTTCCAGAAGGTCGTGCGTGTCAGACAGGACGAGGCACTGATCGAGGCCCAGATGATCCAGATTCCGGTGCGAACCCTAGGGGCTCGGCACATCGTGAAGGTCTGGAAGAATCCCACCCTGAGCCAAACTCGCGCCCTGGTGAACCGCATCCAGCAGGTTCGTGCACTCGATGATCGTCATGGAAACTTCTACTTGTGGGATGCACGTGATAGTTATCACGGTGCGATCCGTCGCGAACTTGGTCTGGGTCAGGCCGATTCGACCCGGCTCTACATGACCCCTCAGGGCGTGGCGAGCGATTACCTGGAGTGGAACCAAGACCCGGACTACGTCATCAACGGAATTGGTGTGTGGGCAGAGGACGATGAGTATTGGCGCACCAATAAGGGTACGGTGCGTGCGCTCGGCTCGGCTCGAATCACCGAGGATGCTAAATCATTCGAGATCACCATGTCCCATCATGGTGGTCAGGTTCGTGTCTGGAAGAATCCCACGCGTTCGCAAACACAAGCACTGGTCGAGCGTCTCGGCGAGGTTCGCGCGATCTCCACGATGAATGGGGATTTCTATCTGTGGCCTGCATTCCAAGCGATCCACGAGACCGTGGCGAAGGAATTGGGTGTCAAAGGCGTACGGTTCTTTTTGACACCGATTGAGGGCGATAAAGAAGCATCGGAGTGGACGGGGCCGCCGTTGGAGATCAACGGGATTTGGGCCTGGGCCGAACCCGGTGCATATGCGGCCTGGAAATATCCGGGCACGGTTCGTGCACTGGGTCCGGCACGGAGATCGCGGTATCCAAAGAATTGGAAAGAGGACATCGATGAGAGCCTGCATATCACCGAAGCACAATCCTTTGAGGTGGTTCTGGGCGACCACGGTTCGTGGAGAGTGCGAGTCTGGAAGAATCCCACCGCCAGTGAAACTCGCGCTCTGGTTGACCGTTTCAAGGAAGCACGCGGAATGGCCGAGGGTGCAGATTTCTATCTCTGGGAAGCATTCGAGGCGATCCATTCGACTATCGCTGGAAAGCTTGGCTTCCAGGGGGTTCGGTTCTATCTGACACCGGTTGGTTATGAGAAGTATGCGACCGAGTGGGATGGTAAACCCGAGACCTACAATGGCCTCTGGGTCTGGGCCAGTGATGAAGAGGGTTGGGGTTATCCTGGTGTACAGCGTGCACTCGGAATGACGCAACCACAACTGCCTCAACGACAAATGGCGGCTGAATCCGCACGGATGCAAGTCGTGCAAAATCCGTTCGACCACAACAAGGAGTATCGAGTCTGGGTGAATCCAGTTGCCTCGCAGACACGCGCCTTAGTTCATCAACTGGGGCAGGTTCGCGCCATATGTACGGGTAAGAACCTCTACTTGTGGAACGCTAATGACGCCACACACGCGGACATGGAATACGCCTTGGATAAGGGTGGTGAACGGCTTTACATGGTCCCCAAAGGCGGGAAGCTCGAAGCCCCCGAGTGGGAAGGTCCGCCTGATCAGATCGTCAACGGAATCGAGGTCTGGGCGACCTGGGCCAAGACTACTCTGAAATTACCCGGCGTGGCTCGTGCGCTCGGATTGCCTTATTGACAAACCCCAGAGTTTCTCATAGATTTCCACAGGGATATCCGAACCACCGGGCGGCCCAGTAATGGGAGTCAGGAAAGTCGGGACACCACGTGGTCATCCGAGAGGTTAACGGCCTCCAACTGAAAGGTTAGGGTAAACCGCACAGAGACAATACAGCCAAGGGGTTTCGGCCCCGGCGATAGGTGAAAAGTTGGGGCCTAAAAATCCCTAAGGGTCCCCGTGAGGGTGACTCGTGCGGCACTTCGGTGGTGCAATTCCAGACCGAGCCTGTGACGGACCACGGGAGGCTCAGGTAGGAAGCAAAGAATCCAGGAGCAATCCTCGGATCAAGTCGAATGGTGGTTTGAGAAACAGAATCCCGCTTATAGGATATCCCTTGATTTCCACCTCTACGCGCACCAAATCGCAACAAACAACTTTGGAGATACCATGAGATACGTTTGGGGTTTGCTGATCGCCATCGCACTGGTCGTGGGTGGTCAATTCAACACGGCGCTGGCTGATCCGCCCACTGCTGTGAGCACGGAGGGATTGAAGGCCGAGGACCAGAAGCTGGTCGAGGACATGGTCAAGAAGCTCAAGGACGGCAATAAACCGCCGGTCGTTGAGAAGGTTGTGGAGAAGGTCGAGAGCCTCACGCCGGAGCAGGTATCCGAGTATGCCAAGGTGGGTCAGGCATACGGCACGGCGTTGGCCGAGACCGCCAAGTCCCTGGGTGTGGCGGCCGATGCTATCCTCGAATCCACTGCCGGGCAGATCGCCATGGTCATCATCGTGTGGAAGATGATCGGTCGCGATCTCATGGAATATGTGATCGGCGTTGGTGGAGGTCTGGTTTGGTTCGGCGTGATGCTGCCGGGTTGGATGTGGTCGCTCCGCAAGTTTGTCCTAGGAGTCCAGGGCAAGGTCACGGAAAAGGTCAAGGACGGCGTCGTGATCGAGCGCATTGTCGCCCAGCCCGAATGGGATTCTAGCCGTGGTGCGCTCTACGCGGTGCATATGGCCGCCTTGGTCCTGATCTGCATCTGCGGCTTCATCATGGTGTTTGGCTAATGGAACACCGATCCATCCTGGAGAAGTTGGCTACCCTCGATCAGCCCGATCACAACCTGGATACCGCGATCTACGCGACCTGCCAGGGCTTCAAATACGATCAGGACGAGGATGGGAAGTATCGCTTCTTCCAGGGTGGAAGATGGGTGAAACCGGGCGAACAGTATCCCGACTCGGGTCAGTTCGTCTTGTGTCCGATCCCCGAATACACCCGGCAGTGGTCGGATGCAGTCTCAGTCATTCCTTATCCCTGGCGCATCAGCCGGTTATGGGAATCCGACCGCAAGGGGTTGACCTCGTTCTGGTCGGTCGAGATTGGCGGCGTTGTGACATTCCGTGATGATCTGGAAACCACAGAGAAATCCGTGGTTCTTTCAGCAGGTGGGTTTCGCTTACCCACCATCGCCATCTGCTTCGTTGGACTCCAAGCCCGAGCCCTGATCTAACCCGTTCGTACTATACCGTACGTTTTCGGGTCCTGTGACAAATATGTGATAGACAAACCTGGGAATTTATGGTAAAGCTATTCACCATAATGAATCAATGTTCAGGTTTGTCCGATCAGAGATAGCGGTCCATACCGAGGAGGGGGAGCCGGTTCGCGGACCGCCGAGCCTTCGTGGGGAACCCCTCCTCGGTAGTTTTTAGAGACGGACAAAGTTTGTGGCCGAGGTAGTTAATCTCCGACATACCAGTGGGTTTACCCCTCCGGGAGCGGTTCGAATCGACCGCAAGACCAAATGGGGAAACCCCTTTCGGATTGGCCTCCATGGAGATCGTCAGGAGGTTATTCACCGATATACCGAGTGGATTCTCACCCAGGAGCATCTGTTGCTATGCCTGGGCGAACTCCGAGGGAAGGACCTCGCCTGCTGGTGCTGCCCTGAGGAGTGTCATGGGGATATCTTACTGGTTCTGGCCAACTATCCCGAGGTTCTCGCTGCATAAACGAGAAGGGCCGCACAAGGCGGCCCTTCTCTGAGATCACCCGAGGAAGGCGATTACAGGAACTTCGAGTTGCGAGGACGCTTCGCATAGAAGCGCATACCCTCGTTGAGGGCACGAGTCGCGGTAGCAGCGGCATCATAGCTGGATGCTCCACCACCCTGGTTGAGTTCGGCGAGCATCTTGCGGAACAGGGTGTTCGCGAAACGAGCCTCACCGGGATTCTCAAGCGTAGCGATATACGAACGAAGAACCTCGACCATCGTCAGCAGACTGCGCTCGTTCACGGACGGGCCAGTACCAGCATTCGGAGACAGCAAAGCCTCGAACACAGCATTGCCAGCAGATGCAGTCGCTACCGGAGCCGACGTATAATCGGTACCATTGTTGGTCATCACAACCTGAGCCACACCCCAAGTCGTATTCAGGTTCGCACCAGTGCCACCGGCCGGAGCCACCGTGGTACCACCGTTGGTGGTCGTCGGTAGAGCCGAGAAGACGCCCGGATGTGAGATTGCAACCGTGTGCACGCCCTGATTGGCCGTGTGCAAGGTCAGCGTGAAGCCGATTCCGGCACCGCTGCTGCTGGTCTGAGTCAGCGTCGGACGATTCGTTGCAGAACCAGTCGATGCAGCAACGTTCATCGTGAATTGGGTAACCACGCCGCTGCTTACCGCAGTCACGGTAATGACGGTTCCGTCATTCAAAGTGATTGTGTCAGATGGAGCATAACCAGTGCCACCAGCAAACGTACCGTTCGAACCGGTGTTGTTGTAGTTGGCGTGACCCTGCGAAGCGGCCGGAGCAATTCTTTCAACCCTGTAGTTCGCCGGAGTAGTCGCGGTGCCATCCGAGTGAGATAGAGTCTCGTTGATCTGATAGCCCGAACCACGAGCACTTCCCACTACCGCCGTCAGCACCTTCATACGGGCGCTTCCCGCCGCACCAGAACCACCAGTACCGGCGTTGTTGAAGTTCACATTGGGGATCGCCGTGTAGCCGGTACCAGCCGAGGTAACTTTCACGGTTACGCCATCACCCTGCACATACTCGGGCGGAACACCGAAGTTACCAGGGCTCTGGTAGTTTGCATCATTGCCAACGTTGCCCGCGTAAAGCGAGAGAATGTTAGACGTAAAATTGAGAGCCATCGTAGTTTTTCCTCGTTGAGGTAATCTCGGGAGTATTTACGGTCGGGTTGGAATTTCATGACTTTCCCGAAGGTTGAAACCTTAGGATTTCCCTTGCATTTTCAAATGAACATGTTAAATTAAACTCCATGCTTCATCAGGTGTTTACGAACGACCACTACCGTTTCGATCCGGACGATCCGAAATCGAAGCTATTGGCGATTCAAGCCGGGATCGATGCGTGGGTCGCGATCAACCAGGGTGTGGCGAACGAACAGGGTTGCCGTAGGGGGTTGGCCCGGATCGGAAGCTTCCTCGGGGTGTTGCCGACCTACCGGATTCTCAGCATGCTATGGGTGCAGGAGAATCCCACCCAGGTTCCTATTGTGGACACGCATCCGGATATTCCCTACGTGGGACGAAATACCGACGAATTACATTCGCACGGCCTCTTGGAATAATCCGAATCCCTCCCATATCTGGGGAATAGGGGGACACATGTCAGTATCGGTTAAAGTCAAAGAGGTTCGCCTCACCAAATCGCTCACCCTGAACCTGGGGAACTTTGAGAGTGCCCGAATCGAATGCGGGCTTACGGCCGACATCAATACGCCGAGTGGGGCTGCGCCATCGAATCAGGACGTTCAGGACGCCATGATGGACCTGGGCATGCAGATCGACCAGCGTCTGCACACGGAAATGGTCGAACTCGGTGTGGAGACTGGGGAGGAATAGTGGATCAGGATTTCTCCATCCTATCCGGGGCAGAGCGCGAAACCATCTGGTGCCTGTTCAAGCACGGACCCACTCATGACGGGAATGTCCCGAGCAAATCCACTCGTGATGACCTAGTCTCCAAAGGGTTGGTTCAACGTGGTCACGGTTACGCATGGTTGACCCTGGCCGGAGTGAAGTCAGCGGTCCTGCTTGGGATGGATTCGAAAAAGGATCGATACCTCAGGGAACTCCATTATCCCACGATTGACTACGTGGCCCCAAATGAGGTTCGACAGCAGAAATTCCTTGACTTGGACACCACCCAGGGCTAAATACAATCTGTTCTCGTAGGCTAACAGGATAAACCGCTGGTTTCCTAAACCGGATTTGTCGGGTTCGAATCCCACCGAGAACGCCAAAAGTTCCTCAAGGTTTCCATGCAAGGCATTTACAAGATCAACGGTCTGGTCCATTGGACCGAGCGTGAAATTCGTCTGCGTGAGAGATTCATCACGGAGTTCGAATACGATGTCCGTGCATTCCTGCTCGGGACGAATCCTGCCTGGAACATTTCCCGTGTAGAAGGTCCCCTATTGACCCCGTTGGGGTTGATTTCCGCCGCGTACACTCCGAGTGACGTGTTCGTGCAGGAAACCTTCGAGAATGAAACACCGCTGGTTCTGCGCCCGGAAACCACTCCTGCGACCTACGCCTGGATGTGCCATCTGATCGAGCAGCAGGAGGCTCGCTTTCCGATGTGCGTATGGCAGGCCGGTAAATCGTTTCGTCGTGAACAGGATCAGGTCTCCAAGAACATGCGCCTGAAAGAATTCTATCAGATGGAATTCCAGTGCGCGTTCACGGCCGATTCCGCCAATGACTACCACGGCGCGAGTCTTGAACCGGTTCGTCGCATGCTGGAGAGTGCAATCTGCTTACCCACTCGTCTGGTTGAATCCGACCGACTTCCCGCATATTCCCAGATCACCATGGATGTCGAAGTTGACAACGGTGACAAATGGATGGAGGTCTGCTCGATTTCTCGCCGTACGGATTTTCCTATGAAGGCACGATTTGCCAACAAAAAGGGAGAGGTCGTCGAAAAGGAACTGTTGATCTTGGAGATCGCCATTGGTTTGGATCGCTGTGTTTACAATAGGTTAATTCGTGAATCCAGAATCCAGTGAAAAACCTCTTGACATTCCTGCGAGAATCGCTAAATACCAGCGTGATGCGGATGTAGCTCAGTGGTAGAGCGAGACGTTGCCAACGTCTAGGTCGAGGGTTCGATCCCCTTTATCCGCTCCAAATTTCTCCTCCCCTGCGGGTATGGTCTAGGGGTTGGGCCTCAGCCTTCCAAGCTGAAGAGGACCGGTTCGATTCCGGCTACCCGCTCCAGATGTCAACGGTCCCCGATACGTCGGGTCCAGCCCCAGTCTCCGGACTGGGGTTTTTCTTTGCCTTGAAAATCCCCAGGATTTGCTTACCTCTGCCTTGGGGGAAATTCTAATGCCGCGATATAGAGAAGTCGAACTCACCAAGGAGGAGTGCCGTAAGGCTGGGCTTTCCTATGGGACTCCCAATTGCAAGCACTACAAGTTGGTCGAGATAAAGCCGAAGAAGCGCAAGGTTAAGCCGAAGAAGAAAGAGACTCTTCGCGAGAAGGTCAAGCGCCTGGAAGCCCAGGTCAAGCGCCTGAAATCGAAGAAGAAGGTCGAGGTTCACAACCACTACACGGCAAGCCAGCCGCTCTCGGCCGAGGATATTCTGGCCTGGGGCAAGGTTGGTGGCCCGAGTGGGTTGTTCTGAGGGGGATTCATGAAGTTGATCGAGTGGGTTGGGAGGATGACGGAGGGGCCGTGGTTTGTGAGCCCACGTCAGGAAGATGAGTTTGGCCGATTCTTTTGGACGGTCGGACCACATGAGGGCGAGCACTACGAGGAGACGATCTGCGAGGTCTTCGACGGCAATAATGATGGCGAAGCCCATGCGAATCTGATCGCGATGGTTCCGGCGATGCTCCTGCACATAGAGACGTTGGAGGCTGAGGTCGAGCGACTGGCCCATCTGAATCGGGTATTGGCTCGTGGTTGAGGGTTTGATTCTGCTCTGGGAGCAGTCGGAAACGGTCGGTCGCACGGGCATAGTTTTGATCGGTGCGATCTACCTCTCACTGCCTGTGCTTGCGGGGTATTGCTTCTACAGAGCTTGGAGAGCATGGCGAAGATAGATTGGGCTGCGATCCACGCCTTGAACATCGAGCACGCGGATAATCCTGTGACCGGGGATTACTGGCATGAGATGTTCTGTCCGATTGCCCGCATCCACAAAGTCACGGCAACTCATGTCCTTGTGGAGAAACTCACCAAGCCAGTTGTCGAACAGTCGCGCTTTAACATGACGAGATCGGAGTTTGCCCGTTGGATTCGTTACGATTCCATCCCGAATAAGACCTGGGCCGATGTAAGTCCAGCAGAGCCTGGACAAACTACAGGATTTTCGCTATTCTCGTGGTATGATAATCTACGCAGACGGTTCCTGGGATAATCTGAAACGTGGCGGCTACGGCTGGGTGATCTTCGCCGGGGGCCAACGCCATTATCGTGGCGCGTCGGTGTTCCCGGCCGAGTCCTCCTCCCTGATGGAATTTACCGCCTGCATCAGCGCGCTCGAATTCGCCTGGAAATACCTGCTCGGTCGGGGCCAGGGCAACGCCGCACGTGCCAATGAGAAAATCATCATGGTGACAGACGTGGTGGATTTCCCGCGCACCCTGCCGTTGATCCCGATGATCCGGGACCGTGGGTGGCTCAACGAGAAGGGCGCACCCTTGTTGAATCGCGAACACTGGGAGCGGCTCCACGAGGTTCACGAACACATTCAACCCCATTGGGAATGGGTATCGGGCAAGCACAATCCGGCGGGAAAGATCGCCCATAAGCTGGACAACTATTACCGGCTGAAATGTGAGATTTCCCCGGCTCTGCTCGACAACAAAACCCGCAAGCGATTCCGGCGGTATGAGAAGCAGACCGCGTTAATCCTTGACAAACTCTGAGGTTTCTGGTAGTATCTGGGCTCCACGCAATTAGGAGGATTGCATGAAGCTTTATCAGAACCGATTCGGATTCCTGCTTGGTTTCAGCACCGAGGCGGAAGCGAATACGGAGGCGAATAAGCGGCGCGGTAAGGGTCATACCGTTGAGGTCACACAACGTACCGAGGGCGGCGAGACATGGTTTGATGTCTACGACAAGACCGCTCAGCAGAATCTCATCAATAAACCCCGCCGCTAGGTCCCAATCAGGAGGATTACAGATGTCTGTTGTTACTCCGTTCTCTCGCCAGTCGGTCCAGGCCCTCGCCAAGGATATCCAGGCCGCGCTCGACGAGGTCGCCAAGAAGCATGGCCTCGTGATCCGGATGGACCCCGGCAAGTTCACCAGCCAGGACTATTTCGGCAAGTTCACCGCCACCCTGAACCAGCAGGACAAATCGCTTCTGGCCGACGCCGACCGCACCTACTACGAGACGGTTGCCCCGAAACTCGGCATCGATATCAAGAAGTTCCCCTTCGGCAAGGTTGTCGAATACGGCCGTGATCGCTACCAGATCACCGGCCTCCAGCCCGGCTCCAAGAAGTTCCCGATCAAGGTGATGCGCGTCCGTGACGGCAAGGACGGCTTCGGCTTGCCGCTGCATGTGGTGGTCCAGCCCGGCAAGAACATCCTGCCGGAGGTTCCGGCCTGATGGGTCTGATCGACCGCATCCTAGACTTTCTGTTTCCGCGCCCCGCGCCGATCCCCGTGAGGATTCCGGTGCGGGTTCGCCCACCCCGGAGATAACCATGGTGATCGACAACGCGACCAGCAACGGATGATGAAACCTGAGGATATCAGCGAAGGTCGGTATTACGTGCGGCGTGATATGCCGTGGTATTTCCGCCGTGTCGAATTCATTCTCGATTCTCCGTCTCGATCTGGTGGTAAGGCCGTCCAATGGTCCACGGATGCCTTTGGCGTTCGAGGCGGACGCCGTGCCGGTCGTTGTAGTCTCCAGACCTTTGCCCGATGGGCTCAGGAGGAAATGGAGTCACTCGGCAATGATTGATCCTCGCGTTGAGCAGATCGCCCTCAAGACCCGGACCTGGGCGGAGAAGAAAGCCAACTACGGTTTGTTTTGTCGGGACCTGACAGGGTTTTGCGCCCGAGGCGCGGCTGAACTTCACATACGGCTGAGGCGGGCACGGTTCGCCTCGCAAATCGGCGTGTTTGATCCGAGAGTCTACGAGGATTCCCAGGCGTTCGGCGGCCACGCCTTCGTGATGGTCCAGGAACACGTCGTGGACATCACTGCGACCCAATTCGGTCTGAAACCGGTCGAGATCGTCCCATTTGGACCCTCCAGGAGGGATCGGGAATTCTGGCACGCCACGTTCTCGTTCGAGCGGCTCAAAGATTTCATCAACCACATTCAGGAATGGCCGCATTATCAGCGTCCCAAGCACAGAAAAATCCCAGAATTCGCTTGACAAACCCTGGGGTTTCTGGTAGACTCTGACCTCGCAATCAGGAGGGCTACCCGAATGTATCAGTTGATTTCCGAGATCGCTCGTGAAGTTGGTGTTGATGCGACGGTGGCCGAGGTAGTGGCGCGGAAGAACCGCGACGACCTCGCCGTTCACGACAGCTTCCGTGGTCTGGAACTCGGCTACTGGCAGGTCGATCAGTTCAAGGCGATGCTGCGCGGTAAGCCGTTCGTGCGGCCGGTGACCCAGGACGACATGCTGCGCCTGAACGAGAACATCGCAATCTTCCTGGGTTGGACCACCGAGGAAGAGCGTCGTCTCGCCGCCGAAGAAGCTCACGCCGAGTGGCTGGCCGAGAACGCTTATGTGATCGCCCAGGAGAACCGTTACGATCCGGAAGCCGAGGCCGACCTTGAGCGGCACAACGAAATGTTCCCCTATGGTTATTGCAGCCCCGAGGAGGCCGCGCGTCGTGAGGCCGAACTGGTCGGTGACGAGCAGGCCGACCGCTGGCATGCGGACTCCATGGAAGAGGGCCGTTAATCATGTGGCACAAGGTCGAAACCGTCGTCCAGAACTACCGGCTCGATCCGGTCGTGGCCGCGAAGGTCATCGAGAAGAACCGTGATCGGTTCAGCATCGTCAACGAGTTCGGCTGGGACGAGATCAGCACGTGGTACGTGAATGACTTCGTCGCCGAAGTTCGCAAACATCAGGAGACACAATCATGAGCAAAATGCCCGAAGTCAAGCGTATGCATTCGGCGCGAATGCCGGATGAACTCACCGAAGTGTTCAGCCCGGCCCGATTCCGAGTGTATCGGACGGACAAGCCCGATTATTTCGACATCGGTTGGGGCGGTCAACGGGTCGGCATGATCCGTTGGATCGAACAGACGAACGGCTATTTCCTGGGCTCGATGACCGTGGAGGGTCAGGCATTTCAGGCGCAGTCACACGACATTGAAAGCCTCATGCATTCCTTGCTTGATATGCTGGAGGCTTCGCTCGTCTACGTGAGCCAGAAGTTCCTCAATGCCTAGGAAGAAGGCCCAACCCACTCTCCAACCGGGTGATGTCGAGCGTAAGCCCGGCTTCTACTGGCTCGACATGGGCCAGGGTAAGTGGGAACCCGCCGAATGGACCGGCACAAACTGGTTCCTCATTGGTGGACTCCGCCCGTTCCACACGGACGAGTTCGATCAGATTGGGGATCGCATCGAGCGAAACCCCTGAAATCGTTCAAAACCCCTTGACAACATCCCTGTGGTTATCCACATACCGTGGACAGTCACCATGGGGGTGATTCTATTTTGGGGGTTTTTAATGGCAACGACTCGTACCGTCGCCGGAGTTCTGGCGACCGCAATCCGCAACAACCTGGGCAAGGGTCCGCATACCCTGGAGTCCATCTACAAGGCCACCAGCAAGACTTGGCCGTTCTCGCGCAAGTCCCGCAAGGCCGTGATCCGTGCGACTCTCCAGCGCAATTCGGCGACTTCGCCCGCATTCACCGGCAATCAGAACCTGTTCCGCCACTACAATCAGGGCGTTTGGGGTCTGTCCGGTCGCTAAGTCTGAGGGATTTCTTTACGGAAACCTCTTGACAAGAACAAGGGGTTTCCGTAAATACCCTTTGTCGCCCGCATAGGTAAGTGATATACCGTTTCTTTGGTAAGGAAAAATCGGAAGTTTGATTCTTCCTGCGGGCACCAATATCAGTTCATGATGTCCTCGACAATCCCCCGATAATCGACCGGGGGATTTTCGTTTTTGGGCTTCCGAATCTCCTCACGGAGCTTGGCCAGGATCGGATCGTGCTGGAATAGTTTGTATGCGCCGGGATGCAGATCGATGTGCCGGAGCCCATCAAATCCCACCCAAATATAGTCCACGGCTTTTTCCGAGTTCAGATCGGGATCAAACTCCTCCTGCACCACATGGAGGTAATTGTGGTAGACGTGGTCCTGATTCTCGTCCACCCACAACGGGAGTAGTCTCCGGTGATCCACGCGGAACCTGCCGTCCTCAAGCGCCGCCCTTGCGGCTGCAATGGGTGCGGTTTCACCCTGTGCGACCGAACTCCCCCACAGACCCGCCAGCCAGGGATTGTCCTGCTCGGTCCGTCTGATCTGCATGAGGAATCGACGAGTTTTGCGGCAGAACACCAGGAGACCACCGACCTGACGTTTCCGAACAGGCGGTGGTAGCAGATCGGTGAATTTCTTCTTCGAGGTCCGCTCGGGTCGAATGAAATTTTCCAGGTCCTTGCCAACGATGAATTCGATGAACCGAGGTTGGCTCGGATAGATCAGGAACACCGAGCGCAATTCCTGAATCTTGTTCTGGTTCAGAAAATCCACCAACAACTTCTGTGCCACGCTGGGATAATCCCGGTAGACACGTGCGACACGCTTGATGTCGTCGTAGCGAATTGTGGCGTCTTTGGTCCGCAGGCGTTTCATTAGAGCCTCCGTGATATTTAGGTTGAAACCCCAGGTTTTTCTCTTACATCCCCAAGATGTTCGAGATTTCCAATGGGATAGTTCTGCGCACGAGCATTCTGGAGTTTCTTCCAGAATGCTGGCGAGCCCTACCCACACCGGAAGAGTTCTACGGCATCGACTGGCGCGAGGTGCCGATATCGACAATCTATGCCGACCTCTCTCATCACAGTTACGAGGAGAAATTCCACTATAACTGTGAGAATCGTAGTGGGCAGGCCACGCGCATCAGTGAACCCAATTGGGAACGCCAAGAGCTTTGGGGCGCGGCTAAGACGAAAATTCCCACAACTCCACTTCAATGGACCCACAATCGTGGTGTGCTTGGCTCGCGTTGCTATGAGGGTTTGGTGCAACCGGCCGTGCGCAATTCCTATCTGGGTGTTTTCATGCGGAATGGGATCATCCACAATGATTACTCTCAACGCGCTGTCAAGAGTCTTGCGGATGATTATCGAGGGATTGTATTACCGCTGGCCCCAGTCGGGACTATGCGAATGACTTTGAATTGCCGAGCTTACAGTGAGCATTGGATCGATGGCGTGCACAAGAGTGTCATAGCGGAGAATGCTTACGTGGTGTTCTACGACACCCACGGCGTGCGCTTCCGCAGGTATATCCCGCGCGACGACATGGACTGGTCCGGATTTTATTTCTCACCCAACGCGGAATACCCAAATGCCACGGACAAGATGATCTTTCTGTCAAAACTCCGGGAATTGACAGAGAAACCCAAAGCTGTTATGTTTCTTTGAGGAGAACCCCATGGAAGTTGTGAATCCGGCCTATCTGTATCTGCTCGTCCGCAACGATCTCCAATCGTTGAACGCGGGTAAGGCTGTTGCGCATGGAGCGCACGCCGCCAACCAATTCATGTGGAAGATGGAACGTGCCCTGCACGCGACTACCGCTGAGGCCGAGAGCAAGCTTCCTTTCCAGGCATATGCGGAGTGGCTCGGTGAGGGCCAGGAACATCGTGCCGATGGATTCGGTACGACCATCGCTCTGTCCGTGAATCTGACCCAACTCCAGACCGTCTACAACCTGGGCTCCCGCCTGGGCTTCGAAACGGGTCTGGCCTGGGACCTCTCGTATCCGTACGATGTGACGGCCGAGGTCGCCAAGCTGATCGAGCGTGTCGAAGCGTATCCGCTGGAGTATCCCCCGATCTACAAGGGTGACCGCGCCACGTGCTTTCGACGTGAAGTCGCGGCCGGATACATCTTCGGTCGCAAGGATGACCTGCGCCCGCTTCTCCAGAACTTCCCGTTGATGCCGTGAAACACTAATGCTACTACCTGCTCTCCTCAATGAGATCATGGACACACCGGCCGAGGACGAGTCGAAGAAGCTCGTTCAGGTTGCCACGATCCTCTATGACCAGGGTTGGATCGACACCTTCACCTATGCCAGGGTGAAGCAGTTGATCAATCTGGGAGCGCCGGAGAGTGCCGTCATCTTCATGCGGCCGAAGAACCGGCTTTATTCGATTGGTTCCCGTGTCAAGGTTGGTGGTTTCGTCGGGATCACCGATAACTCTGGAGTCTCCTACGACGGTGCTACACCCGCTCTGGCTCTGGCTGCGGCATTTGTCGCAGCCTACTGGAACAAGGGTTGCTACACGCCGGACGAACTCAAGCAGATTCGTGAGCATCGTCTGGAGGCGCAGAGACGCGCCCGTGAAGAAGCTGAGCGCCGTGGCATTCAGATGGACCCGGAGATTGCTCGTCTCCAAGAGATCAGAGAGAACGCTCGTAGCGAAGCCTTGGAAATCCTTGATGGCCATAAGGGCGTGATTGCCTCGATGAGTACCGAACAATTCATTGCCGAATTCGGGGAGTTCGGAGAGCAAGGGTGCTGAAACCTTGACAATTCCTGGAGTTTCTGGTATATCTGGCTGAGGAGGACCCAAATGCTTTCTCAGAGTCAGATCGATCAGCTTCCTCGTTGGCCTCAGCGTCAGGACTCCCTGACAGATCAACTTCGTGATCTCGTGATCGTGGCCGATCTCCTAGGTATGCATGATGCGGCCGATTTCATCCGGTACAACCATGTCAAACGTCCGGAAGCCGAGTGATGCCTGAGAAACCCCACAAACTAACCAAGAGCGAACTGTTCCTGCTGGACGAGCTTTCCAAGCCGTTCTCCATGCTGGAGACGACCAGTGGTATGCACAGCAGTATTTCGGTCAGCTATCACGACGAGAATTGGAAACGTCTCGACGAGAAGGACAAGGTGCGCTGGCCGCATCGTGATTTCTGGAAGTTCGTGACGGAAATCCCCGAAACCGATTATCCCAAGTATGGTCGTGGTCAACGACCGTTCTGGCTCCGTTTGTATTTGCTCAACGACATGGGTCGAGCCGCGCTCGAAGCCAATCGGCCTGCTCTGGAAAAGTTCAAGCAGGCCGAAGCCGACGAACGTGCCAAGGCCGAGCGCCTCGTAATCGTCGGCTATTCCCGTGGTTTCGGTGGTGGATACGGCGGGCGGCGCAAGTTCGGTGCTCTGGTCCGGGTCCTGCGCGAGACGGACAATCGTCTCTACGTGCAGCCGGTGGCCTCAGCCAGCAAACACAGCGATGGTGCGGCCTACTACGGCAGCACGGCTGTGCGTGGCCGTGGCAAGGACCGGTATGTGGAAAAGGATGATATTCTGGTCGATCCCGCCACGGAGGAACAATTCCGTGCCCTGGTCCTGCTGGATGATGAGCGTGGTGCGACAACCGACCGCATCAACAAGGCCGAACAGGACGAACTCGCCCCGATCAAGAAGCGTTGGGAGGACTCCCGCAAGCAGCAGGCCGCCATGTATGAGGAACTGGAACAGGGCCTCATCAAGGGGAAGAAATGAAAATCCTTCGGCGTCCTATTGTTTCCGGCAGTGGCTACACCTACATTCTGTCGCCCAGGTGCTTCTACTGGGGTCGGGGCCGTCTGTACGTGGGCTACAACATCATGAGTAAACTTCATCCAGGGGATGAACCCCTGTGGGACCCGGTACCCGTGGCCCCCTTTACCGTGATGGAAGCCATGGGGGGTTTCTTCCAACTCACCCAGGTCCAAACCGAAGGTGGCCCGTACTATCGGAAATGGGCAACACTGGAATCTCATTTGGTGATTCAACCGTGTGACTACGGTGATGGATTTCTCAAGAAGCAGATCGACCAGGGCGAGATCGAATCACACAACGTCTATACTCTGGAACCCAGCACCATGCTCCGGTTCGAACACGAATGGGGCCGAGAAACCATCGCCCGCTGGGAAAATCCTGATCGGCTGATCCCGAAAATCGAGCGCCAACTCAGGTTGTCCCGTGAACGCGCAGTCAACGGTAAACAACGGAAAAATTTGGAGGAATTGTTCCCCTTCCCTCGCATCCTGGAGAATCGTGCTCGGATGATCGCTCGATACGCGCGTCTCCGAAGATCAAACAGTAATCATCAGTTCTGATTGCGTGGGCCGGAAAAAAGAGATTCCGGCCCAAATTTTTTGGAACCGAATCCCAGGTTCAGGAGTTTACGGATTCATAACGAACCACAATGGAGTGTAAAAAGATTCTTAATCTACATTTTCCCTATTGACGGAATCTAAACGACTCGCTACGATAGGGAACGACTATGGTGTAAACTTTCAAAGTGGAGCCGAATTCCCCCCGGCTCCCAACACGAGCCAGGACTCTTCCCCCCAAGGGTCCTGGCTCTTCTTTTCTGGTAAAAGAAAAACTCTTGACATTCTCGGGATTCTCGCATAAATACTCCCTGCGACACGGTTTGGGGCCTTAGCTCAGTTGGGAGAGCGCAACGCTGGCAGTGTTGAGGTCAGGGGTTCGACCCCCCTAGGCTCCACCAAATCAGATTCGAGGGCGGTTCGCCGCCCTTTGTGTTTGGGGCCATAGCTCAATTGGGAGAGCAGTAGCTTTGCAAGCTAAAGGTTCGGGGTTCAAGTCCCCGTGGCTCCACCAAACATGTGTAAGGGGCTTTAGCTCAGTTGGGAGAGCGTCTCGTTCGCAATGAGAAGGTCAGGGGTTCGACTCCCCTAAGCTCCACCAAGCACTTCGGTGCTAAGTTCGTGCGGCACGGGATCGTGAAGTGTCTGGCAGCGGCCCCCTTAAAAGGGCACTCAAGCCGGATCGCTTGGAGACCTCTTTAATCCGAGAGGTTGTTGAAGGGCATCGGACCGTGGTCTCACCCATGAGGGAGTGGATTCCCGCGTGGGTCCCAAGAAGAGACGCCAGAGGTCTAAGAGACGCTGGCACTTTTGACTCGTTAGCTCAGCGGGAGAGCATCGCCTTGACATGGCGGGGGCCACAGGTTCAATCCCTGTACGAGTCACCAAATGGGTCCTTAGCTCAGCGGGAGAGCGTTCCCTTCACACGGGAAAGGCCACAGGTTCAATCCCTGTAGGACCCACCAAGCCCCTTAGATGATTCATGTTACCTGATGAAGGTCGTGCACGACCATTGGGGAACCTGAGCGTCTGAATCGGTCCTCTGGAGAAATACTGCTTTATTGTGGTTGATCTGGTCCGGCCGCAGCGGTGAATCCGTCTAAGGGGCTTACCTTTTCTCTCCCCCGCGCCTACATACGACGGGGGTCATCAATGAAAATCAGACATCTCACAATGGGCTATCAGGCATACTTCGTGCCGCGCACGGTCATCGACACGTTGGCCATAGGGTTTCCGCCGCGATTCCCCAAGTTTGATCCGCACCACGTGACCATCGTCTTTGGGGTGACCCAGCAGGAACCGCTCCCAGAGGGACTCGCGGAGATCAAGATCGTGGGCTATGCGAGTGACCGTAAGGGAATCGAGGCGTTCGTGTGCTCGGTGAACGGGACGGAGAAGCGTCCGGATGGTCAAACCTATCATATTACCTGGAGCTACGATCCTGCTCAGGGTTATGCGCCGAAGAACTCGAATGATCTGATTCAGAAGTATGGCTGGGTCAAGGTTAATACGGGCGTGCGGTTCCACGCCCAAGCGAAATTCATTTAACGTTGCGGGCGTTGGAGCTTCTGCAAGTCCTGCGGAGCCAATTTCTCCACGGTGCCAATGGTGATGGAATTGCTAAATGCCTTCACTAGGCTTTCCAGATTGATCGCTCCGACCTCACTCAGCTTGGCCAAAACACCCACGGAGACCTCTACGTCATGTAGTTCCACGTCGATCTCAACTTGTCCGGTCTTGGGATCGATATCCACGCTGATCTCCCGGATTTCTCCAGCGATTCCTGCCTTCTGGTAGAGACCGAGGTATTTCTGCTTATAGACTTTCTCGATAACAATCTGGCGGTCGAAAATCATGTCGTTCTCGGCGTCGATGCGTGCCTGTTCATCGTCATCACGGATTGGCGGGATGATTTCCTGGGCTTCGGTGAGCCCAGCCAGTTTACGGATACGTTCGAGTTCCTTGTCCATGCTCATATTTAGGGCCTTGATTATTCCTTGGGTTTTGACTAATATTGGTTCATGCCAGTTCAGGAAGTATATTGGGGTGTCCCCTATCAGATCATCGACGGTCGTCAGACCTACTTCGATATCTACGAGAGGAAGTGGCTGACCGAGGCCAAGGTGAACGGGAACAAGGGCAACGCGCTTCGTCTGAGAATCCACGAGCGCCAACCCGAGGACCCACCCAGCACGTACTGGGGCTGGCTTCGTACGGACGATGACGCATACATAATGATCCAGCCGGTGAGGCTTTTCTTTGACATGTGCTTCCCGTACGGTCCGAAGATCGAAGAGGAAAAGGGTAAAGGTCGCGCCGTGAATCTTCACGTCGAGCCGTGGCCGGAGTAAATATGAGCATGATCCACGAGAATCACAAGGCAGGTTTCCAGTAGTGTAAACTACTGAGGAATCTGAAATGTTCACTGCTGATTGGTCCGGTAACCTCGGACCGTGCCGCCTCGTCCGCCACACCGGGGAAACCTGGAGCTACGAGAATCTCGACGCGCTGGTTCGCGACAACCACAACATCCTGATCAAGAATCTACTCTCGGACCGCCCTCCGCTACTGAGCGGGGTGCGCCCGAAGAACGAGTACGTCCGCATCGACGATCACCACGAGTATCGTCGCCGCATGATGAAGGACTACGGCTACGACCCATTCGCTCCGTGGGATCGTCCCTGGTACGTGGTTCTGGATGAACTCGACCTGATCGTGCCGCCCTGGAAGGTCCTGGAGCGTGCCTACGCCCTGCGTCTGTTCGACCGCTGGTATTGGCCCTGGTATACACCGGGTGTGGATCGCAAGACGCGCAAGCGCACCTACATGTTCCGTCAGGGCGTGGTGCCCGGCACCGGCCACAGCAGGGGTCGTCACCGCTGCTACATGCGCCGTCCTCACACCACGGCCGAGCGCCGTCAGTACGAGCGGGACCTTGTCGATGAAGATTTAGAGGATTTCCCCCAGCTTCGCGTGAGGAATCGTCACCTGCGTCATTCCTATGACGATATCCCTCGCAACAAGCCTCGGAAGTCCTGGAAAAGCCAGCGCAAAACCCAGTACCGTCCGACTTGACTTCTTGAAAAACCCCTCTATTTCAGGATTACACACGACACGAAATGAGCGCCTTTTCCAGGTTTTGACGGGGACCCGGAAAGGCGCTCTTCTTTCAAGGGGGAAACGTGGAGATCGTCTATCAACAGGGCGACCTATTAGAAGCGCCAGAAACGGTTATCGCCCACGGGTGCAATGCCCAGGGTGCAATGGGGTCAGGAGTGGCCAAGGCGATTCGCGCAAAATATCCCAGCGTCTATCAGACGTATCGAGCCCATTATGAGAATCATAATCTCGGTTTGAAACTGGGTGATGTGATCTGGGTTGCCCAGACCGATGGCAAGACCATTGCCAACTGCATCACTCAACAACACTACGGCAACGATGGAAAGCGCTACGTCGATTACGACGCGGTGCGTCTGTGCATGAAAGAGATCAACGGGGTTGGCCGATCCCTCCAGGAGCAGAAACGAAACTGGTGGGATGAGGTCGATACGTTCTTCCGATTCGCCATGCCTAAGATAGGTGCGGGACTTGGAGGTGGAAGTTGGGACGAAATCGCCAAGATTGTGGAAGAGGAAACCATTTGGGTGCAAGCCGTGGTGTATGAGATATGAGCAAGAAATTCACACTCACTGATGAACAGATCGATGCGATTCAGACCGAACTCGTTTATGCGCTGGATCGTCTGAGCGATGAACTGGAAAACTCCGATATTGATGAGATGGACGAACTCCAGATTCGAATCGCTGCGGTCAAAGAACTTCAAAAGGTGTTTGAATGAGTCAGGTCTGGACCAGCGAATGTGTGGCTCCGGGCCACCCCGACAAGATCGCCGACCGTATCAGTGATGCGGTGGTGGACGAGGCCATGCGTGGGGACGTGAATTCACGTGTCGCTGTGGAAACCCTGGTGAAATCCGATACGGTGTATATCGCGGGTGAGATCACCACCAAGGCGGAACTCGACTACCAGCGAATCGTGCGCTCCACCCTGCGTGGTCTGGGTTATGGCGATCCCAAGTGGGGATTTCCAGCCGATGATGTGACGATTGTCACCAACATTAATGAGCAGGCTCCGAAGCTGCATCAATTGAGTCAGCATAAGGCGGGTGATCAAGGCATCATGTTTGGATATGCCTGCACCGAGACGCTCGATTACATGCCATTACCGCTGGTGTTGGCACGAGAGATGCAAATTGAGATGCGTCTCTACTCTCAGCGCAATCCTGGTCGTTTCGGTCCGGATGGCAAGTCTCAGGTCACGGTACGCTACTCCGATGAAGGACGCGTAAGTGCTGTGCCGTTGGTGTTGTTGTCGGTCTTGCACTCATCTGAGGTGACCCGAGAAGAACTCGATCATCTGGGCGCGAACGTGTTCAAGCTCGCCATATTTAACCTCGGTCTGACTCGTGCGCAGACCGAGCACACTCAGGTTCTGGTGAACCCAGACGGTCTGTGGACCCGTGGTGGTCCCCAGGTGGACGCAGGCGTAACCGGCCGCAAGATCATCGTGGACACTTATGGCGGTCGTGGCCGTCACGGTGGTGGCGCATTCTCAGGGAAGGACCCGAGCAAGCTAGATCGCACCGGAGCCTACGCCGCACGTTATCTGGCCAAACACATCTGTCGTCGATTCAAACTCCCGGAGGTGGAGGTCCAACTCGCCTACGTGATCGGTCAGGAACAGCCCGTGTCGATCTGGGTCTCTGGAATGGATGAGGTCGAAGCGCGAAAGGTCGTGCACGATCAGTTACCGGATTTATCCCCGAATGGACTGATCGAACGCTTTCAGTTGAAAACCCCAGGGAAGATGCCCATCTATTCCTGGTTGGCAAGTGGGGGACATTTTGGTATACCCGACCTGCCATGGGAGAAACTATGAGTGAGATTTACTTTTCCACGGATATCGAATCCGATGGACCTATTCCGGGACCCTACTCGATGTTTGCATTCGGGTGTGTTCCTATCTTGGAGAACGGCCAGATTCTACACGGTCGTGGATGGAACCTGAAACACCTGGAGGGTGCGAATCAGCATCCCGATACTATGGCGTTCTGGAATCGTCCAGAGAATGTCAAAGTCTACAAGCGCCTGCATGAGGCTCAGTTCGAACCCGAAGCAGCGATGTTTCAGTTTTCCGATTGGGTGAAGAGCCTCTCGAAGCAGCACAACGCGACTCCGGTATTCGTGGCGTATCCGGCCGGGTTCGACTTCATGTTCGTTCTTTGGTATTTGAACCACTTCGTCGGAGAGTCGGTATTCTCGCATTCCGCTTTGGATATGAAAACCGCCGCATGGTCCTGGTTCAAGAACCGTGCGTTCCGCAAGGTCACCAAATCGTTCCTGCGAGAACACTGGCCCAGCGATCACGTCCATGATCATGATCCGGTCAATGATGCGCGTCAGCAGGCGGAGATATTTTCGTTGATGCTCCAACACCGTCAGAGGATAGCTGCGTGAAACTCCCACTAAGACGTGCCGGGTTTCGTGATTGTGCTGGAGGAGCATTTCGTTGTGTGGTGCCAGTCGATCTCAAAGCCAACAATAATCTTCGTCAACGCGTGATTCGCGTGCCACATCAGCACACGAAGTCCACCGTGATTGCTCCGTTCAACGAATACACATTTAAGCATTCGGATCGCTACGCTGAAGAGCGCGATCTGGCAGAACTTGTCCATATCACACAATCATTCTTTGGTGAGCGTGATGACGAGGAGAGCGATATCGAATCGGTCGATATCGAGTGGGGTAGTTACAATGACTTTGGAGATTCCTGAGGGGGAAACATGCAGGAAACACTTTATGCTTTGATTGCGATTTTCTGGATTCTACAACCGGATGGTTCGGTTGTGATGGAGGAAGCTATATCGGATTATTATTATCCGATGGAAGAATGTCTGGACCTCCAAAAGCAAATTCCTAAATCTATGGCGATGGAGCCCGTCGCTCACGGTTCGAAGTCACAGTGCGTGCCGATTCAGGTGATTCCGGCGAACTAACCGATCCAGAACGGGTCGGGCATAGGTCCAATAGAACCGCATATGACCGGACCACGAATAGGCATCGCGATCCGGGAATATTCTGGCGTATTTCTGTTTGAGTCGGGTAAGCGGGGTCAAGGGTTCCTCCGGAACCGCTCCCCCTTATTCGGCCGCTGCCTTCTGCTCGACGCGATCCCGGCCATACTGGATACCGGGCTTATTCGTGGCTGAGAAACGCTGCGACTTGATCCTGGTCCACCCCTGAGGATCAATGTTCCGGAACCGGATTTGGTTCCCGAGGGTGTGGAACTTGTTGCCCTCGCTGTCGTAGAGCCGAATCTCCTCACCATCACCGAACAGAAACGATTCTTGATTGTACTTCGCACACAGGTAGATGGCGAACTTCAAAAACGCATTCAGGTTGAGTGTGCCCAGATTCCGTGTGGGTAGAACCAGAAACCGCTGCTCCTCATGAGGGCGATTCTCTTCCTTCTCTTGATACCCACCCATCACCGGGATATACCGGACTGCCTCCTGAGAGAGGTCGGTGCGAAGTTGGTGGGTGAGTCTCTTGTTGAGACGATCATTCTTGGGTTTATCCTGGACAAGACCACGCGCCTCGGGGCTACGCGAGGCCGAAATCGCGAAGAACGGAGTCCCTGCCTTGATCTTCTGCACGATACGTGAGGCACCCGCACCGGCCTCCATCAGACCAGCACGACGACGAATATCAGCGATTTCGATGTCCTCGGCGGCCATCCGACCCGGACGCGGCGGCACACCGTGTTTGATGAAGCGCTCGATCCCGTCCTGATCAAGGATACGATGTTCCTCACCACGACCGATGGTCGTGCGTGGTGCACGAGCCACGATGATCAGGCGTTGAATGCCTGGAATCTGATCGGCTAGAAACTTTGTGGCCCGACGCAGGTCCTTCCAATCACGACCTTCCAGGTTCGAACCCACATCAGGTTTACGACGGTCGAACGCCAGACGCACCCAGCCGTGGCTGAACATCACGTCCAGTGTGACCGGGTCATAATCGCCCTGGATCGCATCGTCGAGTTCCTCAGGATCGACCCCGTAAACCTCAGGACGCTTTTGCACATCTCCGGTATGGCTGTTCGATCCGAACGGAATCGTCACCAATTCCCCGGTTTTCGCGTTATACCAATGACGGTCGGACTGATACAAGCTCATGAGGATATTTAGGAATTCCGCTTGACGGATACCTATCCGGGAGTTAAATTTAATCTAGGAGGAGAAATAGCATGAATTTTCAGGATTACAACAAGATTCGAGCCAGTCTGAGATATTGGCTACTGGGGAGAAACTATTTCAAAGCACTGAAGGCGATGGAAGTCGGTCTGGAATACCATACGGGAACCCGCAAGAACGGGGCTCCGGAGTTTATCCATCAGGTCAGTCAGGTCCAGTACGCGAGAACCCTCGAATCCCAGCTACTCTATCCGGAGGATACGTTCTGCACGATTTTCCTCCACGACATTGTCGAGGATCACAAGTATCCACGATCCGGCATCAAACAGTTCGGCGATTCGGTGTATCGAGCGGTCGAACTCATGACGGATGCGGATGAGACGGGTGAGGATAAAGCCCTGGCTGACTATTTCCGCGCTATGGGCTACGATCCCATCGCAAGTTTCGCCAAGGGTTGTGACCGTGTGCACAACTTCCAGACCATGATGGGTGTGTTCAAGCCGGAGAAGAAGGAACGCTACATCCGGGAGGGGACCGACCTGATTATCCCGATGCTGAAAATCGCTCGCAAGCAATTCCCCGAGCAAGAGCAGGCATATCACAACGTCACGCATATTCTGAGGATGCAGATCGAACTGATCCAGTATTCCTTAACTTCGGAACTCCAGGAGACAGTTTCCTAATCTCTTGACAAGGTTTGGGGTTCTGATATATACTCGGATATGGCGGTGTACTGCTTAGCGGCCTAAAGCGGGTGTCTCTAAAATACTGATCGCGGGTTCGAATCCCGCCACCGCCGCCAAGAAAGGAACTAGAATGCCCTATCGCCGTCGTTCCGGTCTCAGTGCCGGAGATACAATTTTCGCCGGGATCAGTGCCGTCTGGATTGTTCTCTGGATCGCCTGCATTGCCGCGTGGATCACCCACGTGATCACCTGCATTCAGACCGAGCAATGGGTATTGCTGATTGTGGGCGCACTTCTCGCTCCGATTGGGGTCATCCATGGCTGGGGTCTGTGGCTCGGGATATTCTGATGGAAAACCGCAAAGGACTTCTCGCGCTGCTCCTGGCCCTGTTGGTCGGAGCTTGCACGAATCAACCCTATCCCCCGGTGACCCACCGGATGCAGCCGAACTGGCAGCAGGTCTACCAACAGCAACACGGTCTGGTCTATGTGTGCGAGCCCTCCAGGGGCGTCAGCACCGGCCAGATCATTGGAACCCTTGGTGGGGCCGCAGCGGGCGGCTACATCGGCTCTGAGGCCATCGGCAGCAAGGCAGGCACCGCTGGTCTGGCTGTGCTTGGCGCGATCATCGGCAATCAAGCCGGTGCTGCGATGGACCAGCAGCAGAACTGTTACTACACCCAGGGTCCACAGCCCTACGCGGGCGCGGCCACACCCTACTATCTGCGGGAGCCCCAGGGCTTTGGTCCGGGCGGCCGTATCTGTCGAGAATTCGTCGAGGACGTGACCATGGTCCGTACCAACACGATCACCCAGGCCCACTACATCGCCTGCCAGGATTCCCAGGGTTTCTGGAGAATCATGCAGTGACCGAAATGTATCCGAATCTGGAGAACCCGGCTGTAAACCCGGACGAGCTTCCATATCCGGATCAAAACGAGGTCTACCAGACCCGTGGCGGCCACAAGGCGCGATTCCTCATGGAATTGCCCAAACATTGTGTGCCGGGTGACGAGACAGTGACCCACAAGCGTTTCCTCTACGCGGTCGAAACCGGACCCGACTCGGGCTGCTACCAGTATCAAATCTGCCACGAGGACGGTACCCAATTCGGGGTCTCTCAGAGTGGCCCTCTTATGTTCGATATCATGCCGTTCGCCGATATTCGATGGGGTCGAACATGGCCGCAATGGCGAGGGGAATAGGCCGCACGCGTCTGCGTCTGGCCAGGATGATCGAGGCCAAACTCCGCGATCTCGGCCACTCTGTTCGTGTCGATCCCGCCCGACTTGATCCCGCCCAGGGTTATTGGCGAACGGATTCCCGTGCCGACGTGATGCGCTGGGAAGGTTGGTTCGAGCGTGAGATCGAACCCGGCCGATGGATGCGCCAGAGCATCTGTTCCTGGGATACCATGACGGACTGTGTCAGGGGTTTCGAGATTTGGCAGGACACCGGATGGTCGTGGGAAGTCGGCGCTCACAAAAACTCTTGACAAACTCCTCGGTTTGACATAAGTATTCATCAACCGTTATCCCCGCCGAGTGCGGGTTGTGATTTGAAAGCGATTGTGCTGTCAACTTGGGACTATGAGGATCAAACCATGTTGTAGGATTTGACTACCGACACGCGTAACCGGAGGGATTCTGATCCCCTTCGTCTCTATGCGATCCTCCGAGGCGATCTCGATATGACGCCCGGTAAGATTGCAGCGCAAGCGGGTCATGCATATCTCGACTCGTTTCTTGCCGCACGGACACTCCGTCCCGATACCATCGACCCTTACAAGACTCTGCACGGGATCAAGATCGCCATGAAGGCGAAGTCCCTGGTGCATCTGGAAGAGGCCCACGAGAAGCTCGTGCAGGCCGGGATTCCCTGTGCCCTGATCACCGATCTCGGATACTACGGGGTTCGTGAGGACCTCCTGGGCAAGGCCACGATCACCGCGCTCGGTGTGGGTCCGGCTCGCCGTGGCGAGGTCGAGAAGATTTTCCATCGCTTCCGCTTGATGGACTGAGGAGAACAATCATGAAAACCAAAGAACTCATCCGCCAACTGATGGAGCAGGACCCTACCGGAGAAGAAGAGGTCTGCGTGAACAACGTGGACATCCACTTCGTCCAGCGTGAACCCGCCTGTCATGACGGTCACCATCAGGTATTGATCCGCGACGAATCCAATCCCTACTACAACATAATCGGCGCGGAGTATCGCTCCGAGGGGATCAAAATCAACATCACGCCTCTCTCGATCCAGTGGGCCATCTATAACGATCCGAAAGTCCCGGTAAGTTACGTCGGTGATTACACCGAGGAGGATCACAAAGAACAGGTCGAGCAATGGCGTGCAGAGACCCGCAAGATTATCAAAGAGATTGCGGCCGAGAAACCCAAGCGTAAGAAAGGAAAGTGACGTGAGCGATTTTACTATTCCGACTCCTGAGCAGGCTCAGTGGTTCATGAACCGCATCGAGCAGTTCTCCTCGAATCGTATTGAGGAAGTGTTCATCAACGAGACGGATGAAATGGTCCATCTGACGACCTCTTATGAGGATTACTGTATGGGTTGTCATATGGGCACAGAGCGCGAAAGCTTTGGGATTCCATTTGGAATCTTCTTCTCTCATATCAATCCTAAACAGTGGCTCGATGAGAGAAAGGCGCGTCTCGATGCTGAGAAGAAGGCTAAGGAAGAACAGTCTCGCCTGGAACAGCAGCGCATCATCGAGCGATCTGAGCGCGAAGAGTTGGCGCGACTCTCACGCAAATATAATGAGGCATAACCATGTCGTAGAAGTGCTCCTGCGATTCTAACGTTGCTTACGGCATCTTCAAGGATGATCGACTCTACCGCGTCACGTTCAGTCGCGCGGTAGCCCGTCATATCCTTTCGTATTTCCCGGAACATCACGCGCGTCTGATCGACATCGTGATGGGTCCGGAACTCCAACCCGGTGAGACTCACGGTCTCCTCGGTATCGTCAATCGCCGAAACAACCGACTCCTCAGGGCCACGTGTATCCCTGGGGTTGCGGAGCTATTGACGGAAGACCCCTCGCGATACATCGCCAAGTGCTGGATCGCGGGAACTCAACCCCTAACCCAAGAGGAACTCAATCATGACTAACAGCGAAATGAATGCGAAGCTCCGTGATTTCTTCAAACTACCCGAACCCAAGGATAGAGAATCATATCTGGCCTGGGTGAAGGAGTGGAAGGCGCTCTACCGCGAGCTTACCCTGTTCATCAGGAAACTCCGCACCACCCGTAAGCAGTACATCTGGAAGCGCACGGAGGCCAACGGTTACACCGATCCCAGCGGTAAGTTCATCCGTATGAACAAGAAGTACGAGCAGGTGGGGCCGAATCCCAACCACGATAGCTCGGCCAACTATTGGATCGCTCGGTTCTCGGCATCAGCCGCAAGTATGCTCGAACTTCGTGCGATGCAAAAGGAAAATGCCCGGAAGCGTATGACAGAGAAAAGGGCTGCTTAAGGGGTGCAAAATAGGGGTTATAAATATTTTTCTTCAAACGAATCACATCCAAGTATTTGTGATCCCTCATGTTCCTAAATGTCCAGATAGCGCTAAATTGACGTTATCTGGACATTTTTGCACCCATTTGTAACCCCATGAAATCCAGGTATTGAATAAATTCAAAACTCTGTTACATCTGGTGAATAGTGGTGGGCCGTAAACAGGGGTCGCCAGAGAGCAATCCATCCAACCTGTGGAAAACTCTTGACAAACCCTAGGGTTGACAGTATGTTTCTCGGGTAACGAACGGGAATTGATCTCGTTTAACCTGTGGGGGAACCATGTCTGCACCTTTCGAAAAGGACCTCGACGTTTTGTTCGAGGAATTGAACAAGCGTGAAATACCGGAAGTCGATCCTGCGTTGGGGTATGCTCGTACCTCAAAGCTAACGGTCGGCAAACTTAGGCAGTATTTTCCGGAGATCGATGATCTTACCTGGAAGAAGCTGGTGTCCGGCAAGATCGAGGACTACTTCACCAAACGTGCACACGATCAAGATTTTGGTATCGTTCTTCTATTTGATGCTTGGTACGAGCATCAGCGTTACGTCGCGTCGGATTGGCTCTACACGGTGATGGAGTCGATGGAGGATGGAACCTACAAGGCAAAGGTCGATCCCATCATCATTGGTTTGCTCGACGGCTACGCCTATCATCTGGCCGGTCGCCATCGTACCGTAGCTACTGTTGCCACTGGTAAGAGCTACGTTCACAACTACCAGATCATCAACTTCGACAGCTATGAAGAAATGCGGGAGTTCTACGGACACACGCACACCCGTCGTGCTGCGAACACTAACACCAAGAACACGTTCTGGCTCGACAAGACCACATGGAAGATGACCGAACGTTTCGTGGACAAGGTCGTCTCGGCTGTGAAGGCTGTTGTCGTTCTGAACATGGACCCGCGCACTGGCTTCACCAAGGACATGCTGATGTCGGATCGCAAGTTTTACAAGGACATCCTGCCGACCTATAAGAAGGCGGCCGAAGCGATCTACGAAATTCTGGAGAACGGTGAGCGTGATATTCTCAAGGGTCTGAGCTACGCCGGTCGTTTGGGTTTTATGCTCGTCGCAATGCGCTATCAACCAGCCAAGGCGTCGGCTCTTCTCATGACGTTGGCCAATCCTCGTCATTTGTCTGAGGATACGCCTGCGTGGTTCATGAATCGTGTGCTCAAGGATTTGAACAAGCCCATCGATCCGGTTATTCTCAAAGCCGGTCGTGGCTATTCCACAGGTGTCGGTCAGCAGATCGAGCATGCCAGTGAGTTTTCGGTTCTCTGGTTCCGTTACTGCAAGCAGGTGACGATGAAGCGATACATCGTTCCGCCGGAACTCGTCAACGCCCCGATTTTTATCGAGGGTGCGCCTGCTCAGCATCAGCAGGGTCGTGAGCACTACGCGGTTCGTCTCTCGAAGAAAGATGAAGCCAAACAAACATTAGCCAATCGTATGGCCAGGGTTCTCGGAGCGCGTAAGAAGATGATGACTCAGGCGAAGCGTCTGCAAGCAGCCGAGTAACGTTGGATCGACAACAGAGAACCCCCGGCATTTTCTGCCGGGGGTTTTTCATTGGACAATATGGTTTACAGTCATGGTTAGTATTCGGGTAGTATAATAGATATCTGTCCATTTACAATACTCAGAGATTTCCACTTAGACTGCATAATTGTGACCGATATGCCACGATCATTTCACACCATTTCTGGAAATTCTTGACAACCTCTGGATTTCCCCGATATACTCCTGAACAGGAAGGGAGAACCACATGGCTGAAACACAAGCGGCTCAACCGAGCCATACTCTGCGAAACATCACGCTTGGCATTTTGCTGATCGGTGCGGTCGCAGGCTCAGTGCTAGGAACCCTCAAGGGGAAAGAGAAGTTCGATGAGTTTGTGGACGCACGGGTCCAGGCTCGATTCGAGGAACTCTCCAAGAACAACGTGATGGTGGACAAGAACGCCGCCGTTATGACCACGGTCTGGTCCAGTTCGGACGCGAAAGAGCCGGTGCGTCGAACCATGGCGTTGGACGCGGTCAAATGCCAGGAACTCAAGGAATCCAACACCAAGGCCAGTGCCACCAGTACTCTCTCGGTGGACTGTCTGCCCGTGGATTCCCTATTCGGGGCGGCTCCGGCTCCGTCCGTAACAACGGCACCAGCCACCAACTGATCGTCCCTCGGGGCGAAACCCTGACAACAGGAGTTCGCTATGTCTACGACGACAATCGTAGCGGGGATGTTGCAGTTTCTGCACCCGCTGTTCTTTGATACGACCATCGAGATTAATCGGGCGGAGATCGAATGTCTGGCTACGAACATCTACTTCGAAGCAGCAGCCGAAGAACGCCTTGGGAAAACCGCCGTCGCCCACGTCACGTTGAATCGTCTGCGCGATCCCGCATACGAACACAGCGTTTGCAACGTGGTCGAGGAATCGTTCGCCCCTGGCACGAAATCATGCCAGTTTTCCTGGACGTGTGACGGAAAATCCGACGTGGTGCCGGTGGATACCAAAGCCGGGGCTAGGGTCTACCAGGAGTGTGTGGAAGAGGCGATCCTCGCCTACTTCGGGCTCACCCCGGACCCCACGCAGGGGGCGACCTACTACTACGCGTATGAGTTGGTCACCCCGCATTGGGCATCCAAATTCAAAGAGGTTGCGGTGATCGGCGGTCACCGATTCATGGCCGACCAAAACGATCTCCGTCGTTACAATAATCCGGTCGAATCCTTACTGGTTCGGGCCAGCTATCCTTGACAAACCCTGGGGTTTCTGGTAGGATCGCGGAAATCCCAGGAGTCTTTCATGACGTTTACCCGCGAGCAGGTCGATGCCATCACCATCGGTACGATGATCACCAGAGGTATCGATGACCGTTGGAGTGATCCTCATCCGGTTGTGAGTATTCACGCCAAGCAAAATGACATCGAGGGCAAGCTGTTCGTCTGTGGTTACACCACCTACGGCGAAGATGCTCAGATGAGTTTCTCCATCAAGGAAGGCGATCCCACGGATTTTCGCCATTACAGGATCGGCGAATGACCCAACCCTTTCCATATCCAGTTCGCCGGGTACTGGCGCGTCTGAACCACGCGGGGTTCGAGGCACGTGTGGCGGGCGGCGCAGTTCGTGATCTTCTGCTGGGCCAGACTCCGAAGGATTACGATGTGGCGACCACGGCACGGCCCGAACAGGTTGTGAAACTGTTCGAACAATGCGGGCTCCAGGTGATCCCCACCGGTATCTTTCACGGAACAGTCACGGTAGTTGTGCCGGACGATGAGCCGGGCACCCCGACGAACCTCGTCGAGAACGAGGACCTCCGTTTCATGCAGATCGAGATCACCACGTTGCGGGTGGATCGGGAAACCGATGGCCGCCACGCCGTGGTCGAATTCACCGACGACTGGGAGGCCGACGCCGCCCGCCGAGACTTCACGATCAATGCGATGTTCATGGACGCCGAGGGTGAGGTCTACGACTTCTTCCACGGCCAAGAGGACCTGGAACATTCGGTGATCCGGTTCGTCGGCAACGCGGATGAGCGCATTCAGGAGGATTACCTCCGTATCTTGCGATTCTATCGGTTCGCAGCACGCTTCGGCAACAACGACATGTGTCCGATGATGAGCGACCGCGAAGCTATCCGCCGGAACCTCGCCGGGCTCAAACAGATCAGCGGTGAGCGCATCTGGATGGAACTGACCAAACTGATCCGGTTGCCCGGCGCGAGCATGGCCCTCTACTGCATGTGCCTGGATGGTGTGCATGAGGCTATTGACCTGTCGATGATCCGGACTGCCGAGTTCATCAACATCCGTTATCATACGGATGATCCGATCACGTGTTTGGTCGGAGCTTGCTCGGCCGACCGTATGCCCCTGGCCGAGGGCTATCAAACCCTCATGGACACTCTGTGGCATCGCTACAAGGTCAGCAAGGTTGAGGTCGCCCGAGCCCAGTTTCTGATCGCCCATCGTGAACCGGGACGGTTTCAGTCGCTCCAGGACTATCTGCGGCTGATCACCCAGCAGGACCCGAAGAGCCAGGAGTTCGCAAAGGAATCCGCGCAGTTCCTGGCACTGCTGCATGATCGACCGGGGATTTCCACGACCATCGCGGTTTGGACAATCCCAACGTTTCCTCTGACCGGGAAGGACTTGATCCAACAGGGTATCCTGCCCGGCGCGGATATGGGCCGAATGTTGAAACGGGCCAAGGTCTTTTGGATCGATTCCCAATACACCCTTACCACGGAGGAATTGGTAAATTTAGTGAGAACCTGAAAAAACCTCTTGACCTTCCGCTCGCAATCCCCTAAGTAGGTGTTGCGGGCGGGAGGCATTTAGAGTTTCTCACAGCGCTCATAACGCTGCAAGCCGGGTGCGATATCCGGGCCTCGCAACCAAAAGGGACCTCCGGGTCCCTTCTTCTCTTTGGCGAATCCTCTGGTGAGGAGTCGGCTCTCATAAGGCTGATAGCGTGAGTTCGATTCTCCGATTCGCCACCAAAAATCTCCGATGGGTGGTTGAAGGGAATTGGGTATACCTGCCGGTCTTAGAAGCCGGTGTTTGTGGGTTCGAGTCCCACACCACCTACCAGACCTCTGGAGGCCGTATGCGTGAATATCCTTTCCGTTACATCGGTCCGTCCATCAATCAGACAGTCTGGTTCGTCCTGTGCCAGAAAGGCAACCCCCAGGTATTCGAGGGGAAGATCGTCGAGATCGCCGATTACGCGGAGATCGCCCGTAGTCATGGCCATTACAAAGACCCGGTCGAGAACTACCTAGTGGATTATTGGGTGGAATCCCCAGACTATTCATTCGGCCATGGTGTGACCTTCGGGAATGAAATCTACGAGACGCGTGAGGAAGCCGAGCGGGTTGCGGCGGATTGGAAAATTGAGATCAATCTGGTTCTCGATCTCTCTCAAAGGCTCATCGGTGAGCCCAAGCTGACCGGCCAAGACCAACTTGATATGGCCAAAATCCTTGGCAAGGCTCCGTTGAATGCGGAGTTTGACGGTTATGATCCGGAGACGGGTTGGATCAAATGGTCTACCCAGGCGTATCGTGATTGGGATCAGAACCAGCGCGAATACTTCGAGAAACATCATGATCTTCCGGATGAGTATCCGCCCGAGAACAGCAGCGGGGAGCATCCCTGCTATCTCAGCAATTTCGATGCAATCCGTTCATACCTCCCTATGGGCGGGTGGACCCTGGCACAACCGACCGAATCATATTTCGAGGTCGAGTTGACTTCCACTTTTTCCGCAACACCTTATAGGGGAACGAGTACGCAGAGCCCAGCACTGGCACTGTGTAGGGCGATCCTCGCTTATGAGATCGCCCAAATAAACTGAGGGGATTTCATGGAACTGCTCGACCCACCTGTCGCTGGCCAAGTCTACGCGGCACAACATCCACATGCGGCAACTGGTGCCGAGAACAAATACACAGTTCTGGCGGTGATTGATGATGTCGTGATCGTCGAGGATTCCTGGAAGGGTGAAGCCTATCTGGAGGAGCGCCATTGGGAGGCTCCGAAGGTGATGAGTCTCAGCCAATTCAACGCGTGGCCTAAGACGCTGGTCGAGGACGTGGTTGAATTGGAGCTTGTGGATGATATCACCGATATCGATGACACCGATATCGATGACACCGATGTCGATGACACCAATGTGAGCGCTGATGACGTTAATCTGTCATCAACATGTTGGGTAGTATCATCGAGCTATGATGAGGCTGAGTTCTGGAGCATTCGTGACGGCGGATACTGGACCAACGATGTTTCGTCCGCCCTGAAATTCTATTCCGCACAGGACGCGGATGATTATGCGAGGTCTGCTCTGGGCACGCACACACGCTTCGTCATTTCCATGGTCAATGTTGTTCGTGACTAATGATCAGGAAGATAGTTCTGAGTCCGAATGAGATGGATTTCTTCATGTCAGCCGATCTCGATCCTGCTGAGAAGCAGTTGTTCGCAATCGTGCTCAAGGCAAATCCTGATGAAATCCTCAAGTTCGAACCCAAGACCTATCGCACGAAGAACTCCAAGACCGGTCGTGTCGTAGACTATTTCGCATGTTCTTCTGATCGTGCACTTGCCCTGGCCTACATGGACCAGGGATGGCATCACCAAATTGATCTCGTTGATCTTGACACGGAATCGAAAGGCTCGTAACTCTGGTAATCGGGGACGAGTTTTGGGGGAAGAATGGAGACCTTGGGGAAGGATGCGTACGAGGACGACGTTGTCGTCCGCGATCTCGCACGCATGAAGAACCACATCGAGACTGCCGTAATTCTGGGTCGTCTCGAAGAATTCTATGTAGCCACCTGTACCTTTCGTAGTCCCAAACATTTCCAGGGCGAACGTCGTTGCGTGATGCTGCACGATCACGAACGCGTCGTGGCCATGGTTGGTCTAGGTGATTATCAAAGCGGATTGATCTCTGGCTACGATATTCGTTGGGTGGGGGTACATCCCGATTTTCGTGGCCGTAGGCTGGCGATGAAACTCTACGTGTTCCTGATCATCAAAACCCGCACACGCCTCTGGAGCGGAAGCCAACAGACACCAGACGGGCGTAAGCTGTGGTTGAATCTGTCTCGGGAACCCGGTATTGAAATGCGGGTGATCTCTCCGCGTCACGTTGATCATGTCGTTCCCGGACAGCACCGCCTGCATGGCGAGACCCACCCACTCTACAATGGGAAGCTCGCTGAGGACACCCGAATTCTGGCATTTCACCAGGATGATCCTGTAGGAAAGTGGATCGATCTGATTCCCACTATCTTCGAGGAACGATCTATTTTACGAAGATTCGAAAAAACCGCTTGACGAGACCTAGGGGTTTCCTATATACGGATCGAGAAGAGGTGCGGTGGAGCCGAAATGACCGTTGTAACCGGATTGCCGGTGGTCGTTGAGGTGTCGGGCGATGCCCGTGAACATCGATAGCCAAATACAACCCAGGCACTCCTGGAATGGCCGTAGGTCGCTGAACCTCGTCTCGAAACTGACACCGGACCTAAATAGGTCCTAGAGGAATCTGAGATGACCATTCGATTTTATCATTATTTGCTTAGTGAGGGCTGGGGCGGATAACGTATCCCAAATACGTTCACGCGTCTCCGGCCACCCAACGCAAGTTCGGTGGTCTTTTTTTGTATCTGCACCTTTGGTGAAGCTGGTGCTCACAGCGGTCTGAAAAGCCGAAGAAGTTGGTTCGATTCCAACAGGGTGCACCAAGAAGTTGGGCTTTGCGATAGCCTCTGGATTGGAGCCAGTGACCGTGGTGACGGTCGAACAAAGTCGCAGCTATGGTGGATATAGTGTACTGGTGTGCACGTCAGGCTGTGAACCTGAAAGGCGAGGGTTCGATTCCCCGTTTCCACCCCAAAGTTTTGAGTATGCACGAGCCGTTCCTTGGAGAGATCAAGTGGCTGTAAACCACCCGGCTTCGCCTGAGTAGGTTCGAATCCTACCTCGTGCACCAATTATGGGTTTCCTTCTTCACGGCGGTCTGTAAAACCGCTGGCGCAAAATCGAGTGAAGCGGATGCTGAGAGGTTCGACTCCTCGGAAACCCACCAAATATCGCAGGTGATTAGCTCCTGAAATTCTTAAAGGCGGGCCGCCAGGAGTCCCCCGCCGCCTGCACAGAATGCGGTCGTGGTGTAACGGTAGCCACGCTGGTCTCAGAAGCCAGTGCCGAAAGGCGTGGGAGTTCGACTCTCCCCGGCCGCACCAACTTCGGGTCGTTTGGATTGGGTTATTGCTCCATAAGCACGAGGGTGTAGGTTCGAATCCTACTCTGCCGACCAATACCGGCAGATAGCATAACGGTAGTGCACGTAAAACATCTGGTCCGCCTTTTATCCGAAGTTGATTTCGCGCCTATGGCGAAACTGGTAGACGCACTGGAATGAGAGTCCAGCGAGTAAAATCATGGAGGTTCGAGTCCTCTTAGGCGCACTAAACTCGGGTCGTTAGATTGGGTTATCGTAGCCCGTCCCCATCGTGGGTTCGAATCCCACTACCTGTCGTATGACGGGTATAGCCAAGTGGTTAAGGCAGGGACTTGTATAAACCAGTCGGCCTTTTTATCCGAGTTGTTTGCCCTGGTGGCGTAATGGTAGCCGCGCTGGATTCAAAACCCAGTGCCGAGAGGCGTGTCGGTTCGAGTCCGACCTGGGGCACCCAGTTGACAAAATCCTCTGTATCTCTTAGATGAGTGCAGGGGATTATTTTTATGACACGCATTGGCATCTACGCGGGATCGTTTGATCCACCGACCAATGGTCACCAATGGATGATTCAGGAGGGGGCCAAGCTCTTCGACAATCTGATTGTGGCCATCGGTGTAAACCCGGCGAAACGCCCCATGTTCAGCGTGGCCGAGCGCAAAGCCATGCTCCAGGACATGTTGGTATGTGATCGATATGGTTTGCAAAACGTCCAGGTAACGACGTTCGAAAACGAGTTCCTCATCGGCTACGCGCGTGAGATCGGAGCCAACTACATTCTCCGTGGAATCCGTTCGGCCGCCGATTACGAATACGAACACAATATGCGCAACATCAACGAGGATATTGGCTCGGATTGGCCCGAGCGGAACAGAACCACAGTGTTTTTGATTCCACCGAGGGAGGTCTGTGAGATCAGTTCCAGTACGGTGAAGGGGTTGATCGGCCCCAATGGTTGGGAGGGCATTGTCGCGAAATATGTGCCGCGCAGTGTTTACGAGATTTTGATCAAAAAATCCAGGGAAGGGTGAAATGGCATTGTTCGTGAGTTACGTCTTGAACACGGCTGGTATCACGCAGCACGAATTTGACTGGCGCGTGATTGATTGTCCGACACCAACTTGCAAGGAAGAGATCGCAGCGCTCCAATCCAGTCTGAAACAGACCATTTGCGGTGAGCGCGACCGAGCCTGCATCGAACGACGGGGCAATAGTGCTCATGTCTACGGGCTGACCGTGTTGAATTGGAGAGAGATCGGTGCTGGTTAGTGTTTTCGCGGACGCCTCGTACCATCACGAGTCCCGTGCAGGAGGCTGGGCCGGGTGGGCGAAGTCCGACCGTGGTTCTCATTATGAGGGGGGTCCGATCCGGACCCCTCTTGCCTCATCAACCGAGGCCGAGTTTCTCGCCGTGGTCAATGCCGTCCACATGTCGATCAAAGCCAAGATCACTGAAAAGCATGATTTCATTCTGATCCAATCTGATTGTCAGTCCGTCGAGCACATCCTGTTCAAACCGAACTATGTGATGACCTCCATCATTAAGCGGGCTCGTGCCCATTTGATGGCATTACGATTCGAGCATCAACTCTCCTTCTCATATCGTCATGTCAAGGGTCACTCCTACAAGAACGAACCCAGATACGCGATAAATCGTCTCTGTGACGGTATAGCCGGTCGAGGTATGGTCCAGGCCCGAACCGCACGGGGATGGCGTAGCTGAATAAATATCCCATGGAGGAACCCCCATGGATATCCAACTTAGCCCACACTTTCGTATGTCCGAATTGGTACGTTCGGAGACTGCTGCCCGCCTCGGCCTGGACAATTGGCCGCGCGAACCCCGAGTGATTGAAAACCTCCGTAGTACTGCCCTTCACATCCTAGAGCCGATCCGTGTTCAGTTCGGTATTCCCTTCGCACCAAATTCCGGCTATCGTAGTCCTGAGGTGAACAGGGCTACCGGGGGTTCCAAAACACGGCAACACATGATGGGACAGGCAGTCGATATCGAACTGCCGGGCGTTTCCAATCACTTATTGGCGGAATGGGTGCGGAAAAATCTACAGTTCGACCAAATCATTCTTGAATGCTATCGTCGCGGAATTCCCAACTCCGGATGGGTTCATATCCGGTACGCAAGCTCTTCGAATCGTCATCAAACTCTGACATTCATTCAGGGTCAGGGATATCTGCCGGGATTTGTTATCTGATAATTCCGAGATATCAATCCTGTGACAAAATATTCTTAACGGCAGAAATTACCTACTGCTCAATTGACAACGTGCTTTTTGTGTGATTTGTAGCACTTCGGGGATGTTGTTCAACCGGGGGATACAGACGGAGACGGGGTATGACTCCAGCACGTATCGAAACGAGACATACGCGTTATGGGACGCGTCTTGATCGGGTCACCATTGAGGAACCCGATGTGATCGTGATCCACACTCAGTCGGAGGTGATCACGGTGGATGCGAGACGTAAATCCGAACTGGTTCGGGTCGAGTTCATCCACACCGGAGAAGTCGAGATCATTCGTTGACATTCTCGGGGTTTCGTGGTATTTCCGGGGAAACGGAGAAATACCATGTCGTTGTCCAATACTGACGAGATTGACCATCGCTGGGCGAATGCGCTTGCATCGTTGCAGGGCGCATACCGTCATATGCTGGACACCGTGGTCGATGCCGAGGAGGTCCGGTCCCGCAACCGACTGATCGCACTCTGCAAGCGTATCGCCGAGGATCATAAGGATTCGCCAACATGATCGATGGCACCAAGGAACTCTTCCTGGTCACAGCCACGATCTGGCAGCACGGCTACCAGAATGAGGAAGAGGCCGCCATCATCACGGAGGTTCGTCTGGTCGAGGCCGACACAACGAGCGATGCCCGCGCCAAATACGAGAAGTATTGGGAGCGGAAGTCCGAGCCCTTTGGCACGTGGTATGAGCTTCGCGAAGTCGAAGTGACGGACGTGATCCGATGAGCCGGTTCTGTCCGAACGCGATGCTGGCCTGCTACAACCCGAAGTGCGACAAGGGGTGTGCTCATCCCATGTTCCAGGCTGTTTACACGCTATCGATGGACCACAAGGACAAGAGCGTCCGCAAGGTTGTTGGAACCCTGAGTGAATGTCTGTCGGCGGCCAGTGAGATCGTGAAGCGCCCACCGCCGGGCACCCTCGACGTGATTCTGACCGATCCCCAGGGCGAGAAATTGTTCACCTGGGACCTGATCAAACACGCATCCTATCGGGGAAATACCGAGAATACTTGACAATCCCCAGGGTTTCTGGTAGAATCCTCTTGCAATTCAGGAGGACCCATGCCCGGCACCCGTGCGACCATCCGTCAGATGCTGAACTTCTTCAACGCGAATGTTCGGCTGGCCTTCGCCAAGCATCAAAATCGTGAGCAGTTCCTGGCCGGGTTCAAGCCGGACCTCCACGAGAAGCTGGGTACGCTCTACGATGACTATCACAAGCGTGTTCTGAACGCGCAGACCCTCCGAGACAAATGGTTGGCCGATGGCAACGAGGCGGCAGAGCGCGGCAATCAGAAGCGTGCCGACTATTGCTACGCGAAGTCGCAGACCTGGACCGACCGCTACAACCGGTTGGTCGGTGACGCCTAGATGTTCACCCTGATCGTCCTCTCCTGCCTGCTCCCGACCACCTGCATCGAGGATCATTCCCCAGCGGATTACATCACGGAGGAACGGTGTTTCGCCCAGGGTGCGATCCTGGCCGGGATGAATCGGGTCGAATTCGGTAGGATCGGCTGGGACTTTTCCATCGAACACACTCTGATCTGCACAGATCAATTCGGGGAGCAAATCGTCCGCAAACATACGGATTTGGTTGACAAATCGCTGGGTTTCTGATAGACTTGGCGAACCAAATCAGGAGAAACCACCGCATGATGTTGCTGACCAAGGAACTGCGCCGCGAGCTTTTGAAGAACGGCACTCTGTCAGAGTCCGAGAAAGAGAAGCTCAAACCCGTCGTGAAGTTCTTCAACCCAACCGGCGCGGCCACGTGGTTGATCACGGAAATGGACCCGGACGGGGATCGCCTGTTCGGCCTTTGCGATCTCGGCTTCGGGGAGCCCGAACTCGGCTACGTCAGCCTGACCGAGCTTCAACTCACTCCAGTGCGTTTCGGTTTGGGGATCGAGCGTGATCGCTGGTTCACCCCGAACAAGACCCTCCAGGAATACGCCGACGAGGCACGCGAGAAGGGTCGCGTCCAGGCATGAGACGCAAGCCGCGCCCCCTCGGTGACTATACTGACAAGGCATGGCTGACCGGCTGGGATTACTGCATCATGCTCCGCCGGATCAATGAGAATCCCTATACTCGGCGTCCCCAGCATGACGCGTTCCGACGTGGCTACAAGGCGTGTGAAAACAACGCCGTGAGCAGCTTGCGCACGGTGATGCGGCGGCGATATCCAGAAAGGTTGTTCGCAACATGACTGCGATTTTCATCATGTTCGTGTTTGCATTCATTCTGGTCCTGATCCTGTTGTTCGGAGATTTGACCATCGAGCAAGCAGGGGCAATACAGACCTACGGTGTCTCAGTCATGGGTCTGTTTACGGTCGGCGTCCTGATCTACGAAGGCTTGAAGCTCTAGGAGGCATCCTTGTTGAAAGGTCCCTACGAACTCGAACTCTGCCGGTTTCGCATCGGTGAGCGCGTGCGGGTGAAAGAGTCCAGCAAGGCCCGCTGGTGTCGTGACAAGCCTTTGGTCGTGTTGAACCTGAGCTACGCTGATGGCCAATCAGCAATACCCGGCAAGCTCGTGGTGGGTTGTGCGGTCGAACGACCGTTTGAAGCCTACGGGCCGATCATACACGAGTTCGCCCAGGATGATCTGGAACCGAATCCGTTCCCGGCTCTGACCGAGGAACATCTTCCAGATGGTTGGTTCCCGGCCAGTGGTGGAGCGGAGAAGCCCTTCAAGTCGCGTTCCGGCCGCACCCTGCTCTACTGCTACAATCCGGCCAAGCACGCCCACGCCTACCTGGATCAGGACAACGACATTATCCTGACCGACAAGGAAGCGGCTGATCTCATGCAGATGACGTAAATATTCGCATGCCAAGATACGTCCTTGAAGTCCCCACATTGGCCACGAACGGGAGCATCAATTCCCCGGCTCTGAAATCGTTTGAAGTTCCGAACGATAAGGAAGCGCGTGACTATTGTGTTCTTCACGCCAGAAGCCTGTATACGCTGTTCCACAGCAGCCAAAACAATCCGTTCAGTTCGGGCGGCACCAACTGGACCAAAATCGCTCAATGCCGCCGTACAGACAACGATAAGATCGTCTGGAGATACGGTCAGTATTGACAAATTGCTGATCATCCAACAGATTATTAATCGAGCGATGGCGTAACACACGTCGAACCCGGCCTTAAAGGATGCCCCTCGGGGTGGTCGCAACAAGACGTGTGCCAGCCGGGTGGAAGTTCGAATCGTAGGTCGTAGGACCGCTCTTAGCGTCCGCATAGAGGCTTGGTAATGCGCAAGCCGGTGGGTAGATTCGAACTCGTGGGACCGGGAACTAAACCGGATCGCTCGCCTTGGGGAGAGCTATGCGTCCTGTCATCTTCTTGGACTTTGATGGTCCGCTTCTACCGAAGCGTGGCTTCTACCATCCCGACAATCAGACCGTCATGCCTCGCACGTACGATCCCTACGCGATAGGGATGATCGAATGGTGCGCCAGCAAGGTCAACGCCCACTACGTGATCAGTTCGACGTGGCGCGATAGCGGACGCGGATGGATCGTCGCGCTGCTCAAAGAGAATAGAGTCTCGGTGGATCGCCTCCACCCGGACTGGGCCACGCCCCGATATGGTGGTGGCTCTATGGCTACCCGCACCGAAGAGATTCTTCTCTGGCTGAATCAGCACCCTGAGGTTCAACAGTGGGTGGCCATCGACGATATGGGTGATCCGAAGAAACTTCCCAACCTGATCAAGGTCACCGAGGAGGACGGATTCCTTCTTCGTCATTTCAACCAGATGTGCAAACTCCTCAAAATCACCGCTCGAATCGAGGATCAGCTTTTAATCCCGAGTGAGTTCTTGACTTCCTCGGGGATTCCTCCCATAAATATTACAGACGGGTAGAGTGCCACGTCGCCTATGGCTTTAACCTTGCGGATTTCCCGGCCTTGGCGAAATGTTTACTCGTATATTAAGGGAAGGCGGCTTAGAGCGGGCAGATGTCGTTCTCGGCGGTGACCCCAGCCGGATCGGGCAGGTCTATAAGAGGTCCCTAGGACTTCGGGTTGTTTGGGTCTTGAGCCAGATGGGACGGCTGCGGTTTTACACGCCGCTATTGAGCAGGTTCGATTCCTGCAAGACCTACCAACGACCGAAAGTCAATCTATGCCTACCCTGGCTGAATCTCTTCGTCGCACTCAAAAGACCGTCGAACGCCGCGCTCATAAGGTTGCAGATGTTGCATCGCGTAAGACGCAAGTCGAGGACAAGAAGCGTTGGGATGCCTACGTAACGAAGGTTCGGTCCACCCTTACCGAGAAAGCCAAGAAAGCCGCTAAGGATGGTCAGGACTACATCAGAATCGAATGTCCTGGTGATCTTTCTGGAGCCCATAGAGAAAAGCTCATGAAGCTGTTTGAATCGAAGGGGTTTTGGGTTCTGGAAGATACCCGAAAGTATTATCCCTCGGATGATTCTCCGGAGGAAGTTCTTTTCGCTTTCATCGTGGGATGGGGTGAGAAACCCACATACTCAGCCGGTTTCAATTCGGGTTGGAATTACCGCTGACGCTTCGGGTATTGAAATCCCGCAAAGAACCCCTAGGTATGCCTGGGGGATTTCATGGAAGAAGAAGTCAAGTCTCACACATTCACGAAGGTGCGTGGCCTCTCCTATGAGGAGTTCGCACCGAAACCGCCATTCCTGGGTCGTTACAAGATTGGGGATTGGTGTGCGGTCCGTCCGGTAACGGACAACCCTGAGAATCAAACCTACCTGGGTATCTACCTGGGCGACCTTCCAACCGGGATCATGCACAGCATCAAGGGTGACGAACTCATCCCGATGGTTGGTGCGTTCAACCGCAACCCTGCGATCTACTGCTTCGAGTTGAAGCGTGTGGTCATGGGGTATGAGAGTTGGTGGTCCAACATCGAGAGCCCGGACGATCTCAAGCAGATCACCAACACCGACATCGATTCGGTCTGGTACGTGCAGGCGTTGAAGGCGCTGTCCACGAAGGACGAAGAAGCGTGAGCCCTGCCCTTGATACCCTCATCCAATACGCGAGGCTCATCCTCGATGATGCCCTGATGGAGGAGAACGATGCGGAACTCCGACAGAGTGTGGTCGATGAGATCAGCGAGTATGCGAACGATCTGACCCTGATGGAGGGGTATCAAATCGACGCTTATCAGGTGATTTGTGACGACACCAACAATCCATCGAGTGTGATCAACGCGGGAGAAATTCGCGTGACCATCGCGGTCGTTTCCAATGGAAAACGACAAATCGCAAAGTTGAGGGCACCATGACACGAATTCAGAAGAATATCCGAATCGGCCTGCTCTGGTTGGGTTTGTTCGTGACGTTTTCCCTCAGCATGGCTGGTCTCGGTGAAGCAGTGGATGAGATTCGCCAACTCTCTGGTTTTTGGGAAACCTTTTGGAAAACCATGCTTACCCTCCTGTTCATGGCTTCGGTGTTCGGACATATCATCGGTGGACTCTTGATGAGCATTGCGATTGACGAGATCAAATCATGAGCATGGACGCAACCCCTACCGGCCGTTGGGAAATCACCCCGTGGTGGCTCCGCCTGATCGGGAAGCCCAGCTTTCGTATGTTCTATGAGGGTTGGGGCAGTGATTTCATGGGTAGTGTGCCGGACTATTGGGAATACTCTTGGGAGCCTTGGAAGGAAGAGTTTCTTCACGACAACACAAAAACCCCTTGACATCCCCATGGGGTTCCCCTAAATAGGTCTTGGATAGGACGAGCCGCTTGGTTCGGGTTATTGCTTGGTGCAACGGGCGTAAGCCCATATCCCGGTCCGCTTTTTGTTCGTCCTCCTTTTTAGAGGTGCTTTGAGATGAAGTTTGGCGTTAACACTCACATCACTCAGATCGCCCGCGATGCTCAGCAACGCGGCGAGGAGAAGTCTGTGTAAGGCCCCGGATGTACGGGTCATGCACAGGCGCTCCGTTTTGAGCGCCTTTTTTATTGCTTGAATGATGCCCCTTGGCGCAATTGGTAGCGCAGCGGACTCTGAATCCGAAGGTTCCAGGTTCGACCCCTGGAGGGGCAACCAAACACGGGCCGACTGGCTTGGATTATTGGATGAAGGCTGAGGACGATGACTCCTCTTGCCGCAGGGCTTCGAAACCCTGGTCCAGGTCTCTAACTTGTCCGTGTTCTTGATCCAGTGTTGCTCTGTCGGTATGGGCGACCTGCCTCTGAAGCAGGGAATTCGTAGGTTCGACTCCTACCGCTGGAACCAAATAGTTGCCGTGATCCAGAGTTGCTCTGTCGGCAAGGGGCCGCTCGGCTTTGAACCGAGATTAGGGACGTAGGTTCGACTCCTACCTCTGGAACCAAACTAATTCTTGAATATTCCATAATTCCTGTTATATTGGGCTTGACAACAAGGAGCCCATAATGTCAGCGATTCGATTCAAGAATTTCTCCCTCCACACCCAGATCATTCAAGCAGCGCCGACCAAACTGGTCGAGCCCGCGCTGAACCATGTGATCGTGATCGACGTATCTGGATCGATGTATTCGGACCTGCCCGGACTCCGCACCCAACTCAAGAACAAGCTGGTGTCGCTGGTCAAGGACCAGGACACGGTGACGATGATCTGGTTCTCCGGCCGTGACCATTACGGTGTCCTGCTGGAGGGAGAGCCCATCCGCACCCTGACCGACCTCAGTCAGATTCACAAGGCCATTGACCGCTTCTTGGTCCCGCAGGGTCTGACCGGATTCAAGCAGCCCCTGGAGGAAGTCTCCAAGGTGATCGGCCGCCTCAGCAAGAAGAACAACCACGGCTTCTCCATGTTCTTCATGACCGATGGCTATGACAATCAGTGGGGACAGACAGAGATTCTCAAGGCTGCGCAGGCGCTGGAATCGCTCCTGGTCAATGCAACGTTCGTCGAGTATGGCTGGAACTGCAACCGTTCACTGATCACCAAGATGGCCGAGACGGTCGGTGGCAACTACATATTCTCGGAGAATCTCTCGGCGTATCAGGTGATCTTCGAGAAGGAACTCGCCAAGCGCTCGGGTGGTAAGAAGATCGAGGTTCGACTCAAGACCCCGGCTGCACATGGGTTCGTGTTCGCTCAGGACAAAGACGGCGGCCTGATCACGTTCGCCGTGGAGAACAATTCCGTGCGTGTGCCGGAAAACATCCAGGAGATCGCCTATTTCACCCGTACTCGTGATGGCGACAGTCTTGATCCCACCGAGGATGCGGTACACTGGAGCGTCTATGCGGGCCTCGCCGCGCTATCCCAGCGCATGATGTCCACGGAAATCTTCGACATCCTGGCGGACCTCGGCGACGTAGCCCTGGTGAACAAGTTCGTAAACTGCTTCTCCAAGCAGGATTACTCAGAATTCGAGGCAATGGCCCTGGCTGGGTCTCGCGATTTCGTACACCAGTTCGTCCAGGGTCGCGATCTCAACGCGGTACCGCCGGAGGACGCCTACACCGTGCTGGAGGCATTGCGTGATCTCGCCGATGATGACGAGAACCTTCTCTATCTGAACCACGAGGCGTTCGGCTACAAGCGCATCGGCGCGGCTCGCGTGGACGTGGCCGACACCGTCACGGACAAGGAAATCAATCTGCTCGCGGAGAAGGTCCGCAACGCCAACAAGGCTGATGACCTCAACGCGATCAAGGATGAGATTGACGCGCTCCAGGCCAGCAAGGTCAAGCTGGTGTTCGAGAAGCACGACAAAGACGCGGGTGTTCCGGTCAGCAAGCTGGTCTACAACAGCGACCGCCCGAACGTCAGCATCCTGACCCGCTCTGAGGGGTCGATCAAACTGCCGGAAAATCAGTTCAAGAAGCTGCCGGAACGTATCGATTCGTTCATCTACCGTAACTACACGATCATCCGCGACGGTATCGTGCATACCCGCGTGCTGCCGGTGAGCCTCGCTAAGGACACATTCGATCTACTCCAGTCCGAGGGACTTCTCCAGGGTGAGACCTACAAGACTGGTCGGGTCTATGTGCTCGATCTGAGCCCGCTGCCGGTGATCAACCGCCAGATGGTCAAGAGCGTGACCGCGAAAGACCTCTGCACGAAGCTCTGGAAGCTCCAGCAGTTGAAGGCGGAGCAGAAGGTGTTCAACGACGCGTTCAAGTCGGACTTCGAGCGTGTCTCGGAGAGCTTCGCCCTGCTCTACGGCGAGGATGCGGCCGATTGGCTGAAAGAGATCGGAATCACCGACTACAACGGGTTCAACCCCAAGACCGTGGCCGGTGCCTTCGACGATGTCTACATCGCGAAGATTCTCAAGACCACCATCAAGGGGCTGAGCAGCCTGCCCAAGGTCGAGGAAGTCCGCAAGAAGCTGGCCACCCTTGGCGGGAAGAATCCCAGGGATGTCCTGACCATTTCTCAGTGGGTCATGGTGCCCGCATTGGAACGCCTGGACGAGTTCAAGGCGAGCAAGGCATTCCAGTCCAGCAAGAACCAGGACGCTCTTCTGGGCACGTGGTTGGACGCGGAGAAGGCCGAGATCACCAAACAGACCCGTGCCCTGATGCTGGAGATCGCGCAGATCAAATTCGCCGTCGTGGTCGGTCATGTGTGGTTCCAGGACCTGGGATCGCTCGACAACACTACATACGAACTGGACGTGGGCTTCCGCGAGAAGGCCCTGTTCAACCTCCTGCTGGAGGACAAAGAGATCGGCGGCAAGGACAAAGACTGATGTCATCGACCACCTACCACACCCAGTGTACCCTCCAGAAGAAAGACGGTTCCACTCAGACCAGTTGGATTCCCAGCAAGTTCGCCAACCAGGACAAGTATGTCCAGTTGAAGAAGGACGATGGCACTTGGGATGATGGTTGGAAGGTGATCCAGGTCGGAACGAAGATGCTTTCCAAATTCATTCAGGAGCGCACGCAGGACTACAAGAACATGCGTAAGATGACCGACATCTAGTCGGTCGGGGGATTCTATGTGGGGACTACTCAGTAAATTTTTCACGGATTCGAAAACAACCCGATTTGTTCTTCTAGCTCTGTTCGGGTGTTTCCTGGGTCTGTTGGTGGTTTCGGTTATTGTCGGTGGGGGTGGGCTCATCGCGATGATGGCGGTCGAACTCGGAGCCAGTGCCGAAGGCCATTCTGCGGCATGGGTGATGTCGTCGCTGTTCATCGGAATCGCCACTGTTGTGGTTCCACTAATTTACTCGGGGATTGATTAAGATGTTGACGATTCAGAACCCGGACTTGGCTCCGGATCAGCTAAAGCCGTTCATCCCGAATGGCGCGAAGTGGTACGCCCTCTATGAGATCGGTGACAATCCGCAGGACTACGCCTACTATCGCAACCTCCTGAACCGCCTGCTCCCTCTGGCCACTCGTGAGTTCCAGGGCAAGCCTCTCGGTCTCAAGGATAAGAACTATCTGTTTGCGGTCGGAATGACCTGATAAATTTTTGACGACCTCCGATAAATAGTATCGAATTTTCGGAGGACATGAAACATGGGTTTGGATTTTTGGAATACCTTGACGCGCACGTATAATGCCAACGATTTCTCCGTGGTGTTCACGGACAAGGACTGGGAGCCGGGCTGGGACAAGAAGCTGTCGGCTCAGATTGCGTCGGCGTCGTTCAACTTGGTCAGCAAGACCCTGACTATCCGTGTGAGGCAGACCAAGGACGATATCGTCCAGGACCTGCTGTTCCATCTGTTGACGCCGGAGACGCAGGAGATCGATTCGGTTGAGTTGAAGCCGATGAGCGGCGACAGTCACTCCTGGATGTTTGTCAAAGGCAAGTTGGTGGATCACTCCTGTGGGTTCGCCTATGGTGATCCCGATCCGGCCTACCACACGTTGGTGATCCAGTTCGAGGAGATCAACTTCACCACGGTCATGACCAAGACGGTTCGGCTTAAGAGGGCGTAAGTGAGCTACGATATCGAGCGCAAGCTGATCTACACGAAGGAAGAATCCGGCCTCATTGATGATGGGGTCGAATTCTTTCCGGCCGAAACCATCACGATCTACCTGAATGATCTGGACGAGATCGAAATCACCAAGGTTCTCTATACCAAACCCGTCCGGATTCAGCATTTCAAGCTGGATCGAGTTCTCCGTGATCTCATCGCCAATGCCAAGTGGGAATCGTGAACTGGTTCGATCTACCATTCTTCGAAGTCGAATTTGAGCAGACCCTGCAACGTGTCCTGGATGAGCAGGTTGAAGGCAAGTTGGTGCTGCCCGATCTCGATGATATTCTGAACGCCTACCATACAACGCCACTCGACAAGGTCCGTGTGGTGATTCTTGGCCAGGACCCCTATCCGACCCCTGGTCACGCGCACGGATTAGCATTCTCGGTGCGTCCCGAGGTGGAGATTCCCGCATCACTCAGAAACATCTACGCGGAACTCCAGGACGATCTGGGTGTAACCAGGGTCACGGGTAATCTCCAGGATTGGGCCGAGCAGGGTGTATTCTTGTTGAATACGAGCCTGACCGTGTTAGCGGGTTCGCCGGGTTCCCATCAACGATATTGGACAAGTCTGATTCGGCAGACCTTAGAGGCTGTTAGCAGCCACCAGGAACACGTTGCGTTCATCCTCTGGGGCAACCCAGCCCAGGGGAAATCCGTCTACATCAACCGTCGCCAAAACCATCTGATTCATCGATCTCCACATCCGAGCCCGCTCAGTGCCAGAACTGGATTCTTTGGATCAAAACCCTTCTCTAAGACTAATATTTTCCTTGACAGTCATGGCATTCGTCCGATATTCTGGTGATCATGAATTTGCGAAAAACCCTGAGCAATATCGGTTTTACTCTGACCATGGGTGGGTTGGCCTATGGAATGGTATTCTTGATCGGGGCCATCGCACATCAAATGAGTCTCTACGAAAATATCGCCTTTTCCGGAGTTTGTGCCCTGATCTCGACGGGCATGACGATGATGGCGATGATCAAGAATCCAAAACTTCGAGCTTAACGCGTAGGGGGAACGAATGCGTACATCACTGCTTGGACTGATGCTGATCGTGTCCGCCTCGACCCCGGTCCTGGCCGACGAATACGATCACGAGAAGGCGTTGGTCGCGGTGGGCTTCTCGACGTTGGTCGGGAACGACTCAGTCACCTGGGACACCCAGGATGGATTTGGCCGCTCGATTACCGAGGTCACAATCACGGAGCCGAACGGACGTGAGTGCACCTATGTGAGTGTTGATCTCTACCCGAGCAATCCCGGCTACATGAACGCAGCTTGCCGCCGGGACAACACCCAGGATTGGATCGTCAACGAAGCCTACAAGATGGACGTGCAGGAATTACCTGCACCACAGCCGTTGTGCCGTCAAGTCAGGGTCAGCATGATCGGCGTGGCCACAGGCCTTCTGACCCGCATTGGCACGTTTTGCCAAAACAGTCAGGGTGTGTGGAATCTCCAGGAAATCCGATAATTTCCCTTGACAAACCCCGGAGTTTCCTGTAGACTCCGAGGTATGGAAAATAGCCGCTTCGCCTCCGTCGATCAGTATCTCGCCGCCCTCATCCGGGCTTGGCCCACCCTGTTCGCGAGCCGCGAGGATGCGCTCCTGCGGGTGGCCACTCAGTCCTGGAACGACAAGACGGGTTGTCCCTATCGGGAGGATGATGACTCCGAGAAGGACCTGAGCCAGACTTTTGAAGAGATTCTGGCCGAAAAGCGCGGCAAGCTCGGCGGCCGTGATCGCTCGACGCTGATGGATAGCTTCGATCATCGCATGGCCCTGGAACGGATGCGCGAGAACCACGACGCGCTGTTCACCCGCAACAACGCCGATCTGATCGCCACGCTGGAGGGCGAGTTCACGTCTCCGCCCAATCTGTCCATCTACAATGTCAATCGTTGGCCTGCTACCATGACTCCGGCCTGGAAGGCTGCGATGGTCGAACTGGCCGACCGCATCCTGGAATACCGGGATGTTCAGGTGGACAAGCACACGGAGAGTCCGATCAGTCGTGATCAGTATCGTGCCGGTCTGAAAGAGGCTCAGGCGGCGGCTCGTGAAATCCTCGCCCGGTTCGCGCCGGAGCGCTTCACCCAGGCACAGAAGCAGGAGCGCGATCAGGAAGTCCAGAAGCTGCGCTATGCGGCCGAGGCGCTCGGCTACAAGCTGACCCCGGTACAGCAGTAATGCACAAGACAGCCGAACAACTCCGTGACAGCCACCCCGCGACCTTTCGACGATTGCTGGAGGCGAGCACCCACACCACACGGATAATTCGAGCGGCTTTGGATAAGGGAATGTCTGGTCCTTCTTTGATGGACCCCGAATACGCGAAATGGTCAACCATCGAGAACCGCATGGGTGATCGGCTCTACGTCAAGGCGATCAAGCTGCCGTTGGCCGAAGCCAAGCGGTTCATCGCGTTCTTCCCACCCTGCGTGGAGCGGGCCTTCCTTGCGGATTGGGTCCGGCAACAGGAGAAGGCGAATGAAAACCGCCAGTGAATTTCTTTCGGTGTATCAGACCGATCTGGACACAATGCGTCGTCAGACGAATGTGATGAACCAGATCATCGCCGACTACGAGGCGCTGGGTCAGGTTGAGCTTCCGGCAGACGATCCCCGATATCGAGCCGCATTCAAGACAAAGCTCCGTCTCGGAAAGGAACTCTTGGCCGAGATCAAGCGACTCCCGCTGGATGAGGCGATCATCGTCTACAACCATTTCCCTCATGGCGCACACCGGTCGTTTCTGCGGACGTGGATCGCCGATCAGGGAGTTCTGGTCCAATGAAGCAGATCGAGATCATTCCCATTCAACATGGGATTCCGTGCCAACCAGGGAACGCCACAGCATTTCGCTTGGACGTGTTCGGGATGTACGTCGGGAATTTTTCGACCGAGTCAGAAGCACAGGAAACGGCTGACAATCTGGTCGCCGGAGTGTTTCCGTCGAATTTCTCACGGGAGTTTATCGACCTGTTTCTGAACAACAAGAAGGTCTGGCAGGACCAGGAAACAGAACGACTCGCCGATATCCGTTCCGACGCGGATTGGGAGGAATTATTGTGGAATTCCTCAACGGGAGCCCCGGAATGACCCGCGATTTCCAAAAGTTTCACAACAGCCTCCGCATCATGTACAGCCTCGATTTGGCTGATCTGGTCGAGGCTGACGTGCTCCCGAAGCATGAGGATGGCAGTTTCAACACGCTCGGCGTGATCCTCTCCTACGAGCAGTTCCACCAGAACCCGATGGGTTGGCTGGTTCAGACCGCCTCCGATGAACAGGTCGAACGTCTCTGGAACTTGATTGAGTCCCGTCAACCTAACAATCTCAAGGGGGAAGCCAATGTCTCATAACGGCCATCTGACCGTGCTGTGCGAGGTCGAGCGCTACTTTCAGCGCACTCGCTGTGTCTCGATCATGCCGGTCCCGCACCCGACTCGTGTTGGCGCGAAGGTGATCCAGGACGAGATCGAGTGGATCGTTACTCGCATCATCAATCCGACGCCGATGACGCCGTTCGAGGCAGCGGCGGCCGACGCCCATGCCCACTCTTGATCAGACCTACCTCCTGTGTGACGTGGCCTGGAACCACTTGAAGGCTCGCACCTACATCCGCCAGCGTGAGGCGGTGCCGGGAGAAAAAGGGATCAACTTCTTCGGCACCATGTGGGATGTGGTTGCGGTGGTCGATCCAAATCCGATCACTGAGGAACAACTGAGGCACCAATACTATGGATACTGAGCCACAACGGATCATCCGCCGTGTCATTGCTGGTTTCTTGTTCGGGAAACCACAGATGGAGATCGCCTGTTCTGATCCCTGCTGCGAGTACCAGCTTGGTGCATATGACCAGGACGAGGAACGGCATCGTGAGGGCAACCCCCACTACCAGGGACTCTGTCTGAATCATATCGACGATCAGCGCCGGGCCGACGAGGAAGTCTATTGGCTATGAGCAAGACCTCCTACGTGATCCACGTGAACCGGCAGGTCATCGCGTTCAACGCGAAGCACGGGAAGCCTCTCCTGCCTCCGTATATCGTCCGCAGGGGCTCGAAGCCCTCGGTCTACGGGTTCGGTGTGGAGATCACCGGCAAGACCATCCTGGTCGATCCTAGGCGGCACAAGCCTCTGAAATGTGGTGCTCGCGCCTGGATCGCATGTGATGGACCCGTAAAGATCACCGATCCGATGAGTTTCCGGGAGGTTGAAGCCCTTCGGAAGAAGCACGAGTCCGCGTAAATACCGTGGTATTTTTTCCTGGATCGGCCAGGAAAACCATGGTATAATACGCGCATGAGGCGATCTCTAACCACTGCCATAGCACTGGTTCTTGGCTTCCAGGCAATCACCGCCGATCTGGCGAGCGCCGCTGCCAATACACCTATCCAGGTCAATTGGGGTGCCGTCGAGTTCTATGGTCAGAATCACGACCAGATGTCTCAGGGAGAGATCAAACCAGCCCAAATTGAACCCCAATTGATTGCTGCCGCCCAGGACGTGTTGAATCGGAGGGGCATCTACATTCCCGAACCGAATGGTCGGGACAAATGGAAGATTTCCTGGATCGGTGACTGTGAGGATCAGGCTCTGGCAGTGATGAAGTGGCTGAACCAGAAGGGTGTACCGTTGGAGGCGATGAGGATCGTCTATACCCCGCCCACGAAGAAGCGCTTGGGCCACGCCATGCTATGCATCTGGGACGCCGAACGCGGTCCGATCTGCATCGACAGCCTGAGCAAAACTCCGACCTTTCTCAAGGATAAGCCCGGCAAGTGGTTTGAGGCTCTCTCGAACAAACGCGTGAAATAATTCACTACCTCGTAAAAACCTCTTGACTTCCCTAGGATGCCCCGCTAAATACCCGTTACCAACTTCGTTGGGCGCGTAGAGGAGAGGCCGTCCTCGGCACCCTGTCACGGTGCATATCGCGGGTTCGAATCCCGTCGCGCTCGCCAACGAGGGCCGAACTGAATCGGATTATTGTTCTTCCAAAACAAGAGGGATAGCATCCCACCGGTTCTCAAATTTGCCCTCGTGATTTTCTGGGTGTAGCTCAGCTTGGTTAGAGTGTCGTGTTCGGAACGCGAAGGTCGGAGGTTCAAATCCTCTCACCCAGACCAGTTTTAGTAGGAATCTGCGGGTTCATGTCCCCGAGTGTTGACATGATGGCGGCTGGTAGCCGAGGCAATGAGATTCATGCAACCACCCTTCGGGGTGTATCTCAGGCCGGTTCTCGGACCTAAACCGAGTGGTGGAAGGAGCGCGAGGACGTGCGAATCTCGCCCCCGGTTCCCGGACCTAAACCGGGTGGAGACGGTGATCCGTTGGGCGTGCCGGTGCCCTAGTACCGGCGATTTCAGGGTGTAGCTCAGCTTGGTTAGAGTGCCGTGTCGGGAACGCGGAGGCCGGTGGTTCAAATCCACTCATCCTGACCAATTAGATCACCTGGATAGGTGGCCCATGAGGGACCGATTCCAGATGATATCCACGCCTGCGGTTTACCGTAGGCCCCGGCGGGCAGAGGAAACTCTGGCCCGCCGTTTTCATTAGGGCTTTCTTCACGACCGGTGGCTTACCATCTATCCAGTAAATATTCTGGGGGAAACCACCATGAATGAGATCGTCGATCTAAAGCGTCGTGCCGGAATCCACAAAATATCTCGGTTGGATAATCCCGAGGGGTATCTCCAGGCGGTGCTCGATGCGAAATTGGAACTGGACGACTTCAAGAAGTCTATCCAGCATCTGACCTGGACGCCCGAGTTGGAAGCGAAATTCACCGAGGTATTCGCGTTCATGGATCAGGCCCTAAAATCGGGGATTGAACAAGCCACGAATCGTCGTCGTAACTCTTGACATTCCCTCTGATCTGTCCTAAGTAGGATGTTGATGACGGGTCGTTAGAATTGGGTTATTGTTGCCTTGATAGCAAACGAGTGGGTTCGATTCCCACGCATCCTCGGAAGAGGGTGTCCTTGGCGGTAGTTCTAGTCCGGTTCGCCTCTTATCCGTCTTCTTTCTGGGATTAGCTCAGTCAGGTTAGAGTGTCGGTTTTGGAAGCCGAAGGTCGAGGGTTCAAATCCCTCATCCCAGACCAAAATTGGAAGACCAGTTGAAAAATCCCCACGAAACTCCTATGTGAGTCGTGGGGATTTTCGTTGGGGGAATTCATGATCAGTATTTTGATTGTTTCGCTGGTGGCCGGTTTGGTCATCGCTATTGGTTTTTTGATCAACGACTCTCTTCCAGTGAAATACCCCTATCTGGGGTTCCTTGGCGTTACAGTGTTTTGGCCCCTCGGGCTGGTTGCGGCTGCAATCTTCGGGCTCGGGTATTTTCTGTTTCAGACTGGGCGTGAGATCGGCGTACTGCTGGGGATGGTGAAGTCATGATCAGTGGGATTCTCGCATATATTTTGGTCGGTGGCTTATGCTGGGCATTCGGGGTTCTGGGGCTTGTTGCTTTCGATGAAAGTGATCACGGATTGTTTAGCCAATATCCGTATCTGATCTCGTTGATTCTATTGCTGGGATGGCCTTTGGTTATTCCGAGTGTTATATTGGGACTGATCTGTTATGCGCTGTATCGCGCCACTAAGGAGATTCAACTGCTCTGGTCACGTCTTTCCGGGAAAGCCCTATGAATTGGTTTTTTGTTGCACTTGCCTACTCGTTTATAGGAGCATGCATCATTGCATTTTATTGGTCGGCGTATGACGATGCCCCACTCGATGCGAAACCACCCCTGCCGTTGTGGACCGGAACCCTACTATTTTTGGGCTGGCCAATTGCAGGAGTTATTGGTATAATTATCGGGTCGTATTTGTTCGGCCGCGCCCTCTACAGGGAAGCCGCAGAGTTCTTCTCCAAAAAGGGAACTACCTGATGCAGTATTTGGTGTTCTTGGTGGTCGGTCTGTTGTGGGGACTCTACGCCTGCTCGATCCAGGCCCACCGCAAACCCGATGTCGGCGCACTCCGTCAGACATGGACATTCGTGTTGAACTTTGTCGGCTGGTTCATCCTGATTCCAACCGCTGTGATCAGCCGCCTTATCTACAACCGTACCCTTATTGTTGGATGATAAATTTAATCCACGGGGTTTTTCTCATAGGGAATTGACAAACCTCCTGACTGCTCCAAATTTCCTATATAGAGTATAGGGGGTGCGGTCATGATTAAGAGTTTCTTTGAGAAAACGCAGAACCTTCCAATCTACTCGTGGCTGGTCTGGAATGTATTTGGCCTTGCGCTAATCGGTTATTCGGCTCTCCAGGGTTGGGTCCAGATGTTTCTGACCCAGGACAACACCCACATCACCAAGATCATTGTCGCGATCTTCCTGATTTTTCAAGGAATCGGTTTCTTCCGAATCCGTGACTTCTCGAACCAACTCGAAGACTTTCGTACCGGAAAAGTTGATCCGGCCGGGGTGAAGCTGTCTGCGTTGATGACGAGAATGGCCGGTAAGGTTCGTATCTTCCAGGATGCTGCCGTAGCCCTGGTCACGTTGGGCCTGATTGGAACCGCTGTGGGCTACAAAATCGCGATCTCCGAGGTTGATCCCAACGCGGTGAGTGATCCCAGTGCGTTGACCGGGATGATCACGACGATGTTCGCCGGAATGAACTACATGCTCTACACCACGATTGCCGGAATGGTGTTCGGAATGTGGTTGATGAACACCTATTACATTCTGCGTGGTGCTGGCACGGAAATAGTCGCTCTGGTCCAGGAGAAACAGCCCTGATGTTCGACTCGAACAGCGATGAGTTTCTAGGACTGGCGTGGCGTGATGTTCTTTGGAACATGGTGAGTGCGGTTACCCTGATTCTGGTCATGATGATCCCGCTCATCGCGATCCAACAGACCAAGAACAACACCGACAATGAAGGTTCGATCAACCAGGACAACATGATCATCGTCGAGATCAGATGGCCTGATGTCCAATGTGATGATGTTGATCTCTGGCTGATGGCACCGAACGAGGAGAAACCCATTGGATTCTCGAATCGTGGTGGTCGCACCATGGACCTTCTTCGTGACGATCTGGGTTGCACCAGCGATGGTACCAAGATCAACTACGAGACCCAATTCAGCCGTGGTATTCCCGATGGTGAATACATCGTGAATATCCAGTTGTACAACAAGTCATCAGTCGGTGATGTTCCGGTAAACGGTGCGGTTACGCTACGTCGTCCCAAGTCGAGCGGGGATAGCGCTCTGGAAGGGAAGAAGATGTCCGAGCAACTCGTCGTACGCGAGGTCGTGCTGACCAAGGATGATGAGGAAGTCACACTGTTCCGATTCCGTATGAAGGGTGGGCAGTTGGTGCCGGGATCGGTCAACAACAACTTCAAGAGTATCTTCCAGAAGAACGAAATTAGGATCATGCACTGATGAATGAACTTATCTGGTTTGGAATCTCTCTGGTCCTGGTATTTCTGAGCACGATGATCGCGCTCACCGGTCAACTCTCGACGGTATCGCGTTGGTCTGTGATCCTGTTGTTCGCGGGATTCATCGGATGCGGCGGCCTCACTGCGGTGAACCTGCTGTCCCGTCCCATGCCCATCGCCTGGTACCAGTCTCTGCCGTGGAATCCCGAACTCAACGGGGTTCAGGTCATCGGATACTCCCAGGATCAGGGCGAGGCCATCTACTTGGTCATCAAGGTTCCGGGCTCTGAGAAGCCCGTGAGCCTGATTCTACCCTGGTCCGATAAGACCGCCGAGAGCGGAGATTCCGCCATGGTCAACCTGGAGAAGGCCGGACCCGGCGCGGAATTGATGTTCTCCGCTGGCGGTCAGGGACCGGCTGGAGGCGTCGGCACGTTCCAGGTCGGATATCCCCAACCTCTTCCAGAGAAGGAACCCGTCCGGTCTGAGGAAACCATCAATCTGAACGCTCCGGCGGTGCCCGCACAGATGCCGAACGAAACCCCTTGACATTCCCGAGAGTATCATCTAAATACCCGTCACCAAACATATTCCCCAGTAGCTCAGTTGGTAGAGCGTTTGACTGTTAATCAAAATGTCGGAGGTTCGAGACCTTCCTGGGGAGCCAAATGTCCTATTCCAGACAACGCACCGGGTGTGCGGGCTGGCTGTTAACCAGTATCGAGCTAGGTTCGAGTCCTAGGTCTGGAGCCAAAATCCCATTAGTTCCGCGCTAGGGCCTATTGTCCCATCCCCACTGACAATAACAAGGTCGCAAACAAATCCTGATGATGGATCGGGAGAGGTCGGGTTCGCTCCGACTGCTTGACATCCCTTGATTTGTTACCATTTTCTCTCAGGGGAGAATCCATCATGACAGAAGATTTCAAGTTCGGCTTTGGGCGTTTTCTGAGCGAGCCCGAGATGGTCACGGACCTGATCGACAACAGGTTGACGACTCAGGACAGGGCGGAATTCCGTAAGACTCCGGAACAGGACCTGATCATACTCCACCACGGCCTGGGCATGTGGATCAGGAACTTCTACGGGCTCTGGCGCGAGGATAACCCTTACACCAAGGTCAACGCTGGGCCTAATTCCGAAGGAATCATTGATGATCCGCTGTTTCCGGATCAGGTCAGCCAGCGCATCATCGAGGCAGCGTGGCGTAAACTCCGCATCGACTAATCCTTGACATTTCGAAACCTCAGGATTATGCTGGGGTTATGAGTGATCCAGTTTTCCTTGCTGTGGTAGTGGTCACCTGTATGGTGATGATGAGCCTCGTGCTCTGGGTGCTGCTGCCCAAGACAATCAATCGGCTGATCCCCATCGCGATCTCGAATCTTGTGTTCCTGATCATGATTGCGAATCCGGTGCTCCGCGCCCTTGAAGGGAGATTCTGATGCGTGAACTGGTTCTGTCCGCACTCAAGAAGATGCCGGTCCGCTCGGGCGATCCGGAGTGGGAAACCTCCCTGGAGGCGATGCCCGACAATATCCTGGTGGACCTCCTGATCAAGCGGGCGCATACCGATGGGTATCGCCAGTGTATGATCGACTACCCCGACAACCAGTACATCTGAGGCGGTTATGGCCAAGCAGAAAAAGGAACGCGAACTGACAAAGCTGGAACGCTATCGCTTGGCCATGATCGAGCACAAACGTCGAATCGAATCCGGCTCGGTCACGACCGAGCACATGAACGAGTTGGTCGTGGTGATCGCCAACTCATTTCGGTTTGGGTCTGGCATCGTCTGGAGCCAATCCAACAAAGTTCTGGAAGAGGTATTCGGTGAAGTGCCTGCGTGGCACAACCGGGTCGAGGACCATGAGCAGATCGAGGGGCTGGCCTGATGGAACTTTACACAATCCTGGACGTGTGGGATCAGGTCACCGTGGTTACATCGACCACGGACATCGTCAACTACGTCCGTTATACATCGGCCGATGCTCTGCGGACCAAATACTTCATGGATCGTGAGTTCACCGTGCCGTTGTCGGTGGAGGCCCTGACCGAGACGTTCCAGAGTCCGACTCGCGGCGTGGTGCCGATCTACGTGCAGAACGTCTCGTATCGTCCCAGCTTCAAGGTGCAGCGTCATGCCGTATGACCCATGGGATCGATTCTATGACTAGACCACAGGATGAGGGATTCGACGAGATCACTGGTGGTCTGGCACCGAGACTTGGTGTGGTTCTCCCGGCCGATGAGATACCCCTGGGTTCCCAGGTGACCAAGCGCACCGGCCGCGCCCAATACACCCTAGGCGACCGCCTACGCGTGTTCAACGCGGGTGGTGAGAAGCAGGAGATCGTCGCCCAGGAGGGAACCCGCTTCCTCATCGGCGACCGAGGCGATGCCAATGCGATCCCAGCCAGCACCGAACTCATCTGGTTGATCGAGGAAGAGGAACTCCTCTTCTGGCTCGAAGCCCGTCAGAACGGAACGCCACAGTGAAGCGCCGCCGTAAAACCGATGCCTATATCTGCGATATCTGTGGTGTGGGCGGCTGCAAGCTCTGGAGAGAGTATCAGACGTTTGATCCACGCCTGTTCTGTCGAGCATGCTTGTGAGGACCAGGGCAAGGATGCCTCACTGTTCACCGCAGCGGGACTTCGTCCGAGTGACGTGATCAACATTCCCGGCCACATGACCGATCAGATCGGCTGGCTCGTACCGGCGCTTCCCTCCGAGGGTGGTTATTGGGGCTACACAAGTTCTCCGGTCGAGTCCATTGCTGCCTGGAAAGCCCTACCTACGTATCCTCGGCGTTGAAATCCCCAGGGTTTCCACCCACCTTCGTGTGGGGGAAACATGCTGGCGCACGTCGATTGGGGTGGACCGAATCAGGAATACCGATACACCTTGTGGAGGATTTGGGACGATTCGCTCCCAATCGTTCAGTGGATCGGCCTGAATCCGAGCACCGCTGACGAACACCGGGATGACCCGACCATCCGTAAGTGCGTGGGATTCGCTCGCCGCTGGGGAGCGGGTGCGATTTGCATGACCAATCTGTTTGCGTGGCGCGACACCAAGCCCGCTAACATGATGCGAGTGGCCGATCCTGTGGGACCGGAGAATGACCGGATTCTCCAGGAAGTGGCAAAGCATGCCACGATCCGAGTGGCCGCCTGGGGTAATCACGGAGTGCATCTGAATCGAGCGGAGATCGTCACCAAGATGATCCCCGATCTCAGCATGCTCCGTATCAACGAAGCTACCGGCCAGCCTGGACATCCCCTCTACATACCCTATGAAACGAGTCTGAGTCCGTATGAAATCCGTCGCTAATATCATCCATAAATGGCCCAAGCTGAAAACTGATGGCGAACGCCTGGGAATGCTCCGCGCCATCGCCACGGATAGTGATTTTTGGTTCTGTCTCCATCTGAATTCGGAGAATCGTCCGACCAATCCCTATCAGATGGTATTCGGTCCGAATCCCACCTACGGAAGCGGTGTGGTTCACGGAGTGTTTCAGAAACTGGTTTATGCGTTGGAGCGGCAAGGACTCAAGCAGGAGCGCATGATCCAGGCCGTCCAGGCATTTGCCGGAGCCTGCACCCAAGAGGAATGGGAACTCTTCTACATGCCCATCCTCAATCAGATTCGTCCCTCGATCTATGTGCCGCCACATCTGTTTAATCGAGTTGCTCCAGAAGAGTTTCGAATCCGCTGGCCCAGGCTGATTCCGATGAAACCAGTCGATGAGAATTGGCGCTATGAGACCGAATACTACGTGGAACCGTTACCCACCGAGGATTACCCCCGTCGAGAGATGTGGGTGATCGAGCCGGTGCGGGTATACGGTGTGGACGAGTTCGAGCAGACCGTGGATCGTCCGGAGGTCGTAGCGATCTTCGAGAAACTCCTACTCACGGATGAGATCGCGTTTCCGATCCTGTTGGAGGTCTACGCTGATCCCCTGGTGGTGCGTGACGTGCATTTCCCTCGGGTCAATCTCCATCTGGAAGAACGCATGGAACTCCTGGAGGATATCCGTCATCGCTTGGAAGATACCGTGGAATTCTCCGAGGTTCACAAGGTTGAAACCGCAGCGATGAACGATCAACTCGCGATGTTCTGGGAGCAGGGTTATCGAGGGATGGTTTTGCGTTCGGCTCGCAGCGATATGTTGGTGCAGCCCACAGACCGGGTTTCGGTTCGAATAGACAACTATACGGAACAGAACAAAATCCTCGAATCCATTGATGTGCTCGTGCGGAATGGATTATCCCCGCATACGCAAATTGTCAAAGCAGGCTTGAAATCTCCCAACGCCCGTCAACTTTATGAGGGCGAGAATATCCCAAGACGGCAAACCGTGCGATTACTGACGTGCGGCACGGACCGACATGGGGATTTCATGTTTCCTGTATTTGACCAAGTGGAAGAGGACAAAAATGACTGATGTAGGTGGCATTGCCAGCGAACGTTTGAAGAGCTTCATCGAGCGCATCGAACGTCTGGAAGAAGAGAAGTCTGGAATCTCCGGTGATATCAAGGCGGTCTATGACGAAGCGAAGAGCACAGGCTTCGAGACCAAGATCATGAAGGAGATCATCAAGCGCCGTAAGAAGGATCGCAAGACTCTTCAGGAAGAAGACGCGCTGCTCGAACTCTACCAGCATGCTCTGGGTATGACCTCCGAGGGGGAAGACCCCGAAGAATAATGGCTGTTGATCTGGTCATCTTTACGGGCGACCGAGGGGAGTATCGCCTGTGTAATCGAATCTGGCATGGCGGTCCGGATCGTCCGGACTACGAGTTCATGCAGGAACTCACGTTGATGCAGGCGATCATCCTCTATCAGACGGGAGTCGCGGACGACTACACACCCGGTAAAGAACTGGAACGAGCAGAACCGGTCAAACCGGCCGATAGAAAGAAAAACAAACCGCGCTTCCGCGTGAAAGCGCTGATAAGAAAGATCGAGGGGGATCATGACTTGGGAGAAGCGTTGGATGGATGTGGCCGATCTGGTCGCATCCTGGAGCAAGGATCGCAGTCGCAAAACCGGGGCTGTGATTGTTGATGATCGTCAAGTCGTCATCGCGGTGGGTTGGAACGGGTTCCCGCGTGGAATTGACGACAACGTAGAGCAGCGTCACGAGCGTCCGGCCAAGTATCAGTGGACCGAGCACGCCGAGCGCAATGCCATCTTCAATGCCGCCGCCAAGGGCATTTCCACTCGTGGAACCACCATGTATCTCACGTGGTATCCCTGCGCGGATTGCGCTCGCTCAGTGATCCAGGCGGGCATCTCCTATTTGGTCAGTGTTGAGCCGGACTGGAACGACCCGAAGTGGGGTCAGGACTTCGTCATGGTCAAGGACATGCTGTCCGAGGCCGGAGTCAACGTGCGTTTCGTCACGGATCGCACCGCACCAATCATGAAGTAAGGAGGAATTATGACCACAGTAGCACATATTCAACTCAGTGACGGTACCGTCATGGAGCGTGTGTCCATCACGAGCCCAGCAGACGCGGATTTCGGCGACAACATTCAGAACGTGTTCAACGCGGGATGGATTCAGGTCCTCTTGGAGGCCAAGCCGGTATGGGTCCAGGTCCCGACCATTGCACTGATCGAGCCCGTTGCGGAGTAGTCCATGACGCTTCTCGTAAACTTGTTTGGCGGCCCAGGATGTGGCAAAAGCACGACCCGCGCTGGAATCTTCCACAAACTAAAGCTGCGTGGTTACAACGTAGAGGAAGCGCCTGAGTACGCGAAACAACTCACTTGGGAAAAGCGTGGGATGGCTCTGACCTGTCAGCCCTACGTCCTGGGCAAGCAGTTGTTTACGATCTACCGCTTGATGGGACAGGTCGAAGCAATCATCACGGATTCTCCGATCATTCTGGGTTCGGTCTATGCACCGCCAGAGGAATTGCCATCGTTTCATCAGTTTGTGATCGACAAGTTCAACTCGTTTGACTCGATCAATTTCTACATCAATCGCGTGAAACCCTATAACCCGGCCGGTCGTAACCAGGACCTGGAGGGGGCCAAGCAGATCGATGACGTGGTCTTGAAATACATCCAGGCCCACAATATTCCCTACGAGAATATTGATGGCGACGAAGGTGGTGCGATTGAGGCCGCCGCACTCGTCGGATATATGTTGGAACGCAGAAGAACCTGATGTACATCGATGCCGCACAAATCCAAAAGGATGGGAATCGTATCTATGTGAGTGAGAGGGGCAAGGATGGTCAAAGGATCATCAAGTCCCAGATGCCTCCATATGTGCTCTACTATACCGACCCGGATGGCAATTTCACCAGTATCTACGGGGACAAGCTAAAGCGCGTCCACAATACCTCACGCCGTGCCCACGAGAACGATCTCCAATACTACAGGGATCGCGGGTGCAACATTTTCGAATCCGACGTGAAGCCGGTCTTCCGTGTGTTGGAGGAGAAATACGGGCATCTTGATGATTTGCCCAGTTTGAATGTGGGCATCATCGATATCGAGGCCGACAAGGACCCGAAGAAGGGCTTCACCCGCGTGCGTGATCCCTACGCGATCATCAACGCGTTGACCATCTATAAGAAGCACCTGGACACCTACATCACTCTGATTGTGCCACCACCGAATCTCACGGTCGCACAGACCGAATCGATTCTGGCCAATACCGGACATCAAGCAGAGGATGGTAGCTACGTCGAGGGGCCGGGCCGAGATGAGTTCTCCGATCTCACTGAGGAACATGGATACTTCGTCTGTGAGGATGAGGCCGATCTTCTTCTGACGTTTCTGGAACTGATCGAGGATATCGACGTGCTGACCGGTTGGAACAGCACGTTCTTCGATATTCCCTATCTGATCCAGCGCATGCGTATCGTGTTGGGCGGAGAATCCATCAACAAACTCGCGATGGAAGACGGCACGGATCAGCATCCGTATGATCCAACGTCGGAGAGTGTCACCCACATTCAGAGAATGAACCTGTTTCCGACCGTTCCCAAACAGCGCCATGTGGAACGTTTCGGCACGTTCGAGACCGTCTACGATCTGTGTGGTCGCGTCCATCTGGACTATCTGGAACTCTACCAGAAGTTCCCCCATGAGGAGCTTCACTCCTATACCCTGGACTTCGTTCTGAAGCATGAGGTCAAGCAGTCCAAGGTTGTCTACGAGGGGAGCCTCGACCAGCTATACCGTCTGAACATTCGTAGATTCGCCGCCTATAACCGTCAGGATGTTGCCGGGTTGAAGGCGTTGGACGCGAAGAAGAAATACATCGATCTGGCCAACGTCATGGCGCACATGGCCAGTGTGACTCTGCGCGAAGTTCTGGGTTCGGTGGTGATCATCGAACAGGCCATCTTGAAGCGTCTGCACAAGGACAAGCTGATCTGTTTCGACAAGATGGAGAAGCAACACGACCTCCCAATTCCAGGTGCGTTCGTGGTCAACCCAGAGAAGGGTGATTATCGCTGCGTAGCCTCATACGACTTCAACTCGCTGTATCCGACGACGATTCGTCTTGTCAATATCAGTCCGGAACAGATCATTGGTCAGTTCGATCTGAACCGTACCATCACGAAGTGGCGCAAACACTTTGTGGATTACGGTGGGGACACCGGCCGCAAGGATGCCGGAACCAAGGCATGGTCGCATTTCACCGGAGTGCTCGAATACCATGACGTGATCGATGAGACCGAGGAACAACTCACCCTGGTCTTCGAAGGCACTGGTGAAGAGATCACTCTGACCGGGAAGGAATGGAAAGAGGTCCTCAAGGAGAACAACTGGTCGATCAGCGGATTCGGCACGGTCTTCGATCTATCCCGAGAGGGTATCGTCACCAAGTGCATGACTGAGTGGTATGCGGACCGCGTGAAGCTCCAGGATCAGAAGAAGAAATACGGCAAGGCCCAGGAGGGTGTAAACGATCCGGATAGACTGAAGGAGTTGAAGGAGCTTGAAGCCTATTACGACATGCTCCAGCAGGCGAAGAAGCTGTTCCTGAACTCCACTTACGGAGCCTACCTGAACTCGTATTTCCGCTTCAATGATCCCCGCTTGGGTGCGTCGGTCACGCTGAGTGGTCGTGTCATGACCAAGCACATGGTGAAGCAGACCTCCTATGTGATGACCGGGGTCTACGATTTTGATCGCCGCGCCATCATCTATGGTGACACTGACTCCTGCTACGCTACCATGCACTGGTATATGCAGCAGAATGGTATCGAGATCACCGACCGCAACATGGTGAAGCTCGCGGACGAACTGGGTGAGAAGATCAACGCCAGTATGCCTCCGTTCCTGGAAGGCGCGTTCCTGATCGACCAGAAGCGTGGTGAGATACTCGAAGCCGGTCGAGAGATCGTCGGTCGCCGTGGTCTGTTTAAGGACAAGAAGAAACGCTACGCTCTGCACATCATCGACAAGGAAGGCAAAACGGTGGACGATCTCAAGATCGTCGGTATGGAAACGCGCCGCTCAGACACTCCCAAGCATATCCAGGAGTTTCTCATCCAGTGCCTTACCCAGACCATCAAGGAGAACAAATCTTATGCGGAGATTCGCCAGATCGTGGATGAATTCCGTGCAGGATTCCGCAAACTTGATCCCTGGCGCATCGGTTCGCCCGGCCGCGTCAAGAAGCTGGCCACCGCCACGAAGAAACACAACGTCTACAACAGTCGCACCGAGGATGGTGTGGTCGGGCTGGCCAAGCCAAACTCGCATTTCTACGTGAAGGCGGCACTCAACACGAATACCTTGATGACCCACTACAACGAGACCCGTTGGGACGTGATCCGTGACGGCGATAAGGTCGAGGTTCTTTACCTTAGTCCGAACGAATTCGATATGGACGTGGTTGGCATCCGCACGGGTGAAACCTATGTCCCGGAGTGGTTCAAAACCCTCCCGGTGGACCGCGCCCGAATGGAGCAGAAATTGATCGATCAGAAACTCCACAACGTTCTTGGGGATGTTCTGGAGTGGGATTTTACCCCACAAACAAACTATGCATCTGAAGTATTTGAGGAAAACACGGATTTCTACTCCATGGCGGGTTGACAATCCTGGGGTTTTCCCCTAAGTGAAGTCTGGGGGTTTAGGTGAACTATCTGTTTTCGTCCATCACAGAGTTTCTGGAGAAGATCGCTCCATTCACGAAATCGATCTCTCACGTCCATCTGGCTAAGATGAAGGATGGTCGTGGAGTCTTGGCCGCTCCCAGTAGGGATCGTTCGGTCGAGGTTCAAGCCATCACCAAACAACCACTGGAAGACCTCCAGGGAGTGGCGTGTCTGGGCAATCTCCTCTATTTGAGGCAAATCCTGAAATCCTCCTTTATCAGGGATTCCGAGATCACCCTCTCCTACAGGGATGCCAAGGACAATCGACCGGCCTCGGTCAATACCGTACAGTTCTCGGTTCCCAAGAAGTCCGCGATCCTCTATCAGGCGACGGACCCATTCATGGGGAATCTGGTGATGCCGGTCAAACAGAAGATCACGGAATGGCCGGTCAGTTTCATCCTGGAGGGGAAGGCGTTCGAAGAGATAACCGAGATGAGCCAGATTCAGGCTGCGAGTTCGGTCACGGGTGAAATTCTCTTCGAGTTGATCGCGGACAAATCCGGAGTGATGACAGCGATGTTCGGCAAACGTAACCAATCCAGTCTGGTCCTGACCGATCAGGTGGATCGTGACGATCCGAAGTCAGGATTCTCGGCGAAATTCATTACGGACCATTTCATCCGCCTCGGTGGGATGACCAATTGGAAGGTCCACAAGGACGGGATGGTGTTCCAGTTCTGTGATAAGGCGGTGAAATCCATCTTTGAGACACCAAACCTGGAATACGAAATTATCCTGACTGCAAAGAAGGCGGCCGAATAATGTTGAAGTGGTTTGGAAAAAAAGAGACCCCTCCGGCACCTGCTCCGACTCCCGTGGTGGAACAGAAAAAGATTTGGTTTCGGGTGGAGTTTCACCGCGCCGAGGATGGCTCGGTCTATCACGAGGTTCAGACGGATCGTCGTTTTTTCGAGGATTTGGACCGCAAGTTCAAGGATCAGGACATCGCCTATGATCCTCTCATGGACGAGAAAACCAAGGTGGCCGTGTTTCTGCACGACTACCTGATGAAGACCATGGAGTATGATCGTCTGGTCCGCAACTTCATGTCGATGATCGGTGAACCCTATTTTCGTGTGTTGGTCGGACGTAAAACAAAGTCCACCGAGGTCACGGTGGATTCCGATTACAACAAACACCTGATCTACGATCTGGATAAAATTTATGCCAAGAATAAGGCTCCGTATGATCCGAACGCCGAGGAGCACGTGAAGATTGCGGTCTACCTCTATGACATCGTGAACCAGATCGCTCGTCAACACCTCCCCGAGGACGAGGAGGAATTCACCCCTGATGATCCCATGATCAACATTCCTGCCCTGGCCGTACGTGGTGGGCAGGAGGTTAGGACCGTGGTGGACCTTGGCAACATCAATCCCGAACAGACCGGAACCATAGTCGATGTCCGACAATAAGATCGTTTTCATCCGCCATGGCGAATCCATGGGTAATGTGTGGGTGGGCGCTTACAAGAACGAAGCGGCAAATTTTCTGACCATCCGTGGGGTGAAACAGGTCGAGCTTGCTGCCATCGATCTGATCCGCCGTAACATCCGATTCGATCACGTAGTTACGTCCGGCTTGACCCGCGCTCGCCAGACCGCAACCACCCTGATGCAGACCATGGACGATTGGCAACGTCATTACGTGGTCGAGCCGCGCCTGAATGAGTGGGTCAAAGTTGGATACGTTCATGATCCCAGCATTCTGGTTCAGGATCGCAAGGATTTCATCCAGCGCGTGACCGACGCCTACAAGGAGGTGATTGCCCCACTGGACGGGAATGTCCTAGTGGTCTCTCACTTCTTTGTGATGGAGGTGCTGTTCGAGCTTCTGGGATTCGGTGAGTACGGGAAAATCATTCACCAGCTTCCGAATGATTGGATTCCGAACGCTGTCCCCTACGTGTATGAACCGGGTAATTCCTGGCGTGTCCCTCGTCTGACCATGATCCACGCTTATGTGCCAGAGCCCCAGTACTAAATATTCACAGAGGAACACGACATGTTGATCGAAAACAACCAACCCAACAAATTTTCCATCGGCGATTTTGTGCGCGTGAAATACACCGGACAGACCGGAAAAATCACGGGTTACGTCGATGGGAAGTGGATTGTGCAAGTGCAAAACGGTAGACCCCTCCAAGAGGTCGCCGAGAATCTCGTTCCCACGCAGGTGCTGCTGGGATGAGTGAGACTTGGCCCGGTTGGATCAGAGCGGTGTGGCCCGCCACAAAGCTTGTTCTCATTCGTAATGAAAATATGAACAAGGAAATCCGCGTCAGCAACGACCAGATCACTGGTCGAATCGTCATGCACGCTCATTGTCAAGTTACGGAAACTCCGGATTCTCCGGTATCAGTTGTGATCAACTGAACATTTTTCCCACACTCCGAAAGTTATTTTTACATCGTGATCTAAAAGGTTTCTATGTTTAACGGAAACCCCTTGATGTGATCATTAAAGACCTTATGTTACGCTATATACTAAGAGGCACCGAGGGTTTCAGATGCCTCTATGGGGATTCCAAATCAACAACGGGGTCGAACAACGAATGTCTAATCTCTTCGCGGATTTCAAGACAACTTTCGAAAAAACCAGGAAAACCGAACTCTCTCTCCAGGAATACTTGGACCTGTGCAAACAGGATCGAATGGCTTACGCCTGGGCGGTGGAGAGAATGCTGGCGGCTATCGGCGAGCCCAAGCTAGTTGACACGTCCGAGGACCCGCGCCATTCCAGAATCTTCCTGAACCGCACCATCAAGGTGTATGACGTGTTCAAGGATTTCTACGGGATGGAGGCGACCATCGAAAAGATCGTCGCCTTCTTCATGAAGGCCGCTCAAGGTCTGGAAGAGAAGAAGCAGGTTCTCTATCTGATGGGGCCGGTTGGATCGGCTAAGTCCTCTCTGGCAGAGCGTCTCAAGGCTCTGATGGAGAAGATGCCGATCTACGTGCTCAAGGCGGGTGATCAAATCAGCCCGGTGTTCGAGAATCCCTTGGGTCTGTTCGATCCGAACGTGTGGAGTGATCGCCTCCAAGAGGAATACGGGATTCCTCGTCGTTATCTGACCGGGTTGATGTCGCCTTGGGCGGTAAAGCGCCTGAACGAGGACTTCGACGGGGATATCAGCAAGTTCAGTGTGGTGAAGCTCTACCCGAGCAAGCTCAAGCAGATAGCGATCTCCAAGGTCGAACCCGGTGACGAGAACAACCAAGACATTTCGTCTCTGGTCGGTAAGGTTGATATCCGCAAGCTGGCGGAGTTCTCCGCTCGTGATACCGATGCCTACAGCTACTCCGGTGGTCTCTGCTTGGCCAACCAGGGCGTGCTGGAGTTCGTCGAGATGTTCAAGGCACCGATCAAGATGCTGCATCCGATGCTCACCGCGACCCAGGAGGGCAACTACAACGGCACCGAGGCGATCTCTGGTATTCCGTTCCAGGGTGTGATTCTGGCCCACTCCAACGAATCCGAATGGGAGTCGTTCAAGAGCAACAAGAACAACGAGGCATTCCTCGACCGCATCAGCATCATCAAGGTCCCTTACTGCCTGCGTGTCACGGACGAGACCAAAATTTACCAGAAGCTCTTGCGTGATTCGTCCCTGGACAAGGCTCCATGCACACCCAAGACGCTGGAATTGCTCTCCCAAATGAGCGTGCTTTCCCGTCTGATCTATCCGGAGAACTCTTCGATCCATTCGAAGATGAAGGTCTACGATGGTGAGAACATCAAGGAAACCGATCCCTACGCCAAATCTGTTCAGGAATATCGTGAACTGGCCGGGGTCAACGAGGGTATGACCGGTCTCAGCACCCGCTGGGCTTTCAAGGTGCTGTCATCGGTGTTCAATTATGATCCGAACGAGATCGGCGCGAATCCGGTCCATCTGTTCCGTATCTTGGAGGACAAGATCACTGAGGAACAATTCCCGAAGGAAGTCGAAGAGGACCTTCGTGAACACCTCCAGTGGATCAAGGCCAAGTACATCGATTTCATCGGCAATGAAATCCAGGTTGCCTACCTGGAGTCCTACACCGAATACGGCCAGAACATGTTCGACCGCTACATCGTCTATGCGGATCATTGGATCGAGGATCGGGACTATCGTGATTCCGAGACCGGCGAGATGTACAACCGCGAAACCCTGAATAAGGAACTCGAAAAGATCGAGAAGCCCTCCGGTATCGCGAATCCCAAGGAATTCCGTAACGAGGTGGTCAACTACTCTCTCCGTTACAAGGCCAACCACGGCAAGTATCCGAGGTGGAACTCCTACGAGAAGCTCAAGGAAATCATCGAGAAGAAGATGTTCGCGAACATCTCTGATCTCCTGCCGGTGATCTCGTTCGAGAAGAAATCCTCCGAGGAGCACGAGAAGAAGCACAAGGATTTTGTGCAGCGCATGAAAGAGAAGGGATACAGCGAGCGCCAGACCCGTATCGTCGTGGACTGGTTCATGAAGGTACAGAAGTCCAACTGAGGGCTATCATAGTGACCACGGTCATTGACAGACGTAAGACCGACCGCCAGAAGAACCTCTCCAATAGGCAGAGGTTCATCAAAAGAGCCAAGGAAGCGATCAAGAAGTCGATCCGTGGAGCCATCCTCAATAAGGATCGCTCGATCAAAGACTCATCCGGCGGTAATGTTCGAATCCCCAACAAAGGGACGACAGAGCCGAATTTCCGCAATGGAGACGGTGGTCGTAAGATCATCGTTCGTCCGGGTAATCCAGGCACTGTGCCGGGTGACAAGATTCCACGTCCCAGAAAGGATCAGACTTCGGGCCGTGGTAACAGTGATCCATCCAAAGACCCCGCTGAGTTGATGGATGAGTTCGAGTTCACGCTGACCCGTGAGGAATTTCTGGACTTCTTCTTTGAGGACCTGGAATTGCCCAACTTGGTCAAGACCGCCCTCAAAGAGGTGGTCGAGTACAAATGGTCCCGTTCGGGATTTGCCTCGGTCGGTATGCCGTCGAATCTCGACATTACCCGAACCTTCATCAATTCGATGGGTCGCCATTTCGCTCTGGCCGGAGCCTACCAGAAAAAGATCGACGAACTTCGCGCTAATGGTGGATCGGAAGAGGATATCGCGCTCTGGGAGAAGAGGAAGCGGACCATCCCGTTCATGGATGACGTGGACCTGCGCTATCGCCTGTTTGTGAAGCAGCCCAAGCCGATCACCAAAGCGGTAATGTTCTGTCTGATGGACGTATCTGGCAGTATGGGCGAGTACGAGAAGGACTTGGCCAAGCGTTTCTTCATGCTCCTCTACATGTTTCTGGAGCGCAAATACGAGTCGGTCACCGTGGTGTTCATCCGTCATACCACCGAAGCCAAAGAGGTGGACGAGCAGGAGTTCTTCTACTCGAAAGAATCAGGTGGAACCGTGGTCAGCACGGCTCTGGAAATGACTGCTGATCTGATTCAGCGGCGCTTCAACAGTTCAGACTACAACATCTACGTGAGCCAGTGTTCGGACGGCGACAATGCCTACGATGACAACTCCGTGTGCACCCAGATCATCCGTGAGGATATTCTGCCTTATGTCCAGTATTTTGCGTATGTCCAGGTCGGACATCAGCGCGATGAGATGGCCAACATGTGGGGTGTGTTTGCGGGTCGTCTTGGGAACACCACGAGCACGAATTCCCTCTACGAGGTTTATAAGGAGATCGAGAAGAATACCTCCCATTTCAAGGTGAAGAACCTGAATGGTCCTGCCGACATCTACCCGGTGTTTCGCGAACTCTTTGAGAAGGACATCAAGGTATGAGCCTGCTCTGGAATGATAATGAATGGACTTTCCCGCTCATCGACAAGGTCTACAAGGAGATCGAGCAGATCGGCGTGGGTGAGATGGGTCTGGACATCTTCCCGAATCAGATCGAGGTCATCAGCAGTGATCAGATGCTGGACGCTTATGCAAGCCATGCCATGCCAGTCATGTATAAGCACTGGTCCTTTGGCAAGTCGTATTCGGTCAACAAGAAACTCTATGAGAACGGTCAGCAGGGTCTGGCCTACGAGGTCGTAATCAACTCGAATCCCTGCATTGCCTATCTCATGGAGGACAACACCATGACCATGCAGGCTTTGGTCATGGCCCATGCCAGCATCGGTCACAACAACTTCTTCAAGACTAACTACCTGTTCCAGCAGTGGACCGATCCGGATGGGATCATCGACTACCTGATCTTCGCCAAGAATTATGTGGCGAAGTGTGAGGAGCGATACGGTGCCGAACGAGTCGAGGAAGTTCTCGATTCCTGTCACGCTCTCATGGACCAGGGTATGGACCGCTTTAAGCGAGCCCGCAAACGTTCCCGTCAGGAGGAGAAGCTCCGTGCGGCCGAACGTGAAGCCTATCACCAAAGTCGTGTGAGTGAGCTTTGGCCGGACACCTGGAAGTCCGAGACCCCGGCCCAGAAGGAAGAACGCAAGAAGCGGATTCTTCCGGAGCCCGAGGACAACATCCTCTACTTCATCGAGAAGAACTCGCCGATCCTGGAGCCGTGGGAACGAGAGATCGTTCGTATCGTCCGTAAGGTATCGCAGTATTTCTGGCCTCAGATGCAGACCCAGGTCGGTAATGAGGGCTGGGCCACCCATACCCATTACTTCATTATGAATCGTCTCTACGAGAAGGGTCTGATCTCGGACGGTTCTCTGTTGGAGTTCTTCAAGTCCCACACGGGCGTTATCGCGCAGTATCGCATGCAGCGTCTGAACCCGTACTGCCTGGGATTCAACATTTTCCGCGACATCAAGCGTATGTGCGAGAAACCCACCGATGAGGATCGTGAATGGTTCCCCGATCTGGTCGGGATGAACTGGCTGGAAGCCGCGAAGGACGCGCGTGAGAACTACAAGGATGAGAGCCTGATCCTCCAGTACCTCAGCCCCAAGGTGATCCGCGATCTTAAGCTTTTCTCGATCCTGGATGATTACGGCACGGACTCGATGAACTATATCGTCCAGAACATCCACGACCGGGAAGGCTACAAGGAAGTTCGTCGATCCCTCTCTCGCAACTACGACATCAACATGAGAATTCCACAGATTCAGGTGTCGGATGTCAATGTGGATGGGGATCGCAAACTGATCCTTCGCCATACCCGTCACAACTATGTGCCGCTGGATCAGGCCGATCTCAAGGAAACTCTCCTCCATGTGAGGCGTCTCTGGGGGTTTGCGGTGCGTCTGGACTTCTACAATCCCGGCGCGGTCAGTCCCACGGATTGGGTAGCGGTGGGTGAATAAGTTTTGACAAACCCAAGGGTTTTGGGGTAGAATAGAATTCATGATCTTCGATCTGGAACACGCTCGAAAGGCTCGTAAGAAAGGCTCCGGAAGTCTGCTCAAGGAGTGGATTCCAACCTCGCCCCAAGTGGTGGAGGATTTCCGAGTCGGCGACAAGGTGAAGTTCCGCGACGGCAAGACCGGCACCATTCTGTGCTTCGGAGCGAGTTCCATGCGGGGACCATTACTGGCCCTGGTCGCTGTGAATGGTGTCAACTACACCTGTCCGATCTCGGAACTCCGCTCGGCCTAACCCTTGACAATTCCAAGATTGCGGAATAAATAAGCGTTGGGCTTGTAGCTCAGTGGTAGAGCAGAGTGTTGATAACGCTAAGGTCGAAGGTTCGATCCCTTCCAGGCCCACCCAATCAAAGAATGCCCGTATGGCGAAACGGCTATACGCGGGACACTTAAAACGTCCTCCTGAAAGGGGTGTGGGTTCGAATCCCTCTACGGGCACCAATTCCGAGGAAATTCATATGTCCGTGTTATTTTGGATCATCGCGATTATTCTGGGTATTTGGGCCTTAGGAACAATTTTCTGCTGGGCGACCATCGCTCAGTTCGAAAATGCTTCGCAATGGGGCAAATTCTGCAAGTCTCTGACTTGGCCGTTCATGCTGTTTGACTGATGCCGTTACCACCGATTCAACGCTATCAAGTCGCTGGAAATTGGGGTGTAGGTCAGCCCGGTATCTGGTGGTCCTCAGACGCCCTGATCCAGGATATGCAAGCGGCTTGGAATCGCCTACCAGCGGACCCGGTCTACGACCGACTCATAGCCAAGTTCACCCATCGCGCCCGCCTAGACGCTCAGAAGCGGCAACAGCCTTCTCGTGGGAGGAGCCGATCTTCGCGTAGAGATCGTTAGGGTGCATCCCAACGATACATTTATGCCCGTCTGAGATATGGAAGAGTTCCGCATCGTAATGGTGTTGAGGGCATAATGTGATTCCGTTCTCCTTCACGTAGCCTCCGTTCGGCATGAGGCTGCGATCCGTAATATGGTGAGCGTCGAGATTCTTGGTTTCCGAACAGAATACGCACCTGTGGCCATCGCGGGCAAACACGGCGTCACGGAACTTCTGGCGGATCAGTTTCTTCTGGTTCATAACACGATCCTCAAATCGGATTCACAGCATTCTTTCCAGGTCTTGTAATTGGCGTCGGGTGAACGTGGAGTTCCCCACCAATCCGGATGGTAAATCCCAAGAAACCGACCATCGATTTCCGAATGCCCGTTGGTGGTATATCCCCAGGATCGGGCGATTCGCTCGTAGTCGGCCTCGATCAGTTTCTTCTTGGGCCGAGTAATCTGATGGAGTTCGTGGACCATGTCTATCTCCCGTTGATCTTTCCGCTGGTGAAGTCGTGGAACTGGAAGGTCCAGGCTACCGGGCAAACCCCGATCAGTGGGTGTGCCACACAATTGTGGGTGAACCACCAGAAATGATGCACCAGGAGTGATTTCTTCAACAGCTTGAACAAACGGATGCGATAGTGGAATCGTTCTTGTGAGGTCTGGTGAGCAAAATCCATCTGGTCCCCCTTGGTTATTCCCAAGATATCCGAGAAACCTCTTGACTTCAAGCAGGGGATTCGCTAAATATCCCTCACAACGGATTGCTTTGCAGGCGTGTAGCTCAATTGGAAGAGCAGCGGCCTCCAAATCCGAAGGTTGGGGGTTCGAGTCCCTCCTCGCCTGCCAAGCAATCCCATCTCGGGCCGCCTGCGTGACCGTTCCAGGAGGTAAGAGGCAAGGTCGTTAATATGCCCCGCCCGATCTGAAAGGTTTCCTGATGATTCTTGGTCTGAACACGAGCATTTCTGGAATGCTGGTGGGATTTACTCTGATCGGAATCGCATTGCTCGTGCCGGGTCCGGCCGGGTTTCATGCTCTCTGCATGATATTGGGAGCGGGTCTGGTTGGGGTTTGTGTCCTCCATTGGCTCGCTCTTGTCTTGGATCGATTGGTCAAACGCCTTCAAGGGAATCGTCCAAGATGAGTGGGGTTCCCTACTGGTTCAACGAACGTGTGAACAAGCCGATTCTGATCGAGGGGCGTGAAACGATCTTGCGCGATGCCTACTGCGTGGGATGCCGCTATCACAGCCCGAACTCGGACGAACTCATCCTGGTCACCGACATGGGCGAGTTTAACACGTCCGACCACAAGTTCGAGCTTCCACCCCTGACCAGGAAGAAACCCCGCAATAACCGGGCACCGGTTCGCGGTCCTCGGTCGATTTTGGGGCGCTAACCCAAGAATCTCCTTGACATATCCCGGAGTTTCCTGTAGACTTCTGGACATGGCAGACACCTCCATCCGTAAGAGTTCCCATAAGAACGGCAAGATGCGAACCATTTACGTGGGCACGCTGGGCCACTACATCGGCTACGGCTACTCGTGGCGTCCCGATAATGACGGGGGTCTGTTCTCGCGCAATTTCCGATACACCGACGTGGACGTGTATATCCGCGTGGGTCGCCCCATTGACGACCTGGGTCGTGTGGCCCAGGAGACGGTCTTTGAAAAGACCGTAGGCACCGCGTTGAAATCGGGTCCCGCCGACAAGCTCGGCCGCGCCGGTATCCGCGAGGTTATCCAACCGCTCCTGCCGGAAATTATGGCCAAACTCACGGCCGAGGTCGCGGCCCTATGAGGCTGGAAATGACCAAGATCGACCGTCATCTTGAAGCCCGCCATGCCCGCCGGTTAGCGGCGGAAGATCGGTATTTGGCTCGCCGGGAACGGCTCGAAGCCAAAGCCGAACCCATGATCGGCGAACTATGTCGGGAAGGCACGACGGTCTACTATGTGTGGCCCCAGGGTGGTCGCTATCGTGAGTCCGCCAGCGAAACCGAACTCATCGAGTTTCTGATCCGCCGAGGATATGTGCATGACTGAAATCCCTAAGATTGAGGTCGTGCGCGAGCACTATCGTATCCAACGCGAGAAGCAGAAGGCCGCGAGAGATCGCTATCTGTCCGACCGCTATGAAGCCGTACGAAAGGATCAGGCAGAAATTCGCCGCGATATAGGCGACCAGATTACTTACTACCTGAATGAGGCTACCGAGCGCGGTGAGCCCATCACCTATATCATCTATCGGCGCTGGAAAGTTCACATGGATGAGGGCACTACTCTCGCCATGATGAAGATTTTTGGACCCGAATTGGAAGCAGCCGGATACGAAGTGATGCCGGTCGATGGCGGACTCCGAATTGATTGGCTGATCCAGGTCCAACCGGATCAGGCCGCTGATTGGGAAAAGGACAAGGTGCTACCATGAGCAAGCTGCTCGAAGGCAGTCTGGTTACTTGGAATGTGGAACCCCCGGTCCAAGGGCGGGTCATCGAGGTCACCATCGATCTGGACGGCGATCTATGGGCAAGCCTGTCGTTCCGAGGCAATGACAAGGACGTGAAGGTTCTGGTCGAAGAAGATGTCCTCCTCCTCGACGGAACCCCGACCGATGAAATGCTCTGGGATGGCTCCCTGACCACCAACGTGGGCAAGCGGTTCTACGGCTGGGACGGCGCGACCTACCGGTGCATCGCCCACAATGATCGTGGCTACCTGATGGAGCCCGAGATCATCACCGGGAGCAATCCCACCCCTCGGTCCATCACCGAACGCGCCATCGGCGGCACTTTCTTCGAGATCGCCAAGGACGGCCGGGTCAAGGGCCTGCTTGGTGCACCGAACTGCCTGGAGTCGCGCCCGCTGTCCCGTGAGAATTTCCAGGTCGCCTGCAAGGTCCGGAAGGACAACGGAGTCACCGCATGAGCAAGTACACGTTCCAGGTCGAAAAGACCATCTACCCGTTTGGTCCGAAGGACCCGGTCGAGGAGAAATTCGAGATCGTCATCGAGGCACGGACGTTGGAGGCCGCCGGTATTCGTGCCTCCAATATCGGGAAGGAACTCGGCCTGATGCTGGTCTACCACGGCTGAGCCAATGGTAGAACGAGGCGACAAGATCACCCTGAAAGAGGCGATTGCGGAAGCGCAACGCGGAACTCTGAAACAGCGAGTCGCCCGACATCGCAAACGCCTGAAACGCAAGTATGGACTCGGACCCAAGCCGAAACGCTCCAAAACCCCTTGACATCCTCGGGGTTATCCTCTAAATACCCCGTTATGCCGGGATGGCTGAGTGGTCGAAAGCAGGCGTTTCGTAAGCGTCCGAAGCAATTCCTCGCAGGTTCGAATCCTGTTCCCGGCTCCAATCCATGATCATCAGGATCAAATCCCCCATATTGTTGCGGATTTTCGGTTGGAATAATCCAACCCTGCCGAGCCACGTCACGGCCAGTCATCGGCTGTGGTGGTTCTGGCTGCTCCGGCGTGACAAAAGGAAACGCAAATGAACGTGATCAAACCACCGCGTCCACTGACAGGGATTGATGAGTTTTTACCCATCTTGTTCCTGGCCGGGACCATCGACATGGGCGATTCCGTGGATTGGCAGGCTGATACCGCCACCCGTCTCAAGCAGTATCCGGGCACCATCCTGAATCCGCGTCGTGACGCCTGGGACAAGTCCTGGAACCAGGACATTAACAATCCTGAGTTTGCGTATCAGGTCAATTGGGAACTCGATGGTCTGGACATGGCCACGCTGATCCTGATCAACTTCGAACCGGATTCGAAGTCCCCGATCTCATTGTTGGAGCTAGGGCTCCACGCGAATGACCGTGGTCTGATCGTGCGCTGCCCCAAGGGCTATTGGCGTAAGGGTAACGTGGACATCGTCTGCGCCCGCCATCGTGTGCCGGTCTATGAGGACCTGGATCAAGCCGTGGCCGAGATCACGGTGCGTCTGCAAGCCCAACAGAAATCAATTACCAGTTTCTACCACCAGATGGCCGTGGACACAGGTCAGGCATAGACCTCGGCATCGTGATTCGGTGCGGTGTCGAAGATCGACAACTCCGTGATCGTCTTGAGCACGGTCAGACCGAGGTCCTCTCTCAGGTGATAGAGCATGGTCTTGAGGTTGTCATCGTAGGCCGACTTCGTGATTCCCGCGTGCCTATAGGTGAGGATCAGCGGAGCGTTCTGCTTGGCACGGTTGACCGACATGAACAGGGCGTAGCGTTCCTGATCTTCATCCTTGAAGGAGAGATCGACAGCCTGTCGGATGATATCCTCCGCTCCGGGCGTGACGATCTCGATATGGGTTTCCAGATACACACCGGGCTCTCCGCCCACGGGCTTCCCCTCGGTCTCTAACTGCTTGATGATGGGATGCCAGGGTAGAGTCTCGATCTTTTGTCGAACCACATTGAGCATGGTATGGCGAGTGAGATCGTAGACCAGCTTCGTCATCACATCCATGGCTTCCTGCTGGGTTCCGAACACCACCTTCGAACACATCACATCGGCCTTGAACGGGTCATACCCACGAAGCACATGATAGGGCTCGATATCCAGGCATTTCATCTCGTTTCGGAAACAGAAGTCTCGGAACGCAAATAACACCTCTTCGTGATTCAACACTTCCGAACCCACCGTGATGTGAATCTCGAACGGGATGGGAAACTTGACGGTGCCTTCCTGTGCCTGTAAACCGCTCCACTTATTCATTTTTGTGCGAAGCATGTCGTCGAGGTCTTGATCGTTGAACCCGAGCGAGTATCCGATGCTGAGTGCGGCCAGGATCACATCCGCAACTTCATCCAGGACGTGATGACGTGAGGTCAATCGGTGCAGGGTGTCGGGTGCGCCCTCCAGTGGGAGAATGGCCTGATTGAGTTCACCAGTTTCGGCCGCCAGCTTGTTACCCTTCTGACCGAGTGTCTTACGGTCGCGCTCGGTGAGAACCTTGATGAAATCCAGAGTTTCCTGACGCATATTTGTTTCCCCTTCTGGAGGAAACTGTTCGAAACTCTCGAAGAGTCAAGTTGACGCCTAGGGATTTCATCTGATAGGATCGGAATTCAACAATTGGGGGAGGTTCAAATGGAGCTTCAAGGCGGGGTTCGTGTTCGCACCCGAAACGGTGCGTACCTGATCGAGCAGGGCAACACCACCAGGATAGTCAAGTTGAAACCGGGCGAATCCGTCGAGGTTGTTCCGGGTTTCACCATCTCGGCTCCGGCCGAGATCGACGTGGTGATCCATGAGGCTCATCAATGAAACGACCCCAGACGTGGGTCATCCTGGGTCTGATCGGTGCGATTGCGGTCTACCTCTATCAGAGCCAGAACAGTTACATGCTGGACCCCGACAACATCCGCTATACGCGTGATTCCCGCACTGGACTCTGCTACGCCTATGTGGGAACCAGCCTCGGCTTTCAGAAATCCGTGGGACTGACCCAGGTTCCGTGCTCAGTTCTGACGGACCAGAGCAGCCGCTGATCGAGTATCTGGCACGGACTTATTGATGGTCCCGTTGGGCTGATGTATCTCAAACACAAAACCTACGGCTGATTCTTCCAGATACTGGATTAACTGGATGAGGACCTTCTTCACCTGGGGTGTAATCTTACCCTGAATGAACTCCAGATCGAGTTCACCACGAGTCGTATAGATGCCACGAACCCAGCCATGCTCCATGGCAATACGGTTCCAATCGGTGCCATCCTCGTTGTAGTCGTCATCTCCGTATCCGAATGCCTGAAATGCCGCATCCTCGTGGTGACCAGCCGGAGGAACCCAACCGTATGTTCCCTGCGCGGTAATCCAAAACATACCATGGTCCATGACACGATGGATATCCTCGAACCCAGATTGCGCAATCTGACGGTCGTGCCAATCAACTCCTCCCAATGCGGCGATGCGCCTTTCGAGTTGAATGATCTTTCGAGTTGAATGATCATTGATTTGTAGTAGTCGATCTTGTTCTGATCGCGTGTTGGTATGATCTTCTCGATCATCTCACTACGATACGCTCGCAGCGCGTTTTTGATCACGGCTTCATCCTCCCGCCTCAGAATTTCCTGAAAGGTTGGACGATTAGGCAAAAACTGTTCGGTTAGGTCACGAAGTTCCATGCTCATATTTATGCTTGAAACCCCAGGGTAAATCCGCTAAGTATTCCCCGATGCGGTATAGCCTTTTCCTGGACGACGAACGACATCCTCCTGCCGGACGGTGGGAGATCGCCCGTACTGTGGCCCAGGCCATCGAAATCGTCAAACAAAAGGGATTTCCGCAGTTCGTGAGCTTTGACCACGATCTGGGGTATGATGCCAACCTGGGTCTGCAAAGGACCGGTATGGACTTCGCCCGCTGGCTGGTGGAGCTTGATCTCGAAACCAACCGAATGCCGGACGGTTTCCAGTACTACGTTCACTCTCAGAATCCCGTGGGTGTAGAAAACATCCGTGGTCTACTGGATTGCTATCTGAGAGTGCGCGGATGAAAGCGAGGTTATCATGGGTACGCGTCATTCAATTCTGGTTCAGGTGAACGACGATTACAAGGTGGCCAATTACGGTCAATGGGATGGTTATCCGAGCGGTCAAGGAACGGGTATCCTCCATTTCCTCGCGGAGGAAATGGACCTGGAGAAGTTCACCGAAGCGGTTCGACACTGCACCGAGATCACCCATGAACGTCTTGAGGAAATCTGGCTCTCGATGGGTGCTCGCAAAGACGGTGATAGTTACATGATGGGATCGAATGCGAGCGACAAGTTTCAGCTCGAATATCCACATCTGCACCGTGACTGTGGTTCCGACATCCTCAAGATGATCCAGGATGCGGGCGGACTCGAACTCAAAATCGACAAGACATTCCCGGCCGATTCCCTGTTCTGCGAGTGGGCCTACGTGATCGATTTGGACAAGGGCACGTTCGAGGTCTACGAGGGCTTCAACGAAACACCCCTTGACCCGCAGGAGCGATTTGCCACCCTGGTGGGTCCGCAAGATCGTCGCAGTGAATACCACCCGTGTCGATTCAAGTACGCATGGCCACTCTCGGCCTTGCCCACTCAGGAGGAGTTCCTCGCCATTCTGGAACCACCCGAGGAAGAGACAACGGAATAATCTATGCCTGATCAGGACGTTCCGTATCCGGGCTGGCCCGAGTTCGAGTATGTCTGTGATAGCGCCAACTCGGGCAGTCACGGACCTGCTTTCTGCGGGCTTGGTCCGGGGCCGGATTGTCCCTGGTGCCAGCGCAAGGTCGTGATGACGCCGGAATGGGAAGCATTCATCGCGGACACCCCAAATCGCCATCAGCGTATCGCTGAGGCCGTGCTGGGAAATCCCGAGGTCAAAGCCTCACTCCGTCGTCATTCCCGTTTCAACCGTGGTGAATCCCAGGAGCGCATGATGAATGCCGCAATCGACAGCACCGATATTCAACCAATCGCCATCGGCACACCATCAACCAACATCACCAAGGCCGATCTTCAACGTGAGGAAGCGAAGTTCCAGCAGTTCAAGAAGGATCGCGGCATCAATAACGAGGTCGAGGCGTTGATCGCAAGCATCCAAGAGAGTCATACTGCGGCGGTGACGTTCGACGACTCCATGAAACCCTCAACCGAGGAACGCATGAATCGCATCCGCAAGAGTCGTGCGGAAATGGCCAGCTATGATCTGGACATCGAGGCATTAACCCGACAGATCACCGATGACATCGCCGCTCGTCAGGACAAGGCCGCCGCCATCACCCGAACGGCTCAGAAAGAACTTCGTCGGATGCAACGCCGAGTGTTCTGGACCCTTGTTAAGGACACGATCATCCGCTGGTTCCGTCGATGATCACCGCTAACGATAACCACCGATCTCTGGCGGAAATCCTCAATGATATCCACACCAGAAGGCGACGTGAATCTCTGACCCAACGCGTTCTGGGAAGATTCCTCTTGATTTTGAGCCGGATCACGCGTAAATAAGAACTGCGCCAGGATGGCTGAGTGGCCGAAAGCAGAGCCTTTGTAACGCTCCGGGGAAACCCCACGCAGGTTCGAATCCTGTTCCTGGCTCCAATATTCCCTTGACATATCCTAGGGTTTCTGGTAGACTCCTCTTGCAATTCAGGAGGATACCGATGGTCACCGAAGCCCAACTCAACGACTTCATCGCGGGTTGCAGCCGGATTTCCGGCTCGGACTATTCCTTCTCTTTCGACAACTCCAAGGGTTCCAAGTTCGTTCGGATCGTTCGCGAGGGCGGATGCCAGCGTTCGGTCCACTGCTTCATCGACCGCCAAACCGGCGACGTGCTCAAGGCGGCGGGCTGGAAGGCCCCGGCCAAGCATGCCCGTGGCAACCTGTTCGACGCCAAGCAGGGCCTGGGCCTGATGGGTCCGTATGGCCCGGCCTATCTGAGGTAGCCATGGCCCGAACCCCCACCGATGATCAATTCAACACGGCCATTGCGTGGCTCCAGGCGAACGAAGCCGACACCAACGATGGTTACGATGAGAAGGCCGCCTGCGAGGCAGTCGCGGCGTGGCTCGACGAGTACCGGTTCAACCAGATGCTCCGGGAGAAGGCCCGCGAATTGGGCGTTCCCGTGTCGGCGGTCCGGAAGCGGATCAAGGAAATGGAAAAGGCGAAAGGATAAAGCCATGTACCGGCATGAACCCGAACGCCACTACCTGAGCCAGTCCCTGGGTCTGTGGTGGGTCCGCAAAGGCGACATCAATCCGGCTCTGGAAGGGCCGTTCATGGACGCGGCGGATGCCCGCGAGCAGACGGACGAGCCCGGTCGGGTTCTGATCAACCAGGGACCGCGCTGATGCTGACCTGGGTCAAGAACGGCGACACCATGGAGGGCACTTTCGAGGGCCGACTCCGGTTCACTGTCCAGAAAGAGGGCAAAATCTGGACAATGTGGCGCTGGCGTTACCTGCCGGGCGGGTCAGATCGTCCAGATGGCGCTGTGTTCCAGGCCAAGGAAAAGGTCAACTCCCAGCAGGACGGCATCGAGTACGCGAATGTCTTGCACAAGAACGCCTATGGGCCGGAACGCGACAAGCAAGAGAAGGCCAAGGTGGAATTCTACGACCAGTGGGATCGGCTGCACACGGCGATCCAGAGCATGCTCTGTGCGAACGTCGAGAACATGACGGCGCGGGCTGAGAAGCTCGAACAGGAGCGGCAGGCCATGGTCAAGGTGATCAATACGAGGAAGTCATGAAGGCTGGTATGCTCAGGAATACTGCAACCGGACGGTTCCATCCGATCCTGTTCCACCCCGCGCCGTTCCCTGGCCAGACCGGTGATCTGCCCATCGGCAGCGTCATGCGTTATCGATCCATCGGTCATCACACCGAGGGGTTTTCGACCTTGGATGAGGCACTGGCCCACGTCAAGACGACCTACCCCGGCTATACCCTGCTGGAGGGTATCGACGAGTGGGACGGCCAGGATGTTCCGGCCTCAACCATATTCCTTCCGGTGCTCACATGACTGGCATTCTGGTGATGGACCCCAAGTTCCCCCTGGGACAGCTTGTCTGGACCAGAGCGGTGAACGAGCGAATCGCGAACATCGCAGAGTTCGCCGCGTTCGTCCTGGTGGCGTTGCAACGTCACGCCCACGCGGATTGGGGCGACATGGACGCCGAGGACAAGCAGAGCAACGACGAAGCTCTGGCGGCTGGAGATTTGCGCATTTTCAGCAGCTACAAGCTGCCGGAATCGCTGGCCGCCGAAAGCCCGGACAAACAGGTCTGGGTGATCACCGAGGCCGACCACAGCGTGACCACCGTGCTGTTTCCCTCGGATTACTGACGTGAACCATCTGACCGAACGCGATCTGGAAGTGCTTGGCGAACTGGAGGCGGCTTGTCGCAACTACCAGCAGGTGACCGGTGAGGATTGGGTTCAGCCGATAGACTGCGGAGGTACGAACAGTTCCCACCACTCCTACACCCTGTCCAAGCTGGTCCGGAAGGGGCTGGCCGAGCGCCGCCGCCGGGGTGGCTACTCCAGAGGGTCCTGGTCCTACCGGATCAACGATGCAGGTCGTCAACGATTGCAGGAGGTAAAGTGACCAAGTTTCCGTTTCAGTTCGATGACGGCGGCCGAGCCGCCGCCGGATATAAGGGGCAGACCGGTGACTGCGTGACCCGGTCCATCGCCATCGTCACGGGCCTGCCCTATCAGGAGGTCTACGATCTGGTGAACGAGCACGCCCAGGGCGAGCGCCGTGGCCGTCGCAAGAAGGGCGTCTCCCGCGCCCGCACGGGTGTCTACAAGCGCACCATCCACAAGGTGATGGAACGCTTGGGCTTCATCTGGAAACCCACCATGGCCATCGGGACTGGCTGCACCATGCACCTGCGCCGGGATGAGCTTCCCGCGCATTCGCGCATGATCGTCTCCGTGAGCCGTCATCTGACCGCTGTGATCGACGGCGTCATCCACGACACCCATGATCCGAGCCGTGACGGCACTCGTTGCGTCTACGGGTACTGGTTCAAAACGGAGGCATGATGGATTGGGTTCACATGGTGGTGGTCGAGGACCAATGGGGTCTGGTTCAGGCCACCCGCCGAGTCTGGCGGAGTGAGTTCCTGGCCCAGGCTTATGCCGACACCTGTGCACCCTCCCGCAAACCCCGTGTGGTTCAGGCATTTGCGGATTCGGTAAAACCCGAGTTCATCCAGGATTAGCTTGAAATCCCCGTAGCCCTGCCTAGATTCCCTCTGAACCTAAGGGGGAAATATGGATATCAACGATATTGGTCGTCGCGTTCGTTCAACCGCGATAAATGACCGCTACGGGGAAGTCGTTTCGATCTCACATCGTGGCCACGTCTATAAGGTCCAATACGAGGATCAACCCACCAATTCTCCCATCGCTCAAGAAGAGCACGAATTCGAATTCGTCTAAACCCAGGGAGAATCCATTGTATATCGATAATCGCGTTCGCGATCCCGAGATCAGCTTTGCCTTGAACATCAACGGGGAACCCCAGACCGTCCTTACCCTGGGTGTGGACCAGGGTAAGTTCCACGTGGAAATCCCCGAAGGGGTCGAGGCCACTGAGGCGGCCAAGAATTTCCTAACCGTGCTGACGGAGATTTATCCGGCGTGGCAGACAGAGCGTCAGCCCAAGGTCAAGACCACGGACTTTCACGATCCTTGGTATGTGGGGAACGACAGTGGAATGCCTGCGAGTGCATTCTTCCTGGACGCTGAGGACACAGTGAAGGTGATTCACCAACCGGTGAAGATTAGTGACCTTCCCAGTTTGCCCAAGGGTAATGAACTGTTCTACGTGCATTATAATCCAAATACGGATACCCTCTCCAAGGTTCCCACAAAGAGCCGTGAAGTTGATTTTGCTCCAGAAGAAATCAGCGATCCGGAGCAATCCCCGATTTGGTTTAATTCAACCCTGTTTGACACCACTAATTTTCAGGCGTCGGATCGAGGGGCTCAACAAACCAAAATGCTGGAGGACGCCGTCAAGGTCTATGCTCTTCATCGTCCGGCCACACTCGAACAACAAGCCGATATCGAATATTTCACGAATATCGATATCAAGCTGGAATATGGCAACGCCATCTTCGGCAAGGAATCGGTTCGTTTACCCAGCATGGACGAAGACGGAGGCGAACTCTTCTCGGATGGTGCAAAAATTGGCACCTGGGAAAAGATAACACCGGATTTCGAGTTGGAAATTCAACCGATCACTCCGGTCGTGCGCTCGGTGGAGAAACCCGTGATGACCTCTGGCCATTACATGCGACCGGAGAGCGCCAAGCGCCTAGATAGTATCATGAGCCGTTATGAGGCGGCCAACCCCAAGCCCGAGGTCACCATGACCTCCGGCACATACGAGAAGGAATAAATCCCAATGTGGGCAATTGAAATCATGAAGGCCGATCAGGGCCTGGATCGTTGGATCGCTATGGTCGAGGATTCTGGTGTGGCAAACCGCGCCAACCTGTATATCTTGAAGAATCCGTTCGCGTTCGAAACCCGACTCGAAGCCATGCTGGCGAGCGCCGTGATATACGGATCGGACAATGCTATTCTGGGCGAGGACATGCACCTGGAACTGGTCTCGCTGATTGACGAAGCCGAGTTGCCGCCGGAATTCGATGAGGACGAACTCGGCCTCAGTGACGCGGTTCTGCATGACCTCGACGAGGATACCATCAGTTATACCGAGTGGTGCCAGGAACACGGCATCACCATGGCCCAGGGCCGCACGCCGGTCACGACCAACCTGACCCCGATTGTGGAACTCGCGAAGTCCACCGCTGAGGTCCTGGAAGGAATCGCGAATACCCTGGAATCAATGCGCCTGACCGTGGCCGAGATGAAAGCGAACGAACTCAAGAAATTGTTCGTCACAGATACCGGTTCAATGACTCCGGAGCGTGCACGTGATGTTGTGAGTGTGTTCGCGGCCGAAGGACTGACTGTCACGGATACCAAGAAGGCTCAGGAGTTCCTGAATCAGGCTCGATCCAACGGAGGTTTTCTGGACCCGGTCGAGTCGCCCTCCGACACTCCATTCATGTCGAGCGGAACCTATTAGTCGGAAACTTCTTGACACCCGAGGGGTATTCACCTAAATACCCCTCACTCGGAGAGTAAACCCCTGAGGTTGGGGTGCCGCCTGGAAAGCGGTCAGGACCTGAAAGGGTCTACGGTTCGAGTCCGTTGCTCTCCTCCAAGCCTTTTGGAAGATTGGCAGAGTCTGGTAATGCGCCCGCCTCGAAAGCGGTGGCCTACCTCATGGGTAGCGGGGGTTCAACTCCCTCATCTTCCGCCAGCATGGCCGTTCCTGGAACCCTTGAAGTTCCGATTGGTGGCCGTCAAACCGCTCGGGAGCGGGCTGAATCTGAAAAGGACCAGCGAACACCCATGGAGGGTTGACAGAAAGGCTATTGTGCCGGTCTTGAAAACCGTGGCTGACCTCAGAAGGGTCATGGGAGTTCGAATCTCTCACCCTCCGCCAAATGGATCAATTCTCTATCGGCTGGCTCGCTGGAATTATTGACGGTGAAGGCACTGTCACAATTGACAAAGAATCCAATCGTTATCGCCGACCAGTCATAAGCGTATCATCTACAGACATCGAGATTTTGAACCGTATTCAGGGAATGATCGGTGGCAGTATAACTGTGAAAAATCGTGAACGAGCGCCACATCACAAACTAGCATATATGTGGAAGATGCATGGTTCTCAAAAAGTGATTGAGGTTTTGAAAATCATTGCTCCGCATATGAGTTGTCCGAAGAAAAAGAATCGAGCAAATTTCATCCTTGAGAATTACCGAACGCTAACACCTCGTAATGGAAAATATACCGAACAAATGAGAATAGATCGTCTCCAATTTGAAGAACAGTTTTTTCATGTCTGAGTTAGGAGATCAGATAATTGCTGGCATCATTAGTGGTGTGATTACCGTTATTATATTAGGTCTTTCGAATTATCTATTTGCCACGAAGATTCATATCTACGATTGGTTATATCCATTCCCACTCGAATTCCAATTACTACAATCAATGACGTGGGATAAAATGACTCTTCCGGCCGGGCAAATCATTCGCCTTCGTCTTACTGCATGGGAATTACGCTCGATACCTCCTGATGAATGGATTGACTTTTTACTATGGGACCCATATCTAAACCAATACAACCATCATCCTGATCTACGACATCCGGCAACATATTTCAAAACGGGATCGTTGATGAAAAGGATTGATTGGAGATTTTGTTAATGCCAATCATCGTTGAAACTATAATCATCGGAATCATCGTGTTTGTGATCGGTTCGCTCATTCTGAGTGGAATCCAAGCCCTGTTCAAGAAAAAGCAATGACCTCGGTGATCCTCTTCCTGGGTCTGATCGGGATCATTTACTCGGCCGCGACTCTCATCGACCAACCCTATCGCACGTGGTGGGGGAATCTCGTTCTGTTTGGTGTGCTCATGGGATCGCTCTGTGCGATTATCTACGGGATTTCTGGTTCGCAAAATATTCCGCATTGATCATTGACACCGGGTAACCCTGGGATTACATTTGAGACCGTAGTGTAATCCGTGGGGGAATCTAATGGGTGGTTTGCTATTTCTGGCATTTGGGCTCGTTGCCCTTCTTTTGATCGGAGCATTCGCTCCGAATTTCATTCACAAAATCCTTACCAGCAAAGAATCGGAGCCGAGCAAGCTCCTGGTTCAGGCTCCGCGTGTCATCGCGTGGGGTGTGATGGTGGTGTGGGTTCTCAGTCTCTCGTTCGTGCACGTACCGATTGGTCAAGTCGGTATGTTGAACCTGATCTGGGGTGCCGAGCGTGAGCAGGGCGCGATCCTCGCTCGTAGTGGAAGTCAGCGTGGTCCGCAGACCGATCTTCTCGGACCCGGAACCAAATTCATCCCGTTCGTGCACGTGCTGTATGACGTGGAGACGGCCGATCAGTTCGTGGTGCCGGATGGCTTCTACGGCCTATTGACGGCCAAGGATGGCGCTCCGATGCCAGCGGGTCAGTATGTGGCTCCGGCCTGGAAGGAAGGCACAGAGAGCGAAATGCTCGACGCCGCCACGTTCCTCACCAAGGGCGGGATCAAGGGTCCGCAACTCTACGTGCTGACGCCGGGTATCTACCCGCTGAACACCTACCTGTGGGACGCTCGCACCGAGGCTGCTTCCGATACCAATTCCGGAACAAGGGCCACAATCATCCCGGCTGGTTCCGTGGGTGTGGTGAAGTCGAACGTGACCGATCCCGGTATCGTCTGCAAGCAGGTCGAGGAAAAGGTGGACACAACCGTGGCCCACGATTCGAACGCGCTCTCCGCGCTACTCGTTCCGAAGGGTTGCACCGGTATCTGGAATGAAGTGCTGACGCCGGGTGCGTATTACCTGAACCGTCTCGCCTATCAGGTGACCATCGTCGATACGCGTGTTCAAACTCTCCAGTACGCTGGTGGTTACGACTCGCGCAAGATCGAACTGAATGTCGGCCTGGACGGCAAGATCGAGCAAGCCGAGTCCGCGTCCAAGATCAGCACGCCCGAAGGTGCAGCGGATTCCGCGATCAACGTGAAGGTTGGTTCCTGGGTGGTTCATCAGGACCTCAGGATGGTGATCCAGGTCAGTCCGGAAAACGCCCCCATCGTGGTGGGTGCGGTCGGTGGACTCAAGCAGATCGAGGATTCCATCGTGACCCCGGCGGTGCAGTCGGTCGTGCGTGACGTGATGGGCGGCCTGCTGTTGTTCCCGAGCGAAACCGTCGCACGTCAGGTTGAGATCAACGATCTGATCGTGAACCGCGAATTCATCCAGAGCGTGATCGAGGATCGTATCCGCGCCGAGGGGGCCAAGGCGGGTTTGTCCGTGCGTGAGGTTCGTCTGGCCAATCCGGACATTCCGCCCGAAATGCTTCTCGGCAACAAGCGTGAGCAGCTTGCCCAGCAGATGAAGCAGGCGTTCGAGCAGGAAGAAGTTACGCAGACCCAGCGTATCAAGGTGGAGCAGGCCAAGGCCACTGCCGATCAGCAGGAATCCCTGGTGACCGCGCAGATCGGCGTGGAAGTCTCCAAGCTGACCATCAACAAGCGCACCAACGAGGGTCAGGCCGAACAGGCTTACCTGGAAGCGCTCGCTGCGGGTCAGAAGGCCCAGGCTTTGGTCCTGGGCGAAGAGAACGTGCTGATCCTGAATATGGTCGATAAGGTCCTGGCTAGTCTCGGAAAGAACCCGGAAATCCTGGGCTCGATCAAGCTGCCCTCGACCATGGTCATGGGAGGCGGTTCGTTTGAGGGGGTGGCGGCAATCGTGAAGGACGCGCTCGGGGGAGCGCCTCGTTCCGAAGCGAAGCTGCCACAGTAAGGGGGAGAGCCAGGGCGGACTGGGGGAGTCCGCTCTGGTTCCTTTAGAGGGAAACATGTTGAAATCCAGCCGTATTCGAATCTCATACGAGACCACCAAGGGCTATTCCGGTCGTTGGTCGCTGGATTCCAAGAATATTCGTGCAGACATTTCCGAGCCCGGTGTTGAGGCCGCACTCCAGGCTCTGGTCGAAATCACCAGGATTTTGTCCGTCGCAGGTCGAGGCACAGAGGCCGTGTCCAAGGTTAATCAAACCCATATCGAAACCAGCAACATCATTGCTTCCTATCGAAAGGCAACATCATCATGATCATGACCATTCTGGTTTGCGCTGCTGGCCTTGTGGCGGCCGATTGCCAATCGAACACTGCCAAGCGGATGTTTCCCGGCGTCGAAGTGAAAAATGAGTTAGAGTGCATGTTCGCCGGAATCCAGTATGCGGCGAGCCTCCCGGCCGTGCAGGAACTCGTCAAGGATCGAGAATACTACGTGAAGGTTCAGTGCACAGAAACAACCATAGGCATCGAAAATCATGGATGACGCATTCGGTCCACTGTTCCTACTCGGGATGATATTCACCCTAGGCGGGGCCACCCTCGGGAAGGTCGTGCTCGGATTTTCGTGGTGGGGTGGATTTGGTATTCTGGTGGCACTCTTGGTGTTCATCGGAATGATCATCGTATTCTTGTACACCACCGCGAATAAGTCCGAAACCGATTGATGTTCTACGTGATCCAGAGGAATCTTCTGAATGAGGCGGACTTTGCCCGTCTGGTCGAGGCGGTAACCCGCTATGATCTGGATCATTGTTTTGTCGATATCATCCCGTTCACGAGCAGCCTCCAGGAGGAGATCGAACCGAAGCAGCCCTGCATGATCTTCGGTTCGACTACGTTGGCCAGGATCGCATCCGAGCGCGATTGGACTCCGGGATCATTCCTGAATGAGAATCATGACGCACGTGTTTGGATTCCCGCTTATGGACCACATGCGTTGAACGCGGATGCGATCTTCTGCACATTCGGTGATGTCCCGGAACAATGGGACCCCTTCTTCATCCGTCCCTGCTTGGACTCGAAGAGCTTTACCGGAGAAGTATTGGACCGTAAGGAATTCGCGGAATGGCAGGACAAGGTTTTGCGTAGTGGAGCGACCATCGACGGGAATACCCCGGTAATGATCGCTGAGCCCACTCAGATCAATGCGGAGTACCGTTTCTTCATCGTAGATGGTCAGGTCATTACCGGGTCCATCTACAAGCTCGACGGCCGAGCCATGACGCTACCCTGGAACCGCAACACCACTGTTCCGCTCGACACGGATGTCACAGAGTTTGCGAGGGAGCGAGCCGCCCAATGGAGTCCAGCCCGTGGATATGTGCTGGACATCGCACGTACGCCCATGGGGTTGAAGGTGATCGAGATCAACAACCTGAACAGTGCGGGATTCTACAAGTCAGATATCAGTCTGATCCTGCAAGCCATCGAGGTCATGGAATGGTGAAGAAGATTGATCGATCCTGGACGTTCAACGGACGTTATCACGATGAGACCTACCATATCACCGTGAAGAAACTTCCGGAAGAACTCGATCAGAAGCACCTGAAAGGGTTGCTCACGCTCTATGTGCATCGTCTGCGTGAGTTCTATGGAGACGGTACCTATCCGGTGAGTTCGAAAATTGGCTATGGTTTGCGAGACCTCGGTCTGGTCGAGCAGGCCGGGAATGCATGGAATTCGTATCTGGTCTGGTCCCCACAGGTTAAGAGGTTCATGGAGGCACGTCAGCGGAAGTGCACGCATGAATGGAGGCGTTGTCACATTCCGAGTGTCTACCTCAGGGAAATATACTGCAAACACTGCGGGAAGAACTTGCCCGAGAACAAGCGGACCATCAACCCGTATGAGGTTCGCGACCTCCTGGGCGAGCACTACAATCACACCTTCAAGAGAGCAGTGGATGTGCTCTGGAACGATCCACTGCCGTTGCGTGAGCGCAAGGCCAAGCTTCAAGAGTGGGCCACTCAGGTAAAGCAGAAGAACGAATCCTACAAGCACAGCAAGCACGAATCTCGTGCCGAATACGGAGCCTGATCATGGACAACAGAATGACCTGGGAAGAGATAGGCGAAATCTTCGGGGGTAAGCTCATCCCGATGGATGTGGCCAAACTCATCTACGAGGATAAGCACGATCTCACATCAGAGCAACTCCGCGATAAGCTCAAGGGGATCGCTGCGACTCGTGAACACTTCCAGAGCTACACGGACTGGGACTATCTGACCTCATTGGCCGAGAGCATCGGCAAGAACCGGGCGGGGGAGTTCAACAAGTACGACACGGGTCGTCTCCTGGAGATCGCGCGTCGAATCAATCCTCAGCACTTTGTCGTGCCCAAGAAAGAAGGGATGCGCTGCTAGACCACCCAGGTCTGGCTGGGGGTGTGGAAGTCGCGCTTGCGGATGACCGTCTTGGCGATGATCTTCAAACGGCGGTCACGGCGATCCACATCCAGGACGAATGGCACATTCAGGTCGTTCCGGGTGTCCTTGAACACGCCCTGAGCGCCCGGCTCCAATAGAGCGATCTGACGCCCGTGCTGGGCGATCTCCTGCTGGAATAGATGGATGATCTCCTGAACGCCTATAGGAGCCTTGTTGCGGGCGTCCCCAAGGCGTTCCTTCCAATGCCGGGACATAACCAGCCCCAAGCCCACAGCCTGCCACAGGCGATCCAGATAGCGCTCCAACTGAGTCAGCCCGGACGCACCGAGGTTGCTCATTGGATTATCTTCGAGGAGAGCCAGCAATCGCATGGAAATATTTAGGCCCCCTGAAGAGGAGGGCTTCAGGGGGCCTTATGGCCGTCAGCGGAAAGCTTCAGGCAGGTTCTGGGTTCTTCCTGACCGACCACCATCAACCCAGAAGGTTGGCCCGGACATCGCACACGGCCAGGAGGGCAAACTCACAGCGCGGCGATAGGATACTTATAGCAAATTCCGAGATGGTCGTCAAGACAATAATATCCTTAAATATCGGGGAGGTGAATTATGGAGAAAACCCGCTACCGTACCGTGTTTGTTCGGGATACACACCTCGGAACCCGTGGGTGCAAAGCGGTGGAATTGGGAAATTTTCTCAGTCGGGTTCAGTGCGACACCCTCTATCTGATCGGCGACATAATCGATTTCTGGAAGTTTCGTTCCGGGTGGTATTGGCCGAAGGCTCATTCCGAGGTGATTCGTTGTCTCCTGCGTATGCGGATGGACGGAACCCGCCTGATTTACATACCGGGTAATCATGACGATCTCCTCCGTCATCTCGACGGAGTTGAGTTCGGCGGATTACGAATTGATGAATCCGTCATTCATGAGTGTCTGGACGGTCGTCGTCTCTGGATCACCCACGGAGATCAGTTCGATCCGGTGGTCCGGAACTATCCCTGGCTTGGCATCCTCGGTACGCAACTTCTCGATTTGCTGATCCAGTTCAGTCAATGGCTGCGCAAGAACAAGCTGATTCCAAAGCTAGGCAAGTTCTCCCTGGCCAATTACGTCGCCGACAAGGGCAAGACCAATACCCGAGTGATCGACAATTTCGAACGGGCCATTACCGCCGCGACCAAACGCAAACGCCTGGATGGTGTGGTGTGTGGTCATACCCATCAACCGAAAATTCTTGAAATTAACGAGGTTGTTTACTACAATGATGGTGATTGGGTGGAGTCGAATACTGCGCTGGTCGAGCACGTCGATGGGCGTTTCGAATTAACATGCCCGAATGGAAGGAACGCCTGACATGGTATCGCTAATTTGTGTGATATTGTTTGCGTGGTGGCTGTGTGATCTCGGCCTTCGAATTCTGGAGCATCGTCGCCAGAACAAATTCTGGGAAACTCGTAGATCATGGTGAAGATCGCCATCGTCACCGACGCGTGGGCTCCGCAGATCAACGGGGTTGTCCGCACGCTCCAGGCCACGGTTGAGCACCTGCGAGCGCGAGATCATCAAGTCATGGTGATTGAGCCCTCCACATTCCACCAGATCGGTATGCCCACCTACAACGAGATCGCGATCTCATTGTTTCCGGCCGAACAAGTGCATCGTCGCCTGGACCAGTTCGAACCTGATCGGATTCACATCGCCACCGAAGGCACGCTGGGTTGGGCTGCACGCGAATATTGTGGACTTGCGGGAATCTCCTTCACGACGAGTTTCCACACGAACTTTCCCGACTACGCGTGGCATCGTATCCGATTCCCCCGAGCAATTTCCTGGGCGATCCTCCGTGCGTTCCATTCGATGGCCCGCAAGGTCCTGGTGAACACTCCGGCTATGGTGGAGGAACTCCATCGTAACGGGATCACCAACACCGCGATGTGGTCACGTGGATCGGATTTCATCGGTTACCGCAATCTTCCAGCGGACTTCGAGGTTCTCGCCCTGCCAGCACCCAGGTTTGTTTATGTGGGACGCGTGAGCGTGGAAAAGAACATCGAAGCATTCCTCGACGCGAAACTCCCCGGCACCAAGGTGGTGGTCGGGGATGGACCGGCCCGAGAGAAGCTCCAACAGAAATACCCCACGGTGCATTTCCTTGGCTACCGCACTGGTCTTGATCTGGCTGGGGCCATCAAGGCGTGCGAGGTCATGGTGTTTCCGAGCCGCACCGACACGTTCGGTTTGGTCATGATCGAGGCCATGAGCCTGGGGGTGCCCGTGGCGGCTTATCCCGTGATCGGACCCAAGGATGTGGTCGATCATGGAGTGACCGGGTTCCTCAATGAGGACCTCCGTCTGGCCGCCCTAAACTGTCTCTGGATGAAGCGTCCGATCCAGTATCCAGAACGTTTCACCTGGGAAACCGCTACGGATCAGTTCGAGGCGGCTTTGGCGTAAATATTGGAAACCACTCGGTATTCCTGTAAAATGCTTGACATTTTCGACATTTTCGAGTATAATCCTCCGATGCCGTTGAAGCTGATCCCGGACACCGATCCCGTATTGCATGAGAAGGCCGAACCCGTTCAGAACGTGAACGAGGAAGTCGAGCCCGTGCTGATGGAAATGATCGCGATCATGGTCCGCGCCGGGGGCGTCGGTTTGGCCGCGCCCCAGGTCGGAATCAAGAAGCGTTTCTTCATCATCGCCTACGGCGGTCTGACCAACGTCTACATCAATCCGGAGATCGTCAAGTCGGAGCCCAAAACCGTCAATATGGTGGAGGGTTGCCTGAGTTATCCCGGTCAGAATCGTGAAATTGTTCGTCACGAGCGCATCCGCGTGGCCTACACCACGATCACTGGAGAGCACAAGTCTCACTACGTGAATGGGATGATGGCCCGCATCTTCCAGCACGAACTCGATCACCTTGATGGAATTGTTTTCTTGGAACGATAAAACTCTTGACAACCTAGGGGTCTGAGAGTATCTCGGGGTTATGAGAAGAGCACAAGGCGGTCAATTCGTCTACGAGGGTGGGCAAGTCATCGGCTTGGAGTTCGGCGCGGATTACGTGGCCGAACACGAATGCGGGATCGAGGACCTACAGCACGAATTCGGTATCCCACTGAGACCGACCTGGACCGAATTCGGAATCGAGGCTCGTCGTATCACCAATGTCCCGGAACGTCTGTCCTTGCTGGACTGGGACGCGAGGGGGACGATGCATCGAGGCATCATCTTCGACGACTACCGCTCCTACAAGCATCGCCTGGACAAGGCTCAGATCGATTCCCTGCAACTGTCCGACCCCAAGGACAACTGGTGGAGGAACTCGCCTCCGCCGGAATCCCGATTGATCACGGCTTGGAAACGAAATTCGTTTGGATTTCTCGTTCATACCGAAACGCTAGGTCGGGACATCCTCGCAATCAGTGATCTCTACGACGCGTTCCTGACCATGGACCTTGCCATGTGGGCCAGTGGTAACCAACTCAGCGGCTCCATGCTCCGTGGGGGTCTGGTCCTGGCCATCGTGAGTCGAGTGCCCGAGAAGTTTCGCGAACACCTAAAGGATCAGGATCAGAACCAACTCGCCCTGGATGAGGCCGCGCACCTGACCGGTCTGGTCCAACGTGTGAATGAGGCCCGAGGGCAGCGTCAATGGCCGGATTGGTCACCATTCGCCCATTTCTCACTACGCCCTGCATGGGTTGCGCAGAAGCAATCCGCACTGAACGGAGCCGAAACCACCTACCCGGTGTGTTTCTGGTTGAATCCGCTCGATCAGAAAAACCAGAAGGCCGGATACTACACAGTGGAGCAACTCGATGAGTGGCTTGCCGGTCGTGGTCCGGTCTACAGAGAGGTCACCCAGTGAAGGTTGAAGTCATCCACGAGGACAAGTTTTGGATCGAGCTACCCACCCGTGACGGTAATGTCCGAGTGGATGCCATGGCTCTGTTCGAGGACCTACCGAATGTTCCGGCCGGTCAGAAGCGTCAGGAGTGGACCACGAAGAACTTCCTCGATGACGAGCAACTGTACGCGTTGGATCAGAATGGTATTATCGAGTGGTCTGAATATTCCTGCACGTGTCGTCGTGGCCTCTGGTTCGACATGTTCCTGCGGGACCTCGGCAATGCCCTGCGCGAGAAGCGCAACCTCCACACTCATGATGGGGGGCCGAACGATTTCACCAACGCCGTGCACTGTCTGATCGTGAGCATGATCGAGCGCGGTGTGGATGAGAAGGAACCCTGGTTCGGACAGGACTTCCTGCACGTGCAGAAGCTGCTCGAATCCATGGGTCGCCCCTGTAAGGTTGAGGAGCGCACCGAGTGAAGTTCTACGATCCCATCCGAGAGAAGCCCAAGGTGTCTGAGTGGCATCGCGTGTTTGCGTGGTTGCCCATCCGCATCCAGGATTATTGGGTCTGGATGGAAACCTACGAGCAACGTCTGTGTTCGTTCAGGAAACCCGATCATTACTCCACCACGTATTGGTGGGAATTCCGCACCGTCGTGAAACCCTACGCGACCAGCCAGCCGAGGGTAATCGTCACGTCTGGTCCTTCCCAGGAATGCAGTGATTTCTGATGCTGGTAAACCTGATCGATGCGCGGTCGAATCGCTACGATGTCCATTGTGATGCGGAGCTTCGACCATCCTGGTTGGACAACGGATTGCCCGGCGCAACGCAATTCCCGGTGATCCGACCGAACACGGACATGGCCAAGCCCATGTTGTCTCTGCACATGCCCAACACCTGCTTGATCGAGATCATCAACCTCTGCCAGACCCTGGGATTTCCGGTCACCGCATATCTCTATGATCGGGGAACTCAGACCCGAATCCAGACCGAATACAAGCAGGTCGAAACCCTTCTGGAGCAGACAACCACAGAGAAAATCAACGCTCCAGAAAAAACCTCTTGACTTCCCGAACGGTTTCCCCTAAATACCCATCACAAGCGGTGCCCAGCGGAGATGGTTGGGAGTAATTAAATGGTGAGTAATCATCAGCCGCTTCAACTTTTGAGGAACGAGTTACCACAATGACCCTGATTCGACGCAAACGAAAGATTAGCGCCTAATCACTCCGTCAGTCCACGGAGTGGTTCTAGGCTCCGTGGGTAATGGTACTCTCCCTAACTCCCACCTAAATCTGAGATAGGACGCCCCCACAAGGGGTTGTTGCTGTTTGTTCCCGTAGCTCAACTGGATAGAGCACCAGACTACGAATCTGGCGGTTGGGGGTTCGACTCCCTCCGGGAACGCCACAGCACCTATCGACCACATGATCCTGTAGCTCATCGGACAAGAGCGCCGTCGTGCGAAGGCGGAGGTAGTGGGTTCGATTCCCACCTGGATCGCCAAGTAAACCGAGACCCAGTAGCTCAATGGAGAGAGCACCGTCGTTCGAAGGCGGGAGATAGAGGTTCAAGTCCTCTTTGGGTCGCTAACGAGGAATAGTCCCGTGTACAACATCAAGGAGATGGTCAAAGACAAACGCGTGAAGTTCGATTTCTACAGGGCCGGAGAACTCTGGTACATCACGGAGTGTGGCTTCCGCTTTCCGGTTCCGATCAGCGACACCGGAGATGCGGTGTTCAAGTCGGAGGATAAGGCGATCTTGTTCATGCGTTGGATCAGAAAGCACGTCGCGTCGTGTGAGGAAGGCGCGAAAGGGTAATTGGAGTGGGCCGGTAGCTCAGAGGCAGAGCAGCATCCTCTTAAGTTGACGGTCGTGGGTTCGATTCCCACCCGGCCCTCCAAATTCGCCAGATTACAGTTTAGTGGTAGAACACGCGGCCGATAACCGTGGAGCGGGGGTTCGATTCCCTCATCTGGCACCAAGGGCACGGAGCTTTAGAGCCGACAGGAAAGGCAAGAGACTCTTACTCTCCCAGCATGGGGTTCGACTCCTCCCGTGCCCGCCAAGGTGGATTCTGTCTAATGGTAGGACGCGCGCCTGATGAGCGTGAAGTAGAGGTTCGATTCCTCTATCCACCACCAAGGACCTGTAGCTGAGAGGTTTAGCGGCTGGCTTTTACCCAGCGTCAACGGGAGTTCGATTCTCTCCAGGTCCACCCAGTTTCCCAGTAATGGGCCGCGAGAGTATAGCAGTACAGGAATCTGCACCGGGCTTTTAATCCGGCCTCAAGGGGTTCGACTCCTCCGTGGCTCGCCAATTGAAAAACCCCCGAAGTTTCCCATCTTGGAAACACGGGGGTTTTCTCATGACCTGGAAAACATTTTGGATTTGCATGACCGTTTGTGTCTGCGGCGTGCTCGGAGTGACTGCGTGGACTATAAGGGCAGAGCGTTCTGACCCGGTGGAGCAGAACGTGAAATGCCTCAACGTAATGGATCAACTCGACTCACTCGCCCAACAGGGTCAGCGAAAGATCGTCATGTTCCAGATCGGCAAACCCATGACCGACGTGGAGATGATCGTGGGCGATCCCGAGGAGGGCGACTGGACCCGCGTAATCGTGCACCAGGATGCGTCCGCGTGTATTGTCGAGTCGGGGAGGGGTTTGCTTTTGCCAACCCCAGAATAAAGCCTTGACAGAACTCCGGGGAATCCCCATAATTCAGGCGTCCTCGTAGCTCAATTGGATCAGAGCGTTACTTTCCGAAGGTAGAGGTTGTGGGTTCGAGCCCCGCCGAGGACGCCAAATGATCAAGTTGATTCTCACCTGCGGCGCATGCCCCGAACAGTATGACGCATTCCTGGGCGAAGAGCGCGTAGGTTACCTCCGTCTGCGCCATGGCCGTTTCTACGTGGAATGCCCGGACTCGGGCGGTCTGCGCGTGTATGAGGCCACACCCAAGGGCGATGGCCTCTTCGACTCGGACGAGCGCGACTATTATCTGGCCCACGCCGTGGCCGCCATCGAGGGCTGGATTGCCAGCGGCAAACCGACCCAGATCGGACAGCCCCCGCGCCCGAACGTGCAGTATGAGATCGTGGGTGTTGCTGAGGAATGGGGCATCTATTGATGACCTGGGCAAATCGACTTGGTATTCCAACCGCAGTGATTCTGTTCCTGTTAGCGCAGTGGGCCAACTACGATTACCTGCACGATGTACCGGTCTCGCATTGGGGCGCGATCAACGGGTGGTTCGTCCTGATTTACACGACCATCGCATTTCCTGGATTTGGGTATCTAATGCTCGGTCTGCTTGGACACTGCATTGACCTTTACCTACAAAGGAAATCCAAATGATGTGGTTCCGTGATAGCCTCTCAGCCATCGGGTTTGGTGCTGGTCTGGGTCTGAGCATCATCATGGTTTCTCTGATCTACCCGCAGATTCCACAGGGATCACCGGATGAGATTCGTCCCCAACTGGTTCTGACCATGGTCGCTCTCGCCGTGGGTCCGGCTATCGTCCTGAGCATCACCGGATGGTTTTTGGGCTGGATCGGGGACAAGCTCCTGGGTCTATTCACGCGATGAGAATCTACACGATCAAAGAGGTTCCAGTCACCCAGGAGCACGGAAACTGGCATCGAGTTTTCCATATCAGTTTCAACGAGGTCTCGATCCCCAATTATGGTGAATTCGACGACTGGCTTCGTCGTGTTGTCGCGGCCAAGCGTGATGGCGGCATCATAGGTCCGATGGATTACTACTATGTGCTGCTGGCCCACTATCAGGGTTGGGTTTCCTGCAATGGATATTCGGGATCATTAGGTGATAGCGGACCTCGCTTGACCCATTACGAACTTCGCTGTCACCAACCACTGGCTGAGTTGTTCCTCCAGGTCTACTCACTTCCACAGGAAGAGTATGATCGGAATATCAAATACCTCAGGGATCGAGAGAATCGTGGTCGTGGATATTTTGACACCAACGAGGAGGTATTCTCATACGGTGATGTGGAGAAACTCGTGGCCGCCCATCGTGGGGAAATCCGAACCCTGGAGGAACAGCGTGCGGATTACGAAGCGGCCGAGAAGATTCGCCGCAAAAACGCTCGAAAACCCCGCAAAAAATCCCGTAGACAATCCCGATAATCTGTGTTAGGATCGGGAAATGATCCAGGCAGAGGACCTCATCCAGGAAGGATATTGGCGGAAGCACTACCATACGTTGGTGGATGACTTCTACGGCCGAGTTGCCCATTCCAACGACACTTTGGGCCGCATCAAGAAGCAGGCCCGCGAGGACGGCATCGATCCACGTCCGTTGCTGGCTCCGCTGCTCACGGAGAACACTCAGTTCGATATCGAGTGCAAGGCCCGCGCTCTGCGGGTTGTCCAGATCGGCGCAGATGCGCTGACCCAGCTTGGTTTCACCCTGGAACAGGTGCGAGAGGCATACAAGTCATGGGCATGAGTTCAGCCGAAATGGATTGGCAACCCATCGAGACTGCACCCGAAGGGGTGCTGCTCTGGACCAAGATCGGTGACGCGATAGGTGTGCGTAACGAGCAGCACCTGATCCGCCAGGGCAATCTCTGGTTCATCCCGGACAGGTCGATGTACGTCTACTATACCCCAACGCACTGGAAAATCAGATGAGCGTGGAACTCGACTTCCTGATCCATCGTATGCCGGGCGTGCCTCCGAAGGGTCTCTGGCTGTGCCACGAGAACATGTACGTGGGCACCACCTACAACGCATTCGTCAAGTCATGCGACACCGACGCTCTGCCCAAACAGGTGATCCCGGAGCCGATCTGTTGCCACTTCGACCGGATCAAGGACGGACCAAACGAGTCCGAATACTGCTACGGCAAGCAGGGCGAGTCCAACTACGGCGGTCCGCTTTACTGGACTTGTGCCAAGGACATCCTGAACCTCGCCCGAATGCATGTCGAGGACATCAAGGACAACACCCGAATTCAGGCTGCGCTGGCCTATCTCAAGGTTCTCGCCGACAAGGACCCGGATTGGCGTGTCGTTCTGTGGTGGCACTGAGAGGACCCCAATGACACTCGAAGATGGCTATGTGCCGGTAGCGAAGTTCGGTAAGGATCACTGGTCCACCCTGGCCTATGCCGAAACCGTCATGGTGGACTGCGGCGGCTTCCAGGTCGGTCTCGATCCGCACATGCGCCAGGGACGCCGCCATTACCGGGTGATGCGGGAGCAGTGCATCCGTCCGAAACGAATGGGTCGGGTCAGCCCGGACATGGCCATGATCATGGACATGAAATATTCGACCCGTCTCAACGACGGCACCATGGTCGAGAGTCATGACGATTGGCACTGTGTGCAGGACATGGCTGAGGCCGGATACTTCCGAGTCGGTGCCGAACCCGCCACAGCAGATCGTGTGGAACCCGGCGTGATCCTGCACCTTTCTCCCCTGGGTCGCACTGTGGCCGATGCTCTTCGTCAGCACAAGGCGAACGGCGGCACCTTCTCCACCTTCGTTCCCCCAACCGTCTGAGGTTCTATGGGTCAGTATCACATGCCGGTCAGTTTGACCGCGAAAGAATTCCTCTACAGCCACGAACTGGATTGCGGGCTGAAAGCCTGGGAGATCATCGCCAACGGCGAATCGATCTGTGCCGCCGTAGCCGGATTGATCGCGGTGAATCCCGGCAATGCCCCGGCCGATCTCTCCAACAACCTCTATGTCGGGCGTTGGGCCGGTCATCGGCTGCTCTGCGTCGGAGACTACGCGGAGAATTCGGACGCCGCCAACATCCCCAACTATGATGGGCCGCCCCTGGGCGATCTCTACGGGATGTGCGACACGGACAATCTTTTGCCCAAGCCCACCCGGAAGGGCGACGGGCGTGACCCGAATATGTTCTACAACATCACGCCCCAATTGCGCGGGCTGATCGAGCAAGCGTGTTCGGTTCGCTTCGTTCCGCACGATTGGTCCCTCAAGAACACTGAGACCGGCGAGATCACCACCAACACCAGTTTCACCCGTGTGCAGGTGAAATCACGGGCACGCCGTGGTGAGGATGAATTCGGTCACTATGATCTGCTCGGCATCGAGGACAAGAACACTCTGGACTACTATAAGCGGGTGATGCCGAACTTCGCCGACTCACCCTGGGATCGAGCGCCCGGTGATGGCTCCAGCCATGGCATCGGTGATGACGAGATCGACCAGGGTCAGACCCGCGTGTTCGCGAACCTCGACACCCACGAGTTCATTGATCCCATCGCGTTCGGTGAGGTCGCCACATTGGCCGGGATTATGCGCGGCGATTGGGGCTCCGCCAGTGCGTTGCTCGGCATGTTGTTCGAACCAGACCGGCGCGGGGGTGGCGATCTCTACTCGGAGTCCCGCCTGATCGGTCACTGGCGGAACGGTCGGCTGATCGCGTCGAGCGAATACGAGTCCAAGGATTTTCCCTCGACCGATTTCATCCGGAAGAACTGGACAAATCTCTCCAAGGACGCGGTCAAATTCATCGCCAAAGAGAAGAAATCCTGAGGACCACACTCGACTTCTTTTGAAATGAGTCGGAAAGATAAACAACGAGAGACATTCAAAGCCGCATACGGCTATCTGTTCCTGCCGTCCAACGCAGCCAACCAACGAGCCTGGATCGCGGTGAAAGAGGTTCCGGAACCAGAACGGTCTAATCTGATCTCCGCGATGATGGCAGCGTGTTACGCCAAACTCGACATCAAGAAATCAAAACTCAAAGAGACCTAATCTGACCGGAATCCCCGCCTATATACCGGGTGGGGGTGGCGTGGATGAGGGACGATCAGCGCAGTAAAATTTACACCTGGGAATGGGCCGTCGTTCCGCATTGGGATACGACAAAGGTTTTCTATAAGAACGCGCAGGAAATAGTAAATTTAATCTGGCTGGAAGAGGGATTCAAATATCCTCCGACGATCACGACGCTTCGTCCGAACGCCACGGCGACCGCAGCGAAAGCAGTTCGAGAGGGCAACACGTTAACGATTCAGATCAAGAGGAAGCGGCGTACCCGCGCGTTCATCCTGATTCACGAAATCGCCCACCACATGCTGGAGAAGTCCAAGTGGGTGGATACCGAACCCGACCACGGACCGAAATTCGTGGGAATCTACATGAAATTGCTGCGGAAATACCTCAATATCCCCCTGATTCATCTGATGGTTCGGGCTCATCAACACGGGGTTCGTTACAATCTCCGCGCCAAACCCACCGTGGGGCGGTTAGAACGCGCCAGAGACCGCAAGAAGGCGGCCTAGAGCTTCCACCCATTCAGGGTGGCCAAATAGGTCAGGAGGCGCTGGCGGTCAGAATTCCCCGCTATGGGGATATCCTGGTGGAATCGGTCGGGCCGTGCGTATCCGAGCATGACCATGAGGTCCTTGAACCCGGTCTGAACCTGGATGTTGCCGTGGACACCCATTTGGTGGGCCATGCGGACCAACCCCATGAAGGTGCGGGTGCGCTCGTATTCGGTCTCCCTGGGAAGGCGACGGTGTTCCAGGTCCCAGTAAGCCTGTCGGGCGTCGGGTTTAGCCATGATGAGGCGGAATTTCGGACGGATTTGGCGGAAGGTCAACGCGACCGGACCCGGCACAGGAATCTTGCGGGCGATGGTTTGTCGAACACGACCGGGAACTTCCGCATCAGGGCGGCTATAAATCTCAAACAGATTCATTCTGCTGCTTTCGGATAGAATTGCTTGGCACGGTAGAGTTGCTCGAAATGCTTGCGGCCGGTCTCGACCGCGACCTTATAGAGCTTGGTCAGAAACTCCTTGCGATAGACCTCGGGAGTGGTGGCCACGTACATCATCACGATCAGTTGTAGACAAGTGTCCTCGATCTCGGACCAACGATCCTCGTAGTCGGAGTTGCCTGCGGCACGAAACTCGATGTAGCCCTGATCTAGTTTGGTCAGGTTGACCCGGAAGTATTTCTGTTTGGGTACGGCACGACGAAACAATTCGATCACCTTTTGGATGTCCTGCTGGTTCAGTCTGATCCGACCACCAAGATTCGAGAGCACGCGCATAAGCTCGGCTTTGTTCCGGGCGAAGTTCTGCACCATTTGGTAATAGGTCTGTGCGGCCATTACCCCGCTGTTCACGGCGTGACCCTCACCCTTATTGAATTGGAGACGGTCGTAATTCTGTGCGATGTAGGCGTCTCCCATCAGGAACAACAGCTTCACGTAATCCACATCAGCACCAGCCTTGCCAATGTTGATGTGCAAACCCGTAGCCTGATTCGTCTCGGCTTGAGTTCCAGGAATGTGCCGACCGATGTTCTGGATGAACAGGAGCACCTTGTGCAAGGCTTTCAAACCTTCTGCCGCAGGCTTAATCGGTGAGACCACCTCGACACCGACCATGCCTTGTTCCCATAGCTCGTTGATGTCCAGTGAGTTGTCCATGGTAACGGCCCAGGTCGAGTAGTTGTGGGTCTTCGTCTTGGTATCGCCCCGCATCAACCGCACCACCACGGGTTCACCCAGATACTCCTCAAGCGCCTCGGCGATTACCTGATAGAGAACCTCGATCTGAACATGACTGTCATTGGGATCGAAATTCTGATCCTCCTCACCGATCATGAACTGCCTGTAGCTCTCATCATCGAGGTTCTTATAGGCGACCATCCCCACACGATCACCTTTCGCGATAAGACGTTTGATCTTGCGCAGGGCAGTTTCATCCTCGATGTCGAAACCCTCATCCGGCCACACACGAAGAGCCGTGATCAAGCCGTAGGGTTTGAACTTCTTGACCAACGCCCCAAACATATCCCGGAACTTGGTCTGTCCGGCCTCGGGGAAATTGGCCTGAAATAGACGGTCCATGCGCTCGCGGACGATCTCTTGATTGTCCTGTCCCAGACCTTCCGCACCGAGCGGGGTGAAACTCTTCAACAGATCGTACCACCGGAGGTCTCCCAGCTTCTTCACGTACCAGAAACGATCCTTGCTGCGACTGGAATTCTTCTTGTAGAGACCGGCCATTCTCTTGGCCGCGTTCAACACGTAGAACTCCGTCTCGAATCCCATCGTCATGTTGGGATCGGCCAGAGCCTGATTGATTAGGGCTTGCCGGACCTTGGCCCCCTCGAAGAGAATCGGGTTTGTCATTGAACATATTTAGGATTTCCCTACATAGGAACCATGACTAGAGAACCCGTATTCTCGTTGACCCGAAAGGATTTTCGCCTGGAATGGTTTAGTGGCACCGGACCGGGCGGTCAAAACCGCAACAAGGTTCAGGCGTGTTGCCGAATCACCCATATCGCCACGGGTATCCAGGCGACCTGCCAGGAACACCGTGAACGCTCCAAAAACCAAAAAGCCGCGTTCAAGGTCCTGGTTGAGCGTCTGATGCCGTGGATCGAGGAACAGGTCAACGGGAAACGTCCCGATTATAACCCCCAGACCGATACGATTCGCACCTATCACGTCGCGGATAATCGTGTGAAGGATCACGATTCGGGTTATCGTCAGACCTGGGATGAGGTCGAACGCGATCTATCCAAGATGATTGAGGCTCGCCTTCAACAAAAAGTCCGCACCGAACTTGAAAAACAACAGGACGAATCCTAATATTCATGGGGATACGTGAGGTGGGGAAACATGAAGCTGACTCGTCGAGGCACCCGAGCGGGGACCAAGCCGGAAACTGAAAGGCCGGAAGAGCCTACGGTTTCGGTTCACAAGCATGCGTCGATGACACTGTCGATTCCGGGCGAGCAGATCGTCAACCTCCTCAAGGAGGTCCTTCTCGAACACCTTCCCGAAGGTGTGATGCCACCTGTCGCTCTTAGCGATGTGAACCTGGAATTCCATATCGAGGATTCCGAGGGGAATCAGACCTGCGGCACCCTGGATACGTTGGAGTTCTCCTACCACATCTACGAGAACACCAAGGGTGAGGTCGTGTTCAAGTTTCCGTTGGTGAAGAAATGACCTTCACCGTCACACTGATTGATTTATGGTGGGTTCTGCCCACGTTGGTGACCCTGATCTCTTGGGGTGTAGCCATTTGGTTCTATAACGACGAAATGAAGGGAGCCCGTTTTACTCTCCCCTGGTTCGTCAATCCAATCTTTTGGTTCGGTGCTCTTATTGCCTCGGTCCTGAGCCTGGGTTCGTGGATCATTTATCTCCTGGTGCATTCATGACGAATACTCCCGCGATCCTCGATTATGTTTGGGTGATTCCCACCCTGATCACCATCAGCATGTGGGCCTGGGTTATTTTGACTCCGGCCGAAGAAACGAAGAGCGATGTGATGTGGCTTCCCGATCCTATGCCGTTGGTTCGTGGTGCAGTCGCAGCAATCGTCAGTCTCGCGGTATGGCTGATCTACTTCATCATTTTCTGATGTCATCCATTGTATTCCCGATTGTTCTGACCGTGCTCCTCTGGCTTTGGGCCTGGACACAACCCCGATTGGACATGCAGTCACTCGTCTCCATGGTGATAGCAATCAACGGGACCATTGGTATCTGGGTGATCTATTTCGTCACCCTCGGCATTTACCATCTGAGCATTACATGAACCACATCTTCAACATGAATGATGTATTTCGGGTCGCTCGGGCCTGGGCCGATATGGATGGAAAACTCCAAGAATTCGATACTGAACGCGACCGGTTCCATGCGGAATTCGTGGATTTTCTAACCGATGATCTTCAAATGCCGGTCTATGATGAGTACACCGATAAGGCTCAGGAATTGCTGGAAAAAGCCTACGGTCCCGAATCCATTCGGTTGATCGAAGTGATCATGCACTAATCCTTGACATTTCCTGGAGTTTCCAGTATAAATGGGGTTCAGATAGGAGCCCCGATGAAGACCACGGACATTGAAAGCCTGACCAACTCTGTGCTCCAGGCTATCGAGAAGGAGTTCCGAAAGAACGACATGGGTGGTGCTTTCCACCGCCAGTCGGCGATACTCCGGACGATGATCCGTGCCAATGTCTCCATCGTCGTGGCCGACCACAAGGCCCATACCCGGAAACAGGTGAAGAAATGAGCGGCGAGAACCGCGTAGCCCTGCTCCGGGCGGTCGGCGGCGATCCCAGCGCCGTTGTGGTGCGGACACCCGAGGCGGCGCTCCAGGTCCTACTCCGGGCCAAGGTCACCGTGACGTTCGGGAGCGAGTCCATCACGACCACGGCCGGTGACGAAGTGTTTTACGACCAGTTCGGTTGGGATGTCACGTCGGCGCTGGAAGCGCTGGCCCAACAGGTGGCCAATCGGAGGACCTAGGATGACACCGGTTCGTGAACTGCAACAGCAGTGTCGGCTGTTCCACGCCGATATGGAGCAGCGCAAGGCTGAGGTTTGCCGCGAGCGCCGCACCATGACGGTCGGCGTGTTCATCATCACGGCGCTCCTGCTCGGGGCGTTCGGGGCCAAACTACTGACGGGGTTATTCTGATGCTTGGTCTGTTCTATCCCACTGCGTTGGCGAATCTCTTCCGGGGTTCCACCTTGGACCCGGACCTGCCCGCGCCGAAACCCGTCCCGAGTCCGCAGCCACTGACCTATGAACGGGCGGAACCCGCCGTGACCTACGCTCGCCACAGCTTCAAGCCGAAGAGCCTGGAGCAGCATCGCGAGGAATTTCGCACAGCGTTTCAAACCGTTCTGACCCGCGTGGAGTCGGAACTGCGCTCACACCCCCACGAGCAGCCCAACCAGATCATGGTGATTCCCGGTGTCCCGGCGCGGCTCAAGGGATCGAGTCGCAAGACCAGCACGCCGGTCGGGGTTCTTCGGGATTTCCGCCACGGTCCGACCGACATGGTCCAATTCACCCGCACCATCAATGGGGTGGAGAAGATCGTCTCGGTTCCACTGGAACGCCTGGATCAGGCCCAGGCGAAGCTGGTCGCACACATTGCGCGGCTTGCACCAACACCGGTCGCCGAACCCCTTCCCATCGCAGCGGAGTAGACCATGAGCGGGATCACCATCAGCGTCGAGTTGACCCCGTACAAGGTCAATCAGACCAAGAAGTTCATCAAGAAGCGGTTCGGTCTGATCGCCACGGATGAACTCCTCACGGCGTTCCTCCAACAGCATCCGGATTTGGCCGTGGTCATTCATGAGTCGATTGATCCCACGCGTATGGACACGTACGACCGTGACAATTTCGTGGATGGGCTGACCCAGCATATCCTCGGTAAGGGTCGGTATTGGCCGTCCAACTCCGACATCTTCAAAGGCGTCGATCCGAAGGATTTCATCCAGGAAATCTTCGTCATGGGCGAGGCCAAAGGCTGGAAGGTCGCCAAGTTGAAGGTGAAGAAGAAGGTCAAGAAAAAGGCGAAGAAGTGAGCGAGGACAAGCACGAACACGGCAACGTTCACTTTGCCTGGGCTCTAGGTGGGACGGGCGAGCGCGTGCACTACCGACTGGAGAGTGAAGGACGCAAGGGGCCTATCCGTGAACTCACTCTCCAGCAGGCCGAATCCTTTATGTTGAATCCGGACCGGGATTACACCCCGAAGGATGGTGTGCTGAACCTAGAGAAATGGGTCGCCGCGAAGAAACTCCTGACCGAGACCATGTTCAAGCTGGAAAAGACCAAGCCCGGCACCATTGTCAGACCCGCCGCAAATCCCTAGATTATCCCTATGAATTTGGATAGGGCCGTTATCGCACTCCAGAAGGCCACGGGGTGGCCGGACATTTTCAGGACCAGATATGACGAGGTCTGCTTGCGTTTCAATATGCATCAGGCCATGTCGATCACGGGCCTGGAAATCCGCAATTTTCCCGAGCGTATGAATTACTACTTGAATTTCCCCGGTTTGGAGGAGATTCCGTTGAGTTTCCTCGTCATGGAAGTGCCGACCAATAACAGCACGGTTCTGCATCGCACCCTGGCCGGACAATTCCACTCCTACCAGGGATTGCCATCGAAGGTTGTGATGAGCCCAATGGTGGACCCCACTGGCGTGTCCAAATATCTCACCATGCAGGAATGGCACTGGAACGGGGTGCTCCACAACACCGAGGGGCCAGCCAGAATCACCTATCAGGGTTATCATTGTGACGAAACCCACCCGACCACACTAGACCCGATCAAGCCCTCGCAGGTGGTTCAGTTTTGGGATTCTGCGATTCTTGGTTGGTTCATCAACGGCACGAGAAAGGTGTGGCCGTTCCCGGCCACGGTTCAGCTAGAGGCGGGATGGTCCCTGCGCGAACGCGAGTCACCCTACTCGATGATCCGCCAAGAAGGGGTGAGATCGTACTGGTGCCAGTCCGGCATGTTTCTGTTCCAGCGCGATCCCGACGACAAGGACACCAACACGGAATTCCTGGTCTCCAAGTTGCTCATCCATCAGCACCAGGAGGAGATCGAGCAGGGCCGAATGATTCGCACTGGTCCCTGCATGTTCGAGTGGAACTTCAACGGGACCAACTACAGCGGAATCGAGAAGGAAGAAGCCTGCGTGAGGATGATGCGCTGGTTCGAGCAGGACATGCTCTCGCGTATCGATCCGTGGGGTCCGTTCTTCCAATCCCAACAGGACAAAATGATCCTGCTATCGAAGATCAAGGAGTTCGGATTTTGATCAAGAACTGGACGGACTTCGCGTCCTGCTATCCTCTAATGAAGGCTCTGGTCGATCTCATGCCGGGTGGGGAGAAGATCGCGGAAATGAGCTACGAGCCCATCCAGAACGATACCTCGTTCCGAGTAGATCGGCACTCCTATCTGGATGCGGAAAAGCTTCCAGAGGAACTCCGCAAATACGCACCCAAGCAGGTGTTCTGGTGGAGGGACGGCCTTCGTCATCGAGCCCATGCACGACACGAGACGTTCCACGGCTCTGTGCTGCTCGCCTACGGCAACATCGCGATTGAACCGGCTCCACATCGGTCCTGGAGCACAGGCTCTTCCTGGGCCGCCAATTCGCCCATATTCAGCTACCCTCGTAGTCAGCCTTCATGGAAGGATGTTCCGGACGATTACCTGCATCGCGAAGATGGGTTTCCGGCACTAATCGGACTATTTGGGTATCATGGCAAGTTCAACCCCCTGACCCAACTCCCCTATGGGGATGTGCGCAAGCGCACGATCACCTGCACCCATCTGACCGGTTCCTGGTGCCGCCACGGTCGTCCCTATCGCGCATTTGGACCCTGTGGTATGATCATCCACTCCTACCGGGAATTCTGGGAGGACGGTAAGCGATCCAATTGCAGGCATTCCAGCGTGGACACGTATTGGCGTCCGACTCCGGAGAAGGACCTGGACGAGTTCAAAGCGTTCCGGGCTCGAATCCGAAAGACCGATCCCTACCAGAACATTTATTTCCTGGATTCGGTGAATCGCACGGAGTACGTGACCAGATTTGCTTGACAAAACTCAGTGAAATCCTTAAGATATTAGGATGTTCACGAGCATTCTCGACTATATCCGTTCGGACCTCTACCACACGCTGGCGTACCGGCACCCGCGCAGTCAGGTCCGGCATGATCCGCTCGCTCTGTTCCAGAGTATCGATGGTGTGAGCCTCGGCAAGCACTTCTGGGGTGATCGCGAGATCGAGACGAACCTTGCCAAGACCAAGCCGGGTTCGTTCACCACGTTCGATCATTTCTGGTTCATTCCGGATCGCGCCAACTACCAGAACTACATCCTCGGCCTCGCCCAGAACGAGATCGAAATCGCCGCTGATGATATCCCCGATCTGATCGGGTTCGAAAGCGAATTTGGTTGTCGTCAGCATCAGATCGACGGGCTCATCAATACCCAACTGGATGGTTCTCCCTCGGTGGAAATGCACAACCTCTACCTCTACTGGGGCTATTGGGATGGGGAGATCGATCACAAAGAGAAGCGTCGGAAGAAATTCGTCTGCCACCGTGAGAATGGCCCGGCTCGGGTCTATATGAGCAAGCTCAAGAAGTGGCACAAGGATGGCAAACGGTATCGGGTCGGGAGTCAATCCACGATCACCTGCGACCGGTTCCATGCCTTGTGGATGCACAAGGGTGAACTGATCGAGGGGCAACACCAGGAACGGCCCCAATCCGTGTGTGTGACCGACTTTCGAGAATGGGAAAGCGTGAAGTCGAAGAAGAGAGGGCTTGAGGTTCAACAGACCGCCAAGATCGATTACATCTGGCGGATGAACCAACGGACCTATCACACGAAGGTTCTCGAACCGATCTACAAAGAACTATCCCGCCGGGGATTGGATTTCAACCTGCTCGCCACGGGTTCGGTCTACGGATCATCTGTCGCTCGCATGGCGTTCTATTCGGAGTTGTCCAAGCATGTCGGGTAGTATCGTAGAGTATCTGGCCCAGGCCGACATCTACTACTTGTTGTTCCACGAGGCGGCCTCGCGTGGTCAATCCGTGCCTTTGGGCAAGACCTTTCCGATCTACTCGGTGAAGGTCAGTAAGGGTAAGGTGGCGGATTTCGACTACACCGATTTCATGGGAATCGAACGGGCAGACTTCAATCCAACTCTGGCCTCGTTGGTTCCGGAGCATGATCTACCCGACCTCATCCTGGTGCAGAGCCGTCCGGAGTACCACTTCAACAAGGACGGACTCCTGCACGGTCCTCATGGTGGTGGACAGAGCAATCCCTCGCTCAAGATTCGCAGCATGATCCTGTTGTGGGGCTCGATTTCCTCCGCAATCACCGGAACAATGGAACGGATCAACAAGGCCAAACCCAGAGGAACCGAAACCACACCAAACCGCTACATTCAGGTACGCCGAGTTAATGCTCCGGCTATCGTTCGTATGGATCACGTCCGATTCTGGCACAATTGTGCTGAGGTCCAGTGGATCAACTGCGGCAAACTCATGTGCCATTGGGTCCACAAGGAACGACTCCTCCGAGACAACGGTGGTCCCCACACGACTCTACTGGAGGAGATCAGGATTCTCCCTCAGAACGAAGGGGAGGGATTGGTCCTCAACGATCACACCGTTACCATTGACGTTGTCGATCATACCTGGAACACCATGGGTGGCAAAAACATCGCTCAAAAAACAGTGCAGCGGGTTCTCGACGCCAAAAACATCCGCTATGAAGAGTTCTCAAAGGACCAATTCTTCAAAAGCCAACAGGAGTTCATGATCTTCCTCCAAGGCATGCAGGACGAACTCGCTCGGGATCGAATCGTATAATGACGAATTCACATCCCGCTCATGACCTGGATTGGTACGTCTGCAATCTCAAAGGTCTCCAGACCGAGGTCTATGCCGGAATCAAATGCACGTCCAACGCGAACCTCGATATAAAAACGAACAACCCCGAAAGGGGGAGTGTGGCAGAGATTACCTACCGCGATCTGATCCTACACTTCTACCGTGAGAACGAACACATCAAGGCGATCCTCCGTGGTGGCCGACATCGCTTCGAGCATGGCCAACTCCATGATGGGGTCCGACCGGCTGTAGAAATCGAATACATCGAACTGGTCTGGCAGAACGAGTTGGGCGAAAAGTTCCGCAAATTCGGTCCGGTCAGTGTAAGCATTTGGGATTATCGCGCCAATTGGTCCAACGGCACTTTTCTGATGGACCAATCCTCCATGGTGAAGGAACAGTTCCTCAACTATGATAATCGTGAAATTTTTCACGAAGCAGTAGATGCCTGGAAGAAACAGAGTAAGATCAAGGCGGATCATTTCTCGTTCGACTACATCACGGACGGTATCCACAAACTGTCTATAAGCGCGGAACTCTTCAGGTCGCAAGATACCATTAGCAAATAAATACGGGGGAACAGGAGAATCCCCCATGGTATTGAGCGCAACATCCGCAGCCACCCTTACTCAAAACGTCATCAACGTCCAGGAGAACCGTCTCCTCGTGGACGAGATCGGTGGTGCCGAGTCTGCCATCCGCAACGCTGCGCGGCGTCAGCATTATAAGGTTGCTTACAACGCGACGAAAATCGGCAATCCGCCACTGGATGATCTCGATCAGGGTCTGACGGTGGTTCAGGAGGAGTTCTACGACGCCTTCAAGAATGCCGGATACATTGTGCGGCGCGACGAAGATTCTGGATATTGGCTCCTACGGTGGGCCGTGTCCGGGGCTGAGGAACTGGTGCGGCTCTATTCGGTGCGTACGATTGTGTCGCCCGGCACCAACGAGTCTCAGACGCTCACCGCAATCGACGCGTTCTTCACCACCCAGATTGCCCCGAAAGCGACCGTACGCTCACTCTTGGTCAATCCGATGGGATCGGGTGGAAACATCGACGAGACCCAGTTCGGGGCGACCGCGAGCACCTTCTACGAGTACGTGGCTATTGTCCAGCAAGGTACCGATCTGGACCATGCTGCGGCCCTGAAGTCTTACTTGGTGAATTCGGCGATTGGGTTTGCCACGAACAATGTGGCCGTCTACAAGATCGCTTAACGCTTCAGATTGAATTTTTCGCGAACGTCGTTAGCGAGCCTTGCCAGTTTTTCCTTGATCGTCTTGGGGTCGCCTTCGGACTCAACGATGATCTTGGCCTTGGCCAAGTATTCTACCGTGGCCTGAGCACCTAACTGGCATATCTTGGCGATGTCGTAGAAGTTCACCGCGATCAATGAGGCTTCCCGACCCAAGTGCACGGGGGTTTCCGGATAAGCGCTGAGGAAATCTCGATTCACACAGTTCTTGGAGAAATCCTCCGGGACCTCAACCATTTGATACTTGTACTCGGTGACTAAGACCTTCTTGGTCCCGGCGCAACCCGTGGCCAGAAATAGAACAGTGATGATCAACAACATCCAAAGCAAAATCTTGAATGCTCTCTTCGAGTTGTAAGGAGAAACTTTGATCATGGCTGAACCTCCGGCTTCAATTCGGGCTGTAGGGTCGGTACCGGGGCTGGCGTCACCGGAATGTTGAGTTCGAGTTTGCGGATGTCCTCCAGAGTCTTCTGCAAGACTTCGGGAATCTCACCATCCTTCAGTTGACCCTCTTTGATCTGCTCAGTCAGATTACGGACGTTGCGGAGGAGCTTCTCCTGCTTCTGCATGAAATCCTGGATCGCCTGCTCACGCGCCTGCATGACCTCTTCCATCGTCTCCAGATGCTCCTGCTGCTGTTTCAGATGGTTTTCGACCTGCTCCTGAAATACCTTGTTCACAGCTTCGGTTTCGATAGACTTCTTCCACCACATATATCCGAGGAACAAACCTAGGGCGACGACGCCAACCAGAAGGAGCTTTCCACCAATTCCCTTCAGGAATCCGAAGAACGGAAACATCGCAAGTAATTTGGCACCCAAAAAGGCAAACGGGAGCATGGTTGAAAATCCTCAATCGTATACTCATTTATTTAGGGGAACCCGAGGATTTCATAAATATTAACATGAGAGTCATCGTCTGCGGTGGTAGGGATTTTGAGGACGTAGAATTCGTCATCCACTACCTAAACCACGTCCACAACTGGAATCCGATCACCTGTGTGATTGCCGGAGCCGCTCGGGGTGTGGACACGTTTGCGGAGCTTTGGGCGGACGAGATGGGTATTCCCAAGGAGGTATATCCGGCTGACTGGGACAAACACGGGAAGTCTGCGGGACCCATCCGTAATCAGGAAATGCTCGACAAGTCCAATCCGGATATGATCATGGCCTTCCCTGGTGGTCGTGGAACCGCCCACATGTTCAAGATTGCCGAGGCCCATGGAGGTGTCGATCTATGGCAGTCCAAGCAGATTCTCTTCCGTAAGCGCGATCCCAAATACGGGTTCATGTCGAATTTTGCCGAGGGGTTTGAATTCGTCGATCAGGATGGTCTGATTTGGTCCACCAGCGAGCACCACTATCAGGCTCAAAAAGCCACAAACGAGGAGGATCGCAGCCGGGTCCAGATGGCCCGTACCGCATTCGATTCGAAGCAGATTGGTGGTTCTATTACCCTGCGTCCGGACTGGGACGAGGTCAAGATAGACTGCATGCGTCAAACCCTGGCTCTGAAGTTCGCTGAAGGTTCGAAGGCGGCCGATCGCCTCATGGACACCCAGGCGGCCTATCTCGTAGAGGATACGCCCTGGGGCGATCAATTCTGGGGGAAAACCTATGGTGTCGGAGAGAGTCATCTGGGAAAACTCTTGATGGAACGTCGTGAATCCCTTATTCTGGGGACTCCTGTGAGGATTTGGTATCCCGAGTGACTTATCCACAACTTACACCACTAAACGGCACGAAAACGCATCCGCTGAGCAAGCATGCGCTTGAAGTGATTGAACGTTTGCGCCTAGGCCCATTGCCACGCACAGAAATCAATCCGGGCGTATGGAACCGTTTACTTCGCGAGCCGGATTTGGTAGAGGAAGTGTGGTTGCCGAGCCCGTACAAAACGGTTCGTGGCAACGTCCTTTTCCTCAAGCTTAAAGAGGCATCCTGATGAAACAGGTCTCCATCCGAATCGGTGGACTGTTGAGGTGTTGCACCACCACAATACGGGAGGACGCGGAGACCCGCGTGAGTAAACCGCAGGAGGGAGAACGTCTCACCTGCAAATATTGCAACAATGAAGATATCATCTTTCATAAAGGAGCCTGGGAGTGGGTTCGTGAAAAAGCTCACTGACAAACAGGCTATTCGAGTGGCTTTGAGTTTGGCCATCGACTACGAAGAATCCCTGATCGATTCCTACAGTAGTGTGTCCGATTCGGCCGAGAAAGAAGATGTTGTGGGTCGTGCACAGAAACGAATCGACGCGTTCAAGCGTGTCCTACAACGCTACTACGGGGTGAAGTATCAACACCCCATGTTGAAGGACGTGGGCAAACCAATACCAGTGTTGACATTTTTGAAGGGAAAACAAGACAATGAGTAAGGTTGTGAGTCCGATCTGCATGTCTCGCGACAAATACGGCAACTACTGTCTCACCGGCACTGCTCTTGATGATGAGTTCCACAAAGACATCACCAAGGAAGAGGCAAGGAAGATTCTGAGCGACCGCAAGTGCCCACCTGATCTACTTGAAGAGATCATGTCCCAGACAGGCGCTGGCGTGGTGATGTGTTAGCGGCGAAGTGATTTCCGCGTCAGATAATTGATCACCGAATCGGTCAGCGCTTCCATGCGATCCTGGAGGCGCTGGATCGACCGCTTCACCTCGATGATCTGGCTCTCGACGTTCTTGATCTGCACCCGCACGGTGCCATCCAGGGTCTCCTGAAGCACTGCAAGCTTCTGTTCGAGGTCGGCGAGTTCCCTCTGGACCTCCTCAATCTCTTGCTCAGTCTTGGGATCAGCATGCTGAACGGGGTCCTTTTCCTTCTCCCCATCCACACGATTCTCGATCCACATACGAGCGACCTGAACCACACCAAGAACCACGGTGGTGACCGCACCCAAAACGGATGCGACTAGGCCAAAAGCTCCGGCCCAGGATAAAGGTTTGAAAACCTCTACAATATCAACCAACAAGTCCATCATGACGGAATTCTGCCTTTAGGCGATACAGGTCTTTAAGAACCGTGTACTCGGCTGTTACATCTCGAATGATCCCCACGGTGCCCAGGTACTCCCCGTTTCTGATCGGGTAATAATTGATATGCAGGGTATGACCCCGATCCAGGGTCACCTCAAATTCTCCTTCTTCTCCTTTCGTGGCCAGGGTCCAGTGATCCTTCACGAACTCTCGCCACCGACGCCCAAAGATGAGTTCACCCTGCTCGGGCAACTTCATCTGAGTTGATTCCTTCGGGGTAAATCCTAGAAGCGTGCAGGCAGAGGGGTTGACAAACTCGATACGGCCATTGGGGTCCGTCTTGAACAGACCGATATTGATCCGCTCGGCTATGATTCGCAGAGATTCTTGTGCCTCGAACAAAGGCTTTTCATATGCTTCCATCGCCAAAGGTCCAAAATCGTTATGACCAGCATATTTATGCCATGCACGATCCGTGAGGCGTTCCACCGGGAACAACACGACGTTTTTGACGAGCGCAACATTTTCCCTGGTGTACATGAGAGTTTTCCTCCGGGGTTATTTACGACCTCGAAGGATTAGACAACCCGTGTGGGTTGTAAATTTTGGATTAAATTACAACGTGTTATAACAAAAGTGTTAGGCTATTATTCTGAAAAGTAAAAAGCTTCCGGACCGTAAAGGACCCAGTTGCAAACCATCAACACGTTGACCACGACCATCGCCCATAGCAGCCAACGGCCCCAGTTGTTTTTGAACAATTTGAATCGTTCATGGACCGCGACCAAAGCCAGAACCACACCTGCGCCCCCGGCTGAGAAAATTCTCCACCTGGAATGACCGTCCTCGGCGAGTTGCACGGGATCGGAGAAGTAGAGCAGGGCAATCCACCCAAGCAGTCCCACGACGAACATCGTGAGAAGGCTCCATCCCTTGGCCCCGCTCAGATCGAGTGAGACCTCTTTGGACTCGGTGATCGAATTCAGCGTGCCGGGGAACGACACAAGGAGTCCGCAGAAGAACGCCAGGAGAAGAATCAGTTGAGTGCTCATGAAAATTTGATCCTCATGCGCAGGGCGATGATGACGATAGCAGAGTAGGGACTGCGACTGGCCAACACCTTGTAGTACCGGTACGGGTCATCCTGGCGCAGAGCCGCGCCCCACCACGGACGATCCTTCGGAACAACCGATTGCCAGAGTTCAGCCAGATGCCACCCCTCGGGGATCACCTTCTGGGCATCCTCGAAATCGCTGAGGTAACGAGGTGCCTTGTAGACGAACTCCTGCTGGGTCAGTTTCCAGTAGATGGCCTGCTCAATATCACGGAGTTCTTGATCGTCCAGAAGGATCGGAGGATTCTTCTTGGGGTCCTCCGGGATCAACGCGTGGCGCTCCAGCTTCTGGAGGATATCCTCCAGTGGGCCGTCCATGAGGGGTTCGAGTTGGTCCTCGTTGTAGGCCATCACTTGACTTCTTTGGTGTTGTCGAACACACCCAGATGGATGTTGAAATCCGCTCCCGTATTGAACAGGATCAGCGTGTGATGGGGATTGCGCCAAACCGTCTGGGGCAGATGACGACTACAATGGAGTTCGCACTGGTAGGTGGGTTCGTCCTCCATTTCCTCTCGGGTGTCGGCGAAGCTGACCTCATAGGAGGTGACCGACCAGAAGTAGTTGCGGCAATCCACCAACGGGAACGTGCGGTAGCCCTCCTCGTAGCCGAACAGCTTGTGGATGTCCTGTTCCATCTTGAAGTAGTCACTAAGATGGGCGTTGGCTCGATCATGAGCACGCTGTTCATCCTGAGCCTTCAAGATAGCTTGATGATCCGGATTGATCGCCCATAGCGGAGGATCATCATTCGGAACCGCCTGGATGACCTCGGCCTTCTCCACCATGGAATGCCACGACAGGAGGTCCGTGACCTGTCCAGATCGACCCTTCAACGAGTGGTTCTCACAGATGAAATCCACCGGGTGACCCAGCACGGTCATCCACTGAAACTCCACATAGGAGTTACCCTGGTTGTTCGCGTTGAACGCGGCCAACACGATCAGATTCTCCATGCGCCGAACCCCTGTGTTCAGGGTACGATGCAGACGAAGAACATCACCCTTTCGGGGATCAAGACGTGGGTCACGCGTCACTGAATTACCTTTTTCAGGTCGATGGTGATGGAACGCTCACCCATGTTCCACTTCCCGGCCGTAGCCAGGGTAGCGGTATCGGCGAGAACACGACGAAGGACGAAGGACTGCTCCTGCGCGGCCTGTTCCAGAGTCTGGTAGCGTTTCAGAGCCATGCGGGTATCGCGGTTCTTCTTCACACCAACACGAACATCGAAGTTCTTCGCCAGAGCCTCGCGAATGTGGTTCAGCTTGGTCTCGTAGTCGTGCGGACCGATGTTGAGGCCGAAGTAGAACTCTTTGAATCCACGATCACGTTCGTGGTTCTTCTTTGCCTGCTCTTTCTTGCGCTTCTCCTCCTCATACTTGAACTTGCCGTAGTCGAGGAGCTTGATCACGGGCGGCTTTGCGTCCTTGTCCAGCATGATCAGATCGAGACCCGAGTTGACGCGAAGCCAGTGCGCTTCGGACTGGGTCAGGATTCGACTTTTTTGATCATCCGGAATTCCCTCTCGCGAATCGATCAATCGGACCTGTTCGGGAAGAATTCGGGTGTCCTGGATAAGACGTTCATCCTTCTGACGCTGCGGACGGGCAGAGTTCAAATCTTGTGGTCGCAAAACTTATTCACCTTCCAGTTGGGGTTGATAGAAATCCGGGAATAACACGAAGTTGGAACCGGATTGAATCACACAATATGTGGATTCCGTATCGTAGACCACGAGGGTCCACTTCCTGGTATCCGCATTTGCATAGAAAAATTTGCGAATCCCTTGTATATCATCGTCATAACGATGGACCAAGGTTTCACCCTCCTGGAGGAGACTCCATTCGATTTGCTCAATATCGGGCGAACACGTGCGATAGTCGCTGGCCCACACAGGAGCCATCACAACGCCGACCAAGCCCAGAGCCAAAAGAAGATTCTTCAATAGCAGCGGTAGATGGAAATCTCTCATGGATTAAAGGTAAAACTCCAGAGATTCCATGTCAAGTGGAGATTTTCGGGAATTTGCCCTCACGGACCGCCGCCTGAAGCTTGTCGAAACCCCCAACATGTTCACCATTCCAGAATACCTGCGGAACATAGCGCTCCGTAGGCATCTTCTGAAAGAACTCGGCTCGTGCTGCTTTGTCCTTCATGATGTCCTTGTATTCGTAGGGCCACTGATTCTGCTCGATCAGAGCCTTAGCCTGGACGCAGTATGGGCAATTATCCTTACCGTAGATTAGAAACATCGGGCTTTCCTAGACGATCAAGAGCCTCACCAGGGCTTCCGAGATTACCGGACTGGTCAGGCTGGGGTTGCGCAGGTTTGGCTTCCGGAGAGGCTTGATCCCGCGTCAGGGCCTCATCTTGAGGCTCCTCTAGGGTCTGCGCCTGGAAGTTCTGAATGGTCTTCTCCGTTTCCTGGTTGGCGAGTTCCTCGGCCTTGCGCTGGGCCATCTGGTTGCGCTCGCGGTTCCTGGAACGGAAATACATCTGAAGAGTCTTCTCGGTGTACGGAAACTTATCGTCGGTGTGAGGGAAGGTCAGAGTGAAATCGTCCACCTGGAAATTCCCCAACATGCTCGCGCCTGTGAGAATCTCATGGATATCCTTGAGGTTGATCTTCTCGCGATCCATCTCGACATAGACGATGGAAGTGTTCGGGATCGTGTCGGAATCACCGTAATCCACGTTGAGCACACCATTGCAGTGCTCGCAGTAGTTCTTGTAGGGGATCACCGCTTCGGGCACGCCCTTGATGAAGAACGCCAGCACGATATTATCGGTGTTGGGATCACCCGGCACATACTCGTCCACGCTCATCCTGGGCAGTAGAATCCCTTCGAGATCGTTCTTGGTCAGACCCTCAGTGAGAACACGATCCACCCAGGCATTGCCGGAGCGAAACGCGATCATGTGGGATTCCTTCAGAAATGCTGGAAGACGGTCGAACTCTCTCCTCGCATCTTCACGCGATTCATACGGACTGCTCGTGTAGGAATCACCATCCTGAGCGATAATCTTCCACATTACTGGGTTTCCATCTCTTCGTCGGAGAGTTGATCCGAACGTTCCTTATTGCGCTGTTCGATCTGGTCCAGATAACGCTTGAGAATCTTGAAGCGGATAATGATGCCTTCCCTGGTCTTCTTCTTGGAAACCTTGTTCTGGGCCTCCTTGTCGTTGACCACACGGAGAGCACCACGGAGATCGGTATCCGCCGCGACCATCACATCAATGGTGGTCCAGAATTTCTCAACCCTGGGCTTACCCACGATCACCGCCTTATCCCAACCCTTGAACAGGTAAATGTCATGGTCGTCGAGATATTCCTCGAACTTGATCAGGTAGTTCATCAAGGTGGTTTCACCGCCGAGACTCGCTAGGAGGTCTTCCTCCTCAGCCTCAAGCAGGAGGTCGGCGGTTGCGCCTTCCTCGTCCCCCTCGATCAACTTATCAACGATGTGGAGCTTTCTGTCGGACATTTATCGTTTTCCTTCAAACCTATTTAGGCCAAACCAGTCGATAGTCAAATTAACTTGACCCCACGGGGTTTTGATGTTATCTCTAGGGTTTCCGAGAGAAATCCCATGACACTGACCAGTGAAGTCCTAAACCGACACCTCCCGAAATGGCCCCAGATGATTGTTGTGGGGAAAACGATCACGGTCGAGCAGGCGCTGGAGATCATCCGTCGCACCGACATGTTCTTCACCCACGGTTACGGGGGTAACGATCACGGCTTCGACAACAGAGCCAAGATGATCGTGGGCATGCCCGAAACCGATCTCTGGCGTGAGCCCAGCTACAATGAGTGGTCCGATGAACTCCGGACCAAGCTGTGGCAGGAGCGCTGGGATGGACTACAGGCGTGGCGCGAGAAGTGGCAGGTCATCGAGACCGAGTACGTCCACAACTCCTGGATCAGTTGCTCGTTCGTGGGTGGTCCGCACGGCTGGTGCCACCCGGATGGTAAAATTTTCTACCAGGACAATGTCGGGAAATGGCCAAGCATCGAGGCGATCCGAAAAGATTGGTCGATCCTGGCCAAGGCATTTCCGTTTCTCGATCTGCGCGTGTTGCTGATGGACCGCGAATCCTGCGAGGATAATCGCGAACCAGTCGTGGGCTTCCGTGTGAAGTCCGGGCGGGTTCGGGTCCTGCCGGGTGAGGCCAGTATGTTCAAGGACATGCCCAACGCTGTAGCGGGTCGTGATCTGATGGAGGAAATGTCCGCTGTCTTCACACTGGAACCGAGCCAGCGTGAACATCGTCTTGGTCTGAACCAGATCAAGACGTGGAAGAATCAGGTCTACGGCCCCCTCAAGTAACTGTCGGAACCATCCCTAAATACCCCGAACAAAAGGGGTATTTGGGGATGACCGATATCAGACAGTATGGTGCAGTGCTTGATGGCCTGAGCGACGATACCTCGGCCTGGATGGGTGCGATCATTGCCGCGCAGAACGGCGACCGTGTGGTGACGATGCCACCCGGTACGAGTCTGGTTCGGGATCACAACCAGGATGGCTTCGCTCTGCTCGTCAAGGATATTCCCATTCGCATCGTCGGTGCGGGACGCGGTGCCTCCAAAATCAGGCTCGCTAACGGTCGGAATTGCCATCTATTCCAGTTCGAAAACCTACGGGGTGGTGGAACCCTGAGCGATCTCACCCTGGACGGTAATCGTTCTCACCAAACTGCCGGACATGCCCTGCGCGGAAAGGGCTGGGATCGCATGCGGATCGAGCGTGTGGAAATTCTCAACGCCTGGGGCCACGCCATGACCCTTTATGAGGGTTCGTTTAAGGATGTGCTCGTACGGGATTGTGTGGCTCGTGATTGCGGTGGTTCCGGCTTGGACATTCGTAATCTTGATGGCGGTAATAGAAATCTTCTCGTGCGCGGGATGCGTGTGCGGAAATTCGGTTTGAATCCGGGCAATTCCGTGGCTGCGGTTAATCTGCGAGGCCCCGGTATCATCCGTGATACCTTCGTCAGCGATATGGGCACGACCAGTTCCGGATTGATCGGGATTCGTGTGTTTGCCACTGATGGTTCGGAAATCGGAGGCAATCAATCTGTGATCGATGGGTTCCAAATTTACGCCCTCGTCAAGAATGGTACCCGTGGTGTCGAACTGAACGGGTTTCAGTGTGTCGTCCGGGATGGATTCGTCCAGGGCTGCTCCCAGGGCGTGCGGGTGAATCAAATTGGAAATGTTATCCGGAACGTTCAGGCACAGAACTGCACTGATGCCTTTGACATCCAGAGTGATGACTCGATTCTCTCCGCCTGTCACGCCACCTCCTGCACGCGTGCATTCTACACGAACAGACAAAACACCCAGTTTGTCGGATGCGGTGCGAAGCTCAGTGGCTATTCCTTCTTCATGGATGCTGCTGCGGTCTACACCAGGATTATCGGCGGTTACTCTCTGAGTCCGACCTCCGGCCACATCGGTGGCACCGGAACCAACACGGTCGAGACGAATCTTCTGAAACGTTAACCCTGAGGTTTTCATGAAGTTCCTCATGAAGTGGTTCTATAAGAACGACGCCGGAAAAGAGTTTCTGACCAGCGCCAATAACTCCGACTTCGATACCCGCATGGCCATGAAAGAGTGGGTTGAGGAAGAAGTTCGTCTCCGTCTGTCCAGTCCTGATTTCTTCATTTATCGTGTTGAGATATATAAGGATTCATCAACTCAGTATGAGGCCGCATATTATCCAGATCGTCAGACCTGGAGCCTTCTCACTTCCGCACTTCCAGAAGATATTCTTGACAAACTCCGCGAATCCACCTAAATACTCGTGAAAGAGAAGTCTGGCGGGGTGTCTGTCAGATACGAAATAACTGGGGAGTCCAGGTCATGAGCAAGTTCTTCGGTGGCAACAAGCCATACGATTTCGCCGTATTCATCGGCCGTTTCCAACCCTTCCACAACGGACACAAGCAGGTCATCGACCGCGCTCTGGAACTCGCCCACAAGGTGATCGTTCTCGTTGGCTCTGCCGACTCCGGTCGCACTCTTCGCAATCCATTCACATTCGATGAGCGCAAGGAAATGATCCTGGGCCACTATGACGTGGACGGATTGAACCCCTACGCTCCGAATGTCGGCGTCTTGGTCGAGCCGCTCCCGGACATCGCTTACAGCGATACCACCTGGGTCATGCAGGTCCAGAAGATTGTGGATCAGGTCGTCCTACGCGAGATCAATGCCGCACATCCCAACGCGGGCATCCACGGTACCCTGGACGCACGGGTCTGTCTGATCGGCCACAACAAGGACAACACCAGCTATTACTTGAAGCTGTTCCCGCAGTGGTCCTCCGAGAATGTGCCGCAGACCGAACTGCTGGCGGCAACGAACATTCGTGACGTATTCTTCGGCCGCAAGGGTGGTGTCGGCGATATGCCGAATTCGGTCGCAGATTTTCTTCTGAAATTCACCAACACACCCGACTACATGTCACTCTGCGAAGAATACGAATTCATCCGCAAGTATCGTGAATCCTGGGCAGGAGCACCATACGCTCCGGTGTTCGTGACAGGTGACGCCGTGGTGATCCAGTCCGGACATATCCTGCTAGTTCGCCGCAAGAACCATCCCGGTCGTGGTCTACTCGCGTTGCCCGGTGGCTTCGTCAACCAGGACGAACGCATCCTCGACGGGGTGATCCGTGAACTCAAAGAGGAAACCAACATCCGTGATGGTCGTGGCACGATCCCACCGGGCGTGCTGGAGGGATTCATCGAGGGTTGGGGTGTCTACGATGCCCCGCATCGCGATCCTCGTGGCCGTGTCATCACCCACGCCTACCTGTTCAAGCTACCCGACTCCAAATCGCTCTACAAGGTGAAGGGCGGCGATGATGCGGAATCCGCCCAGTGGTATCCGCTGGGCACGTTGAAGCGTTCCGACTTCTACGCGGATCACTACGACATCATCCAGAAACTCATCGATACGGACGTGGAGTAAACGCCCATGGCCTACTATGTGATCGGCGGCGAATACACCAACACCAAGTTCGAAGAATTCGTGGACGGAAAGGGCGAGAAATACGGTCCATTCCCGACCTACGACGCGGCCGAAGTCAAATGGCGCGAACGATCCTGGGCCAACGTGGACAACTGTCACGCTCGCTACACCATTCAGGGGGAACCAAATGCTTAAACTGTTTGAATACAACTCGTTCCGTGAACTCTTCACGGTGTCCTGGCTGAGTCTGCTCGCCGTGATGCTGTGGAAGATCATCGGCATCGGATTGTTCGAGGATTTCGCGCCGAGCCCGGTCGAGTTCTTCGGAACATGGCTGACCCTGATCTGTGTGTGGCTGACGGGTCGCCAGAATATGTGGTGCTGGCCCACCGGCATTGTCAGTGTGCTGCTGTTCGCCTACACCTTCTACGAATATCAACTCTACGCCAGCGCCATTCTGAACGCCGGATACTACTTCCTGGTTCAGTTTTGGGGCTGGTACCAGTGGGAGAAGGGTCGCCTCGTTCAGTGGACCGAATCCTGGACCCAGCGTATCGGTATTATCTTGGCAATCCTTGGCTTCACCCTGGTTTGGGGCTGGTTCACCAGCTACACCGATGCCCAGTATATCGCAGTGGATTGTGCGATCATGGGCATCAGTATCGTTGCCCAATGGCTACTCAACTACAAACGTCCCGAAGCATGGCTGCTGTTCATTACGGTGAATGTGCTCTCGACGTGGCTCTACTTCACCACGGGCCTCTACATGATCGGTGCGCTCTACTTCGGGTTCATCTTCGTGGCCGCCTACGGCTGCTGGCAGTGGCATCAGAATCGTGTCGTTGGTCTGAGGGAACTTGCTGATCAAATTTACAACGAGCTTTTCACTCACGAGACCCGCGTGCCTCGCAAGGACAACAACTATGTTTAATCGCGGGCTCATCATCGGCAAGTTCATGCCGTTCCATCGCGGGCACGAGTACCTGATCCGCTTCGCCATGCAACACTGCAACACACTGGACGTGATCGTGTGCACGAACCGCGAGGAACCCATCGAGGGGCATCGTCGCTGGCAGTGCGTGGCCCGCAGTCTTGCTGGGCTCCAGGAATGCACGGTCAACGTCCTGTGGTATCAGAACGATCTCCCGCAGGAACCCGCAGGGATCACCGATGAAGCGTTCTGGAAGGCATGGGTGCGTGGTGTGACCAACGAGGTTCACTACCTCAAGGGGATCGGTCCACGTGGTCGCATCCACTACGACGCGCTATTCGCCTCGGAGAACTACGCGTGGCGCTTCGCTCGTGAACTCGGAGCGGAATACGTCCCGGTCAACCCGATCCGCTCCATTGTACCGATCAGCGCGACCAAGCTTCGTGCTGATCCCCTGGGCTACTGGGAATACCTCACAGAAGAAGCCCGAGAGGACTACGTACAGACCATTGTTATCGGTGGTCCAGAGTCCTGCGGGAAATCCACCATGTGCAAGTTGCTCGCAGACGAATTCAAGACCATCTACGTCCCGGAGTATGGCCGCGATTTCTACGAAATGCGCAACCTCGACATCAACCACGTGCGCTACGAACACATGGAACTGATCGCACACGGACACTTCGCCAGCGTAGACGCGGCCAAGCGCCATGCCAATCGCAGACTATTCGTGGACACCGACGTTTTCTCCACGATCCTGTTCTCGAAAATCTACTTCAAGAAGGTGTCCGAGGACCTCTATCTGGATGCGGAATCCTGGAAGCCTAATCTGACATTGGTGTGCAAACCCAATGTTGAGTGGGTGCAGGATCAACTCCGTAACCTCGGACACCTGCGCGACCAATTCTTCGACGACTACGTTGGTCTGCTCGAAGAATACAAGCTTCCCTACAAGGTCATTGACGGCGGCCAATACGGGGATCGTCTACTTGATGCCGTCAAACACGTCCACGCCCTCGGGGGCGTCCCGAAGGCATCGAACTAGAGGAGTTCTAGCAATGTATGTGAAACCCAATATCATGATCGATACCGACTCGTACAAGGTCAGCCACTGGCTCCAGTACCCGCCGGGCACCGAATACGTGTCCTCCTACATCGAGGCCCGCAAACAGTTCATCACCGAGGAACTCGTGTTCTTCGGGCTCCAAATGTTCCTCAAGCAGTATCTGAGCGAACCCATCACTCAGGAACAGATCGATGAGGCGGCGGAGTTTTGGGCCGCCCACGGCGAGCCTTTCAACAAAGAGGGCTGGGAATACATCCTGCGTGTTCACAACGGCAAGCTGCCCGTGGCAATCCGAGCGATTCCCGAGGGCACCGTCATCCCGGTCAGCAACATGCTGGTTCAGGTCCAGAACACCGATCCGAAAGTGCCCTGGTTGGTCAGCTACCTGGAGACGATGCTGCTCCAGGCCATCTGGTACCCGACCACGGTCGCGACTCTCTCCTGGGAAACCAAGAAGATAATCCACGGCTATCTCAAGGCGACCTGCGACAATCCGGATGCAGAGATCGGCTTCAAGTTGCACGACTTCGGCTTCCGTGGAGTCAGCAGTCGTGAATCCGCTGGTATCGGCGGGTGCGCCCATCTGGTCAACTTCATGGGCACAGACACCGCCATCGGTGCGATGTATGCCCGTGCCTTCTACAACGAGCCCATGGCTGGATTTTCGATTCCGGCGGCCGAACACTCCACGATCACCAGTTGGGGTCGTGAGAATGAGGTTCTGGCGTTCAAGAACATGCTGGACAAGTTCGGTGATGGTCCGCTTGTCGCGGTGGTGAGTGATTCCTACGACATCTACAACGCCGCTCGGGTGCTGTGGGGCATGGAACTGCGTGAGCAGGTCCTCAACATGAAGGCGACCCTTGTGGTGCGTCCGGACTCCGGCGATCCCACCTGGGTGCCGGTGGAGATCATCGAAATCCTCGGCGACAAGTTCGGCTACACCACCAACTCGAAGGGCTTCAAAGTCCTGAACAAGTGCCGTGTCATCCAGGGCGACGGCATGGTGCACGCCACCATCAACAAGTTGCTCAGCAACCTTCTGGTGCGCGGCTGGTCGGCCGAGAACATTGCGTTCGGCATGGGCGGGGGTCTGCTCCAGCATCAGGTCAGCCGTGATAGCCTGGGCTTCGCCATGAAGGCCAGCGCAATCAAGGACTCGGTTGGATGGCTCGACGTGTTCAAGGACCCCATCACCGACAAGGGAAAGGTCTCGAAGAGGGGCAGGCTGATCACGGTCCGCTACGACGATGGTCGTTACGAGACCACGAACATGGACTACAATGATCTGCTCCAGCATGACTTTCGCCCACCCGAGCAGATCGACCGTCTCGTCTGGAAGAATGGCAAGCTGATCATTGACGAGGATTTCGCCACGATCAGAAAGCGTTCATGGGCGTAAACAAAAGGGGGCCGAAAGGCCCCCTTAGTTTTAGGCGAGCTTCCAGAATCGAACCTGAGCGTAGACTTCGATTTCTCCACTACCCGTGGTCGCCAGACCTAGGGCTCCTGCATTACCTTCACCATTGGTGGAGGTGAAATACTGAATCTGGAAGTTCTTGTTTGAAGCAATCGTAAACACGCCATCCAGGATCGAGGACGAGACATCCGAATCCTGGTCGATGTTGGAGTAGGCGCACGATCCGACAACCGCAGTGGTGTTGTCGGTGACATTACGCAGACGAATCTTTGCACGCTCCAGATGGAAGAACGGTGCACTCGCATGTGCATGATAGGTTCCCGCAGGCAACGTTACTGTGTTCGACGCGAGCGAGGCTCCGGTAATGGAGTTGGTTTGGATCGCATTCAGCGCACGTGCGGTCCAGGTGTTGGCGATGGCCGTACCACCGTTGGTACCTGCCACCTTCTGATCCTGAACCACCATAAGCTGGACGGTGCCGCTACCACCTCCACCACCCGCAACTCCGGTGATGTCTTTCCGTGTGACCTCGACAATCGTGAAAACCTCGGGCACGCCGAAGTTCGCTGCCACACCAAATCCATCACCCGTCTGGGCATTCTGAACACGGTGCTGAATCTCAAAGGTCTTTGCGGAACCCAGAGAGACATCGACGCTACCGAAAGAACTAGTCTGAACATCCGCCGTGCCCAGTGCGTATTCGCTGGAACCCATCGCGACATCAACCGCATCCGTGATGTTTCTCAGCTTGGATTTGTGACGGGCGCAGTTGTATGCGGGAGCCCACCACTTGATATTGTAGTTACCCGCAGGCAACGTGAACTGGTTCGCTGTGACAGTCGCGCCCGCAATCGTGTTGCTGAGGATCGTATTCAGGTTCCTGGTCAGGAACGTTCCGGCCGTGGTCGTGCCACCCGAGGTGTTCGCAGCCTTCTGATCCACCGCGATCATGTTCTTGATCGCCGCCGAACCACCGCCACCACTGCCTCCGCTACCCAGGAAGAAAACCTGGAACGTTGTGGTTCCGGTGCAGACGATCTGGCAGGACTGAGCCGGAGTTAGAACAACCGTGCTGGTGTCGTTGATGGTCTGGGTGCTGAACGGGTCAATCGTGACATTACCGATACCGGTGTTCTTAATCTGGCAGGACCAACCCACACCGAGAGTCGCCGCATTATCCAGGAAGAATGAAAAAGTTCCGTTGCAGAGAAAACCCTTGCCGCGATCCGCAGCCTGGGCTGTATAGTTGGCCGAGAGGTTTACAGTGATGATCCGGTCATTCAGGTTCAGACCGATAACCGTGGCCCCGGTCACATCCAACAGACTCGAAATGATCACGTTGGAGGACTGGAGATTCGATACGTTTCCAGCCGTGCTCTGAACGTTCGTGAAGAAACCCACATCGGGCACACTCGCACCGATGGCGGTCGCGTCAATCCGGCGCGGACCCAACGTGTTACCCACGTTGTTCACGACCAGCTTGTTGACCGGTCTCACAGAGAGATCAATTACGTCGCGTGTAGCTTTCGTGACCATTTATAAGCTTCCCCAGGGTGTTAGCCTTCGTATTTAGCCTCGTTCGGAGTATCCAGGAACCCAGGGGTTTCCACCCGAATCGCCTGCTTGGGCCAAACCATGAGGATTTTCTTAACCGTATCGTGACGAACCACATCACGCTCATCGAAACGGACAAAACCGATCTCGGATAAACCCCCGAGATAACGGCGGGCCACGTTGAAACAGGTATAACCGTTGATGTCGGATTGGGAGGGGTCACCCGTGAGAACCATTTTCCGGCCCTCACCCAGACGGGTCAGCAACATCAAGAGGTTACTCTCGGTGGCGTTCTGAATCTCATCCCCGAGAATAAAGGTGTCGCGGAAAGTTCGACCGCGCATGAATGCGAGCGGGACGATCTCGATTCGTCCATCCGCCATCATGTCCTTGACGGTGAACCTGCTCCAATAGGAACGGAACGCGTCAAAAATCGGCTGAATATAGGGGTCCATCTTCTCGTTGATACCACCGGGCAGATGACCCAGACGTTCACCCCCGGCCTCAACCGCAGGACGACAGATGACAATTTTTTCGATGCGCCCCTCACTCATGTATTTCATCGCCATGAGGGCGGCCAAGTAGGTCTTGCCGGTACCAGCCCGGCCTTCTGCGATGGTCACGTCGCAGCGTTCAATTGTTCGGATGTATTCGTGTTGTTTTCGGTTGCGTGCGGTAATCTCAATTTGTTTGAAGGTATCCGGGATTCTTTCTGTCTGCTGCACGCGTGGTGCACGCTTCTTTTTGGGCATTAAAATTGACCTCCGTGGAGGCGAGGAATCTCACCTCTACGCAGAGTATTTAAGGGGGTGCTGACGAATAATTGGGTTGACTATTTCAGAGGTTTCTGATATATCCCTGGTATGAAAATCTCTGCGGATCAGGTCCGACAAGACCTCAAGATCACCTACGACAGCACCAATTGTGGCTACCCGATCACCCTCAAGGGCGTGGTTATCGGCCATATGGTTCGATACGGCAAATACGTTGGTATGAATCGCAGTCGCGTAAAGGACGTGGTCGGCTCACGCATGAGTTATCCGTTCCGCAACATGGACCTTGAAGCGGCTGACCGCAATTCCCTCCTGAACAAGCTCGCTCCGAAGATCGCCCGCGTCATCAAGATGACCGCTCCGCAAGATGCGATCTACGATGAACTGCTGATCTCAGCGATGACCGTAACAACTCCTGTCGCTCCAACTGTATGACCCTGACCGACGCGCTCGAATCCGTCCTGGCCTGGGTCGAAGGTCAGACCGGTGTCTCCTACTCCCTGAATGAAATCCAAATGGCCGAGAACTCCATGACCGAGGGTGATGAATCTCTGCGTGGGTTCAAGGTGATCAGCAAGCCTCATGTTCCGGCTGCGGCTAATGCCGCCAGTATGGTGGTGGCCAGCTATTCCCTGTGGATTACTGGAATCGTGATCTCGAACGGCACCGAATCCCTCTATGGCATCTTGGAGTGCAAGGCGGATGACCAGGGATTTGTTGTAATCCCCGTGGTTTTCTACATGACCCTCAGGAATGGCGGGACCTTCGTCCATACCATTCATTTCGCCTTCAAGAATGGCCGACTATTCTCGGTCGAATAATCTTGACAATTCCAGAATTCTAGATTAGCCTTGGGGAAACAACCCGAGGACCCCTAATGTTCGCACCGAATCATCAGGAAATCGAAACCATGGTTCAGACCGCCCACGATGCCCTCCGGGGCACCCCGTGGGAGAAGGTCGGAACTCTGCTCCCGAAGGACGCCAGCGTCCGTGATACCCTGGTTTTGGCCGGGTTGGATTGGGCGGTCCACAAGCATCCGTTAGCGGCGACCCGCCGTCCGGTCGATCAGATTCCCACGGACGAAATGCTGTCCACCGAATTCGAGCGCAATGGCCTTGTGGAAATCCCTCAATTCTATTCGCTCCTGCGCTCGACCGATCTGCACGTCCTCAGTCCCTGTGTGGGCTCCAACTACAAGCCGATCCAGAACGACGCCGCGTTCCAGGTGTTCCAGGATTTCGTCCTGGCCGGGAACATGACGATGGAGACGGCTGGTTCCCTCAAGAAGGGTCAGCACGTGTGGGGGCTCGCCACCATCGGTGACCACTTCGAACTCGCCGATGGTGAGGTCATCAAGGGCTATTTCCTACTGGTGCAGTCTCACAAGTACGGGCATTCGCTCCGTGCCATGTTCACACCGGTCCGGTATCCCGGCGGCCTTACCCTGGTGAAGCCCATCGGCGTCAAGACCAGCAGTTTCCGGATGTCCCACAACAGGAAATTCGACGAGAACCGGATCAAAGAGATCAAACAACTCCTGGGCATCGCCAAGTCCAATCTGGAACGGTTCGTACAGACCGCGAAGTTCCTCCAGGAATCCAAGCTGACCCAGCGTCAGGCCGTGCGATTCCTCGGCAACATCTTCAAGCCCAAGGACGAAGAAGTCGAACTCCCCGACACGCTCGAAGCGCTCGCCGAGACCAGCACCTACGGCCGAACCCTCCAGAACGTCGCCTCGTTCGCGCCGGGCTACTTCGCCCAGGAGACACCGTCCTGCCAGGGCACCGCCTGGGGCTACTACAATCTCGTCGCCAAATACCTCGACACCGAGGCAGGGCGCACCGTGGACAACCGACTGGAGTCGGCATGGTTCGGTGCGAACGCCCGGAAGAAGGCCAAGGCATTCGAGCAAATCAAAGCGTTCGCCATCGAATAAGGATCAAGCATGGAACTCTCAGCAAATTCTTGGGTGCCCCAACTGTACCTGCGCATCAGCTATGCGTGGTCCAGGTTTTTCCACGGCGAACGATCCAAACCGGGATTCGCCTACTACGTGAAGGATAGCTCGATCACCCACACCAACCTGTGCACGTTCATCCGCACCATTTTCCTGTGGGGCTCGCTCTATCTCGTGGTGATGGCGGTTCCCTTCATCATCTACTACTATGCCCTGATCGATTTCCCGATCAGCTATTTCGGTGCGACCAGCGTGTTGCGGGTGTTCCTCACCGCGCTCTTCGGACTCATCGTGTGTGCGGCTACGGCCTTCGGTTTGTTCTGGCTGATCGTGACCATTCTGAATTCCGACGCCTACCAGCGCATGTGGGATGTCACCCGGAACACCTATCGGGATCGTCGCCGTATGTGGATCGCGCGGGCCGAACACAAACAGGCCGTTCGTGCTTCCCGCACCGCAAAGGGTCCGGGCCTATTCAAGCTGCTGTGGACGTGGCTCCAGGACAAGCACAGCAACATGTGCACGATCATCAAGATTGAGGTTAAATGATGCTGCCGAAACCACTTTCTTTCGCAATCTACGCCCTCGTATGCTTGGTCGGCATGCTCGTGGTGTTGGTGGAACAGTCCTTCATGAGCGACGGCCAGGAACGCATCCTCGTGTGGGAAGCCTCCGAATGCCGCCTAGGTGGAACCGAAATCGGCCGCGACAATGGTGTGGTCCGGGCATTCGCTCTGTGTCCCGGACGCAAACCGGTCGAGATCGGGATTGGGGCTCGTGAGTTGGTCAACTCGATGATCGATCTCGCTGCGGAAACCCCAGCAGACACCGCCAGCAAACGATTCTACTGCTTCCAGGAACATCTGGTCTGGTCCGACCGAGACGAGATCACCTGCTCCAACCTGACCTATGCCGACAACATCGCTCGGAGGCATGCGGACGACTAAATAGGGGTATGAATTTCCCCCTTAGTTATCTCTTTCGCTCGGTTCTTCCCAGCATCCTGATCATCCTGGCTCTCTGCGTGACACCGGGCCTGCTGGGATGGTGGATCATCGGTGGGGTTTGGTGGGCCTGGATCGGCGGTAGCCTCCTAGCCTGGGTTGGACTGCTCTACTACCTGTATCGCCAGATGGACAACATGTCCTAAACGAAAACGGAGCCTACATGTCGGAAATTGGTGAAGTTCGTCAGCCATGGCCAGAACCGGCCTGGGTGAAGCATGAGCGCGATATCGCTGTGCAGATCGTGAACGATCCTGAAATGACTTTCTTCACGAGGGACCTCGGCGTCTATCCGGGATCATACATGGAGGAGCAGATGAAACCGATCCTGGCCAAGCACATCGCCCGGTTCATGCGCCGTTACGCCTCGTTGATCAAAGACCTACCGGAGTTCTAAAACAGAAGGCCCCCGATTCGGGGGCCTTTCGCTTTAGTTCTTCCACCAGTTGGGGAGACCGGCACGGCGACGAATCATCGCCAGTTCCTTCTCTTCTTCCCGACCCACATCGGGTGCACTCGGCGAGGCCAACGGGCTCATGCCCGGAACCTTCGACAGCCACGCTTCCTTGAGCGGCTTCTTACCCTTGGCGACCTTCTTGCGGCGAGACTCCTTGACCTCGTCCTTCTCCTCCTCGTCCTTCTCCCAAGGCTTCATCTGGCCGGACATGAGCTTGGTCTTACCCTCGTGCTCCTCCCCGCCCTCGGCTCCGGCTACATCACCGTCACCCTCAGCCTTGTCCTCGAACTCGTTATCCTTGTCCTTCTCAGAATCCTCGTCGGACTTCTTCTCGGAGTCCCGATCATCCTCAGAATCACCCTCGTCCCGTGCAGGCTCTTCCACCTCGACCCGGTCAACCTCTACCTCTTCCTCCGATCCTTCATCACCGCCAAAATCCGGTTCCTCGGCCGGAGCTTCCTCCGATCCCTCGTCGCCGCCGAAATCCGGCTCACTGGCGGGCTCCTCGGCAGGGACCTCCGCAGGTGCCCCCATGCTGGCCGCCGGGGCTACCGGGGCAGCAGCGGGCGATCCAGCGCCGTCAGCGAGTTCCTTGAGCTTACCCATGACCATGCCGATGTCGGCCACGTCCAGGGTACGATCCTCAGCGCAGCACTCGGCCACGGCCTGAGCGACCACCGACAGCTTATCGTCGGCGAGTTGATGCTTCACAGCAGCCTTGAGCAGCTTCACCAGGAATTCCTGGGTCACCGCGATCTCACCCGCAGCCATATCGTGCTCGTTCATCATGGAGGGGTTCGGCAACTGCTTCGGAGCAGAAGTCGGCATCCCACCAACACCATCCATCATCTCATGCTTGCTGGTGACCATGCCGTCTCCGGTGCACTCCACCAGGATGTGCTCGATGTCGGCATCAGCCAGGGTCATACCCTCGGTCAGCTTGCGGTAGCTCGGCTTGGCCTTGCGGGACTCATCAGCCTTCTTGAATTTGTTCTGCTCGAACTTGCTCTCCTTGGATTCGTCCCGATCCGAGTCGGAATCGGAATCGGACTTCTCCGAACTATCCGACTTCGGAGCCGAACTCTTCCCGAAGTTGGTCTCCTTGGAGCCGTTTCCGGAACTCGCATCACCACCGGCCGAAGCCGAACGAGTGTTGCCCTGACCGGGAGCTTCCATCCGCTTCCAGTTGATCGCGTCCAGCGCGTCATCGGGCATTTCCAGATTGTCCTCGCCGCCCTCACTGGCCGACTCAAATCCACCCTCGGTGGAGAGCGGGCTCTGCGTGGTCACGGGCATGGCTTCGACATTGTCATTGTTCAGATCATTGGTGCCGACCTCACCACCGGTCCGAGCGGCCGGGGCGTCTTCATCCGCCTCCAACAGACCCAGATCGTAGGCGTCCAGAACCAACGAATCATTCTTCCAGAGCTTCTCACCCCGACCCACAAACATACCGGGAATCGCCGCAATCGCCTCGGTAACCTTCTTCTTGCCCTTAGCCTTCTTCGCATCGATCTTCTTCACGGTTTTCTTCCCCACTGCTGCTTTCTTGGAATCCTTCGCATAGGATTCGATCACCTTCAGATGCTTGGCCTCGGCCGCACCCAACTTGTCCTCACCGAGAATGCGCAGATCAAGACGATCCCAACGCACACCAACGGCGGTCTCGCTCAAAGAGACAATGACGCCTTTACCCTTCGTGGGGTGCTCCACACGGGATTCCACCTTGAATGACTTTCCAATCCTCTTGGCAGGCTTGGCAGACTCCTTCACGGAGCCCTTGGACAACTGATTCACAAGATCGCTGAACGATGACATGGTGGTCCCTCTCTAGTGGTCAGATTTTATTTAGGAAAACCACCCAGGAGGGGCGTACTAGTCGAGAGGAAACACCGGACGGATGTGCTTGGTGAGTTCGCGGAATGCCCCCACGGTTAGACGGGCATCCTCCAGAGCATCGTGTTTGCCACGACGCGAACCCGAGGTGGCCAGAAACAGATCGTCGCTGTTGGCGATTCCCAGGGTGAAGAAACCCAGGGTGGACGAGTCCAACATACGATGATCCAGACGGACCTCCCTGCTGACTCCCGCAAACCACAGGAACTGCTTGGTGAAATACAGATCAAACCAGGGGTTGTGACCGGCGAAGATAATTTTTTCACCCACCCAGTGACGCTGCAATATCGGGATCAACCCCCCGGCGATCACCTCTGGATGGGGCTTGGTGAGGAGACTGGCCTGCGAGATTCCATGCACGCGCTCGGCCTCGGGCGACCATGTCAGATGGCAGTGTTCACCCTCATACTGCTGGGTCGTTCCAAGCCACTTTACATCGGCCCGAAATTCATCGACGATCTCCCAGCGATCATAGGGGTCCTCGACCACACAAAATCCCATCTGGATTCCCTGCGGACCATAGTCGAATCGGGGCTCGTCATCCGGTAACCCGCTGGTCTCCCAATCCCCCACTAGAACCTTTGCAAATTTTTTCACGCGAAACCGAACTTTCTTATGTCTCATCCCTTTAGTTAGGGATGTTCAATTTTTCACTTACTAGTTAGCCAGCCCCAGGTGAGGCCCTTCTTGATGTGATTGATGGTACTTTGGGAGACGCCGAATTTCTCGGCGAGTCTCTGTTGGGTGTGCCGCTTGTCGTTGAAGATGAACAGGACATCCTTTTCGGTGAGTTTATTTCGGAAATTTTTCGTGCCTCGATTGCGTCCTGGTTTGGTCACCTTGGCTACCCTTCTTGCGCTAGGTCTCTCAACCTAATTAGGGCATCGCACAGGTTGATCTCGGACAACCCCACCACGGAATGTCGATAGACGTGTTCCGCGATGATGCGGATGGCTCGTTCCTCGTGGGGGCCAAAGCTGGGGGAGTTCTCGTAGAGGTAGCGGTAGATGTCCTCGATCTCATCACGAGCCACGGCGTAGGCGCTGGCTTTGATCTCTCCGACCGGAGCATTGCTGGTGATCTGTCCATGGATCACCATGGCGATCTCACTATCGCTCTCGTGGTGATCTACATAGGTCAGATCGGAACCCCGAGCCGAATCCTGTAGGGTGACCAGGGCCTTGCGGAGGTTCGGGTAGAAATGGTCCGAGATCGTGGCCAGAACCTCTTGATTCTCGTCCTTCTCCACGTCCACGCCCTCGGCCATGGATACCTCGACCAGACGTGATAGGAACGCTTCCTGCTCCAGAGCCTGGATCGGCACCACCACGCAGCGACCCTGCAATGGGGTCATGATGCGGCGCACGTCATTGCAGGTGAAGATGAAGCGGACCGAATCGGTGTGAATCTCGGTGAGGTCGCGCAGGGCCTCTTGCGCATCCCTGGTGAGACGCTCGGCCTCGTCCAGAACGACCAGACGCAATCCGTTCCAGCCTTGATTCTCGCAGAACTCCGTGATCAGTCCACGGACCACGTCCACGCCGTTCCCACGCGATGCGGGCTGGTAGAGGAAATCCTGATCCTCCACGTGCATCTCGTTCTTGAGAAGCTTGGCCAAGCTGGTCTTACCGGTACCGCTTGGTCCGTGCAGGATCAGGTTCGGCATCGAGCCGGGGTCTCTGATCCAGCCCTGAACCTTCTCGCGGAATTCCGGACTGATCCAAACGTATTCATCGACCGTCTTGGGTCGATACTTCTGGAACCAAAGCTCTCTCATAATGACAACACCTTGAATGGACGACGCACGGAAGCGATTGTTTGTTCGGCCGCTTCCAGCGCCATGAGCAGACGAGAGGTGGGGTCCTCGACGAGTTTCTGCAACGCATAGAGCACGGCGAACGCTGCTTGATATCCAGAGCCCTCGGCCGCGCCCCAGTCCTGGCAGCGCAGAATAGCCATGTCCGAGTTCAACATGTAGAGTTCACCACGATACCCGATCAACAGAGCGGCCTCAGGCAGTTCCATCACCCCGTCCTTGATGGTGAGGAACTTGTTGTCCTCGAAACACTTCACCAATGCCTGAACATAGGTGGACTTCATGTAACGATCCGTGGAATGATCCGGGTTGTGTTCGGGTGGGGTGAATGAGTACTGGAGAATATCACGGATTCTCCAAGCTCCCGCGATGGCATAGATGAAATCATCACGGATAAACACCTTGTCGGTGTTCGCGGTCTCGAACGTCGAATGGTGATCGATGGCGATGGAATCCGCCCCCATGTAGACCACACCGTTATGGACGAGTCCGGCAATACAGGTCACGCGAGGAATCCCCAGAGTTCCAAAGACCTGTAGCTGTTCCAAACCAAGGAAACGCCCCACACCAAGGACCAGACGAGGTCCTTACGCAAGTAGCTCCTGTACAAGAGATATCCCGAACAAACTACACCCAGCAGATATAGATACAACAAATACTCATTCAGCATTTTGTTTTTCCTTCTCGATCACCTGGAGTAAATCCTCCATGGTGAGGAACTCAAACTTGATCTCCTCGGGCAGTCCCCATGCGCGATAGGCCGAACCCAGCACATACGCGGCATCAAGGTTGATTCCGTGTTCCGAATTCAACGGCAGAGCCAGCGCATAGAGACGACCACTGCGGGAGGTCGCCCTCACGTAGGGACGATCCCCATCGAGAATCCCGAAGTTTCTCAACGGGGAACTGACACGACCCTCGCCGTAGTTCAGGTTGTAGCCGACCATGTGGATCGCAGCGGGATGCTTGTCCCAGGCCGGAACCCTGAACAAACCACCGCTGATCAGGAACGCCTCGGGCTGCTCCTCCACCGGAGCGGGCTTCCAAACCCCACCCGTGATGTGATTGTGGAGATCAACCTCTTCCATGGTGTCAGCCTTCCTGGGCATCAAATACCTCTGGATACTTCTCGGCGAGTTTCGCCTTTTCGTCCTCGTCGAAACCCGACTCATCCACCAGAAGGATGTCCTCGGCCTTGATCGCCCAGGCGCGGTTGTGATGCTCGCGCGAATGCTCGAATCCACGCGTCCATTTCATCTCATCGCACAGGACCTTGTCCCCGACACGGATACCACGAGATTCGGCCTCTTCGTTGGTGGCAACGACCATGGCCCAACGCGAGCGAATTCCCGAGTGCTTGTGATCGGTTCCACGTTTCATGGAGTTCTTGTCGAAGCTGGTATCGGAGGGGAGCCAGAATTTCTTGCCCCCGGCGAATCTCAGCAACTTTTCCCCATCATCGTAGATGTCCACGAGAACCCAATCCTTGATCGGGCGAATTCCAATAAGTGTTTCCGGCATGTTACCCCCTGCCGGAAATATTGGGGAAACCTCGTGGAGGTCAAGTCTTACTCGGGTAAAACCGAGGGAAGTTCTATCTTTGGAATTATGGTGATCGAATTCGTGTCGTCGTCGAACGCCATGACACGGCCATTCTTCTGGTTCACGCAGTATTCGAACTCGAATCCAGTCTGATCGTGCATATTCGTGAGGAACGTGTGGCACGCCTCATGAGTCATTGGTATTTGCACGGTCATTCCCCCTGCGCCACCGTAAATGCCCATCACCAAGACCCAACCGAGAATCGCATCCATTATTCTTCCCCCTCGCTTTGATGTGGAAAATGAACCTCACCCGTCGCCGTGTTCAGGCAATAGATGTTTTCCTTGGCCACTGGCGTGTTGTCGTAGATCGCTTGGATAGCGTTGCGGCACGCCTCTCTGTGCTCCATCGCGACCTGTTCCATGCGGTCGGTGAGCAGGATTAAAACCCATCCAAATACGATGTCCATGAAAACCCCCTAATCTCAAGGATATTGGGATTAGATCAGCCAGGATCAAGAGCGAGGTTTACGGATCATCCCCATATTTCCCCAGTCAAATCCAAACCGGGAATACCACTGGGATAGAATCGGGGTGTCTTCGTCGAGTGCGGCTGGTTCCAGGGTCAGAACCACATCAAGCTGATCAGCGAGTTCCGCATACTTGCGCATGACCGTTGTGCCTAAACCCTTGGCGCGATCTGCCTTGTTGAATACCTCGATGTGCTCGATATGAATTCGATTCGGACCCATGATGGCGAAGTCCGTCCCAATTGGAGCCTCGATGTCGTCCCAGCCCATCCGCTTCCACCACCTGTTGAACAGGGTGCGGAATCGCCAAGCTGGAGTTTGGGCTTCACGGAGCATGCTGATCTTCATGCTCATATTTAAGGGGCCAGGAGTTTCCCCCTGGCCCCCGGTCGGGCTGCGACGTTGTCAGGCACCACAGCCCTAATCGATGCCGACGTTGACCTCCACCTTGATCATGGCCTTGATCGTGGCCTCCCACTCGGTGCGATCCAGCCAGATGCGATAGTCCACGTAGGGCTGGTTGTAGTGACCGCCGTAACCATCATCACGGCTATGCGTGCCGGTCAGGAGAATCGCGTAGTGTTCGCGATCCGGAAAATCACGGAAGTCCGTCAGGGACTTTCCTTCGTAGAATTTATCCCCCAACATCTGCATCATCCTTTCTGCCGACAACTCTGCCGGACGCATCACGCAGGGCCACATCCTTCAAGCGCCACTCCGGGAACTCCGGATTGGCATGGTTGATCTTGCCCGCGCAGGATCGGCAATAGTGAGCGCGGGTCGAAGGGTTCCAAAAGGTCGCACCCGGTGCTTGACAGGCACGACGATTGCAGGAGCCGTTGAAGTGGCCCTTGTCGGGCTTCTCCGGCTGATCCAGGGCAGGCGCACGCAGGGTCGCCGCAAACAGGGTCGGGTCGATCATCGGTAGCTCGCCTCCGTCGTATCGGTGGGGTTGTCGATTCCATCGGGTTTCCCCGCTTGGCCGTCCTGGCGCTCTACGTAGTCGGCCACCCGTAGCAGGTGCTGGGCCAGGATGCGGGCACGGGCCGGACTGATATGGGTGATCTGCCACAGGTGTTGCGGATTGTTCCGCTCTTGGTGGATACTCACCCCGACGCAATCCCCATAGACCGGGTTATGGGCGCTGCTGACGCCGATCCGGAACCCCTCGTCCATCGGCCGAACCACACCGGTATTGAACGAGAAGATCGACATCGATGCCCGCTTGAGCAACGCGGCGAACGATTCCCTCCGACGCAACACCGTATGGATGACCGGCGCGACCATCAACGCACCCTGGTGCTGGCGTTGATCGCGGCCTTGGTAACCTCACCAAGTTCCCGCATGGACGCGTCCACGGCGTTGCCCAGGGCACGGTTGTAGTCGCCCATGATCAACGTGACGTGTTCCTGGATCAACCGGGCATTCTCGTCGAGGCGATCCGCCACGATGTCATTGCCGGTCGTAGCAAAGGCCGCCGAGAGTCGCTCCAGATCGGCTGCAATCGCATTCAGCGACTGGCTCCGAGAGTGCAGGGTGTCGAGGAATTTCTTATCCATTGGCTTGTACCTTCTTCTGCGCGTATAACTGCCGACGCCGGGCGTTGCGCTTGCGGCGCTTCTCTTCCTTGGCGCGGTTCTCCGGCCAATACTGGGGCTCGGCCTCGTACAGGAATACCCAGTAGGGATAGCCATTGCCACGGTTGCAGCCCTCGATCAGACCCATCGCCTTGATCGGCCGACCGTGGTAGATCGAGAGGAACTTCGAGCAATCCTGCTTGGTCAATTCGGTGATGCGCTTATTCTTGGGCAGCGATGCCCAAGCGGCCTTCCACTTGTCCTGGCTCCACTGCTGGAGCCGATCCGAGTAGTCCCCGGTGGAATGGGTCAAGTCCTGATCGCGCCACAGGTAGAACTCGCTGTAGCCGTAGGGCGACTCCTGCTTGGTGATGCGCGAATTCGGATTGACCCAGTATGTGTCGTCGGTCGGATCATCCAGGTATTCGTTGCCCTTCTCGTCGATGTAGACGAGTTCCAGCCCGTAGCCATCGTTCCGGAATACGCGGGTCAATTCACGCTTAGCCATTGTCCTGCATCCTCTTGACAAACCACGGAGTGGAATCCTTACCGGCCGCGTCGTACTCACGCTGGCTGATGTTCACGGCGAGGCCGCACTTGGACAGGGGTACTTCGACCCTGGGATAACCCTTGCCGTACGACGTGTAGTAGATGTTCACGCCCAAAACCTCGGTGCACCCCATCAACTGATCCAGTTCCTTCTCGGTCAGACCAAACTCGACCAGCGCATCCTTCACGGAGGGCCACGTCTCATTCCCGCCGAGATATCGATCCCGCACCCACTGCCGGATTTTCACCAGCCGGGTGCGCTCACCCAGGTCCTTGAAGGCACGAGGCTTACCCTTCCGCTTTTGCGCGGCCTTCTCACGGTTCGCCGTCATCTGGTTGACCAGACTCACGAACTCCTCGACATCCTTACGCTGTGCCATTCTTGGCCCCTTCGAGCTTCCGCAGCAACCGGCCCTGTTCGGCGTAGTTGTTGAAAATCTCCTCGTTGACCTCGTTGTAGGCATCCGAGAAAGGATTCCCTTTCACCTGCTCATACTGGGGTCCGAGTTCCTCCGCCAACACCCGACGACAGTATTCGAGCTTCTCCTGGTCGGAGAGGTTCTCGTACATGTCACGGTCGTAGATGAACGGCTTCGACATCAGTCGCCCTTCACACTGATCCACTCACGAGCCACCCGCACGACCTCGGTGGGGTTCGCCACGGTCAACAGCAGGGCGCTGCGGTAGCGGGCACGCAGTGCCAGATCGGGCACCGGATTGTCCACTTCCGCCATGAAATCCATGTGCGGGGTGCCACGGGCCTGATTGGTGGCGCGGCATTCCCGGCGGTGTACGTTGATCGCAGCTTCGCGAAACTCCTGATTGCCCAGGGCGAACGCCTCAATCACTCGCTTCTCGTAGTCGTGCATAGCCGACTCCTACAGTTTCAACACCGGCAACTTGAGGAGAAGCGCCTCGCGGGCTTTCTCCATCAGACCCTTGACCTCGGTCAGCTTCTCCTCGGCCTTCTCCACGTTCATCACCGAGATCATGAACGCCACATGGGGGTCCTTCTCGGACTCGATCAGATCGTCATCCCTGGGATAGACCTGATCCAGGATCGTCACCAACCCGGCCATGGCGGGCGCTTTGGACCCGCCCATCGCGAACACCATGATGGCGTCACGGGCGTGGGCTACACGAACCTTATCCATTACGCACCCTCCTGCTCGTCCGCCTTGTCCTCGTCGCTCCAGATGAAACCCAGGAGCGACTTGGCGCGGGTGTAGGCGACGTAGACCAGATTTTCTTCCTGGTTCCACTGCCACGTGCCACGGCGCACGTACTTCGGGAAGAACAGGTCCTTGTCCAGGATGAACACGCGATCAGCCTCGGTGCCCTTGGCCTTGTGCACGGTGCTGAGGACGACCTTGCCCTTGGGCGTGCCGTTGTCGTCGGAACCCGTGGTGTCGAACAGGGACTGGATGTCGGCCACGACCGAAGTCGCCTTGTTGTCGGTATTGGCCTGGGTGAACACCAGGACGGACTCCGCCACGTCCTGGACCTTCTGGACCGCCGCTTCGTCGTCCGGGTTGTCCTTCATGATGAGGGCGATCTGCGTCTCCATCCAGCCACGGACCTGAGTGGTCAGTTCAGCGGTGGTCACACCGTCCAACGAGATCACCTTCATCTTCTTGCCAGCCTGACGCGGGTTGTCCACCCACTGCTCAGTGCCGCACAGGCGCTCGATCAGGCTGATCAGGTTCTTGCCGATGTCACGGCCACGCACCACCACCGACACGCGGTCGCGGATCAGCTTGAAAGCGTAGCTGATGGTCGGCGCGTTGTTGCGGCAGATGATCAGGTCGTCCGGCTGGAACATGCTGGTCGGCACCACACCGAGTTCCTTGACCTCCCCGTCATGGGCGTTCGGAGCGGCCTGGATCGACGAAACGATCTCCTGGGCCAGCTTGACGATGCTCTTGCCGCAGCGATAGGTGATCGACAGGGGCAGTTCCTGGGCGTTGAACGCGGCCTTGAAGTTCTCGACCGAGCGGGTGTCCGCACCACGGAACCCGTAGATGGCCTGATTGCTGTCGCCCACACCGATGACGATGCCACGCGGCTTCAACGACATCTTGATCAGCGCCATGTCCACGGCGTTCACGTCCTGAACCTCGTCGATGATGATCACGTCGTACTTCTCGGCCGGGATCGGCGAGCCGCCGGGGCGCTTCACCACGCTCATGTACTTCTGGTCGTCGAAATCCACGACCATTTCGTTCGAGAGCGAAGTGCGCAGCACGTCCTCGACCATGCGGAACACGGTCGGACGATTGGGAACCTCGACGTTGCGGCCAAAGTGGTGGCAGATGTCCAGGAGTGACTCCGTGGTCACGTAGCTGCCGTTGATCGGCTCGACGCCCTGCACACCGGTCGGGGTCAGGCCCATGCTCTTGCACATGCCGACGAGGAAGCGCACGTCATCGCCATAGACCTTGATCTCGGCCTTCGAGAACATGTTGCGCATGATCTCGTTGGTCTTGAACGACTTGAGTTCGACCTGACCACGATGGACACCGCGAGCGTAGCGGGTCCACATGGCGAAGCCGAGCGCGTTGAGGGTCTTGGCCTCGACGTGGCGCGGCAGGCGCTGCTGGAGTTCCACGGCGATGGACTTGTTGAAGGCGAGGAAGAGCACGCGGTAGCCCAGCTTGATCAAGCGGGCGGCGGCGACGATGGTCGTGGTCTTGCCGGACCCGGCGACCGCCTGAACCATCAGAGAATTGGTGGCCTGACCAGCCTCGTACTTCTGGAGTTCGTTCCAGAAGCTCATGAAGATGTCGCCCTGGTAATCGCTGGCGGTGGCCAGCTTGGTCATCTGGATGACTTCGTCTCGGGTGAACTGCTTCAAGGTGGTCTCCTGTGGTGCCTGACAGTATGGTTATAGCAGAAACCCCAGGGTTAGTCAAGGAGAATCTCAACCCGGCACGAGTATTTCCAAAGAAAAACCCTACCAGAAATTGGTAGGGTTTTCAAGAGTTTCCAGATGTTTCTGGGATTAGGCTTCTACGTCGTCATCGACCTTTTTGGCCTTCTTCGCCTTCTGGAGCTTGGCGTCCTCACGGGCCACACGCTCCGCCTCCTGGGCGGCACCGGGATGCTGCTGGTTAAGTTGACCCAGGATATTGTTGAGGAGCGCACCCTCGGCGAGTTCTTTCCGATCCACGCCCTGTTCACCATCCTTGGCGGGACGCAGTGTTTTCGGAGTATCCACACGGATTCCTGTGAGATCGGCTAGGGTTTGAGCCTCACCATCCTCTGCACGACGAAACCGACTCGGAATGGGAAGGGCTTCGGCCGCCGCTTCAATCGGAGTGTTCGCCTGGGTCATAACCGGGGCCTTACTCCGACCCTGGGGCGGCACAAACGCACGCACATTCAGGGAACGATTGGCACTCGGTGCGGGACGAATACCAATTTCGGTCTTCGCCTCCTTGTAGTTGAGCGGGCGCTTTGCGGTCTCGATCAGATGATCCAGATTCAACGCTTCGCCACGCGCAGTGATAACATGTCCAGTACTCATTTTTGTTCCTCCTGTCTCATATTTATGCACCCGAAATTAATAGGGGCCGAGTCTAAATACGAGACAGAATCAGGAATAGTCCTGAAGGAGGTCTGCTATGTTGTGGTTCATTCTCGGCGGTGTCGCCATCGTCGGTCTGTTCTGGTGGCTCGCACCGGACACTGTTAAGTCCGTGTGGGAGACCGTGAAGGGTTGGTTCTCTTCGGACAAGGCCGAGTAACGAACAGGGCGGGAACTTCACCCGCCCTTTTCTTTTCAACACACTAACATGGTTTTTGCAAACTAACATCCGCAGTGTTAGTTTGCAAAAGTGTGTTAGGATTCAGTGATATTTTGATCCTCTCGAATTCTCACGCCCATAGCGGCCTCATCCAATCGTGTTTGGAGAAATCCCTCGTAAATCTCCTCTAAAAGATCATCGATGTGTTCCAGATAGAACAGGATATGCTCGAATCGAATCGGGTATAGCTGACCAGGATCACGTTCCCCGATGATCCACGGTACAATATCGAGTTGACCGTGGTTGAGGCTGACCAGCATGGGCCAGCGAACCTCGAATACCTTGACTTGGGTGCGACCGGCCGCGCTCACCGTCTCCACCTTGACCACATCAGCGATGATCTCTTCTCCGGTGATCAACTTGAATACCTTGGGATTCATGAAATACTCTCCTTGTGGAGCATAGGTGTCGCAATAGATGCACTGCATGGATTGGGTGCGGTAGGTCTTCCCGCAATTTCGACAAAGGGTCATTTAAGAAACTCTTCAATCGGAATATCGTAGCGGACGGGATCGACCTTGTTGATCCCCAACACGAACAGGACAAGGCTCGCGCAGGAACTGCCACGACCCACTCCCCAAACCACCTTGTTATCCCTGAAGGTCTGGATCACATAGAGCAGGCAACGGATGAACGGGAACATCTCCCTCATCCGCATCTGTTCGAGTTCAACGGCGAGACGCTCCGGATAAGGGTCCTGAACCAGACCACGCTCCAGCAGCATTTCCACGGCGAGTTCTTCCACGTCAAGGGTTTGGAATTCCTCGGGAATATTCCAGGAAAATGTAGAGGGAAGAGGTCCTTCCAGATCGCCCTGATCGCGCCACACCTCCAGGGGTTTGCCCGAGCGTAGTCGGTAAAGGTCTACATCCGGATGGGGGTGGGTTAGGAGTCCGTCCAGGGATTCCCCACCACGAGCACGGCGTAACAACGCGTCGTAGCTGAGGACAACCTCGCCACGGTCGGTCACAGTGCGGTCGGGTAATTCCAGGAGTTTCGTACTCATCCCGATAATCTGGTTCCGGGGTGGTAATATTTCCAGTGGTCTCGGATTTTGCCCCGAACATAAATAGTTAGCAATTACAGAATCCCAAGAGGAGTCTCCACGTGACGAAGCTATCTGTGAACCTGATTCAGTCCAAGTTGCTGAAGGAAGACGAGGTCAAAAAGGCCACCTACCAGAAGCAGGAACTGCGGAAGAATCGCCAGTCCAAAGAAGTGGGCAAGCCCAAGGACCTGAGCGGTTCGGTGACCAAGATCACGCAGATCGAGGTCCCCTCGGAGAAGTCTCTGAGCAAGGCCAGCGAGAAGCCGGGCATCCCCCAGGCTGATTTCGCCTACACCTATACGGACAAACAAAAGAATCCGACTTGGAGCAAGTCCGGTGACGAGGGCTCACCGAAGGTGCCCAGCACGAAGCGGGACAAGCCCAACCAGACGACCAAGCTCAAGCAGGTCGGTAAGACCATCAAGAATACCGAGGCCGATAAGGAAGGCGGAATGGGTCTGCCAGCGGGTAAGGACCCGAGCAAGACCGTGGACGCGATGCCTCGTGGATCGAAGAATCTCAACGCTTCCGGCGATGATGTGCCGGTGGTAAAGGCCCCGAAGGCTGCATCCCTTAACTCGACGACTCGCCCGAAAGGTGGTGAACGTAAAGCGAGCTTCGACACCAAGGACCGGCAGAAGCCGGACCAGACCAAGCAGCCCTCGGGAGACCTTCCCACGCCGAGTGATGCCCCGAAGAAGGTCACGTTCAAGACCGAGAAGCAGGGCCACAACGTGCGTGAGAGCGCCGTGGCGGTGATCGTCAACGGTAAGACCAAGGGTCGCATGGAAGTCGTGACTGAGGGCATCGTGAAGAAACTCCAGGAGCAATACGGCAAGTTCGGCTACAAGGTCGATGTGAAGCCGGTCCGTTCCGCTTGGATGGACGACAAGGCGTTCCTCAAGCTGATGCGCGAGTGGGTGGATGCGAAGTTCAACTTCGTCCCGACCATCGCCGAGAAGGCCCGCAAGGAAGCGTTCCAGCGTTTCTACAACACCGCGAAGTCCTCCTACAATGGCCTGTTTGAGTCCCGTCAGGACTTCCTCAAGGCGGTGAAGGCGGCGTTCGCCCTGGTCGAGAAGCGTATCGAGAAGAAGTATGTTGGTGGTCTGGAACTGTTCGAGTGCACCGCTCGTGTCCGGAAGGGCAAGAAGGTGTTCGACATGACCGTGTTGACCGAGGCGACTGGCCATGAGATGGCTGCGCGTCAGGTTCGCCAGCAGATCATCGCCGAGTACGGATTCGATCTGAAGCTGCGCCACGTCTTCGTGGACGGCAAGAAATTCGCTCCCGAGCAGATCGTGGAGTGGGCTCCGGTTGAGTCAAAAAAAAGTAACTGAAGACCTGATTGATCAGGAACCTCAGATTGGTGGTGGTGGTGATCACCACGATGATATGATCGTTCTCATCAACGGGGATGGTCGCGCCACGGCATTGAGCCGTCAATCAAACATCCCACAGGATGGAGCCATGGTCACTTATTTCTTTGACAGTGACGATGGTGAGGTGGGTGTAACATTCTTCAAGGATCAGATCACCCCAGCAGCAATTCAGTCACTCTATAACGTCTTGAGGACCAAGACCGAGGATTATCAGCCGTTAACGTTCTTTACCGAAGGACCACAATATGGCTACAAAGGCGCGATCTTGTTCGAGAGCAATCAACGTCAGAAAGCGTTCAACTATCTAAATGAACTTTTTAAGCGCAGATCGGTAGACTCAGCGAATCTCTCCAAGGTCAAGCAGATTCGCATGCAGCAGGAATCCAGGAACCGCTAAAAGAAAAGGCCGGGAAATTTCCCGGCCTTTTTGTTATCCACCAATCTTTGTAAAATCCACCCCTTTGAGGGCGTCCAGGGCTCCTGCCCCGGCTGGAAGGATACCTGAGGTCTCCTTGGTGTAGACCGCAGCCATCTCCGGATTCGGCACCATCACCAGGATGACGTGATTGGCCTGGATTCGATGCTCATCACCAAGCTGGTATAGAGGCTGACCATACGGGAAGTTTTGCACCACCCCCTCCGGCGGTCCACTTGGAGTGCGCTGCACCACCTGAATCTGAAACAGTCGGAGTTGACCTACCACGAGTTCCTGGTTGGCCGCGTCCAGACTCTTCAATTTGGTGACGAGTTGGACCCCACTAACGAGGTCCAACGTAATCACCTTCCCGACGTATTGGGTGAGAAGCTCGACCCTCACGCCTGGGCCGCAGGCTGTTTGGCCTTCGCCTTCTTAGCCTTCGGAGTCTTCACCTTGCTGGCGAGCTTCTCCAAGGACGCCGCCATCTTGTTCTGGCCCTCCACGAGGGTGGCCAGGATCGCAGCAAGCGTCGGATCAACCGTCGAGACAGTCGGAGCCGGAAGACCAACCGGAGCACCCACCACGGGCTGATATCCCTGCACCACTTCGGGTGCGGCATTGCCCTCGATGGAGCGACCGTAGCCCTTGAAAAAGGCAAGCTGCTCCGGATGCATCTCGGTGATCTCCTTGATCGGGAGCGAGTTCATGATCGTCTTGAACGCGTGGTGCTTGCACAGGTAGCTGAACCAATCCTGACCCGAGCGATGCGGCTCCTTCTGGAGCAGCGGGATCAGATAGTCCATCTTTTGTGCGATTTCGGACGATGCGATTCTACGCAGGTCCATCTGGTCATCCATGGAAAGCGCATTCACACGCACCAGGAGGACAGCGTTGATCGACTTCTTATAGCCGATCACCACCACCTCCTCGCGGTTGTGCTTTCCATAGTGACGGAGAGTTGACTCAGTCATAATGGTTTCCCCCAATAGGACCGGACTTAACCGGCCGCAACCTCTTCAGCAGCCGGGGCATTGGCCGCCGGGGCTTCAAGCGTCACAGCCTGCTGGGGCTGATCCAGATTCTTGCCAGTCGCGTTGTTGATGTTCGCGACCAACCGGTTGCGAACCAGACCAACGATATGAGCCTCCGCACCCGTGATCGCGCCACGCTGAAACGCACGGTCAATCACCTGAACACTCACATAAGCCTCCGCTACGGAGACCTCGATACGCTTTGCCTGCTCTTCTGTACTGAACATCTCAAATACCTTTCTTTAGTTGTTTCAATTCCCCAAATACCTCAGGGAGGTCAGTGTCACTTTGAACACGAATGTATTTATACGTGGTCGCAATAAACAGGGACACTTTCTGCTCTTGTAAATTTATCTTCGCCTTCAAATCCTCTTCACTAATATTTTCATCGAACACATCGATGCCCACACCGAGGGTGTTGACGGAGATGGATTCGCCCAGATCGAGGTAGCTGAGCCAGTGTTGGGGGAGGATTGATTCGTTATCCACGACGATGAACTGTTCCTGATAGGACGAGCCCAGCAGGAGTTTCTTCGCGATGTTCTTGCAGGTGCGATCTGCCGCTTTCAGAGCGGCTTTATCCCGCAGGGTGCAGTAGTCGGTCAGGGCCAGCTTATAGGCCGTGATGTGGTTGAGATCGGGATTCAGAAACTCCATCACCGCCGCCACTACCTGACGCTTCAGCGGCGAATCCACCCCACGAATGAAGACGAATGTTTTGAACATGAAAAAATTTCCTCACCCGTATTTACGGGGAGGAAATTTTAACTAGGCTACTTTCCGTTGGGTGCTGGTCCGGAGGAGAGACCAGTTGATTTTGGACTGGGGATAGGTGATACCGCCCTGGATATTGAGGCGAACCCGACCGGATTGGAGTTCCTGGACAATCTGTTTCATGCGGGCTTGGTGTTGGGGATTGGAGCGACCAAGTTGGAAGTAGTCGAATCCCTCCAGGACCACAGCCTTCTGTTGGGGAAACTGGTTCATGACCAGGAAGTAGCTGGCCTGACCGATGACCTCGGTGAACAGAGCGGGGACCGCAGGTTTCGGGGCGAGTCGGGCGTGGACCAGATACGCGTTGAGTTCGCCACGATAGGTGAAGTTGTGGGATTTGTACCGGCCCTGAGTCTTCCTGTTCGGACCGACATGGGCGTAGTAGTCGTGTACGGTACGGAAGATGTTGTTCTGCTCGTCCCGCATGATCGGATGATTACCACCACCCCGGAATACCTTGAGTCGCTTGTTCTGGATGATATCCTGGCCCACACCTTCCGGACCCGAATAGGGGTCATCCTGGGTGAACTCCACATTCACATCCGACTGGAGACGCTTCATCATCACGTCGTTCCGCGCCAATAGCGCCTTGTAGGCGGGCACCGCCTGGGGCTCGGTCTGAGGCTTCCGGTCGTAGGTCTCGGCGACCACAGCCGCATACGCCCACATCTGAAGGTCATGGACACGGACGGCTTCGGAAAGGAACCGGATCAGTCTCATACCAGCACATACCTTCCCTGAGCCTCGGCCAGGGCGTTCTCAAAATGGGATGCAAGAATCTCAGCAAGATCATCGAGCCATCTACCATAGTAGTCGAAATCGTGATCATTCACCTTAGACCGAGCCGCGTAGCCTCCACGCTTACCGAAATACTTCGGGAGTGGATTAAACGTGATCTTCCCCGTGGTCACATACTGGGCGAATAGCTCATAGAGGAACTCGACCGCGTCCACCAACTTCCCACCACGTGCGGAGCGCATCGTGCCAATAGCCGAGAGAAAGTGACCTACCATGACATCACGGAATTCGAATTCACGCCCCTGGGAGTAACTGGCGGATCGTCTCCGCACCCCATAGACCTGATCCAACAGACCCAGAACTACGCGGGTCAATTCACGCCGCGCCTCTCCCCAGGAGTAGATGTTGTTTCCGTTACTCATTACGTTGGACTGACGAAAAGCGTGTCCCAGACGATGAGCCATCATCCACGGTGTGAGTGGGTATCTGGGCGATCCCTTGTTACCGGTGAAGATCACATTGATGTCGTCGAACTTGGGCTTCTTCTGACTGAGCACGGCCCAGGTCTTCGGATACTTCTCGGCCAGACGTTCCGGACTGATCACACCATCGAACGTGGCCGGATTAATCTCGGGTAGATTCACGAAGTACATGTTCAGGACGAACGGAGTTTTGCCGAATTGCTGACGAGCACTGTCCTGGAGCTTTGGCGACCGCACGAGCTTACGATCCGAGGGGATGCGGAACCGGCTGTTGCGATCCTTATTGCCCCAGAGACCGATGGTCTCGAAATCCCCAATCGGAGCTTCGTAGAGCGGTGTGTTGAACTGGCTCAGTTTCACTTTGCTTTCTTCCTGACAGGCTTCTTCTTTTCCGGCTCCACGAATGGGATATTTACCTCTTCCATAAACCTTTCAAAGGCGGCTTCCCTATCATAACCAGACCATCCATAGCGGGGTTCATCCAGATCACGGAGTTCGAACATCCTCTGCCAATCACCACCGTTGTTCACCAATTCGTAGTCCTGACCCAGGACCAATGCCAGGGCTTCAGGTCGAATCATCACTCGGACATTTGTATCCTGTGCCTTCTGATGCTTTTCATCACCCCAAACAACAAAGAGTTCATATTTTCCTGTAGGATTACCAAGCCACTTCAAATACTGTTCATACGCGTCGTTTTGTTCTCCCACTTCCAGACCAGCAATTACACCATCCTTTCCGGCACGAATGATCTCATCATCATGCTCGTCCAGGATTTGGAGCATCTCACTATCGGTTAGGTCCGAATACGATTGATTACCCATATCGGTGCAATCCTCGTTGTATTCCGACCATACGTACTTCTGGAGATTGGTGTGGCTGTTCGGATATTTCTTCTTCAGATCGATTAGGAGATCATCGAGTTGATCAATAGAAATGTCTCTGTAGCTGTAATCTGCATGCTCTCCATTGCCGGACATATAATCGGCGGCCTGCCATGCCCAGTATGTTCCTTTCTCCGAACCCCAATTGTGCACAAACGATTCAATATCTGAGAGATTACGGTCGATGACGAAACCCTTCTGGTCGGAATCGTATGGTTCCAACAAATAACCGTTTGGTCCGGCCGCAGCATCCAGGATAGCACGTGCCTTGTCGTAGAAGGCAGGCTGTGTCGGACCAAATTTCTTCAGAATGTACTGAGGATCAGCCAGTCCCGGTTTCATCTCGGCAAGACGATCCGCATCAGCCTGTGGGAGGTCGGACAGCGTGAAATTCTTGTGAGCCTCATATCCACCACCTCTGATCCCCTTGATCATGGGATGTTCGAGCAGTTTAATGATGTAGGGAAAATACCTCGCCACCGGCTTATCATTGGATTTACCCTTCATCTCACCAAGCATGCCGTTCGTGGTATCCAGGACGAACGTCAGATGAGGCTCCCACATCTGTTGCCCATCGACCGGCTTAGGCGTACGATAAGACAGCAAGGTATCCCGTTCACGAGCGATGTCCTGGCTATTGCCACAATGACCCATCGCGTTAGCCTCGGCCGAACAGGATACTCTGTTCAAATTGAACCAAGCCGAGCCATCCGGGAACTCGATGATCTTCTCGGTTCCATCTTGCTGAGCGATCAGCCCTTTAACCTGCTTCTGCCACTCCTTTTCGATATGTTTGAACTCGGCGACCAGCCCCTCGGGGGTCTGATAGCCCCAAACGATCTGATTGATCTTGGGCAGATTCATACCCATAAAGTGACCAAGCTCGCGCTCGAAGCCGATCCCGAACGACATGTTCCAGCGTTCGTTATCCTTGAATTGGGGTTCACCCATCTTCTGGAGTAGTCGCGATCCCTCGACGACAATCCAATCGTTGAGTTGCTTGGCCTCAGCCGCCTGCTGGGGTGTCATTGTCCCCCGACGCTCAAGGAAGTTTCTCTGAGCGGCGGCACGGTCAATGCGCTTCAAACGGAGATACCAGACGATGCGATCATCGCGCTTTAGGACACGGATGGCCCAATCCA